>JRHI01000226.1_pt1 | contig 64516 bp, 59 predicted proteins | sample 215371 | NCBI WGS metagenome assembly JRHI01 (sample SAMN02929681, study PRJNA255918) | sediment metagenome | biome: cave system; feature: Ice Cave; material: Sediment; isolation source: sediment from deep within a dark volcanic ice cave with no known source of... ...
CCTCGCAAGCTCGCGTGAGCAGCTTCACCAGTTAGCGGGGTTGTACCGAATATTGGACCAAACGAGAAAAATTAGCCTTTCTTGCCCAGAAACAAGACATTAAAGAAGTGGAATGGCTTGAGTTGCAGCCAGATGAACGGCATACATGGATTACTGAAGGAATGCGGGCTGAGTTCACAACCTTTATACCTATGGGGACGAAAGACATGAAAGAAGCGCGTATCGTAGATGTTTCAGCAATCTTTAAGTCCTATTCATGCGGTATATCTACAGGTCGCGATACCTGGGTTTATGATTTCAATCGCAATTCACTTATAAAAAAATAGGTCGTTTTATTGAAACCTATAATGGTGAAATAGATCGATGGTGCCGTCGTGGGTCTGAAGTTACTGCAATTGATGATTTTGTTGTTTATGATAATACCAAAATCAAGTGGAGTGAAAGCCTAAAATTAGATCTGAAACGGAAGCATTATGCACAATTTACCGAAGCTAAGCTTCGGCCTGCTACTTATCGCCCATTCAGTAGAAAATGGCTATTCTTTGATCGCGTTCTCAACGAGAGAGTTTACCAGATGCCCCAAACTTTTCCTACGCTTGCCTCATCGGCTGAGAACATAATGATTTGTGTAGCTGGTATTGGCGATAGAAAAGGTTTTGGCTGTTTTACAACAAATACAATTCCAAGTATGGATTTAGCATTTGAGAAAGCACAATGCTTCCCCTACTACACCTACTCCGAAGACGGCACGAATCGGCGCGAGAACATCACAGATTGGGCATTAGCACAGTTCCAGGGCAAATATGGCGCACCAGTCAGCAAATGGGATATCTTCCATTACGTATACGCGCTGTTGCACCACCCACAGTACCGCACACGCTACGCCGAGAACCTCAAACGCGACCTGCCGCGCGTCCCCTTGCTAGCAACACAGGCTGCATTCGAGACCTGTGTACGCATCGGCAAGCACCTGATGGAACTACACCTGCACTATGAGGAGGCACCAAGCTATCCCTTGCGCTGGCTAGAGAACAAAGATATGCCCATCGACTGGCGCGTCGAAAAAATGAAACTCTCCCCAGGCAAAGACCAACTGCGCGTCAACGACTGGCTCACATTAGGTGACATCCCCCAGCTATGCTACTCGTATCGCCTGGGCAACCGTTCCGCCCTCGAATGGGTAATTGACCAATACCAAGTCAGTACCGACACCCGCAGTGGCATCGTCAGCGACCCCAACCGCGACGACGACGAACAATATATCGTGCATCTGGTTGAGAAGGTTGTGACGGTCAGTGTCGAAACGGTGAAATTGGTGGAAGAACTCGCGCAACATGTGAAACAGGAGGAATGGTTCATGCCACGGTAGGGGCAGCAATTCATTGCGCCCCGCAGGTGAAGGGATTGTAGCACAATGATATACTATCTGAAAGAAAAATCGTCGTAGGGACCAGCTTCAGCGCGTCCGCCTGTGCGATTTATCGCACGATGCCTTTCCCTATATAATACTTGTTCTCAACACTCTGCGATAAATCGCACAGGCGGACGCGCTGAAGCTGGTCCCTACCACAACGCTGGACTTATACTAGGAGGTATCCTCATGGCGTACCAAATGACCGTCACCCTCAGTGATCAGGAATATGCCGCACTGACAGCAAAGGCGGCCAAAAGCGGCAAACAACCCGAAACACTCTTGCACGAAATCATGGCTCGTGAGCTTGAGCCTTCTTTGCCAACACAGACAACACAACGCCCATTAACGGCACGTGAGTTTATGGAGCAACAATATCGTGAAGGAAAAGTGCTCAATATTCCAACACGGCAACCGTTAACACCGGAAGAAAAAGCCGAGCGCGAACGGCTGGGGCAACTGTTCGCTGGTGGCAAACCACTATCCGAAATGGTCATTGAAGATCGAGGTCCGTACTAATGGCAACATACTTTATTTCATCAATGCGCGTGTGGTGCTCGTCGAGGGTGGTGTAGCAAGAAAGGCAGAGAACTATGGATGAACAGCAATTGACAGCAATGCTCAAGGGCTTGCCACTCTCCATCACGATCACCCCACGCAAGGGGGAGTATCTGTGGGAGTGCTACGCAACTCATGGGAGTGCATCCACCTTCCTTGAAGCGCTGGACGGCGTATTACGCTACCTGCAGGAACCCATCTGGCAAGGTTCTCCTCCGACCGATGAGAAGGCAGAGAGAACCACGGATGAACAGCATATGATAGCAATGCTCAGGGATTTGCCGCTCCCTATCACGATTACCTCACGCGAGGGGAAGTATATATGGGAGTGCTATGCAGAGCGTGCCAGTGCGTCCACCTTCCTTGAAGCGCTGCGGAGCGCGTTACGTTACCTACAGGCGCTTATCTTGGAGGCTCCTCTTCCAACCGATAAAGATGAACCACCCATCACAACCGAAGAGAGGTACTATTGTGGAGAGTGTGGACGCCCCATGCCTATGAGCCACTTCCCACACTAGTGCTGCATTCCTCAATTGAGGAGCTATGAACGTGCATCAGACGAGCATAATTGGAGGAGGAGCGCCATGACCAACCCAATCATCGCTGTATTAGTATGGCTATGGCGTGTCCTTTTCTGGATATGGACCATTCTCATTATTGGCACCGTCGTGGGTGTCTTAGGCGCAATTGGTTACAACCTGATTACCAACACCCCAATGACCTTTATCAATCCCCTGACCGCGCCGTTTATAGCAGGCTTTCGGATGCAACCGTTCTGGTCTATTATCTTCTTCATTGCCGCCGTGCTACTGACTGTGGCAGCATTCCTGGCAGACCGTCACTTACGCCGCGAGGAAGAACACAAAAGAACTGTAGAAGATGAAGAGCGGCTTGCCAAAGGAGTAGAGAAGGCACTTGAGAAGCGCGACGCCAAACACATTGTAGTCCCACCGCCAGAGAAGCCACAACAACCATCAACCCTGCCTGCCCAGCCGACATCACTATGGAGCGTGCCCTATCGCCGCAACCCCTTCTTCACAGGGCGCGAGACCATCATGCAGCAACTACACGACAAACTGACCACAACGAAGGCGGCAGCCCTCACACAAACCCAGGCCATTGGCGGCTTAGGCGGTGTTGGCAAAACACAAATCGCCTTAGAATACGCCTATCGTCATCGCAACGATTATCGCGCCGTATTCTGGCTTCGAGCCGCCACCCACGAGACTCTACTCACCGACGTCGTGACCCTCGCCAGCGTCCTCGCGCTACCAGAGCAGAACGAGCCAGACCAACCCAAAGTCGTAGCCGCCGTCAAACGCTGGCTCACAGAGCACAACCACTGGCTCCTCATCCTGGACAATGCCGACGATATCGCCATCGCCGACGACTTCCTACCTCCAGAAAGCAAAGGCTACATTCTCCTCACCACCCGCGCCCAAAGCGCAGGCAAGCTCGCCGACCTGCTCACCGTGCAAGAAATGGACAAGCAGGAAGGCACCCTTCTCTTATTGCGCCGCGCCTACATCATCGAGAAAGAAGACCCGCTAGCAAAGGCCACACCAGAACAACGCACACAAGCCGAGGCCATCATCACAGAACTAGGTGGCCTCCCACTCGCACTCGACCAAGCCGCCGCCTACATCGAAGAAACCAAATGCACACTACCCGCATACCTACCCCTCTACCGCACCCATCGCAAAGACCTCCTACAGCGGCGTAGCACCTTGGGACCAAATCATCCCGCCTACGACCATCCCGAACCCGTCGCCACCACCTGGTCCCTCGCCCTACAACAACTCGCACAAACCAAACCCGCAGCCGTAGACCTCCTACGCCTCTGCGCCTTCCTCGACCCCGACACCATCCCCGAAGAAATCCTCACCGCACAAGTGCAAGAGCCACAAACCAATTCTCACCTACACACCTTAACCGATTCATACACCCTCAACGAGTGCCTTGAAAGCTTAGGCAAATACTCTCTCATCCGCCGCACACCCGCCGAAAAGCTCATAGCCGTCCATCGCCTCGTACAAGCCATCATCACCGACGAAATGAACGAAGAACAGCAACAACAATGGGCAGAACAAGCCATAGCAAGAGTAGACGCCGTGTTCCCCTTTGCGGATGTCACCAACTGGGACCAATGCCGCCGCCTGCTCTCCAACGCCGAAAGATGCGCATCGCTCATTGAGAATTATCGCATCCTCTCAGAACAAGCAGCCAATTTCCTCATAAACATCACTTCTTACTACGACGATCAGGCACTTTACCAAGCCGCTGTAGAAGTGTCCCAACAAGCCTTAGCCATTCGGGAGCAGGTATCAGGACCAGAGCATCCCGATACGGCACAAACCTTGAACAATTTAGCTTATCTCTATAGCGTGCAAGGCCAGTATCAACTAGCCGAACCGCTTCATAAGCGTGCCCTAGTCATTCGAGAACAATCTTTAGGAGCTAAGCATCCCGATACAGCAGAAAGCCTCACTAATCTGGCTTATCTCTATAGTTTGCAAGGCCAGTATGAGCTAGCCGAACCCCTCTATAAGCGGGTCTTAGCCATTTTTGAAAAAGCTTTGGGAACTGAACATCCCAATACTGCAGGAAGTTTCAATAATCTGGCTCTGCTCTACAGTCAACAAGGCCAGTATAAGCTAGCCGAACCGCTCTACAAGCGGGCCTTAGCCATTCGGGAGCAGGTGTTGGGACCAGAGCATCCCGATACGGCACAAAGCTTCAATAATCTGGCTTTGCTTTACGAGAACCAGCGCGAGTATAAGCTAGCCGAACCGCTCTACAAGCGAGCCTTAGCTATTTATGAGAAGGTGTTGGGATATCAACATCCTACTACTCGTCTTATCTTCAATCACTATCTTCGTCTGTTGAGGACAATGAAACGGACGAAGGAGGCCGAGGCGTTGGTGGCACATGCGAGGGCACTAGGCATGAAGGAGCAAGAGCCGTGAATGTGCGATGGGGGTTGTTTTACAATACGTGATACAAGTGACACAACTGATACAAATGATACAATGACCATCCTATCATACAACATGCATCTGTCGCCCACAGCGGTCCCGTTTGACACGGTAGGGGCGTAATGAATTGCACCCGCTCGTGACCATAAGCCATGCCCCTATCGCCATCACATTTCCACACCGTACGGGCGCAATTCATTGCGCCCCCTCGCGTGGATACCGCAATCCCTCCTATCTTCTCCCTCTTCCACCCTGTACGGGCGCAATGAATTGCGCCCGTACAGGGTGCGGATATGTGGCTGACACGCGGGGCGCAATTCATTGCGCCCAATCGCTGGGTGCGGATATGTGGCTGACACGCGGGGCGCAATTCATTGCGCCCGTACAGCGACGTGGATCATTATTGATTGCCACGCTTTTGCTGCCAGCGGGCAGGATTGCTGATGATATATTGGCGAACACGCTCCAATTCGTTTTTATTGCGCAGACGAATAACGTGTTCGTTGTAACTACGATGCCATTCAAACTCTGGCATTCCGGAAACACGAATAGAACGCGTGACAACAGCTTTGTACGCCCTAACAATCTGACCCAACGTAGGCATCACCGTCTCGCCCATATCTACATCAAATGGTATCACCAAAATTCCATGCACATGATCTGGCATAATCACAAAATCATCAATCTCAAGATAAGGAAATCGTTCCGGCAACCCATTCCACACGTGCTGAGCGATCTCACCCTTCTCGCTCAGATACATATTCCCATCCATAACCGTTCCAAACGCAGCAACGCGATCTTTGACACAAATCGTCACAAAATACAACCCCGCTTGGCTATAATCATAGCCCCTCAAACGCACAGAACGACGATGATGAATATCAGAATTATACGGCATATATCTTCCCCCTCGATATACATTTATAATACCATGATTATATATGAACCCACGCCAATACACAACAGTATTCACATGCCAATTTATCCCCAATCGCAATCACCTTCCCACCCTGTACGGGCGCAATTCATTGCGCCCCTCGCGTGGGCATCGTCAATATCAGCCATATAATCGCATCCAGCGTGAGGGGCGCAATGAATTGCGCCCGTACAGGGTGGGAGATCGTTATGCCTATTAGCGTCGTCGTATCCGGCGGGGGCTATGAATTGTTGCCCCTACCATACCTTAAAACACTGGCAAATACCGCTCTATCTCCCACGCGTGTACTTGCTGGCGATAATCAATCCACTCACTATTCTTGGCATCGACAAAGCTTTCGTAGATAGCATCGCCAAGCGTGTCACGCACCAAACTATCTTCGTGGAGATCGTCGAGCGCGTCACCGAGTGTGGCAGCTAGCTTGGCACGTGGCAGCAAGCGTTCATTCTCATCATGCAGAAACAAGTTCTCATCCAGCGCGGGCGGAAGCGGCATTTTGCGTTGAATACCGTCCAGCCCTGCACGTAGCATGACCGCCAGCGCGAGATAGGAATTGCAGCTAGGGTCCGCACAACGCAGTTCAATGCGCGTCGATTGCAGCGGATTTTTCCCAGGACGTGGTACGCGAATCAGCGCTTGCCGATTCACACGCCCCCAGTTGATATACACAGGTGCTTCAAAACCAGCAACAAAGCGCTTATAAGAGTTGACCAGAGGTGCGAGAATAGCACACATGCCACGTGCATGGGCCAGTTGTCCCGCGATAAAGCTGCGCCCAACCTCGGAGAGACCATGATCGCCCTTTTCATCCACAAAAGCGTTGCGCCCCGTTTTCAGGCTCACCAATTGTTGATGTATATGCAAGCCTGAGCCGTTGACTCCATACAGTGGCTTGGGCAAAAAGGTAGCATACAAGCCCTGTTGTGCCGCCATCGCCTTGAGTACATATTTCGCGGTCATCAACCCGTCAGCGATAGTCAATGCCTGCTCCGTCTCAAAGTCGATCTCGTGCTGACCCGCAGCCACCTCGTGATGACTCCCCTCTATTCGAATACCCATCTGCTGTAGCGCATGCACCATCTGACGGCGTACTGTCGCAGCAAGATCAGTGGAGAGATCAAAGTAGCCACCTCGATCATGCGGTAATGGCGTAGGCGTCTTCTCATCCAGGCGCAGCAGGAAAAACTCTAATTCCGGCGCAACCTGATACTCGTATCCCATCTCATGTGCCATATCCAATGCTCGTATCAGTGTCGCACGAGGGTCTCCATCAAAGCGCTCACCATTAGGCATAAAGACATCACAAATCACACGCGCCACGACATCACCAGCCTCAATCTCATTCTGTATATCCTGCGCAGTGCTTCCTATCATCGCTGGCCGTGCCTGCCCCGGCAAAATGGCAAATGTAGAAAGTTTGGGGAAGAGATACATATCACTCTCAGCAACACGTGCAAAGCCTTCAAGCGCCGAGCCATCAAACCAACGGCCATGCTCCAGACAACCAGGAAATTGCTCAATTGGAATGGTCACACACTTGACCATCCCCACAATATCTGTAAACTCCAAATTCACAAAACGTACCCGTTCCTGCTCAATACGTGCCAAAATCTGTTCGCGATCCGCCTGCTCTCTCCGGTACTCCTTCATCGGCGTACTCCTCTCGCATTCTTATCTCTATACTCGTAAGTAGCATTCTTACATGCATTGTGTGTGCTGTCAAGGATTTTTTTGTTGTCGTAGGGGCCACATTCATGGCGCCCGTCGTCGGCGTGGTCAACGTCATGGACATGGCGTATTGCCACGACGGGCGCCATGAATGTGGCCCCTACGACGGTAAAAAAGATGCAAAAAATATGATATACTTGTTACGGTATACACACAGTATTGTTCCGTCTAGAAAGCACCCAAAGAACGTAATAGCATGTCTCGCTCAACCATACACACGTTCACCTGTCCCTGTGGCGAGGTGTTCAAAAGTCCAATTTACGAATATGTCAATGTTGCGACAGACCCGCAACTGCAGTATATTGTGCTCGCAGGTTTGCTCAATGTCTCGACCTGCCCAAATTGTGGAAGACGCTCGGCTATCGCTAGCCCGTTCATATATTCCGATCCTACCCATGCTCTACTCGCATATGTCCATCCACGCTCCGATGCACCTGAAGAGGCACGCATGTTAGTCTTAGACAGACTACGCTCTGTCTATATGAACATTCAGGAACAGCAAGAGCAACAGGGTGAAGATAGCTTCCACTCAGAAGTGCAGACGCAGGCAAAAGAATTGCCATCCCTACAAGTCGTGTTCGGCCTCGACCAACTGAACGGGCTGATTAATGCAGTCCTGAGTCCCGAAGAGCGCATGGGCCGACTTGCATTGAGCACCCAAAGCCATGACACGGCTGAACGTAACCAGTTTTTAACTATTGCCCGTAAACTCGCTTCTGATATGAATTGCAGCGTCGAAGTCGAAGACCTACCCGATGAATATACCGTGTGGCTCTTCGGTTCACGACGGCACATTGGGGCGCTCATGCGCGAATTAGCCCCACGAGGATAAGGAATTATGATTAGTGTTGGCGTACTTACTATTAGCGATGGCGCCTCAAAAGGTGAACGACAAGACACCAGCGGCGCAAACATTCGCACACTCGTCGGACAAATGCCCAATGCTGTCATCAGTGCAGGAGCGATTGTCCCAGACGAGATCGAACCCATTGCCGCCACGTTGCGCGAATGGAGCGATGAGAAACACCTGAATCTCATCCTGACCACAGGCGGCACCGGTCTCGCCCCACGCGATGTTACACCAGAGGCAACGCTCTCCATCATCGAACGCGAAGCCCCTGGCATCGCCGAAGCCATGCGTGCCATCAGCCTACAATACACCCCTATGGCAATGTTGTCGCGTGGCCTCGCCGGTGTACGAAAGCGCACCCTCATCATTAACCTCCCCGGCAGCCCCAAAGCCGTGAAAGAGTGCCTGGAATATATCCTGCCTGTCCTTCCCCACGCTATCAACCTATTAGTAGAAGGGCCAAAAGAACATTAAGCAGTTGTCTTTCAGACGGAACTCAGATGTCGTAGGGGCCACATTCATGGCGCCCGTCGTCCACACAGTCAACGTTATGGACATTGTGCATTACCACGACGGGCGCGATACATCAGGCCCCTACGACATCTACATAGGAACAAACTATGTCTTACACTGGTCACAACGATAATATCTTCGCGGTCGCATGGTCTCCTACCAACTCCCTCGTCGCCTCTGCCGGACGCGACAACACCGTGCAACTCTGGCATCCTCTCACATTCCAACCCGTCATGAGCTATCGGAAGCACACCAACTGCCTACTATCCCTGGCATGGTCCCCTGACGGTACTTTGATAGCCTCCGGCGATACTGATGGCATCATACAGATATGGGAGACACATACAGGCAAAACACTGCTCACTTACCATGGGCATGCCCGTTTTGTACGCAGCATCGCATGGTCCCCCGATGGCACCCGTATTGCCTCTGGCGGTGATTATGGAGACAGCACAGTTCAGATGTGGGAGGTGGCAACGGGAAAACTGCGCTACACACGCAAAGAGCAATATCGTATCTTCTCCGTCTCTTGGTCTCCTGATGGTTCCGCACTCATCGCAGGCAGCTTCGATGGGAGCGTTTCCCTATGGGACGCACACAGCGGTTCCATCCGTCACATGTATACAGAACATCGTGGCCCTGTTTACACAACAGCATGGTCGCCCGCTAGCAAGACCATCGCCTCCGCCGGGCAGGATGGGTCGGTACACATCTGGTCCACAAGCACAGGTCAGCGAACCTACACATACACAGGCCATACAGCAGCGGTCAAAAGTATTGCATGGTCACACGATGGAATGTACCTCGCCTCTGGCGGTGACGACACCACAGTACAACTTTGGGAAGCCGCAACAGGACGCCATATCAGAACATACACAGAGCAGAAAGCCTGGGTACGCAGCCTCGCATGGGCGCCCGACGATAGCATGCTCGCCGTCGCCAGTGGAAAATTGGTGCATGTACTAACACGATAATGTCATAGGGGCCAGCTTCAGCGCGCCCGTCGCCCATACGGTCAACGTCATGGACATGGTCAATCGCCACGACGGACGCGCTCAAGTTGGTCCCTACGACGACTCCTGTCACACGGATAATCCTGTTTTGCCCAGTATGCCAAGCGTCTGGGCAATCTGCCCAACGTGCATTCCAATATGCGCAATACAGACCAGCCCAATCGCCCGAATTGCAGGCATACTTCCCAGTGGGCTTACCTTGACCACCCGCTCAGATAGTTCAGCACCCCCATCAGTAATGCCAGCGAGGTATGCTTCAAACTCCCGCCACACCTGTTCTGCATACTGCATAAAGAGGGCAGGATCGTTGATTTGGATCGTATGTGCTTCCTCAGTTGACATCCCTGTCCCTTGCGGACGCTGCGGCAGAGCTAGGCGTTCATGCCAGTTGCCCTCATTCCAAATAGGTGGTTGCCTATCAAGCAAAATAAAGCGTAATACGTTGTCTTCTGTGCGCACACAATGCCAAAGGATGAAGGCAATACTATTACTCTTCCCTCCTGGTATATAATGCCATTCCTCCGCAGTCAGGTCACTGACTGCTGTGCGTAACATAGTATGTATACGCTGTTGCTCCATGCGATAAAAATCGATAATATCCATATTCTCCTTCTCCTTACTGCTCTGTAGGAGCCACTGTTGGCGTGTCTGATGGCGCTGGGCGTGCTGAACTAACGCGCTTAGGCACAGGCAGGTGTTGCCAGGGAATCCGTTCGGGCGCATTCAGATCGCGCACATGCAGATCATCATTATAACGGACCAAGCGCCAGCGTGGTGTACGTCCAAAGGTATCCCGCTTGCGCCACTGTGTAATTGAGGTGTTATGTGTATCAAAACGTGTTTCCGGTAGCATGAACGATTGCATACCAAAAAAATAGATGAATGACCCATCTACTATGCCACCGTGACAGACTAGCACAATCGTTTTTCCCTCGTATTGCTGAAGAATACGCTCAAGCGTCGTGCCAACACGCAGCATAAATTGGCCCCAATTCTCGCCGCCAGGAGCCACCGGGCGGAACGGCTCTTCATCGATACGATAGCCACCATACTTCTCGCGGAACTCCGCCACACTCAAACCCTCAGCCTCACCAATACGTAGCTCCTGCAAATCATCATCAAAGAGAATGGGTACCCCTAGCGCAGGCGCGATAATTTCCGCCGTCTGCGTAGCACGTGGCAATGTGCTGGCTATAAGAACATCCGCTTGTATTTCGCCACTAGCCGCCAATCGATCTCGTAAGCGCTCAGCCTGAGCGACACCCTTGGGTGTCAGCCCATCATCTCTCAGCATCTCCCCAACCTGCGTTGTTGCCTCACCGTGACGTATCACATAGAGATTGGTCATGTATACACCTTTCGCTGCAAAAACATCTCATAATTATCCCTCTATCACATTGTAACATTTCACTCGGTTAGATAAACTTGATCATATATAAGCTCAACAGAGCAAAAAGTGGATATACTAAGCATGTCCGCTTTTTGCTCTGTTAAGCTTATATAGTCCAAATTATTCCCTGTTTATTGTCTCTGTTCAGACTCCACCAAGCGTATAAACTGTAGAGGAGAGGTTTTTCCACATACAGCCCAACCAATACCTATTAAGAGCGAAATACGCGAGGAAGAGTACAGCAATGTCGCACGATCTTTTATTACAGCCACAACAAACCTATATACCCGCCATAGCTATCACCCGTGCCACACTCAAGCACTCGTGGAACCGTGTACCCGTCGCCACATCCGCGGCTCCTAATCAGGTATGTGGTGAGGCACGACGCATAGGCTATACAGGGAAAAAAGAGAGTGACCTCGCACTCTATCGTCTCAAAATAAAATCACACAACGGCTCCCCAACCATGACGCTCCCTAACCTCTATGTTATCAAAGATGGGTTGTTCGAGGAGTATGAATAACACAGACACGAAAGCTGAGAAGACATTACGCATGGTCGATGACCATGCGTAATGTCTTCTCAGCTTTCGTGTCTGTGTTAACAAAAGTCACCTATCCTTTTGGAAATATTTAACACTCCCTTAACCTATCCATAAAGCATAGTTAATGCGTGAGTGGTACGGTATGAATGAAAGAGCAAGAGTACAGAAACACCCTGTCGAAAGAAGCTGTACTCACTCAAAATACAGTAATGGCTTACTTGTCCCCTTGCAAAGGGAGTAGGAGAATCTATGTTTAAGCAATGGCGTGTTGCACTTATCCTGACAATCGCAATGGCGATCAGTGTCCTTATTTCCGCCTGTGGTGGTAGCAGTGGTAGTACCAGTACTACACCGACAGCTGGTACGGGTAGCACAGCAGGCACCCCTGGTTCATATAACTGTGTATCAGATAGTGCTCAAATCTCCGGTTCAACAGCATTAGCTCCCCTCGCCCAGGCAGTTGCCAAGGACTATCAAGGTAAATGCTCTGGTGCTTCCGTCACCGTTACCCCAAACGGTAGCGGTACTGGATTGTCTCAGGTAGAATCCGGCGCCGTCAAAATTGGCATGTCCGATGTTTTTAAGAAAACTGGTCAAGACGACCTCGTTGACCATCAGGTCGCGGTGGTTATCTTCAGTCTTATCATCAACAGTCAGGTGACAGGTGTTACAAGTCTCACTACTGCTCAGATTATGGACATTTACAGCGGCAAGACAACCAATTGGAATCAAGTGGGTGGAGCAAACGTGAAGATTGTTGTGGTCAGCCGCCCAAGCAACTCCGGTACGCGCCAGACCTTCCAGCGCTTTGTACTTGGAGGACCGGAGACCATTAGCGGTCCTTCGAATCTCACAACCGATACGACGGGCACTGTCGTTAAGAACGTGCAACAAACTGCTGGTGCAATTGGATACGTGGCGTTAAATCCTGCCAAGAAATCTGGATTGACTATCCTTAACATTGATGGAAATGCCCCCAGCGCTGCTACCGTCAAGAACAATACCTACAAATTCTGGAATTTTGAGCATATGTACACCAAGGGGCCAGCAACTGGTCTCCCTCAAGCCTTGATTGACTACATGGCAAGTGCTCAAGGCAAGCAAGAGGCCGCCAGCCTTGACTTTGTACCTATCGCAGACATGCAGGCAGATGCAGTACAGTCTCATCAACCCAAGAGCTGATTAGGTGTGGCTAGTAGATAGAGAGGTGCAATTGTACCTCTCTATTTATGAGGTTAGAAAGGAGTACTAGTGTGCAAATAGAGCAACGGGTGTCACGAGGAGCACATGCAGCTGATCAAACTGCACGAATTGTTTTCTTGATCTGTGCAGTACTTATTGTTGCTATCATCGTCGGAGTATTTGTGTTTGTCGGCTCAAACGGACTTCGTGTATTTGGTGAGGGTGCGAACCTACGAGACTTTCTCTTCAATACCAATTGGGATCCATCTGGTGGGACAAATGCGAATGGTACACCAAACTTTGGTGCAGGTGGACTTATTTTAGGGTCTATCGTTATCACCCTCTTTTCAGTTATTATCGCTACACCTCTGGCATTCGGCATGGCTCTCTTCTTCACTGAGATGAGTCCACGCTGGTTGTCACAAGTATTACAACCACTCATTGAAATCTTCACAGGGATGCCTTCAGTGGTCATTGGCTTTCTAGGGCTTGTCATATTAGTCCCATTTTTACAGCGCTTAGTAGGACCACTTGAAGGTGGAATCGCAACAGCAGGGGATGGCTGGGGCGCCGCTATTCTGGTCCTCATTGTTATGATCTTACCCACTATCATTAGTGTCTCTATTGATGCACTACGAGCAGTGCCTGATAGTGTCCGCGAGGCAAGTCTTGCCCTTGGATCTACACGCTGGCAAATGATGAGGAATGCTATCATTCCTGCTGCGACAACAGGATTGGCAACTGCTGTCGTCCTTGGCATGGCAAGAGCCATTGGTGAGACGCTAGCAGTGAGCCTCGTTCTCTTCGGTCACGAACTCCCCAAAGTTTTGTTCAGTTGGACGGTTTTCTTCCAACCAAACGTAAATATTACTCAGTTTATCGCAACTAACTTTGGTGAAGCTCTTGGTGCTGAACGCGATGCCTACTTTACGCTCGCCTTAGTCCTACTGATCATTTCGTTTCTCTTTGTCTGTGTCAGTCGCTACTTGGCAAGTAGGAGTGTTTATAAATGAGTACTCAACAAGTCGTTCAAGCACCTGCACAAAGCGGTGATGAACGCATAAGTGAACTTACACGCCTAGTACGGCGACTACATGCAAATAACAACATGGCAATGGGCGTGCTCTGGGTGATTGCTGCAATTGTCGCAATCATCTTTGTCGGCATCATTGTCTATCTCATTGTCAGAGGGTTTGCGTATCTCATTGACCCCACCTTCTATAACACGAGTGATGCAGGTGTTGGACGTGAAATATTCAATACCTTTTATATTCTTATCCTCACAGAAGTGTTTCTCGTTCCAATAACCTTGGCGGCAGCCATCTATCTTGTCGAGTATGCCCCACAAGGACCACTGGTGACAGTCATCCATTTTGCGGCAGAGACACTAGCCGGAGTACCAAGTATTGTGCTTGGGTTATTCGGTTTCCTTCTCTTCGCCAGCTACACACACTTCGGTTTTAGTCGTATTGCAGGGGCGCTCACTTTGATCTGCTTAAATCTGCCATTAGGATTGCGCCTGTTTGAAGACGCACTAGCCTCGGTACCACGTGAACTACGCGAGGGTGGTCTTGCACTAGGGGCAACCAAATGGCGCGTTATTCGCAATGTGGTCATTCCCTCTGCTCTTCCGGGTCTGGTAACAGGAATGATCCTTACCGCAGGAAAAATTATAGGTGAGGCTGCTGCTTTGATTTTTACAATGGGTCTCAATAATCCAACGAACGTGTTCACATTGAACCCGTTCATTCCGAGTGATACCCTGACCACGCATCTCTACTTTATTGCAGGACCAGGCGCAGGAAGTACCGGTTTATCGACCGCCCAAGAAACAGCCATCTCCGCAGGTTCAGCAGGATTACTTATCCTACTCCTACTGATTATCAACATCTCTTCACGGAGTATTGGACGTGCTATCCAACGTCGCATCACGGCTGCCTAACTATAAATGTCCTGTTAGTTTTTCGCATAATCAGTAAAAGGTTTCACAGAAGCAGCGAGGAGATTACGTTCTATGAACGTTTCAGCCGAATTTTCTGGTAGTGGAAATGTTACTCTGCCAGAAGGTGCGAACATCTTTTCCCGAAAGGTTGCACGAAGCGGTCACATTTCATATGAGGGACGCCCTTACTTCATCAGCAAAGCGCTCGCCGGACGCTATATTCGCTTGGTAGTCCTGGCAGACCGCCTCATCGTTGATGCATCGATTCCATTGCACAAAGAGTACCCATTGGCTTAAAATAGGGAAGAATAGTACTAGAAGGAGCAATCTGATGGGAATGGAACCGTCTCGTCTCAATCAACAACCCGTGCAACAATTACAAACAGTACAAACTACACAGAGCGCTCAAAATGCGGTGAACGAAGCAGGCGTGCAACAGCAACCGCTTGCCGGTTCTCCTACAGACCTTGTAAGTAGGAAAGTAGATGCACGTAATCTCATCGATACCAATGCAAACTTCAAGATCGATGTAGAGCACTTGAACTTTTTCTATAGCGCCAAACAAGCGTTATACGATATTGCGATACCTATACGTGAACGTCAAGTCACAGCTCTCATCGGGCCATCTGGTTGCGGCAAATCAACCTTCTTGCGTACGCTCAATCGCATGAACGACCTGATTCCTGGTACACGTACTGAAGGCAAAGCCATTATGGATGGGCAGAATATTTATGACAAAGGACTAGATGTTGTCCTATTGCGTCAACGCGTCGGCATGGTCTTCCAGCGTCCTAATCCTTTTCCGAAATCAATCTTTGAGAACGTTGCCTACGGTCTACGTGTTCAGGGCAAATCGAACAAGTATATCAAAGATACTGTAGAGCAGAGCTTACATGGTGCTGCAATCTGGGACGAAGTGAAAGACCGCTTGAATGCTTCAGCCCTTGGTCTGTCTGGTGGTCAGCAGCAGCGTCTCTGTATCGCACGTGCGCTTGCAGTACAGCCTGATGTGTTGTTAATGGACGAACCTGCTTCCGCGCTCGATCCTATCGCCACCCTCAAAATCGAGGAACTGATTAACGAGCTAGTGAAGAATTACACCATCGTGATTGTGACACACAATATGCAGCAGGCAGCGCGTGTCTCGCAATATACTGGCTTCTTCCTCTCAGGCAAGCTGATTGAGGTTGCCCCCACCACTGAACTCTTCGAGCATCCCAAGAAAAAAGAGACCGAAGACTACATCAGTGGACGTTTCGGTTAGAAACTAGCTGCGGAGGACATTGTGGCACGTAAAATTCTGTTGGTGGATGACGAGGCAATACTGGTAGAAACTATCGCTTACAACTTGGAGCAGTCCGGCTATCATGTCACAACGGCGGCAGATGGCGCGAGTGCTTTAGAAGCAGCACACCGCGAAACGCCAGACTTGATTATTCTTGACCTCATGTTACCAGAAATGGATGGTCTTGAAGTCTGTCGCCAGTTGCGCCGTGAAAGCAACACCGCTACCACACCGATTCTCATGCTCACTGCCAAAAGCGACGAGATCGATAAAGTCGTTGGCTTGGAGGTCGGTGCCGATGACTACGTGACCAAGCCCTTTGGACGACGCGAGTTGCTGGCGCGTGTCCGTGCCTTGCTTCGTCGCTCAGAATATCCCACCCCCGCAACAGAAGATCGTCCAGCGGCAGAGCCTACTCAAGAGGTACCACGTCCAAACCGTGAACTGGTCGCCGGGCCGCTACGCATCGATCTAGCTGGCAGGCGCGTCAATTGTCGCGGGCAGGACATGGAGCTACAACCCAAGCAATTTGACCTGCTTACCTACCTTGTGCGCAATCGCGGCACCGTTCTCACCCGCGATCAATTGCTACACAACGTTTGGGGCTACGACTACGCAGGTGACACCCGCACCGTTGATGTACACGTGCGCTGGCTCCGCGAAAAACTAGAAGAAGACCCCGCCAATCCAAAACTCATCCAAACCGTCCGTGGCGTTGGCTACGCCTTCCGTTGGTAAAAAACCATAGATAAAAACAAGCTGTGCAGTTCGGCATATGCCGAACTGCACAGCTTGTTTTTATCCTAAAAATTCTAAAGCTGCTCTGCTCAACACCTCGACGCCGACAGGCAAAGCGTCTTCATCAATGGTAAAACGCGGGTGATGATGCGGAAACGCCTCACCTTTCGCCTCGTTATGCGCTCCAACAATAAAGTAACAGCCAGGAACAGTATTCAGAAAATGGGACATATCGTCGCTTCCCGTCGACATCACCTCTTCACTCTCATCAACCTCTTTTTCGCCGACCGCAGCCACAGCCGCTTTATGCACAAGTTCGGTCATAGCGGTATCATTAGTACACGGTGGGCACCCTTCCAATATCTGAAGTTCACAACTGCCACCCAGCGCACTTGCAATTCCCTGCGCAACCTCTTTGATACGACGTTGCATTTTAGCACGATGCTCCTTGCTAAAAGCACGCATAGTTCCCTGCATCACCGCCACTTCAGGGATAATATTGAAGGCCGTGCCAGCATTAATCGTCCCTATCGTAATCACACTAGCATCAAGTGGCGAGGTCTCGCGGCTAATCAATGTTTGCAGTGCAATTGTGATGTGGGCCGCAATCACAATTGGATCAACAGTCTCACTCGGCATGGCAGCATGTCCACCTTTGCCATGCACATGCAATGTAAAGCTATCGGCGCTGGCAAAAACCGTACCAGCACGCACACCGACACGCCCCAGCGGATAATTACTAATCAAGTGTAAGCCAATCACGCCATCAACCGCCTCCATTGCACCCTCTTTGACCATCGGTTCCGCACCACCAATGCGCTCCTCCGCCGGTTGGAAAATAAACTTCACATTCCCCTTGAGGTCGGCACGGCGTTTCGTCAAAATATCCGCGACCGCTAGCAGAATCGAAGTATGCCCATCATGCCCGCACGCGTGCATCTTGCCATCAACCTGTGAGCGATAGTCAACCTCGTTTAACTCATAGATTGGCAATGCATCCATATCCGCACGAATAGCAATCGTTTTGGCATGAGCTGGGCTAGCCCCACCGCGTAGTAGTCCAACTACGCCCGTCTTCGCCACACCCGTCTGTACCTCTAAGCCCAGCGCATGCAAACGCTCAGCAACAATACCAGAGGTTCGCACCTCCTCAAATGCCAGTTCGGGATGCTCATGCAAATCACGGCGCATCGCAATCAAATCCGGCACCAATTCATCAATATCAGCTTTCAAAGAGTCAAGATCAGAGACAGACATGGTTCCTGCCTTTCTAAACGTCTTACGACGTATAAATTTCTGCACTCTCATGCAGTACACCGCACGTAGACCAGCTACGTGTGTGGCCCCAGCCGGGCAAGGAACCGCTGGTAGATGTTGATGGCGCTGTTGTCATCACGATCCATGACCAGACCACAGTTCCCACAGCGATACGTTCGTTTCCATAACGGCATGTCTTGCAGGTTGCCACAGCGATGACATTGCTTGGACGTATTGCGTTCGCTGATAACGTGTAATTCTTTCCCAGCCAACAGACACTTGTAGGCAAGCATCTGTACAAAGCGATAGAGGCCCCAATCATTATACACCATGCGATTGCGAAACTTCCGCTTCCACCGCTCTTTGGGGGTCTCATTCTCCTGTTTCTTGATGACCATCTGCTGCTGAGAGAGATCGCCAATGACCACAGCTCTTTCAGCCAGTCGGTCGGCGATCAGATGAGACGCTTTGTGCAGACAGTCTCCTTGTTTGTTGCGCTTGTGTTCTGAGACACGCTTGTAGACCTGAGAGAGATGAATGTACCTTCGTGATTTCTTTTTGCATTTGTCGCGTTTGGAACGGATTTTATCGAGTTGTTTATTATAGTAGCGGTAGCCCTTAAAACCACCGATGTGGTAGAAGCGCCCCTGATCGGTGTAACCAGTGGCTAAAGTTTTGATGCCCAGGTCAAAGGCGACGATGCCCTCATCACGCATGGGACGGCGCGGCTTCTTCTGGCGTTTCTTGAGTGATGTCTCTTGTTTGGGCATATCGTTCTCATGCTGTTGTTATAGAGAAGCACGACATTTGCCTTGCATCCACTCTAACGCTTCTGCTCCCTGTGGGCTAACCTCAATTTTGATCTTTTTCGTGAGCAGCATGCTGCTTGCACCCTTCTGATGAAAGCGGAGGCACCGAAGCACGTGCTCAGGTGCCTCCTGATGGATTAGGAGACAGCTTGTAACGAGAACTACTGACGAGCCACAAGACTGGCAGGGTTCATCGTGCAGATGTAGCCAAGCTGTTTAAATGCATACACTTAAACACGAATATTTTGAAAACAGTTACCGTCTCCTAGTAATTGGTTGCACTATCGTAGGGGCCCGATTTATCGCGCCCACTCTTTGGGTGTGGTTTCTTCTCCGACATTGCCCACACCCAATGATGGGCGCGATGAATCGGGCCCCTACCACATGTTGTTGCACCGTCGTAGAAGTAGTCAATGTCATCGCGATATTCAATCCCCACGAGCGGACGCGCTCAAGCTGGTCCCTACCACACGTTTGGAGCGCAAGAATCCGATAGATTCCCTCCTGCCTATATCTTATCATAGTACCATATCAAACGTTTGACACCAGCAAACATCATCATTGGCTGTAGGAAACAACGTTTTCGTGTGTTACTATGGATTATATAGTATACACACGTCATTCATTAGACAGGTCTTCTTCATGGAAAAAATCACTCAAACACATCCTTTAGTAGAGCCAACAACCACTATCGTACAGGAGCCAGTTGCAACCATTTCTCCCAAGAAAACGTCCCACTTAGATCGAACAGGTATTGTGCTAGCATTGCTCGCGCTCTATATCATCTGGGGGTCAACCTACCTCGGCATGCGTATCGCCCTCGTAGATTTTCCACCATTTATTATGGCCGGCATACGTTTTTTAGTGGCAGGCACACTTCTATATACTTTCTTACGTGTACGGGGCACACCTGCACCCACACGCACACAGTGGATTGGTGCAGCTATTGTAGGAACACTTCTATTAGGAGGTGGCAATGGCGGTGTCGCATTCGCCGAACAATGGGTCACCTCCGGCCTCGCAGCAGTGGGCATAGCAGCAGTGCCACTCTGGACAGCACTGCTCTTTGGTCTCATGGGACGCTGGCCGACCCGTATGGAATGGTTAGGGCTAGGACTCGGCTTCGTAGGCGTCATCCTGCTCAACCTTGAAAACGGCGTCTGGGCCAATCCTCTTGGAGCAATTGTGCTCTTGCTCGCTCCCATGTGCTGGGCGCTAGGGACAGCATTGAGTACACGCGTCTCACTCCCCGCTGGCTTCATGGCAAGTGCCTCACAAATGCTCGTCGGAGGAAGCTTTCTGCTTATCGCAGGTCTTTTGCTCGGTGAGCGCATGAAAGGTCTACCATCCATACAGAGCCTGGAAGTCATGGCCTTCCTGATAGTATGTGGTTCATTGGTTGCCTTCAGCGCGTATGGCTATCTACTACGGCGCGTGCGTCCTGCCCTCGCGACCAGCTACGCGTATGTTAATCCACTCGTCGCAGTTGGCCTCGGCGTCGGTTTCGCAGGAGAGCGCATCACACTATTAGGTGTGTTAGCCATGTTCGTTATTCTGACAGGAGTGGCCTTGGTCTCCCTCGGACGAACTAAAAAATAATTGCAATAATAGGAACAATCGACAAAAATTGCCCCAAGGGGCAATTTTTGTCGATTGTTCCTATATGAAAAGCATGCGCTTATTATTTGGCAACGTTGAATCTGAAATGCACAATATCTCCATCTTGCACCACATAGTCTCTACCCTCGAGACGTTGCAGTCCCTTCTTAACAGCAGCTGCGAATGAGCCGCACGCCATGAAGTCTTCAAAGCGTGTGACCTCGGCACGAATGAAACCACGCTCAATATCCGAGTGAATCTTACCCGCGGCCTCTGGCGCCTTCGCCCCCTTTGTAACCGTCCAGGCCCGTACCTCATCTTCACCTGCCGTTAAGAAAGTGATGAGATTAAGCAAGCGATACCCCACCTGAATCACGCGTCCAACTCCCAATCGTGGTAGCCCCAATGACTCTAGATACTCATTGGCGTCTTCTTCAGGTAGTTCCGCAAGCTCTGCTTCCAAACGTGCCGAGACCGCTACTACCTCTGCTCCCTCTGTTTTGGCGCGACGTGCCACCGTCGCAATACCCTCGAGTTCATCAGAGAGCGTATTATCCTCTCCCTCTTGACCAGCCGCCAGCTTATCAAGCAATGCATTCGCATCACCTAACACATCCTCACTCACATTCAACACATACATACGCGGTTTGAGGGTGAGCAAAAAGAGTTCAGCCAATAAAGCATGATCTTGTGGGGAAAGATCAAGCTGGCTCACTAGCTTCAACTCGTTTAATGCCTCCTGCAAACGGCGCAGTAGCTCCAGTTCCTGTTGATACTTCTTGTCCCCAGATTTCGCAGCCTTGGTAGTACGATCAAGTCGCTTCTCGACGGTTGCCAAATCGGTCAAAACAAACTCGGAGTTGAGGCTATCCAAATCGCGGTTAGGGTCAATCGTATCGTAAATATGCGGCACGTTACTATTCGCAAACGTACGCAGCACAATCGCAAAAGCATCGGCATTACGAATATGCCCCAGAAATTCCGCACTCAAACCCTCGCGTTTCTCCTTAGCGGTCTGGACATTCTGGCCCATGCCTGCCACATCGACAAACTCGACCGTCGTATACGTCGTCTTCTTGGGATGGAATATATCGGCTAATGGTTGCAACCGTGCGTCAGGCACCTGTACCACCGCACGGTTTGCCTGAACCGTGCCCGTAGCATAGCCACCAATAGGCACGCCTGCCTGTGTTAATGCATTAAACAACGTCGTCTTGCCACTCTGCGGCAAACCAACAATGCCAATAGTAAGAGCCATATATCTGTATTCCTTTTCAGTGTAGTGATATCAAAACATGTTTTTGAGGACAGAGGAATAACTCACACTGCCCTATCTTGTCCTCTATTGTACTACCTTTGGGAAGCTTACATTGTAGAAGAACCCTTGCTTCGTACATCTATTGTATCAAGTTAAGCACCTTGAAGCTTGTCGTCAGGTCTTCATCAAACCGTTGAAAAGCAGGTACTGCTTTCAATCGTTCTAGCTTGATCTCTTGCGCTAATGTTTCATAGAACGCGTGCCAATTGCCGATGCTGCGATGTCTTCTTGAACGTGATGCATACGCTTTAGTTACAACTTGTTTGAGGGTCGCTTTGGGGTCCGAATCAGCCTCAACAAGCTTCGCTCTTGTAGGGAGACCGAGGTCTGATGCTGTGGCTTTGGTTTCTAATACAACTTGTAAAGCCTCAACATCGGCTATCATCCATGCCTCCACTTCACGTACAGGTATCATCGCCACCAAGTTTTTACATACCTTCTGATGAGTTTTTTGAACGAGATTGTAACCAGGTATAAAACTTTGTGCCTTGGCCTGTTCATAAGTACGACTATCTGCATCTGCATGAATGATTAGTACGTGACGCCCAACAGATTTAAGCGCAACCTCTAATATACCTTTACCCTGTTTTTGCTTTGGAGCATCTATCACCTCTATAGGTAACACCTCTACAATGTTTTTCCCGCATTGGCCTAGAATATCTTGAGATGCTCTTTGTATGATAATGGGGAGAAAATACTTATCTGTAGGGCCTTCACAATATAAAGCCAGAGACAGTGTGCTCATCACACATTTTCCTGCACGAGAGCGATTCGGGCCTTTTCGAGATGTTTAAGTGCTTCGTCCAAATGATCGTTTTCCAAGTATTTTCTTATCTGATCTATTGTATAAATTTCCGCTGCCACATCTTTGTGCCCCTCTTCTTTGGTTCCTTGTGGGCTAGATAGAGCCATTGGTACCATACGCGTAACCTGCAGTGTGCTTTGTTGTGGCTCGACCCGTGTCACCCTAAGAGCGAAAATAAGTGCGTCAATTACCTCTGGTAAACTGATTAAAGCCGTAGAATGTGTTGTGATTAGCACCTGCCGTAGCGGTTCTTGTAGCTGCTGCGGATCACTAACATCCGTCGCCATTTCCTTTAAGAGGCGCATCATGTTTTTCAGATGGAGTGCGTCTACACCATTTTCTGGCTCTTCTAAACACAACATACCATGAAATTGAGGATCGTTTCGCATAGTTGCTATTGCAAGTAAACGGAGTGTTCCATCTGATAGCCCCTGAGCGGGAAAAGAACGCTGATCAGTTGTTCTCGCCCATAGATCATACTCATTGCTTGCTACATTTTTTACCACTTCGATTTTGAGAATACCTGGTACCAATCCTACCATATCACGAGAAATATCGCTCAGCACAAACCTATCTTCGGCCTGCATACGAGCAAGAGTTGTTGGCAGGTTTCCACCATCTGGTGCAAGAAAAGCGGGTGCTTTCATAGAACTAGACTTGCGTAGTGACTCTGGATTGAGGTGTAAAAATCTCAAGGAGCGCAACTCCTCACGAGCCGCAAATGCATGAGGATATTGTGTATCAGTTACACCACTTAATACCGTTCCTTCTATTTTTTCCGCTGCCACACGTTTATTGCTGCCGATACCTTCATCCAATTCAATCATAGGTATCCCTGAAAACTCCGGTATATCCGGTGTCCATGTAGCAGGAGCATCACCTAATGGGTGCATCATGATGAAATACCGCCACTTTTCTGTGTGTGACACGACCTTATATTTCTTACACCAACTATCTCGCGCCTCTGGCAGAGATCGTAATTCTTCATGGACAACATGCAGCTCGTCTAAACCATTGTCGTTGACGGAACGAGATATAGTTACTTCATAACGTAATCGTGTATTATCCAAAACCTTCTCTAAACCCCAACGGTCCTTCACCTTACGATCAACGAGCATCTCTACTGCTATTTGTATCTTATTAGCGCGTTGTTCATCAGACAATTTCGTAAACAATTCATCATCGTCACCACGTATTCCTTGAAAAGCAGTGCGTAAGTTTTGTTCTGCTAGCCGCGTTAATAGTTCGAGCGCATCAAACAAATTACTTTTTCCAGAACCATTAGGGCCAACAATGACCTGAAAGGGGCCGAGTTCTACTTTGAAGTCTCTGAAAGTCTTAAAACCATCTATCTCGATCTGTGTAATCATATCTCCTGCCCCTTCACTGAGCATGCGTACCATTGATGCAAGTATATCATACCCTAAGCTGAAACACAGCCATCCTGCACACGATACACGTGCGCCTTTGAGGTGATTTCTGAGGAAAAGCCACTCAAATCAGTAGCGGTCAAGAGCACCTGTTCGTGTTGGAGCACTTGGCGGAGCAGATAATCACGACGCAATGTATCAAGTTCGCTGAAGACATCATCAAGGAGTAGCACTGGTTCATCGCCGGTGCTCGCTTTCATGAAGGCAAGTTCAGCAAGCTTGGCCGAGAGCGCGGTAGTGCGTTGCTGACCACGTGAGCCATACGTGAGCATATTGATGCCATTCACCACAAATTCCAGATCGTCGCGGTGGGGTCCCAACAAGCACACACCCTGCATAATCTCTTTCTTGCGCATCGCACGCAACTGGTCACGATAGTGTTGGGCAGCATCAAAGGCCGTCCACTGCTCATCCACTTTGAAAGAGGGACGATAGACAATCTGCAAGTGCTCACGCCCACCACTGATCGCTTCCTGAAAGCTATTCGCCGACTGATTTAATGCTACAATCATACGCTGCCGCTCAAAGATAATCATATTGGCGAGCAGCGTCATCTGCTCATCCAAGTAGTCGAGCATACGCGGGTCTTCCTGCTGCTCGCGGATGCGTTTAAGCAGAGCGGAACGTTGTGTGACAATTTTTCGATACTTGACGAGGGCGTGGCAATAGCGTGGTTGCACCTGGCACAAGGCCCGATCAAGAAAACGGCGTCGCTCCTCAGGCGCACCATCAACGAGGTGCAAGTCAGTGGGCGCGAAAAGCACTACCTTCATCTGCCCAATCAGATCCATCGTCTTTTTAGGCACACCATTAATCTTCACACGTTTACGAGGCATACTTGCAGGTAACTCCACAAGATGGCTCATCTGCTTTGCCTGCTCCGGCGGGGTTGGATCAAAAAGGGCCATCTCGACATGCACACTATCTTCAAGCCGTTGTACATACCCTTCCAGACGCGCCACGTACTCTGCCGCTTGCCAGCTCACCACCTCACGGTCACTTGATGCATGAAACGAGTTACCCGTTGCCAGCATACTGACCGCTTCAAGCAGATTCGTCTTCCCCTGGGCATTCTCTCCATAAAAGAGAAACAAACCCGCCCCCAGCGTGAGGTCAAGGTGTGTATAATTGCGAAAATCGTTGAGTATGAGGCGCACAAGATGCATGCATTGGTCCAATGTAGGAAAGAATTTCATGTGTGCAGAGTACAGAAAAACGTTCACGTTTTTCTGTACTCTGCACACATATTTTATCTATTGCTGCTCATCGGCATGATGACATACGTATAGTCAGCAGCACCGACAGGCCTGATAACACCTGGGCGTGCAGAGGAAGTCAGCTCAAGCGCCACCTCCGGCGTATCCATGACAGCAAGCACATCTGCGAGATACTTCACATTAAAGATGATCAGTTGTTCAGGACCATCAACGGCAGCATTGATCGTACTGACATTGTTGCCCACATCTTCCGCGGTGGCCTCTACAGTCAGCGTGCCCGGCTCCAAACCATCACTGCCCCCGCCATTAATCTTGATGCGTGCAATATTAGAACTATCACGCGCAAAAGGTGCCACGGATTTGACGGCTGCCGCGAATTCTTTGGTCTCAACCACAACACGCGTGGTATGTTCTTTAGGAATGATCTGCCGGAAGTTGGGGAAGGTCCCCTCGATCAGACGCGACAACAGATCAATGTTGTCTGTATGGAAGAGTACTTGGCTACGATTGGGCGTCACAATCATCTGCACAGCCCCTTCAGAAGGCAGGATACGTCCCAGTTCTGTCAACGTGCGAGCAGGAATAATAATATCACTGCGCGTAGCATTATCGCCCGGCAAAGGTGCAATGCGAGCCGCGAGACGGAACGAATCGGCGGCGGCAAACGTAATCTTTTCGTTCGCTACCTGCACCAGCACGCCAGTGAACACAGGGCGCGAATCCTCATCGGCAGCAGAAAAGGCGACCTCTGCGATCATCTCCTTGAGCAACGAAGCGTCAATAATAACCGGATCCTCGCTACCTTCAGTGTTGGGACTGAGCGGAAACTCAGAGGGATCCATACCCTTAATATTGGCACTACTACGTAAGCTCTTAATACCCATCGTATGCGAATCTTCGGGCACAACAATATCGACATTCGCCTGCGGCAAACTGTTAACGAAATCCGTGATCAGTTTGGCGGGAACAGTGGTGCTGCCCTCCTCATGAATGGTTGCATCAATCCAACAATTAATGCCAATTTCCAGATTCGTGGCATACAGTTTCAAACGACCATGCTCTGTCGCCAGCAAAATATTGGCGAGAATGGGAAGTGTGCTGCGACTAGAGACCGCGTGGCTAACCGTCGATAAACCACGGCTCAAGTCCTGTTGCTTACATGAGATTTTCACTGAAATTCCTCCAAACACGACCGAAAAGCAAAATTTTTCTCGCTTAGTATAGCCTATTCGGGCCAGCGTGTAAACTAGATGTTAGGCAGGTCTGTAACTTCTACTTCTTACTAACGGTTAGCAGCTCCGCTTTGTCCCCTTTTGACTATTCTCTGGTACTCCTTGAAAAGCGGATGTGTTGGTTTGTCATTTGGAATATCGCACTTATAAAAGAGACGTATGGCGGTGCTATAAGTATAGTCGGCGGAATAGTTAATGTGGTCAGCACGGCTATGTTTTGCTAGCTGTGGAATACAAGGGAAGGCCTAAGGGAAAGATTGACTTACTGAGCGCTCATTTGTATTATTGCGTGCCAAATCCATTCCCTCTAGATATGCATAGTATTAATAACGCGATCGAGCGCCTTTTCCAATACATTATTCTCGTTTTGCAGTTCTATTGCCTGATATGCAAGAGCCATAAGTGTGATATCCTGCGCGTTAATCAGCAGGCCATCCCGATCAGAAATGCAGGAGACCATTTCTGGTAAGACGGTGCGTATAATGGGTGGACGCGAAAAGGGTAGCCGCTCCGTCCAGGGAAAACTTTCTAGTTTTTGACGAAGGTCGATCAGGGCCGAGCCACCACCAACAGTATAGATGGCCGGTGGCAGGTGTTTTCCTTTGGAAAGTTCTTCGATAAACAACTCTACACTATCTATCCAGGTTTGACATTCCGGTGCCAAGATAGCCTGAATCTCATCATGGCTACTCCCTTTGATCTCGCCATTACTATAGCTGATTTTTAGGCGTTCTGCATCTTTTATGGCAATCCCTTTGCTAGTAGCGATCCTCCGTGTAAAGGTTCTACCGCCCAAAGTGAACGTACATATTTCCTCGATGTCGCCCTGCCGTACCAGCGCAATATCTGTCGTGCCAGCACCCACATCGATAAAGATTGCGCCACTATCCGTGCTGACATTGGTGCTCAGGCAACGCGCTAGTGTGTATGGCTTTGCGACAATCGTGACGAGTGTAAGATCGAGTCCCTGCGCTACCGCTTCTAAAGCCCCCAACTGCGTTAAGGGCGCAAAGGCACTAAAAAGGGTCACGATGAAATGGCGCCCGCGAAAACCAATGGGGTTGGAGACAACTTGTCCATCGATACGCACAGAGGTGAGAACTGCATTAGTTAAACGTACCTCAATATTCTCATAGCCCGTCTCAGATGCAATACGTTCCTTTGCATTCTTGAGCAGCCGTTTCTGGGCTGCTGTGATAAGTATATCTAACTCCTCTGGTGCGATGACTTTTGATGGTTGCGGACGTTGTACGCTCACAGCGGTAGAGCTTCCCTTTACCAGTTTGCCCGCAACGCCAATAATAGCAGATGGAGCTACAACCCCACCCGCTAATTGCTCTGCCTTAACCAAAGCTTCGTTGCAGTTGGCAATCACTCCAGAAATGTCGGTTACAAATCCATCGGACATGTTGCTATAACTCTGGGGATGGCGACCCACACCCAGTACTTCTGCATAGTTTCCGTGTACCTCCACGATGATGGCCTTCACATAGGCAGTGCCAATATCGAGTACAGTAAAAAGTTTAGATTCCATTGATTGAATTAAAGGATTCTTCTCTGTAGCATTTTTAATTATATCGATGGTATTTACTGGTTGCTCTGAAGGTGAAGGTCTTGAAGTAAGTATCTGAGGGTGTGTAAGTGCTTTACCACTTTTGCTCAGTTTAGTTATTACTGCATGAGCTATAGTTTCAGATGTTTGAGGAGGCCAACTGAGATAGGCAATCGTTGATAATATACTTGGTATAGCCATGTTATCTAAACGTATAGGAAGGATATATTCTTCGTTCTCCTTAAAAGCTCGTGCTTGTGCCGCTTCGAGTTCGTGTTTGGTCCACTGCTTAGAAGCATAATGTTGTGAGAGAAATATTATGCAATAGCGAGCTTTATTCTGATAGACATCAGATAAATGTGTATAGAGGTTTTTTCCCCAGACATTGTTGGTTTCGTAACTGTCAAAAAAGACTTTCACTCCATATCTACTTAAGGCTTTAGCTACAGCCTCAGCATAGTCACGATCCTCTGAGGCATAGGAGATAGCAACGTCATATTCATATTTGTTATCAAAAGGCATTGTCTTATTACCTTCAAGGTTGGTTTTCCGCTAGCTGTACAAAACGGAGAAGGAGAACTTTAAAGAGAACGATGGGTTATCCTCGAAAAACAAGTGTCTAGATTGATAGATAATGCCAAGGATGTTATTGTTTATCTCATGTATGAGTCTTCAGTTTTCTATTCTCTTCTAATTTAATTCTGTTTGTTTTATATATTCTTTCCTTACTAATGCAATACGTTTGGTGAAATGGACGCTAAAGAAGTAGTACTAGTATAGCCATGTTTAAACAGTATTGCAAGTAGGAGTACATGCCTGCTGACGTTTTGATATAAGGATAATCTCATCAGCAGTAAGGAAACAAGCGAATGAGGAGGAGGGAAAGTGGTAAGGAATTGTCAGGAAATAATGGTGGCAATTTGAGGAGTCCGGGGCAAGATCGTGTAATTCCATTCGCTGTGAAAGTTATTGCGCCGGATCGAGAGGGTGTCCATCTGCTCATCGGAGACTTTTCGTCCCGAGGGGTAGGTGTTGGTATCAAGCTGACACTGGATCGTGAGTCCTGCCCTTGTCTTGGTGGCAGCAATCAGCTTGATGATAACTTCATAACTCACCAATGGCTTGCCCCGCCAGTTCTGGCTCATCCAAGCAAAGAGACGATGCTCACTCTTATTCCACTTGCTTGTCCCAGCAGGGAAGTGACAGACGCTAATCTGCAAACCCGTCTCATCGGCCAATCGCTGCAATTCCCATTTCCACAAGCGCACCCGTGAGCCGTTGCTTCCACCACCATCGGCTGTGATGAGCAGTCGCCTCGCCTTGGGATACTGGTCCTGTCCAATCTCATTCCCCCAACGTCGAATACTTTCTACCGCAAATTCCGCCGTGTCGTGGTCTATCCCGACATTGACCCAACCAGTATTGCGCCCCTGGTCATACACCCCATAAGGAGTTACTCGGCCTTGTCCTTCGAGAGGAAAGTCATACACTCGTACCTCTTCAGGCTGGCCTTTGGGATGCCATTCTTGCCCCGGATTCTTGAAGTCACCTACCAGTTCTTTTTTCTTGGCATCCACTGAGATCACTGGCTCCCCCTCTGCCAGAAACGTCTGTGCCTGGGTGTTGATGTGTTCAAACTGAGCATCACGATCTTCATGCACGCCTCCCTCGTGCGTCTTGCGATTGGCTTGCAAGCTGTAGCCCAAGGTATGCAGCACCTCACTCACCACTTGGTGAGAAACCTGGTGGCCCAGCTTGGTCAGTTCCTGGGCAAGGGTGCGCACACTCTTGCTTGTCCAACGCAGTGGCGATTCTGGATCGCCGCGCGTCACCGATTCCACCAGTCGTTCCAAGTCCTCTTGCAGACCTGGGTCTTTGCTTACGGTCGTCTTGCGCCCGCCTCCTTTTCGACGAATTCGCGTGTCTTTAGCTCTTTCCTCGTCTTGTAACTCCTTGATGCCTTGACCGATTGCTTTGCGCGACAGGCCTGTCGCTCGAGAGACGGCGGAGATCCCTCCTCTCCCTCTGACCACTGCTTCGCTGGCAGCAAGCAGTCGCCTCGTCCGTTCATTCAGGTCTCCTGTTACCAGTTCAAATCTTCGCTTGATCGCTTCTTCTTCTTTCATACCTCATAGTCTATCACATCTCACTGCTTTTGTGTTCATTATTTCCTGACAACTCCTAAGCCATGAGTATAGCCCGTCAATTCAATATAGCCTTCACCTTGGACCTGCTGTCCCGTACTTTGCCCATTGATACTTACTGCCCCTTCCCAATAGCTATTGCCCGTCGAAGCATAGGTGATGAGTTCCTGATTTTTCAGCAGGGGCGTAATAGTCAATGCCACCTGTAGCTGTGGGTCATTGATGGCCAGCCGCCACCCAGAAGGATAGTTTGCGCCAGTAGTGGGACTCTTCCAGGTATTGAGCGTTGTGACATGCAAGGCACTTGATGGAATGAGATGATTGGTTGCATTCGCATCGATATACCCAACATACGTTGCTGTGGTTTGCCCTGTAGAGCCACGAATGATGTAAAGTACCATCTCGGTATTGTTGTTCAACTGAATACTATACCAGTCCCAACCTCCTCCTCCAAGAGAGAGGAAGTTTCCCCATTGATGATCCATCCATGCCTGACCCGTGACTTTCAACGGTTGATTATGGTCAACAATCGTTCCCGAAAGCGTCATACTTACACGAGAATAATAGTACGAGAAGCCAGCCAGTCCGTAGGTGATCAGCCCGTTCCCGTTATGCAACGTAGCTGGTTTCGTCCCTTGCACATCTACATGTATGGAATAGTTCTGCATTGCAGCCGCAAGATGGTCAAGACCATTCAAGCCCTGAATAGACCAATCACCAACGTGTACATCAATCCCACTAGTGGATGTTCCGTTAGGAATGACAGCGTTTGGCTCAATGAGACGCCGCTGATCAAAATGGAACTCGCCACGCGTGATATCGCTAATCGCAAAGTGCGCCGCATAGACCGGAGGTATATCACTACGTAATGCCTGAAAAACAACGAGTTCAAAGCCATACGTGTGAACCTTACCACTCGTATCCGTTGCATTCATGTGCCCCGTATAGTACCACCATTCAGTCAGATCATTATGCGCCGCTTCATCCTGCGGAAAACGAATCGGTGGCAACTGTGTCGATTGCGGCGTCTGCTTCACCTGCGGCAACTGGGCCGAAGACGAGACCACACCCGGAAACGAGCAGGAGGAGAGTATGAGCAACAGCAACAACAAAACGCCCACAAGAACAGTGTAACGTTTAGTAGAAACGCCGCTCGTCCCCGTAGGGGCGGGAGCGGCTGGGCGGTGGGGTGGGGACCCTTGGGTCGCCCTTCGTTCAATAAACGGAGCACCGTCCGTCCCCGTAGGGGCGGGGGTGGTGGGGTAGTGGGGTGGGGACCCTTGTGGTCGCCGTTCGTGGGTAAAGACACATCTTTTATCTGTTTTCCCCCCACCAGGGCGACCACCCCACCACCCCACCACCCCCGCCCCTACGGGTTTGAGGGCGCTCTTTAACGCGAAATGTCTTTCACTTTTCGTATCCATCTATCGTTTCCCTCCAACGCTCACATCTGTCCTTACACCATCCACTATCCCCGACTCTCCAGGAGGTTCTTCAATCGCCATATATTCGGCCAGCGCAGGGGGATGCCGTTGAATACCAGAGAAGGGCAACCACCAATTCCACTTACCAATGAGACGCATCGTAGCAGGCACAAGCAAACCACGGACGAGCGTGGCATCGAGCACGACCGCGAGCGCCATACCAAGTCCAAGCGCCTTGACCAGGATGACATCGGCAGTCGCAAAACACAGGCTGACGACAACGACAATGACCGCCGCACTGGTAATGATGCCACCACTGCGCTGTAAGCCAATCGCTACCGCTTTCGTGTTATCACCTGTTTGCCAGAATGCTTCCTGCACACGTGAGAGCAAGAAGACTTCATAGTCCATTGATAGGCCAAACAGTGAACAGAAGAGCAGGATGGGACTGGTTGCCTCCACAAAGCCAAGCGGCGTGAAGCCAAGAATCTGATGCAAAAACCCATCCTGGAAGATAATCACCAAAGCGCCATAGCTCGCCAGAATCGAGAGTGTGTTCATGATAATCGCTTTAAGCGGCAACACGACCGAGCGGAAGAGCAGCAGCAACACAATATATGTCGTCAAGGACACAACCAGAATGGCTATAGGAAAGTCACTGTACAGCGAGTTTACGTAGTCGATATCACCAGCCGTACCACCATCCACAAGCGTCTTGATGCCATGACCGGGGTTTGTGTTCCTGATCTCCTGCACTAATGTTTGTGAGCGTGGATCAAGCATACCGTATTTGCTTACAACCTCCACTAGCATTGTATCGCCCGCTACTGACGATTTCAGGAATGTGGCGAGATACGGGTCTCCAATGAGCTGTGGATGTGTATAGAGTATCTGATATTGCTGCAAGGTAAAACGTGGGTCGGCACTCACTATACTATCAACGCGCTGCACACGCGGATCCGCTTGAATGCGCTGAATGTAGGTATACAGATTGGTAATGTTTTGTTGTGTCAACACGTCGCCCGGCGTCTGCACAGCCAGAATAATCGGTGTTGTTTCACGATCATTAAAGCGTTGCGCCAACAGGTCAAAGGCTTGCCGCGAAGGAACAGAGGGTGGCAGAATTGAGGCATCAGGTGCGGAAAAACGCACGCTCAGGAAAGGCGCTCCAAAGCCCAATAAGATAAGCAACACCGGAACAAAAACGCGTATGGGATAGCGCATCACAAAATTGGAGAGGCGATACCAGAAGCCATGATGCAGCTCTGCTTGCGCAGGAGCAACTGATGCATCTCCAATAGCCACAGGGTTTGAGCGCCGCCAGAAGGCACGAATACGCACGGGGAAGGCATTGACTCTGAGTCCGATGATCGCCAGGATTGCAGGCAGTAACGTGATTGCAGCCAAGACTGCAAGTAATACGACTAACACACCGCCCATGCCAACTGAACGCAGCATATTGATACGGAAGAACGTCAAACCAAACAATCCGATGGAAACGGTCAGACCGGAGAAAGCAACCGCTCGCCCTGCCGTTGCGACCGTCAACGCCACAGCATCCTCAATAGAGCGTCCATGCGCAATCTCTTCCCGAAAACGGCTCACGATAAACAGCGAGTAGTCTACGCCCAGTCCAAGACCGAACAGTGTCGTAATGTTAAGTACAAAAATGGATAGGTTGGTGATCTGCCCCAGACCAAAGATCAGTGCCAGCGTGACAACCACAGCACAACCACCCACTAACGCCGGTAGCATCGCGGCGATGACAGAGCGAAAGACGAGCAACAGAGCAATAACAGCAAAAGGAAACGCCAGTATCTCGGCACGGCGCAGATCATTCTCACTGACTTGCTGGATATCCTCATAGAAAACAGGCCCACCACCAACACTTGCCTGGAGGTCGGGCACCTTTTGCAAACGCCGCTCAAACTCCGGCAAGAGCTTAGGGGCATTATCGGGGTCTCCCTTCAGCAACACATTGACGTAAGCAGCATGACGATCTATCGAGACCTGGCGCGGATTATCCGCATAAGAAACAACTTGTGCCACTTGGGGCCACGTACGTAACTGCGCAAGCGCCTGTTGAGTCTCTGTATAAAATTGTGGGTCATCAGCACTATAGCGTTGGCTAGTGAAAATAACCTGCACAATAGTTGTCTGATAATGCAGCTTTTGTACAAGAAGATCAATAGCGCGTGATGATTCAGCATCCGGGCTGGTAAACCCACCGGAGCGCAGTACCTGGCTAGCCTGTGGCGCAAAAGGAAGTGCGACCGCAACGGCAACCATCCACAAGCCCACGATTAACCAGCGAAAGCGGGTGGCAATCTTGCCCAGATGGTAGAACATAGTAAAGCCTTTCTATAAAGTGGTTAGGGCATTCTCAATCTATTAGCATGACGTTTATATCTCTCAACAGGGGTAACTTCTGATAGCTTCTTGTGACTCTTCCTCATACTAGAATGATAGCGCACGCCGGTATAAATATCCAATTGTCTTCCCAATCTTGCTCAACACTTGCACCCAATTTGTGCATAACGTACACTTCTTACTACAGAGTAGAGATACAAAACTGATCTATGGCATCACACCGATGGAACGAGGAGACGCATATGCGCCGTACAAAGATCGTTTGCACGATAGGCCCAGCTACCAATGGCGAGGAACAACTCGAAGCCCTGATGAGAGCCGGTATGAATGTTGCGCGGCTCAACTTCTCGCATGGCGTCCAACAAGAGCACGCTGTTGTCATCGAGCGCATACGCGCCATCTCCGCACGTTTAGGCTGCTCCGTTGCCATTCTGCAAGACCTGCAAGGGCCGAAGATTCGTACTGGCCCTCTACAAGGTGGGCAACCCGTGAAACTAGTCGATGGGGCCAAGATCGTCATCACGTCGCGTGATGTGCCTGGAACAGCTACGTTAGTCTCAACGACTTACAAGGACCTGCCTCGTGATGTGAAAGTTGGGGATCGCATTCTGATAGACGATGGATTGATGGAGCTGCGCGTACTAGAAAGCAACGAAACCGATGTTACCTGTGAGGTTGTGCATGGAGGTATGCTGAAAGAGCACAAAGGCATCAACCTGCCAGGAGTTGTGGTCAGTGCGCCCTCACTCACAGAGAAAGACCGCGATGATCTCAAGTTCGGCCTGACACATGGCGTTGACTATGTAGCACTGAGCTTTGTACGTAGTCCACAAGATGTGCACGATGCCAAACACTTCATTCTCGACCATTTAGGCGAACAAAGCAGCAGGAAAACACCCATCGTAGTTCCGCTCATTGCCAAATTGGAGAAGCCCGAAGCGATTGCCCATCTCGACGATATTCTTGAAGTCGCAGACGGCGTAATGGTAGCACGTGGCGACCTTGGCGTAGAAATGCCACCCGAAAAAGTACCGCTCATTCAGAAGCGTATCATTGCCAAGTGCAACAGTTTTGGCCTACCCGTCATCACTGCCACACAGATGCTCGAATCGATGATTACCAACCCACGCCCAACTCGTGCCGAAGTCAATGACGTATCGAATGCCATTCTCGACGGCACCGATGCCGTCATGTTGAGCGCAGAGACCGCCACTGGCGCCTATCCCATCGAAGCCGTAGACATGATGGTACGTATCGCACTCGAAACCGAGGCAGGCAACCGCACGGCCTACGAAATACAACACAAGAATCTGACCAAGGCACAGGCCGTCAGCCACGCAGCGCGTGCCCTATCAGAAACAGCAAGTGTGCAGGCCATTGTCGTCTTCACACGTAGTGGCAATTCAGCGCATCTCATCTCAAAGGACCGACCACGCACCCCTATCTTAGCATTTACGCCCTCAGAAAAAGTCTACCACCAACTCGCGCTCTGGTGGGGCGTCTGGCCCTCGCGCATCGCCTTACAAGGCACAACAGAGGAATTGATCGCCACTGTTGACCAGCGCCTGCAAGACGACAACCTCATCGCCCGCGACCAATACGTCGTCATCATGGGCGGCCTACCCGTGGCGAGTAGGGCACGCACGAACTTTGTGAAGCTGCATAGAGTGGGAAATGAGTGATAGAGGAATTACGCCGATTTCGGGAAATCGTACAGAGGGACAGTACGGACAGGTGGTGCTGATGTCTGTCTCAAAACCTCCAACTGCTCAATCGTCTCCGGTGTAAAAAGGACATCACCGCACACATCACATACCTCGGCAGGGATATGCGCAACAACAATAATCTGGTCCCTGTCGAATTGCACGCACCACCTCGCGGTGTTCATACTCACCAGCACAGTCTACGATACTACATTTCATTGTGAACCCTTTCAACGGTAGGGGCGCACATTCATTGCGCCCTCCTGCTTGCTAACGTTACATGGTTGGTTGCGTCATCGTATCCACGCAGAGGGCGCAATGAATGTGCGCCCCTACCATGTGCGACATACCAATATCAACACATTCCCAACTACACCGCTTGCCACACACACACCGTATGATCCTTACTTTCACTTCTAGTGTTACCACATCCAGAGACAATAAGTGTACTATCAGGAGACCATGCTACTGCAGTCACCCATTCAGTATGGCCTCGATAGGTAATCAGCAGTTTTCCAGTGAACGCATCCCATACATGTACCGTAGTATCATCACTCCCAGAGGCAATATATCTACCATCAGGAGACCATGCCACTGTAGTCACCCATTCAGTATGACCCCAACAGATAAGTGCATTACCACCATCTTCTGCATTCCAAATATGCACAGTCCTATCCGCAGAACTAGAGGCAATACGCTTACTATCGGGAGACCACGTTACTGATCTTACATACTTAGAAGAGTGGCCGCTATAGGCAAATAGAGATCGACCCGTAGCAGCATTCCATATTTGGACAGGCCCATCATCGCTCGCAGATGCAATACGTGTGCCATCAGGAGACCACGCGACTGAATGTATAGAACCCGAGTGACCTTGATAAGTCAAAATATTTTTGCCGCTAGCTCGTTCCCATACACGTGCCGTTTTATCATTGCTTCCTGAAACAAAATGTTTCCCATTAGGAGAACAAGAGAGTGCATATACCGGCTTTAAGTGACCACTATAATTTCGTATCTTTTCCCCTACGCTACTCCACATCCATATAGCACCACTATAATGTGCAGATACAAAGGTCTCATCGGATAAGCAGGCAACAGCAAACGCCAAACCTTCACCAGCGTTAACAGTAAATTTCGGTTTTCCATTATGTGCCTCCCAAACATGTAATTGAGAGTCATCCCCACCTGAAGCAATATATTTACCATCAAAGGACCAAGCAACGGCTTCTACGACACTGGTATGACCACGATAGATGTAATGCACGCTCCCTCTCGGAACAGGTGGTTTCACAGGCTCTGGCTTAGCCGACACAACTATAATTGGTGCTTTCTTCTCCTGGCTTGCTGCTTCTAATCGCTCAGCAAACTCCCGTACACTAGCAAAACGCTGCTGTGGGTCTTTCGATAGTGCTTTTGTGAGCACCTGCTCGATTTCATCAGGGATAGTAGGGATTTTCTCTTTCAATGGGGGCAGAGGTTCATAGCTATGCTGGAAGCCGAGTTGGATGAAATCTCCCTCGGCATAGGGCGGCTCGCCGCAGAGCAACTCGTAGACAATCACGGCGAGGGCATATTGGTCGCTGGCAAAACGTGCCTTGCCTTTGAATTGCTCTGGTGACATATAGTAGGGCGTGCCTGCAACATGTTTGGTGCTCTGGGCCGTAGCGGTGTTCACGACGGTAGCAAGCCCAAAATCGCTCAATAGCAAGTCGTTGTTTGACTCAAGCAACATGTTCTCTGGCTTTACGTCACGGTGAATAAGCTTTTGCTCATGAGCGTATTGTAGAGCAGCAGCTATTTGTTTGACATAAAGCACGATCTTTGACACTGGCACAATCGTGCCTTTGGGATGGAGGTCTCGCATCGTGCCGTTCGGAGCATAATCCATAAGGATGAAAGGGGTGGTACCATCAAGGCCAAAGTCCAGAATACGCACGATACGCGGATGTCTCAGGGCGGCGATGATTTGTGCTTCTCTCAGAAAGTTCTGCATATCGTTGCCAATGATACGCACTTGCAGCACCTTTATGGCAGCCTTCGTCTTGAGGTAGATATGCTCTCCAAGGTAGACATCCGCAAACCCACCTTGCCCCAGGAGGCTGAGTAGTTGATAATTTCCAAGCTGTTGTCCCACGCGCTCTGACATGACGATTCCCCTCTCGCGCTGCTCATATGGTGCGCTTTTGTTTGATTTGCTCATCATTCTAGGGGTAGAAAGGGAGCATATCAAGATGAGTGCAACACCTCTGGATTGACGATATTGGGCGGTTGGAGGCCACGGGCGTGAGCAACAATGTTCTCGCTCGCCATCAGTGCCATGCGTGTACGCGTTTGCAAGGATGCCGATCCGATATGGGGAAGTAAGACAACATTTTCCATAGCCAGCAGTTCTGCTTCTACGGCTGGCTCTTGCTCAAAAACGTCGAGTCCTGCTCCCGCAATGGTGCCACGTTGGAGCGCTTGTACCAATGCTTTTTCGTCAACAATTGGTCCGCGTGCGGTGTTAATGATCATCGCGGTGGGCTTCATCAGTTCAAACTCGCGTGTTCCGATCAGATGGTAGGTTTCTTTACTGTAGGGAATATGCACACTGATAAAGTCGGATTGCCGAAGTAGCTCATCGAGTGATACATAGGTTAACCCGTATGTACGTTCCTCTTCGGCAGGTAAGCGGTTACGATTGTAATACAGAACCTGCATCTGGAAACCAGAAGCACGACGCGCCATCTCTTTCCCAATGCGTCCCGCTCCAAGAATACCGAGTGTTGCGTGATGCACCTCAGCGCCGCACAGGAGGAACGGCAACCAACCTGTAAACTTTCCTTCCCGTAGATAGCGTTCAGCTTCACCCATGCGCCGTGCCGTTGCGAGCAGCAGCCCAAACGCCAAGTCTGCTGTCGTCTCAGAAAGTACCCCTGGCGTATTCGTAACGGCAATACCTGCTCGTGTTGCAGCCACCACATCGATATTGTTGTACCCAACCGCCATATTCGCAACAAGCTTGAGCGCTGGCTGCTGACTAGCACATACCTCTAGCAAGCGAGCATCAATAGTATCTGTTACCAAGCAGAGAAGATAGTCATGTCCGGGCACGTGGCGCAATAAGTCCGCGCCAGTCCAGTGCGTTTCTTTATCTCTATCGCCATCTACCTCACCCACCTCTTCTAATAGCGAATAAATCTGCGGTGGAAGCTTTTGTGTCACCAAAATGCGGACGCGTGTGTTCAATGCCGTACTCCTTCCCTCATAAAAAGGATTATTTCGTTACATTGATTATGACACAAAAGCGCCTTCGATATATTATGGGAAATGCACGAACAAATCACGCAAATCGGTGGCACGTGCTGCATCTCCTAGCAAGGGGGAGACGCCAAAGATTTCTTCTATGGTGCGCAGCGTTGAGCTATGGGTATAGTGGATGTTGTTCGAGTAGCCTTTGCCTTTAGCATGCGCTGAAAGGACAATCATGCCGATGGGGCCATCGCCTCCCTCGCCTTCGTCCCATGTGATGAAGAGCGTGCCTCCGTTTTTGTATGCCTGTGATGCGAGAATGAGTGGGACTTGGTGGGCAAGCCACGTGTCTCCTTGCTGGATAGAATTGTACGATGGCGCACAGGAGTCGTGCATGTCATCACACAGGTTGGGAGTGATGAAGTTGTAACGTGCAACACTGTTGCTCTTCAGGTTTGCCGCTAGTTCTGTATAAGGCCGCTCGTGCGCAATACAATAAGCTGAGTGCGGATTGTTTCCATTGGTGACATCATCAAAAAAGATCATGGGGTTATGCTTGGGTGCATACAAGACGGTGCTGGCAAGCGGACAGACACTACCACTGATATCTTCCTGATAGGCTTTCCATGAAATACTCGCGTGGTCCAGCAGCGTGACAAGATGATTGGTACTTGCTTCGTGATTAATAGTAGGTGGGTTATCGTCATAGATACCAAAATTCGTTCCCGCTTCCAACCAGATATAATTCGGCTCACTCGGATGAATACCGGGTGGGTTATAGTATTGCTGCGTATAAGAGGCATTAGGAAGTAGCGTCTTGTTGATATAGGGCGCGGAGGCGTTGCCCACAATATCCGACCAGTTATGATTTTCCATCAGGATGACAAAAGCAGTCGTGTTTACTGATTGCTGTATCTGTTTGCCTTGTGCAGTTGGAGTTACACGCCCACTTGCTATCGGAGTCGGGCTATGCGATGCAGAAGCATCTCCTACTGGCTGGGAGACGTAAGAGCAACGTGTTGTGCATGCTATTATCATGAGCAAGGCACACATCCAACCGATTCCACGAAGGAAGATGTGTTTCTTCATTGTAGTCCTCCTAAGCACTTTAAGGGAACAGATGATAGTATACTACAATCTTCGCTTCAAGCAGGCAATAAATACTATGGCAGAGTGAGTTAACACGGTGTTCATTCCCTGCAAAGAATGGATTATAAAACTATGTTATACTACTCACAAGCGTCATTTTGATACAGGGAGGTGTCTGTTGTGAGCTTATTACGACAAGGAAAAGCACAAGCCTTGACAATCTATATCGGGGAGTCTGACCAATGGCAAGGCACGCCTGCTTATGTGGCGATTATGCAGTTGCTGCGCGAACAGGGTTGTGCAGGCGCTACAGCAACACGGGCGGTAGCTGGCTATGGTGCTGGCGCCCGCCTCCATGAAAGCGGTGTCTGGCGCCTGTCTTCGGATGCCTCTGTTGTCATACAAGTAATCGACCAACCAGAACGCCTGCGACGCTTGTTGCCACATCTGCAAGACATGCTGAGTGGCGGTCTGATGACATTGCACGAAGTTGAGGTACTCAAGTATACGCATGCACGCCGCCGCAGTTTGCCGGGAAAACTCGCCGTGCAACAAGTCATGGAGACCACAATCACAACCGTGAACCTGGAAACGCTTGTTGCGACGGTGATGAATGTACTATTAAATGCACCTTTTCGTGCCCTACCCGTGATAGATGGACAGCACAGACTACAAGGGATTATTAGCACTGGCGACCTGATTCGGGCAGGGTTGTTATCGACCCGTTGGGGTGTTGTGCGTACCGCCTTGGAGTTGGATACACATACCGTAGAGGCTGTAGAGGCTCCATTAGAGCAAGCCCGTAAAAGCTTATATACTGCTCAAGATGTGATGAACAGACAGGTTCGCACTGTCAGGCCAGAAACACTGCTTCGTGAGGCAGCACAGGTAATGGTTGAGAGTGGTCTCAGGCGCTTGCCCGTCACCGACTCACATGGAGTGCTGGTCGGCATGCTGACACGAGCAGACCTGCTGCAAGTGATTGTCACAAGCCCGTTAATGAGCCCACAAGCCAATAGCGGTACGCAACCATTGCACTATTCCCACCCGCTTTCAAACCTGCCTGCGCAGCAACGCCCCGTTGCCGACTATACCAGTCCAGATGTAGCAACTGTAACAGAACACATGCCGCTCGCTGAGGTAATCGACGCATTGATTCTCTCACCATCTAAACGAGTGGTGGTGATTGACCAGCAACGGCATGTGCGCGGTATCATTAGTGATGTAGACATGTTAGCACGCCTACAAGAAGATATGCGCCCACGCTTTTTGTCTCTCCTGAGAGAATGGACAACCCAAAGAGCAAATCAACGACAGAAACAAACAACTAGCGGATCGTTGCGCTCGTTCACTGGGCAAGCGACGGTTGCAGCAGATATTATGAATAGTCAGGTGGCAACCATCCACGAGATAGCAACGGTTCAGGACGCTATTGAGCAGATGATGGTGACACATCGCAAATTTTTGCCAGTTCTCAATGCACAAGGAGAACTGATTGGCTCAGTAGGTCGTTCCGATCTGCTACGAATATTGCTAGAGGAATAATTTTTCATATGACGAGAGAGAGATACGCACCTAGACAGGGTAAACGCATTCGTATTTTTATCGGGGAAGCGCAAGAGTGGCAAGGAAAACCACTCTATCGGGCGCTACTCGAACAAGTGCAACAGCACGGCGCACGCGGCGCGACTGTGTTGAGAGGTATCGAGGGCTTTGGTCCCGAACATCACCTGTCAAGTGAACGTTTGCCCGATATTTCAGAGAACCTTCCACTAATCATAGAAATTGTGGAGAGCGAAGACCGTGTCAATGCGCTCTTACCCGTGCTTGATCAGCTTGTGCAACGTGGAACCATCACGGTAGCGCCTGTCGAGATTGTGTATGGTGGAGAAGCCTAATGTCAACACTCTCGCTGGGCATGGTGCTACTTGTTGGAATTGCCGGTGCGTTTGGAGCAGTTTCGCGCTATCTGCTAGGTCGTTTCGTCGCAGAGCGTGCTGGCTCACAATTCCCGCTAGGCACACTCATTATCAATCTATCGGGTGCTTTTGTCATTGGCCTGCTCTTTGCCCTTGTTGCCCACAAACATCTTAGCGCCACCATACAACTACCCTTGGCAACAGGGTTTCTCGGTGGATATACGACGTTTAGCACAATGTCGTGGGAGAGCGTGCAGCTTGTACGTGGGGGTAGCACAACCCGTAGCATACTCTATCTTGGAGGAAGTGTGCTCCTCGGTTTGCTTACAGCCACATTAGGCATAGCAGCGGGAGGATGGTTTTAGTGCAGAAGACACTTTCCGCCCGTAGCCGCCTACTCGCCGTGTTTTGTGGCGGCTTTCTGGGCACCATCACACGCTATCTCTTGAGCACAGTCATTCAAACCGCACTTGGTAAGAGCTGGCCCTATGATATTCTGCTCATTAATATTACAGGAGCCTTTGTGCTCGCATCTGTGACCACGCTTGCAGATGCAACCTTCCTCGTAGGACCGACACACCGCCTCTTCATCAACGTCGGCTTTCTCGGTGCCTACACCACATTTAGCAGCCTCGCCCTCGGTGATGTACTACTCTTCGCCAACGGAAAGTGGTTGCCCGCGTTACTCTATATTATTCTAAGCATCGTAGGTGGAGTTATCGCTGTCATTTTAGGTGATGGCTTAGGCGCATGGTGTGTGAAGAGATTCCAGAGACGTAATACACCCCTGGCATTTGTCAAAAAAGAGGAAGATCACATAGATATAGAAGATGATCTTCTCCTGCCCGACGATATACATAAAACATCTTCCATGTGAGGCATGAGCAAATCGTGTGCGATTTGCTCATGCCTCACATGGAAGATGTTTATTTTTTATTTCCAATGGCGCATAGGGAGACCTGCAACAGGTGAGCGGAACGTGGGCAGATGAGACATACCTAATGAGCCAACATAGACAGTGCGCAAGTCTGAGCCACCAAAGGTTACACTGGTGATAAATTGCAGTGTCTTTCCCGTAGTTGCTCCTATGTCGGACCGCTCAGCTGTGCCATTCGCAACCTTTTGCTCAAATGTCGCAAGCAGTGGTTCGTTGGCATCCTGGAATACAACGTGATAATCGCCGTCGGGTGTGATGATGCCCACACCATTCCTGATTACAATTGTCACCCATATGTTGCCATCTGCATCAAAAGCGAAACCATCGACGGCGGCGCCAACACCAAGCCCATCAGGGCCGAAAACCTCCTATCGGTCAAACTTCCGTCGGGCTGCACACGAAAGCGCAGGATGCGAGCCTTCATGGTCTCAGCAACGTAGAGATATTTCTGCTTTCGCATCCAGGCGGATTTCGTTGGTGAAGTAAATATCGTCGCGCACAATACGCGGGCCCTTCTCGTCCAGCAACACAATATAGCCATCTGGCCTGGGGCTGGCCGCAGCAAGCCACCAGCGTGGCTCACGAGTGGAGAAGGCCATCCAGATACGGTTTTTGCTATCGATGAAGACGTAGTTGGCACTACTTAGCTTGACTCCATCAATCTCGGTCAAAAACTCTTCTGTTTGACCGTCGAGATGTAGTTTTTGGATCGTACCCGTACCAATGTTTGCCACAAGAATGGTGCCATCATCCATCATGGCAAGACCATTTGGCTCTCCACCCAGGCCACCAAAGAACTGTTGTTGTCCGTCAGAGTCGATGCGTGTCACGCCACCACGTCCATCCGAGACCCACAATGTTCCATTCGGCTGCGCAATAACGGATTCTGGACGCACAAGATCATGTCCTGTAAAAGTGAGGTCGCTGAGTTCTAAGCGCAACTCTTTAATAGGGACAGTACCGCTACTCATGATGTATCCTTTCTGCAGTGAAAAACACTTCTCTTCGTTCCATAGAGAGCATACCCATCGTATTGTACAATCAAGAGCACAGCAGGTACAATGCTCAACGTCTTTCCATATCAAGAGGTTATAACGTACAATTCTGCTATATTTGTTACACGTATCAAATCTTTTTCAGGAGGAACTACTCGTGCAGACACTCCTTGGTATCGACCTTGGCACAACAGGTGTGAAAGCAGCGCTTTTTGCAGCGGATGATGGGCGTATTCTGGCAGATGCTTTCGTCGCTTATCCATTATTTCATTCGCACCCAGGTTGGGCAGAGCAGAATCCCGCCGATTGGTGGCAAGCGACACTTACTGCAATTCGCGCTTGCTTGCATGCTGGCACGCTTAAAGGAGCACAGCCAACAGATGTGCGCGGCGTTGGCTTCTCCGGGCAAATGCACGGCGTGGTATTGCTTGACGCGAACCACCAAGTCTTGCGCCCCTGTATTATTTGGGCCGATCAGCGTAGCGATGCGCAATGCCGCTGGATCACCGAAAAGGTCGGTGCTAACCAACTGATTGAGTATGTCAGCAACCCTGCCTTAACCGGTTTCTCAGCCCCTAAGCTTTTATGGATTCGTGACAATGAGCCTGACATCTTTGCGCAGGGGCGCACGTTGCTCCTGCCCAAAGACTACATTCGTTATCGTTTGACGGGCACAATAGCAATGGAAATTTCGGATGCCGCGGGCACCTGTCTGCTTGATGTCAAGCACGGAGTATGGTCGCAAGAGGTCTTGAAGGCCATAGAACTAGACCCAGCGTTGCTGCCTCCCATCGTAGCCGCCGACGCTGTGGCGGGAACAACCACAATCGAAGTCGAGACATTGACCGGGCTTCCCGCAGGCACACCAGTAGCCGGTGGAGGCGCTGATAATGCCTGTGGTGCCGTGGGTAATGGTGTTGTTGTGCCAGGATTAGCCCTGGTCTCAATTGGGACAAGCGGCGTCGTTCTGGCCCACGCAGATGCGCCACGGGTTGACACGTCTGGCCTTGTACCTCGCGTGCATACGTTCAATCATGCAGTCCCACATGCGTGGTATCTCATGGGCGTGACCCAGAGTGCAGGTCTGTCACTGCGCTGGATTCGCGACAATATTGGTTTACCAGAGCGAGCCCTCGAACGCTGGACAGGCACAGACGCCTATGAGATTCTCACACAAGAGGCCGCACGTGTTACTCCCGGTAGCGATGGCCTGATCTTCCTGCCGTACCTACAAGGCGAGCGCACACCACACCTGGACGCCTACGCACGCGGCGGCTGGATAGGCTTGACCGCCAGTCATGATCGTCGTCACCTCGTACGCTCTGTCCTAGAGGGAGTCGCCTTCAGCTTAAAGGATTGCCTGACGATTCTGCGTGAACAGGGCCTCAAGCTAGAACAGATGCGTGCTACCGGTGGTGGCGCAAAGAGCTTGCTCTGGCGACAGATTATCGCCGATGTGCTCGGAGTCGAGCTAGTTGTCACCAACGCCACCGAGGGACCAGCCTTTGGAGCGGCATTGCTTGCAGGTGTTGCCAGTGGCGTCTACCCATCTGTACCGCAGGCATGTGAGCAGACGGTGCGGATTGTTGAGCGCACGCAGCCAAACTCACAGACGGCAACGGTATATGCCCAGGCATACGAAACCTATAAAGCGCTGTATCCGGCGTTAAAGCCGATTATCAGCCGCCCAATGTCGTAGGGGCCACCTTCAGGGCGCCCGTCGTCGGCATGGTCAACGTCGGCGGAGCATCCACACCTCACGACGGGCGCACTGAATTGCTCCCCTACAGCGTTTTAGCAATAGCAATGAGATCAGCCAGTAGACCTTGCCCCGTTTGTAAACGACCGGCACCGGGACCCATCACGGTGACTTCAGAGAGGGTATCAGCCTGGAACGTAATAGCATTCATGACACCATCGACACGAGCAAGAGGATCGCTGAGGAGTAGGGCAACAGGTTCAACGCGTGCCTCTAATGGCGTTTCCCCAATGTCTGAAACAGCATGCAGTGAAGCAATCAACTTGATACGCTTGCCCTCATCGCTCGCTCGCTGCACATCGGCACGTGTAATCTTTATAATGCCTTGCCTGATTACCTGATCGGGTTTGAGCGCATGACCAAAAACGAGTGCTGCGAGGATGAGCGCCTTCGCTACCGCATCATACCCCTCGACATCAGCAGTCGGATCTGCTTCTGCGTAACCCTGCGCTTGAGCTTCGGCTAGCACCTCCGCATAGTTCCGCCCAGAGGCCATAGCGCTCAAAATATAGTTGGTAGTGCCATTAAGAATGCCACGTATACTACGTATCCTGGCACCCGCCATCCCTTCGAGTACAGTACTCAGCACAGGCGTACCAGCCATCACGGTAGACTCCATACGCAAGTGTACATTATGCTGTTGAGCTAAGTCAAGCAGTTCATGAGCGGCTAACGCGCCTGGTCCTTTATTAGCGGTGATCACGTGCATACCTTTTGTAAGGGCTGCGCGAATGTGGCTCATCCCCGGCTCAGCATCACGCAGGTTGGTACCCGTTGCCTCTGCCAACACATCGGCACTTGTCGCATGGAGACCTTCTAAAGCATTCTGCCAATGTTGTACCTCTGGATGGTCCGTGAGAGGCTGCTTTTGGGCGGCAAGTTCTAGCAATAGAGGAAGATCTAATCCATCCTCGCGATAGATAAAGCCACTACTCGCACTAGCGACGCTGACAACTTTCACATCTAACTTAAAATGCTGGAGCAACACACTACGCTGCGAGACCAACAATTCTGCCAATCCCTGGCCCACTACACCAAAACCGACAATGGAGAGACGTATATGTTTCATGCGCACACTCCTAACAGCCTACTAGCTTCTAAATCCAGAACAACTTAAAACGATCAAGGACACGTTTGATAGGACCAAGCTCTTCAATGCCCAATTTGCGTGCCACGCGGATATAGAGAATTGCGCCCACGAACAATTCTACGAGCAACTTGATAAAGGCTACTAGAGTTCCCGCCAGCCCAAGGGATGGTGAGCCTAAGGTATCAACCCAAGCGAGGGCTGGAATCTTGCCGAGCGCACCTAATATAAAATCTAGAGCGAAACGGGTCACAAAGAGGCCCAGGCCCATAGCGAGAGAAGCTAACAAGATGCGCCCAATAAAGAGGAGCATCGTACGCGGTTGTAGCTCCCCTACACGCTGATGTAACAGCCAGAACAAGATAATCGCCTCTAGCAATCCAGCAATTGAGGTCGAGAAAGCAAGTGCTCCCATGCCCCATTGTGCGCCCCATATAGCAACATCAATGAGTATCAAACTTAGGGCAATCTTGAAGACGAATTGACCAACACTTATAATCACAGGTGTGGTGCTGTCACGGAGAGCGTAAAACGAGCGCGTCAGAATTTCAACGGCAGCCAAGCCCGCCAGACCTGCTGCAAAGAAGGCGAGCGGCACGGCAGTTGACTGCGCCGTATCTAAGTGGAAAAAGCCATGTTCGAGGAGAACCTGGATAATAGGCAAACCAAGCACAATCAGCCCGATGCTAGAGGGGATAGACATGAACAAGATACTACGTAATGTTTCCAGGATAGTGCTGCGGACACGATCAAAACGTCCCTTCTCCACATTCTCTGACAACGTAGGAAAGGCGGCTGTCGAGATTGCCATACCAAATATACCCAGCGGCAATAGCATCAACTGCAATGCTTGATAATATTGTGTAATCAAACCGCCCGTGTCTCCCGCACCAGGAGAGCCATTCAGCAACTGGATGAGTCCACGATCAACAAAGATTGAGAAGTAGAGCATGGCGGCATTAATAATACGTGGCACCATCTGTCGTCCAATCTGTATCACCCCAGGATGGCGCCAATCAAAGACTGGCGCATAGCGCATACCCACTTTGAACAGACCAGGCACCTGGACGCCAACCTGAAGCAATGCACCAATCACTACACCCCATGTAGCAGCGTAGACAGCCGTTGTTTGATCATCACGATGGCCCTGAAATGCTAGCAAAACGCCGGGAATCAAGCCTGCAATCAACCCAACATTATACAATACGGTACCAATAGCAGGTAAATAGAAGTTCTGGCGTGCATTCAGAACTGCATTGATAATCACTCCCGCTCCAAGCACTATGGATTGCAAGAGCATAATGCGTGTGAGACTGACAATCAAATTGATTTGCGCGGGGTCATGAACAGCAGCGGGGTTATAGAGTGGCACAATCACCGGGGCGAGAATGATGGCGATGAGGGCTAGTCCCATCATAACTGCGATAGCAAGGTTCAGTGCTGAACTGGTGATATGCCAAGCTGATTTCTCATCTTTATCGCCTAGCATATATTTGGTAAAGACCGGAATGAAGGCGGAACTCAGCGCACCACCCGCCACGATATTGAAGATAAGATCAGGAATCAGGAAGGCTTGTAAATAGGCATCCGATGTTTTGAAGGCACCAAAGACAAATGCAAACAGGGATGTACGCAGAATGCCTAAAAAACGACTAGCGATGAACGCTCCAGTTAAAATCATTGTTGCACGCCCAATACGCACTCTTTGCAGCATGCCTGTGTCCTGCGCGGGTGCGGCGGCTGGCGGTAGCGTTCCCTCGGCTGGCTGCACACGTTCAGGTACAGAGCGCAGATGAGGAGGTGCTTGCGTTGAGGTACGTATGGGTGAAAATTCTTTAGGCCCCGCCTGTATGAGCGGCGACATCTGCTCAGGCGGGAGTGGTAACACAATTGGCTGTTGGTGAAGAAGTGGAGCAGAAGGCGTCTGTTGTGGTAGTGGGTTAGCCCCTAAGCCTTTCTTATTGAGAACCGTTGTGACATCTCCACCCAAGCGTCGTTGTTGGCGACGCATGCGCTCCTCACGCAATTGCTGAAAACGTTCTTGGCGCAACTGTGCCATAGGCTGTGAAGGCTGCGGCGTATCAGAAAACTGATACTCCATACCTTGCCCATAACCCAACGAGGTACCCATATCAGCAATCGGCTCTTGATAGCGCGGTGACATTTGCACAGGTCGTCCACCATTTTGTGCAGGAGGCCTTTGCACAGGTGGCGGTTGATATGCCGGTGGCTCACCGGGAGGCGGCTGTACCTCTGGATACTCTTGATCGTATTGCCACCCATAATAATTGGGTTGTTCTGTCGGTCCTGATGGTCCCTGCTGTGGCAGAGGTGCTTGTTGTCCTTCGTTTCCCACTCGTTTACTCTGTTATCTTCATAGTGTTTTACTGCGCGTGAGCACAGGAAGTTTCCACTCGTTCTTTAGACTATACGCTTTTTCGCCATAAAATAGGGTATACTGCTTGCCAAGCATATCATACCACGTGGATTATGGCTAGCCTTTGGCACAAGATACCTATTACTACATTATAGCAACCTGCTTTGGATTTCACCCTGCACCATCCGCATTAGCCCTAATAGCAAAGAAAGTAACGTAACCTGTGTAAAAAAGAAATTAGCGCCATCATTGGACGTATCTGGCACGGCAAAGAGCAGTAAAATAATAGGAGTCAAGCCAAAGAGAAAGGTCGGGCCTGGAATAGAGCGCCAGCATGAAGGGCGTAGCCACCAGATAAAGATGCAGAAAAAGAGCAACACAGCCGCCGTGACACTTTCCAGGACATGAGGAGAACGTATCTCATTTGGTAATAGAAAGTAGATAACCGCAATCGCACACGCACCAAAGATAGAGGCAAAACGGAAAAACAAGTGATCCCAACGGTGAAAAAGCGTCCGTTCAACAGAGAGACAGGTATACGCGCCAAGGAGTGCACAATTGGTAGCAGCATTCACCTGTACGAGCAGCACCGAGTTAGGATCAAGCGGCAAATTCCTCAAAACAAAGCTACTACTCGCAAAAACGGCCCAAATGCAGCCAAAGACACACCCAAAGCGTAACCACGGCGAACGAGTAGACACGATAAGCGCTATCCAGTAACCAAGTACAGGTAACGTATGCACGATCAGCACAACAGGTGGAGGAAGCCAGCCATTCAGCACATATTGTGTCAGTATACTTTCCAGGCTCAACCCCAACACAAGTGTTAGCACGAACATGACGATAAAGCGCGGCGTCCAGATAACGGCTACTTTCCCTGTAGGAAGAGTATCATCTATAGGCGTTTCCTCAGCCTGCTCGACTATAGGAATAGACTTGTCAGCATGCTCTGTGTCGGGTTGGATGATACTTTCTGGCATGAATGTGATGTGTCCTTCGTAGATGTATGGTATCAAGGTTGTTGCCATCAAGTATACCATAGTAACTGGTGGCATTGGTTGGTTCTTGGGAAATCTGTATGGCACAGGCAAACTTGTTGTATAGTGCATGCAAGGGATTTAAGAGATATCTCTGAACTATGGAAGAAGACGGACAACCTCTCACAAATTGTGAGAGGTTGCTATGAGCAAAGGTACCACCATGTAGCCCTCACATGCTGTCACCGTACTTTATTCTCCGTACATTTTTGCGCCGCTCTGGCCCTCCCAATACTCAAAATACCGCCTGTGCTACCAATACTGAGTATGCTTCCAGCGCTCCCAATGCTGAGCACACTCCCTGCACTGTAAATGCTCGCAATGCTAAGAATACTTCCAATACTGTAGAAGCTAGTGTAAGAAGCCATAGCCCATCGCTGCACCTTTGCTCCTATTCCTTGATTTCCTTCTTTCACAGCCATTATTTTCCTCTTACTTTCACATTATGGACATTAGAGACACCATCATATTACAACCATATTCCTATATTCATCGTACAGGAGGCCAGAGCCATTCATACGCCGCTGGTGGCACTTTGAGCAGGTAGAGGATACGTATCAGGACAACGGTGAGTTGTGTGCGGAGCAGGCCCCAACGTTCGTGACGACGCGCTGATGTTTCGACTTCATGGGTGAGCAAAACGACTTTTCCAGCTTTGCCCATGCGCTCACTATACTCGACATCCTCCATAAAAGGCCAGTCGCGGTATCTTCCCAGCTGCTCAAAGGTACTGCGGCGCGTGAAGATAGCTTGATCTCCGGTGTAGCTCTTTGTACGAAGTGAACGTTGTGTCACGTTCTGCGCAATACGTTTGTAGAGAGGCGTTTGTACATCAAAGCGCATACGGAACGCACCACCAAACACCGTTTCGTCTTCCATCACGCCTAGCAGTTCAGCGATGCCATCAGCGTCTGGCAGCGTATCAGCGTGCAGAAAGAGCAGAATATCCCCTTGTGTAGCCGCAACTCCTGCGTTGAGCTGTCCACCTCGTCCACGTGACATAGTGAGGATTCGTGCGTACTGACTAGCACGAGCGATGGTGGTATCAGTGCTCCCGCCATCGACAACAAGCACCTCTGCATCGGGCACGATTGCTTTGACCGCTTGCAGGGTGGACTCAATACATCGTTCTTCGTTGAACGTGGGGATGATGATTGATAGGTGTGACATGCTTGTTCTCTCAGCGAATATCGAAATACAGGCGTTGGAGTTGTGCGGACGACACCCCAAACTTGTAGAGTGTGCGCAGATACCACATAAATATCACGCTACGCCAGAGACCAATTTTCTCATGGCGTCGCGCAGACGTTACGACATATTGTGGCAAGAGTACCACGCCACCGATAGCGCGTAGCCGTGTGATGATTTCAATATCTTCCATTAGTGGCTGTTCTGGATAGCCGCCGATAGCTTTGAAGCTCGTGGCACGGATGAAGTATGCCTGGTCTCCCGTAAATATCTGGCGAAAGCGGGAGCGCAGGTTGGTGGTCCATGCAACGAGACGATAGGGCCAGCACTCACAATTGAAGCGGAAGCGGAAGGCTCCTCCCACGACCGACGGAGATTTGAGCGCATATTCAATCACAGAAAAAGCATTGTTAGGCAGTTGCGTATCGGCATGCAGAAAAATCAAGACATCGCCATCGGCAATTGCTGCCCCTGCATTCATTTGTATTGCACGTCCACGCGTAGAATGAATAACCTGTCCATAACGCTCAGCTATTGCGACGGTCTGATCGTTGCTTCCACCATCAACAATGAGAACCTCACAATCTTGATGCATGCACTGTTCAGTGAGATGAGCAAGGTGAGCATCTAAGACTGTCTCCTCATTCAACACCGGAACAATGATTGAGAAGCGCATAGGTTCGTTTCTCCCGATTCCATAGCTACATAATGTAGGGGCACAATGAATTGTGCCCACCCCGTGGTGGGGACTGCAATTCATTGCGCCCACATCGCGTGGATGCCCTTTCCTCTTTACGCGCCAATGATTAGTTGCCTGCTATTGCTGGTTGCTTCGCACGGCGCGTGGGTAAAGGAACAAAGGCGGTTTCCTGAGCATGTGGCTGAGCAGGACGCATCTTGGCGTTGAGTGCGCAGAACGACATGACACCTCGCGGCGATGCGTTGTGGAAGCAGCACCGCTCAATACGGCTCATGTCGATATCGCTCTCGTCCATAAAGGGTTTGACAAAGAGTGTGAGCGTCTTGCGGCTAGTCCAGAACGAGGGGTCAGTTCCGATATGCGGCCACAGCGTCTTCATCAGTTTAAGGCTACCACCGATGTTAGCAACCATCTGGGGAAGCACAGCGGCGCGACCTCGTGTGAGCATGCGTAGCGTCATATTGGGGCGCGGTCCCATCACCTCCATAAACTCCTTTAGGGTGAAGTTCGGCGCAATAGGTTTGTAGCCCTCTTTGGTATGTTTGAGCAGTGAGAAGGTGTTACAGAGCGGAGAACCCTCGCCGACAGGGAAGAACAGGTCTTGTGATATACCCGTCTGTTCTTCGATGAGTTTGAGGATCTCTGGCATGCGCAGTTTACGTGGCGCTTGTGGTGCGTCCGCACCATCTTTGCTATCGACTTCAAAGCGCCCAAAGGGGGTTGCCGCCTGGAACGCAATGGCACAAACGGTATCGGGGTGTTGCCAAGCAAAGTGAATGACCTGCTTAATCTGGTCGCTATTGAGGCCATCATAAAGCGAGACCGCCAGCGTTGATGGTAGTTTGACACGTTCGAGTGCTGCAATCGCTTTGACGCGCACATCCCACAAGTCTTCACCGCGCAGTTTCTGGATATCTTCGGGGCGTGTACTGTCAAACTGCAAGTAGACAGAGGTGAAGCCCCATTCTACCAGCTTCTGGGCAAAATCAGCTTCACGTGCAAGGCGAATGCCGTTGCTGACCATCTCTAACTGACCAAAGCCCTTCTTCTTGACCAGAGCCGCGATCTTATCCAGGTCTTTACGTACCGATGGCTCACCACCTGAAATCTGGAGCGAGATACCCTTGCCCTCAACGGCAATCAACTGGTCGAGGCGCATCTCAATCTCTTCTAGAGAATAATCACGTTCAGAGGGACTAGAGAAGGCATAGCACATGGGGCAGGTCAAGTTACAGCGCTCGGTAACTTCCAGAATGGCAAGTCCGGCAGGTTTGCGCAACGGGAAAGGTGAGAGGCCCTTGGAAATATCGGTATTCCCTCCATCTCCGTACCGCTCAATCATCAACTTCTCCACCTGAAACGACTTACGGTAGAAAGCGGCATGATAGCCAAGATCAGTCTCTACCATCCCATGCGTTGGACATGTACGCGAAAAGACAACCTGCTCGTTAGGTCGCACTTCGTAGACAGCAGGAACAATCTCCCCACATGTCGAACAAATACTACGAGTCTGCTTGAGAATTTCAGCCAAGGTGACACTCCTTCTCTTCTATCCAGAAGACCATGAGCGAGTACTAAACTGGCTCTATACAAGTAAAATACGTACAAGGCGGCATCTAGATTACCGTTGTGAGAATCATCCTAATAACAAGTATACACTATTATTTGGGAAAGAGCCCTTGTTTACTCGAACACAACAGAACAACAGGGCACCCGCAAGGGGATGCCCCTACAAGGACACGATGTCGTTGTCGTCTCGTGTCCTTGTAGGGGCATCCCCTTGCGGGTGCCCTGTTGTTCTTCTTCTGTCACGTTATGAAATGCTCTTCCCAACCAATTGAGCGGCCTGCCGCTGCAACTCTTGCAGGCCGTCGCTGAAACGGACCGGATAGGGTTGCTCGACGGTGAGTACACGGTACCGCTCAGGGAGCATACGCAGGTTTTGTTGCGCTAGCTCGCGTATCTCTGAGAGAGGGGGAAGACTGCCAGGAATCATCTCCCCATTGCGCATGACTGGGCGCAAGAGGCGTTGATAGTGCTCAGGGCGCGGCTCGTGTGCTAATTTGATGATATCTTCTTCCCACCGTGGATGACGGTAAATCTCCTTTTTGCCCGGCCAAGTCGTCTTAGGACCGGCAATCTTGACTTTGGGATGTTCTGTGCCTGCTTCATCGACATACCAGACCTCTTTATACACAGCGCCCAATGCACCGCCAGAGATACCACGTTCCACTGAACCCGCTCCACTACCCAGCGTAGTTCCGACGCCAAAAGAATCAACCTGAGCACCCGCCTCAAGTATTTCGGTGATCTTCCACTCGTCAAGGTCGCCACTCACCAAAATCCGTACACCTGGCAGACCCACCTTTGTAAGCTGTCCACGTATGTAGATACTATCCGCGACTAGATCACCGCTGTCGAGACGAACAGCCGCCAATGTATGGCCTAATGTTTCCTGTGAGCGCAACGCAACTGCAATCGCAGTATGAATAGCATGGCGCGGATCATAGGTGTCGAGTAGCAGTGTATAGCGGTTATATGCCTGCGCAATCGCCTCAAATGCCTCTTCTTCACTCTCAAATAGCTCTATCAAGGCGTGTGGTACCGTTCCCGTCGCAAGCAAGCGAAACTCGTAAGCGGCATTGAGCAAAGATGTACTGGCACACCCTCCAATATACGAGGCACGCGCCACGGTGAGCGGCTCCTGGGCACGCCGAAACGCGAACTCTGCTACCCGCCTTGGGCGTCCCTGCTCGGCAGCATAGACGATGCGTGACGCCTTCGTAGCAATCAAGGTAGAAAGGCCAATGGCTTGCAATAAGCCTGCCTCTAACAGCAACGCTTCACGAAACGGGGCCGTGACACGCATCAGCGGCTCATTCGGAAAAGCAATAGACCCCTCCTGTAATGCGAGAATTTCACCGGTGAAGCGCAGATTTGCTAGCTCATCAAGAAAGGCGCTATCATAATCGCGAATACGTGCCAGAAAGGTTAATTCCTCCTCGGTATAGCGAAACGCCTGTGCGAACTCTAAGGCAGACTCTAAACCAGCAACCAGCAAGTAAGCACCGCCAAAGGGTGCAGTACGCGTGTACAGGTCAAACGTGGTAAGGCCGTTGTGTCCAGTACGCCACGAGACATAGGCTGAGTCTGGATGGTACATATCGGTCATTAAGCCTGGATGAAAACTAGGTATACGACGATGCATGCCAACTCTCTCTTTTTTTCTATTTGCTAACTGACTTAGTGTATATTCTACAATATCTTTTGCAAATAAGAAACATCTTTGAGAAGAAGGCACCCAGGTTGTTGCAGAATAATTCCCTCTTTCCCCCAATGGGTAAGCACTGCACTAATTGTTTCGCGCCAAACACCCAGGACTGCGGCGAGGTCCTTATGATGGATGTAAAGAACTGGATGAGGACCATCCGTACCCTGACTTGCTTGTGATAGTTCGAGGAGTAGCCACGCAAGACGTTGTTCTACGGTACCATAGGTCAAGCGACCGATCTGTTGCTGCTGCTTCAGCAGGCGTTGCGCTAAATGTTCGGCCACAGAACCTAATAATGTCTCCTCTTCATCCAAACTCTTGATGAACATTTCGCGTGTCACTATATCAATATGACTCTCTAATACGGCCTCAAATGTGCTTGCACGCTCTGGAAGAGCAGCCAGAGCCTCTTCACCAAAGAGATCACCCGGCGCGACTAGTCCAACAGTTGTATGACGGTTTCCTTCACGATTGATACAGAGCCGTCCGTATCCTTCGACCAAGAGCATGATATCTGAGGCTGGCTCGTGCTGCTTGTAGAGCATAGCCCCCTGGGGCACAAGCACACGACGTAATGGGAACTTCCATTTTGTGGCTAAGAAGGTACCAGCGTGAAGGACGTTGAGAGAGAAAAGCAGCGGCAGTCCAATCTTTTCTGCGAATGATTGGAAGAGTAGTGTCAGCAGGTGGGCGCCAGCAAACCCTATGCCAGCTCGCATGCCTAGTCGTGTCGGAGTTTCATAACGATAGTAGAAGAGACGCAACCACCAGGGAACAACACGATCTCGTAGACGGAGCACAGGGACACGATAAGGTCCTAGCCAGGAGAATGGCAAGGAAGAGATATTGGTGAAGTTTCCAGCATGCAACATATTTGCTCTGCTCATCACAAACTCCTCATATTGAGAATCCCTTTTTCCTCTATTGTATGCAACATGAAGGGCACCCGCAAGGGGAATGCCCCTACAAAGAAACAGGACGACAACGACATCGTGTCTTTGTAGGGGCATTCCCCTTGCGGGTGCCCTGCTCTCTTGCTCTCTTGCTACTGGTTTATGAACTTTGTGCTTCTACAGGCTTACAAGCTCGAATAAAGGCGCTCACAAACTTCCCATCGAGTTCGGTGCGCTCTGTTTGCGACAATTCGGCAATGGAGGCACCAGCTCCACTGTCAGCTATCTCTTGCAGCCCATAGCGGCGTGTGACTTCAATCTCAATGTCAGTAAAGCCCGACTCTGTTAACAACTGTCGGTAGGTTTCCTCTTCTAACGCCCCTGCAATACAACCTGCCCATGCTTCCATATCCTGCTGAATGACCTGTGGAAGATGGCCCTGTATCACAATATCGGATACCGCAAACCGCCCTCCCGGCGTGAGAACGCGGTATGCCTCACGTAAGACCTGACCCTTATCGGCGGAGAGGTTAATCACACAGTTAGAAATCACGACATCTACACTCTCGGCAGGCAAGGGAATTGCTTCGATAATGCCCTTGAGAAACTGCACATTTTCGACTTGTGCCTCGGCACGGTTACGTTCCGCTAGCTCAAGCATCGCATCAGTCATATCAAGACCGTAAGCAAAGCCGGTCGGACCGACGCGATGTGCCGAGAGCAATACATCAATTCCTCCTCCACTCCCTAAATCAAGCACTTTTTCTCCTGCATGCAATTCCGCCAGCGCGGTTGGGTTACCACAGCCGCGAGAAGCTAACGCAGCCGGAATGGGCAGTTCGCCAAGTTCTGCATCACTATATAGATTACTCGTAATTGGGTCATCGGTTGTAGGTGAGCAACATCCACTTGCACAACATCCCGTCTGCTGTGCTGTTGCTTGGATAACATTCACCTGCGCAATAGTCTGCGTATAGCGCTCCTGCACGAGCGTCCGTAATTGTTCGTCGCTTGTTGGTTTGGTTGTCATTGCTTGTGTCCTTTCTATCTGTCCATTATACATAAAAGAGCATCATTGCGCTCCTACCTCTATAGACTGAGAGAAACCAAAAAGGACGCAGAGACAATCTATCATCCTTACCTTCTCGATAGTACCTTATCCAGTATGGCACGAGCATGTCAAACAACATTCGCTCCGAGGATGATACTCGATGATCTTCCCACGCCGATCCAGCACAAAATGACAACAAGCCAGCAGCATCTGTTTCAGTTTCTCCCGCGCCCGTTGCACCCGCGATTTCGCCCCTGAGAACGAGAGATGCAGGCGTTCAGCTAGTTCTCTTTGTGTCAGCCCATCATATTCCGTTAGGAGAATTGCTTCCCGATACAGGTCTGGAAGACGATCAACCATATCTCTCACACAAGGAAGCAAGGTTTGTTCTATATCTTCTTGTGTCGGTTCCTCTGGAAGGTCAAATGTTTCTGGAAGCGCTAATGTCGCTCTTTGAGAGCGATAATAGTCATAGATCGCATGGCGCGTGATTTGATACAGCCACGATTGGAGCTTCTTCTCATCTTTCAGTGTCTCAATGTGCATATGCATCTTGAGAAAGACATCCTGGAGGATATCCTCTGCAATGGACTCATTATGGGTATGCTTGAGAATAAAAGAATTGATCTGGCCATGAAAGGTATCCCACACTCGCTCTGTTGTGATAGGCATCAACTTTGTTCTCCTCACTACACGTTCTAATATATCATGATTATAGACGGAACTGCGCCCAAAAGGACGCAAAAACTGCTCTTGACAAAGAGGTAAGATGTGGTTATGAAATAGAGAGGGAAATTAGCAATATTCTCGGAAGCTTGTTGATAGGAGAAGCTGCATGTCGATGGAGCAAGAAGCGTCAGAAGGACAGCAACACTAAGAGGAGCATTCTTTATTTCAGTCTACATATACAAAGATAGGATATCATGATGAAAATTATTGTTATTGGAAGTGGCTTTGGTGGTCTTGCCGCCGCTATTCGTCTCCAGGCGCAAGGGCATGCGGTGACGATGATTGAAAAGCGCGATAAACCAGGGGGGCGGGCCTATGTCTATGAGCAGGATGGCTTTATCTTTGACGGTGGCCCTACCATCATTACGGCACCGTGGCTCATTCATGATCTATTTACATTATGTGGCAAAAAGACAGAAGACTATGTCAGGATCGTTCCCATCGATCCCTTTTACAATATCCGCTTTCAGGATGGACTGATCTTTCATTATAACAGTGATCGTGAGAACATTCTTCGTCAGATTCGTGAGATCAATCCCTCTGATGTAGAAGGCTATCTACGCTTTGCCAAAGAGGGCGAGAAGATTTATCAGAAGGGGTTTGAACTCATCGATCAGCCGTTTACACATGTCTCGGATATGCTCAAGGTGGCACCTGATCTGGTGCGTTTACAAGCACAAAAATCGGTTGCAGGGTTTGTCAATCAGTACATTAAAGACGAGCGTCTACGCCAAGTGTTTAGTTTTCATCCCTTGCTGATTGGCGGAAACCCGTTTCAGAGCACAGCCATTTATGCACTCATTCATACACTTGAGCAGAAATTTGGTGTATGGTATGCTATGGGCGGAACGGGCGCCCTCGTGCGAGCAATGGCCCAGCTCTTTCAGGATGTTGGTGGCACCCTGTTACTAGATACAGAAGCAGCACAAATTGTCATCGACGAAAAAAGTAGACAGGCCACAGGTGTGAAACTACACAATGGCAATGTGTTGCCCGCCTCGATTGTTGTCAGCAACGCAGATGTAGCCTATACCTATCTCAAGCTCGTGCCAGCACGTTTCCGTCGCAAAAACACGGATACACGCATAAAAAACATGAACTATGCAATGTCTCTGTTTGTGATCTATTTTGGGACCAATCGCAAGTATGAAAACATCGCGCACCATGAGATATTAATGGGGCCACGCTACAAAGAATTGCTCGACGACATTTTTAAGAAGAAACACCTAGCAGAAGATTTCTCCTTGTACCTACATCGTCCAACGGCGACCGACCTTTCACTGGCACCAGAAGGATGCGACTGCTGGTATGTACTCTCACCTGTACCGCATTTGGGAGGCGACGTAGATTGGACGGTAACAGCAAAGCCCTATCGGGATGCGATTATCAGCTATCTAGAGCAACACTATCTCCCTGATCTCTCGCAGCACATCATTTCGGAGCACTACATTGACCCGCTACACTTCCGTGACACCCTCAACAGCTATCTAGGAAGCGCCTTTTCTGTAGAGCCACTCCTCACACAGTCCGCTTGGTTCCGTCCACATAATGTGAGTGAGGATGTATCCAATCTCTACTTTGTGGGCGCAGGTACGCATCCAGGCGCAGGTATCCCCGGCGTCCTGAGTTCGGGCAAAATCGCCGCCGATATGATTGGTTTCTGCTGAAATATTTTTGTGCTTCTAAACGTTTAATTAAGTAGGAGCGCAACGAAGCGCAATGTATGAGCATGGCTGCCACAAAGGAGTGCGCTATGTCACGATCACAGCGTCGGACTATACGTCTAGCTACTAGTACAGGAATTCTCGGTTTAACAGTCACAAGTGGCCTCGCCCTATTAGCCAACTACTTCGTCGAACAATTCTCTCACCCCCACGAGAGCATCAATGAGGCGGGTTTCACTTGGTCACTTCCGACCTCTCTACCAGAACCGCCGTTATCATGTCAACGAGCGCTCATGTTTAGAACGGTCGATGGAACATTACTATGCGGCGATTTCTGGGCACAATCTAAACCCGCACCGACCGTCGTACTCTGTCATGGATACCGCATCTCACGCCAGTACCTACGTTCAGTTGCCGCTCTAGAGTATACGTGCGGCTACAATGTGTTGCTCTTCGATTTTCGTGGGCATGGCGAGAGCGAGAGTGTTATGACGAGTGGTGGGAACGCGGAAGTATGCGATCTTGAGGCGGCGATAGTGGTTGCAACGCGGCAACCAGAAACATTGCCGGGCAAGATTATTCTCCACGGCTTCTCTATGGGAGCGGCTGTCACGCTTCTGACACCACCTCATCCAGCTGTCGTGGCAATTATTGCCGATAGCCCCTATGCACGCTCCGATGATATATTGCAGCGCATTGTGTGTTATCAATTGACACAAGCAAGTAATGGCTGGCTACCGATCTTGCGCCAATTGCGTCATCTAGCGCCTGCCGTTGCATGGGCCATCATAGCTGCCAGCACCATCGTCTTCCGTGTGCGTTTTGGATACGCGATGGTAGCACGCCCAGATACCAGCTTTAGACGCTGGCAAGCACATACCAAGGCAAAAACAGCCCCTGCACAACACTCGATTCCGATTCTCCTCATACATTCATCGGGAGACCAGCTGATTCCAATTGCACACTCACGCCAAATTGCGGCTGAGGCAAAAGCCTATGGAGTTCCCTTGGAGACATACTTCATCGATGAGGCCCCACATTGTGGAGCATACGATCATAATCCCCACGAGTATCATAAAGCCATCTTGGATTTTCTCTCTTGCCATCTAGGAGACGATTTACCACCACAACACCGCACCATTTTATAAAGATAAGCTACTTACTCGCTTGCAATGTATTGTCTCTATCACTGGGACGCCTGATCTGCTTTCCTTCAACCAGCAGTCCTGCCGCGATAGCGCTTGCAAGTGAAAGACCAGCACAGATGAGAACGACGATACGGAAACCATTGACAAAGGACTGATCGATGGCCTGCTTGAGTTGCATCCGTACCGGGTCATAGACATGTTGGGTAATGTCGATGCCAGCTAATTTACCACTCTGTGCTTGGACCATGTGTTGTAGCACCGAAGGAATATGCAGAAGCACTAATTGCTGATTGAGACTAGCACTGAAGACATATGCAACAACAATACCCATGACAGCGATAGAGATCAGCCCCGCAGTACGAGAAACAGCATTGTTGATTCCTGATGCGGTCCCTGCATAGTGTTGCGCGACAGCACCCATTACCGTGGTGGTCAGCGGTGCAACTGTCACCGTCATACCAAGGCTCATCACAATCACAGCTGGGAAAAACGTCGTCCAGTAGCTTCCTCCAATACCCTGTATGGCAAAAATGATGAAACCGAGTGCGGTGATGCTGGGACCAATCATCAGCGGAAGCTTGGCACCAAAGCGCTTCACTAACCCACCAGTCCAGCGTGAAAGCAGAAACATGGTCAACGCGAAGGGAAGCAACGACGCCCCTGCTGCTGATGGAGAGTAGCCCTGCACCTGAATCAGATTAAATGGGATGAAGAAAGTTGCACCGCTTAGGGCACCATATAGGAGAAAGGTAAGCAGATTTGCCCCGCTAAACGTACTTGAACGAAATAGTGTCAGCGGCACCATGGGGTAAGGACTACGTCTCTCAACTATAAGAAATGTGCTCAGGGCAATAACACCAATTACAAGGGCTGTCACTACAATGGGATGCCCCAGCCCGAGAGCGCTTGACTCGATCAATCCATACACGATGCCAGCGAGGCTTACAGTCACTAAGAGAGCACCTCGCCAGTCAAGCCTTCCTTTTATGTCCTCATCGCGGCTTTCGGGCACACGCAAGAGTAAGACCACAAGTACAACCACTGCCAGCGGCACATTGATAAAGAAAACCCAGCGCCACAAGGCATACTGCACGAGCCATCCTCCCAAGACAGGGCCAAGCACCGACGTAACCGACGTAAAGCCAGACCAGGTGCCGATAGCCTGTCCGCGTCGCTCATTACTGAAAGATGCACTGATGATTGCCAAGCTCCCCGGTACGAGCAATGCACCACCTACTCCTTGCACCGCACGGGCAATAATTAACTGATTGATATCTGATGCTAGGCCACACCAGATTGAGGCAAGGGCAAAAGCGCTGATACCAATGGCGAAGATACGTTTCCGTCCAAAATGGTCCCCAAGCGAACCGCCAACGAGAATGAGGGCAGATAGAAAGAGCGCATAGGCTTCTACCACCCATTGCACCTCAGCAGAGGTAGCATTGAGGTCGCGTTGTAGCACTGGCAGCGCAACATTGACTACAGAGCCATCGATAAAGGCCATGCTTGAGCCAAGAATCGTCGCCACCAGTACCCACAGTCCAATATGGGGTGGTTTAGCACGAGCTGGGGCTGACTGAATCACGGCCTCATCGCACGGTGATTTGACGGAATTGATCATAGCTTATGCCTTTCAGCCTTAGAATACAACTTCTGAGACATTATCTCCCAAATTATACCCCAAAAGCCTTGCAACTTTGCCCTCTTCTATGCATAATTGCTGTAGGAGAGTTTTTTACCGAATTGCATGATATACCTCTTAGTTTCTTAGATTCTCATCTTGTACCGTGTTCGTGAAGACGCCAAAGGAGCAAAGGCATGGTATCGCCCGGCGATGCTGAGCAACGACGTGACACTAATACCAACCAAGAACCTGTAGAACCTGTGACTGAGAAAACTCCTACTACCTCAGCACCAACTTCACGCTCATTCGACCGTCGTAGCCAAGCCAATGAGCGGCGACAGAGCATTTTACAACAGAAGCAAACAGATGCATTACCAAAAGTATCGCTTGGTACAGCCAACGCCAAAGTTGCTTGGCGACAGGTGCATGTGTTGCATGAAGAGAATAAGTGGCTACGCTCAGAACTAGAAGCTCTACGCGCCGAGGTCCAGCAACGTATTGCGGAGCACAACACACTGCAAGCAGAGTTTGAGAAAGAGGTCGCAGCAACACACGATGGCAACTCACAGGAGAGAGCGTTTTATCAGCAGCATCTCCGTACGCTCCAAGAAGAGTATAACAAGCTACAAGCAGCAAATGCTCAGCTAGAACGAAACTACCAAGCTTTGTACTCCTCGTTCCGCGAGTCGGTTGAGCAAGAAGCGCATAAGATGGTAAAAGACGCTGCCCGTATGCTGGAACTGGCACCCGAAGAACCGCCTATTTTGCTTCAGGATGTAGCGAAGACGATTGAATTGCATGCTCAGGCTGTAGAAAACACGCAACTCGTGGAAACTCTGCATTTGAAGCGTGAACTACAACGCATGTCTGACGTGCTAGCACAAGAACGTCAGCAGATCACTGAGGAGCGACAACAATTACTGATTATGCGCACTACTGTACGCGAACAAGCTCAGTTGCGCTATAAGACAATACAAGCTCACCTTCATTTACGGTGGAGAGCCTCCTACGTCTTTGTGATCGGCATGATGCTTGCACTTTTAATTGTGCTACAGTTCGTTTTCCTATCCCTATTGCACGTCCCACTCATGCAAGCGCTCGTCTGGGCGCTTATTGCCCCTATCATTATCTGTATTTTCCTGGCAGCAATCCTTACGCGCCCTCTCTCCACTCTACGGCATATGTACTACACTACTGCCCCTCATAAGAAAAAAGAGGAAAAGTAACTCCCCAGCAGAAATGCGCCCAAGGAGTATTTCTGCTGAGGCATTTTTAAATGCAGACGCTTTTTCTCTAGTGAGCCTGCTGTTGAAGATATTTGAGAAAACCAATGGTGTCAGCAGCAACGAGGCGACCAATCGCACCACTAGAGTACACAGCCAGTGCAATCTTCCCATCTGGCATAAGCACAAAACCAGTTGCTTGGAGAAAGAGCGGATTTTCGTTGATAACAGCACCAATCTTCTGTACCATTTCGTGGGCATCGAGTCCATAGAGCACCGGAAAACTAAGCTTGTGCCGTTCTACGGTCTGTTGCGCCTGTTCCAGAGAGTCCACCGACAGTGCGACGACTTCAGCATTCAGCTCGTGCAACTGCTCTATTGCTTGCTGAAAGCCCTGCAATTGTTGTCGGCAGTATGGACACCAGTGGCCTCGATAGAAGAGCAGCACTGCCCATCGCCCCTCCAGGTCATGGGGAATTGTCATCTCGCCACCATCTACGCGTGAGGTGGTAATCGTTGGAAATTGCTGACCATTTTTGAGATTCATAGCTACTCCTTATTTTATACTCAGTTAGTTAACTGACTTTATGCGCTAAATAAAAATCATGGCTTTTTACTCACTAGTACACGAACGCTCAAATCTGGCCGTGATAAGAACTAGCCAGGAG
>JRHI01000227.1_pt1 | contig 64482 bp, 63 predicted proteins | sample 215371 | NCBI WGS metagenome assembly JRHI01 (sample SAMN02929681, study PRJNA255918) | sediment metagenome | biome: cave system; feature: Ice Cave; material: Sediment; isolation source: sediment from deep within a dark volcanic ice cave with no known source of... ...
TCCAACGATCCCCAGTTCGTTGAGAAGGTGCGCGACATCATCGGTCTCTACCTGGACCCGCCGGATGCCGCGCTGGTGCTCTGCGTGGATGAGAAGTCGCAAATCCAAGCCCTGGACCGCACCCAGCCGATTCTGCCCTTGGCTCCCGGCGTTGCCAAGCGGCGCACTCACGACTATCGACGCCACGGCATCACCTCCCTCTTTGCAGCCTTCAACGTCGCCGACGGGCGCGTCATGGGCGAGACCCATCGACGTCATCGCTCGGCAGAGTTCAAGCGCTTCTTAGAACGCATCGACAGGGAGACTCCTGCCGACCTGGACATGCACCTGGTCCTCGACAACTACGGCACTCACAAGACGAGTCTGACTCGCGGATGGCTGGCTCGTCACCCGCGCTTCCACGTCCACTACACGCCGACCTACAGCTCGTGGATCAACCAAGTGGAGCGCTGGTTCGGGCATCTCACCGAGAAGCAGATTCGCCGCGGCAGCCATCGCAGCAGCAACGCTCTCGAGGCCGCGATTCGTCTCTACCTGACGGCATACAACGAGAATCCGAAGCCCTTTGTGTGGGTCAAATCCGCCGACCAGATCCTCGACAGCGTGCGTCGCTTTTGTCTACGAACCTCGGTTCCAGCACACTAGGAGGTCGACAGCCTGCGCCCACGCACAATGCGCATGGCAGTGCACACTACGCCTGTGAGGGTTTCGGCGAAGGTCGACTACGCGCTGCGGGCGGTGGCCCAGCTGGCGGCCGAAGGCGGCGATGACCCAGTCACCGCGGATCGCATCGCCCACGCGCAGGACATTCCCGTCAGCTTCCTGCTCGGAATCCTGCGTGAGCTGACCCGTGGGCGGCTGCTGCGAAGCCACCGCGGGACCGACGGTGGCTATGTGCTGGCGCGGCCTGCCGACCAGATCACCCTGGCTGACGTGATGCGCATCATGGACGGCCCGCTCGTCAATCTCAGAGACTCCGCGCTTCGTGAGCTCGACTATGAGGGACCGGCCGAGGCTCTCGAGGACGTGTGGATGGCGGTGCGCTCCAGCGTCCGCGCGGTGCTCGAGGTGGTCACAGTGGCCGACCTCGTTGAGAACTCCCTCCCCGCCACCGTTCGCACGCTGGCCCAAACGTATGTGAGCAGCGAGCTGGAGCGGCAGGGGTTGCGCGTCAGCTCCGTGACCGAGCGGAAGACCGCCAAGGTCTGACCGAGGCTGGTCAGGTCCCTGCTCGGCGCCCGACCAACGGCTGCGGGACTGCTGGGGTCGCGCCGTGGACCACGCCAAACCCGCCACTTGACGCTATCCCACGCGACCCGCTATGCTCACGCTCACGTGATTCGGTCAAGTCGACCGGATTGGTACAGATGGGCGGGGACGTAGGGGGTCCGGGGCGTGCATATCGATCCACTGGTTGCTCTCGCGGGCCTGATCGTCGGGTTCGCTGTCGGCCTCACCGGGATGGGCGGCGGCGCGCTGATGACGCCAATCCTCGTCCTGGTCTTCGGAGTTCAGCCGCTGGCCGCCGTTTCGAGCGACCTCGTCGCCTCGCTGTTGATGAAGCCTCTCGGCGCGCTGGTCCACGTGGGCAAGCGCACGGTGCGGTGGCCGCTGGTGCGCTGGCTCAGCCTCGGGTCGGTGCCCGGCGCCCTCCTGGGCGTCACCTTTCTGAAACTGCTCGGACGCGGTGCCACCGTCCAGACCGTGGTTCAGCTCGCGCTTGGCTCGGTTCTTCTCCTGTCGGTGTCGGCGCTCACCGTCAAATGGCTCATCGATTGGTTCGGCCGCGGTAGCCGTCCCGAGCTGGTCGTGGAGGAGCCCTTCGCGGTGCGTCCGATCGCCACCGCGCTGGTCGGCCTCGTCGTGGGCTTCATCGTAGGCATCACCGCCACGGGATCCGGCACCCTGATCATCGTCGCGCTGCTCTTCATCTACCCACGGATGCGCGGCTCACAGGCGGTGGGCACCGACCTCACCCAGGCCATCCCCATGGTGGGCGCCGCCGCCCTCGGGCACGTGTTCTTCGGTGACTTCCGGTTGGCGCTGACGCTCTCGATCGTGATCGGAGCGGTCCCGGGCGTCCTGGCCGGCGCCGCGGTGTCGTCTCGCGGCAGCACCTCTTGGATGCGGGGTGCCCTGTGCGTGGTGTTGATCGCCTCTGCCCTGAAGCTGCTCAATGTCCCCACCCCAGTGCTGGGCACCGTGCTCGTGGCCGCCGTGATCGGGGCCGGCACGGTGGTGGCTCGACGGGTGGCGGCCCGGCGGCAGCAGCTGGCGGTGGTGCAGCCCCAGCCGGCATTGGAGCTCAGCGAAGCGTCCTGAGCAGCTCGCGGCGGGTGGGGAGGCCCCGTCAATGAGCGAGTCAGCGGGCGTGCGCTCAGAGCGGCGACTCTCCGGTTATTTCGCCTGGCCCTGATCAGACGCGGGCGTGGGCTTCGCGCTCGCCGAACCCGCCCGGCGACCACAGAGGTGAGCACGGGTCGGGTGGCAGATGGGCAGTTGCGGAGCGCGCTGGGCGGAGGTTGTGCTGAGCGATAGCCTCGGCGTGGGCGCGGGCAGGGACACCTGGATGAACGCCGCGAGGAACACCACAGCGATCGCGCTGATGATCAGCACCCCGGAGAGAGCGGCCGCGGTGAGCTGCCGCCATCCAAACAGTCCGCTGCGCAACTCGGGTTGAATCACATCCCCTCTCAAGTCCTTCAGGCGCGGCACGCCGCTGCTGGAGCTGGAGCCCGAACCACGTCGCCGCGTGCCGCAGCATACCGCCCAGCCCCGGCGGGGGTGAACGCTGGCGTAGTCGCTGCCACGGCCTTCAGAGCGGGGAGGGCCCGAGTCGCCCAAGTTGAAGAAGTCCACCTCGGCCGTGTGTTCGGGGATGTGGCGATTGGACATCGATTTGCCCTGCCTGCAAGATCGTCATCGGCGACGCACTGCTTCAGCGGGCTGGAGTGATGCGGCGCGCGCGGCAGGGTACAGGCCGGCGCCGATCCCGATCACCAACGCGACGCCGGCGGCGATAACCACCGCCGCGTACGTGACCACCGGGGTGGGCAGGTCGGTCACGAGGTCACCCATGAGCTGTGCGCCTCCGATCCCCAGCGCGATGCCGACGACACCGCCGATGCATGCCAGCAGGAGAGCTTCGACGAGGAACTGCGAGAGGATGTTCCCCCAGGTTGCGCCGACCGCGCGGCGGATGCCGATCTCGTAGCCGCGTTCGCGCACGCTGGCGAGCATCATGCTCATGATGCCGATCGCTCCGGTCAGCAGGGAGATGGCCGCGATCACCGCCAGCATCCACTTCATCACCGTGCCGAGGCGCTGGGCGCTGGCGATCAGGTCCTGCTGCGTCTGCACCTGGAAATCCGCCTGGGTGGGATTGGTGATGTGATGGCGTTGGAGCAGGGTGTTGGTGGCCTCGGTCTTGACCTTCGCGGTGGCATTGGGGCTGATCGCCTCGATCAGCACCTGCTCGATCCGCGGGCTCGCCGTGGGCAGCACGTACGACCAGGCGGCGCTGATCGGCATCACGACCAGGTCATCCTGGTTGAAGGTGCCGGAATACCCGCGAGATGCGAAGACGCCGACCACGTCGAAAGGTGTCCCGTTGATGCGGACCGTCTGGCCCACTGCGTCGAGTCCGGTGAACAGCGTGCTCGCCACCGCGCTGCCGAGGACAACCTTCTGCGCGCCTCCTGCCTGGAGATCGGCAGCGTCGATGAAGTGTCCCTCTCTCACCGTGTATCCGCGCACCGACGCGAACAGCTCGGTGCTACCGATGATGTCGGTCTGGGTGACCTGGGTCAGCGCAGACACGTTGCCGCGCAACCCGGTGGTCGGGACAGCGGCGATCCCGTCGGGGATGCGCCCCGGGTCACCCAGGGCGGTGACGTCATCCGTGGTGATGCTCGACTTTGTGCCGATACCGACCTGAACGCCGGAGGAGGAAACGGCACCGGGATAGATGACCACCGTGTCACTCCCCAGGCCCTCGAAGTTCGCCTTGCTGGCGAGGGTGACCGAATGGGCGACCGCGATGAGAAGGACGACCGAGGCAACGCCCGCGAAGATGCCGGTGACGTTGAGCGCGGCGCGCGTCCAGTGCCGGCCAAGCCCGCGAGCAGCGATCGAGAACGTGTCGCGGAGTCTCATCCGGTCGCGCTCGCCAGGCGTCCAGCACCGGTCGGCGATTCGCTGTCGGATTCGGCCGGCAACTCGTGCGCGGACTCGCTGGCAGCCTGGAGCACCGGCCGGACCTGGCCGCGCAGCCGTCCAGACTCGATGGTGACCACGCGGCGAGCGACCGACGCCACCTGGGGGTGATGGGTCACGATGACGATGCTCCGGCCCTGGTCGTGAAGATCGGCGAACAGTGCCATCACCTGGTCCGCTGTGTCGGTGTCGACGCTGCCGGTGGGCTCGTCGGCAAGGATGAGCAGAGGATCGGTGACCAGCGCGCGCGCGATCGCGGCGCGCTGCTGTTCGCCGCCGGACAGAAGGGCGGCCCGCTGCTCGGCGTGGTGCGCGATGCCGACGGAGTCCAGTGCCTCGAGGGTCAGGGCGCGGCGATTCCGAGTCACCCCGCCATAGACCAGGGGCAGCTCAACGTTCTCACGGACGGTCATCTCGGGCACGAGGTTGAACATCTGGAAGACGAAGCCGACGGAGCGGTTCCGCAGCCGCGAGAGCCGCAGGTCGCTGAGCTTGGCGGTGTTCTCACCGAGGAAGATCAGCTGCCCGGAGGTCGGTCGGTCGAGGCAGCCCATCAGGTTGAGCAGCGTTGACTTCCCCGACCCGGACGGTCCGATGATGGCGACAAACTCGCTGCGCAGGATGGTGAGGTTGAGGTCGTGCACCGCCGGCGTGGTCGACCCCGGATACACCTTGGTGACGGCGGTGAGCTCGATCATCGCCGGTGACCCGGCGTCCAGACACCGCCGGACATCAGGTCGGGCTCGGCTGAGCGGAGGGGAGTGTCGGTCCCACCGACAGCTGCACCTGCTGACCCGCGGTGAGGCCGGAGGTGATCTGGGTCAACCTGTCACCGATGAGGCCTGTCGTGACCTGGGTCTGCACCGCTCCGCCCTTGTACCAGACGTCGACGAACAGGCCGTTGTTGAGCGTGAAGATCGCCTGGCTGGGTACAGACAGCACGGAGCTGGCCTGGGCGATGTCGATGCTGACATTCACCGTCATGCCACTGCGCAGCCGCGGATCGGTGGCGGTCGCAGCCACCGACGCGTAGTACTCGGGGACACCGTTCACCTGGGTAGCGGTGTTGGCGATCGCCAACACCTTGCCGGGAAGACTGAGCCCCGGCAGCGCGTCGAAGACAATGTTGCCGGTCTGCCCGGCGACGAGTTGTGCCGCGTTGTTCTCGCTGAAGGCGGCGGACACCTGGTATTGGGTGGCGCTCCCCAGGATGATGAATGCCGTGCTCGCCCCCGTGGCGGCGACCGTCGGGTCGACGATCGGCACCGCAGACCCACCCAGGGAGGGGGCCCGCGTCGTCCCAGCGGTGATGCTCTGACCCACGCCAGAGCTGACCTGGAGGACCGTGGCCGCCTCGGGGGCGCTGAGCACCGTGTTGGCGAGGTCCGCAGTGGCCTTCTGCACCTGGACCTGGGCGCTGGCGATCTGTGCCTGCGCAGCCGCCGCGGCCTGGGTGTTGCCCGTGGCATTGGCGGTGGCCAGCGCAGCCTCGCCGGATGACAGCGACGCCTGGGCTGCGCGCAGTGCCGCAAGTTGCGCCGACTGATCGAGCTGCGCCAGCTTGCGGCCGGACGTCACCGCGTCGCCGACCTTGACGTCGACCTCGGCGAGCACGCCGCTGGAGGCGAAGTTCACGTAGGTCAGCTGCTGCGGGAACAGAGTGCCCGATGCTTTGGCGGTCACGGGAAACGAGTTGAGAGAAACGGTGGCCAGCGGAGGCACGGGCGCTGGTTTCTTGGTCAAGCTGCCGACGACCGCGGGCCCGAAGGCGACCACAGCGAGCACTGCAAGTGCCCCAAAGACCACAAGCAGTCGACGAAGCACCCTGCTGCTGGTCATACGACGACCCTTGGCGTCCTACCGAGATCGTCCCCTCCGAAAGGGGTTTGCTTCCCCCTCATATCATGCCATCTCATATCTTGCCATCTATCATGCCATCGTTCCGAGGCTGGACCACCCACTGTCTCGGCGTCAGCTGGGGTGCGCTGTCCGGCATGTTGAGCTGCACCACCTCGAGGACGTGCGCGGCGATGTCCCTGCGGCAGATCAGCAGGTCAGGAAGGTACGGGTCCGGGTGGTTGTAGGTGAGCGCTGATCCGTCCAGTCGCGAACAGTGCAGCCCCGCGCTGAGCGCCACGGCGACAGGGGCAGCCGAGTCCCACTCGTACTGCCCGCCGGCATGGATATAGACATCGACGTCGCCGGACAGTATTGCCATTGCCTTGGCGCCCGCCGAGCCCATGTAGACGAGGTTGCCGCTCAGGGCGGCCGCCACCGCGGTGACCACAGCGGGGGCTCGGCTCCTGCTGGCGACCACCCGGAGAGGGTCGCCGGACGCTGACAGCTCCGGCAGCGGGGCGCCGGTGCCGTAGACGATCCCCTGGGCAGGCAGTGCCACGGCGCCGGCGACAGGCGCGCCATCGACACAGAGTGCCACGTGCACCGCCCAGTCGTCGCGTGGGGGTTCGCCGAATTCGCGGGTGCCATCGAGGGGATCGACGATCCAGACCCGGTGGCGTTCGAGGCGCACGGGGTCATCCTTTCCTTCTTCGGAGAGGATTGCGTCGTCCGGACGGAGCTCGGCCAGCCGCTCCATGATGAACCGGTCAGACCGCCGGTCCCCCTCGTCGCGAAGAGTCTTGGGGTCCGAATCGGGCGGGTATGATCGGCGGAGTTCGACCAGGAGCTTCCCGGCCTCCTCTGCGATCTGCCTGGCCACTTGGTGATCACGATCACTGGCGCCGGGGCGCGTTCTGCCCCTTTCCTGACGATCCACGGTGACCCTCCTCAAATCCGACGCAGCCTTGCGGGCGGCATCGTTCCGACCGAACGCATCAAACGCCACAAGTGTAACGCTTCGGTGCGCTCCGGTGTCGCCTTCATATAACGCCGGAGAAGCCCCGGAGTTCCGGACCTTTTTGTTGCGGGCCCGGACACGCTAAGATCACCCACACCGACGCCGCAGATGCGCCATCACCTTGTGCCCCGATTGCAACTTTTGCGGCGATCCGGTATGGTAGTCAGGCTTGCAAACCGCTACGCTCGGGGAGGGCGAAATCGTGAAGAGGGTGAATTCAAAGACGTTCTTGGCGCGGGCCGGGACGGGCTTGGTCGTCGCGGGTGCCGTGCTTGTCCTGATGCCCAACGGGTCGCTTGTTCAGGCTCAGGGAGCGAGTGCGCCGACGGTCACGGCACCCCAGTGCTCTAACCAGTCCAACTTGAACAACCCGACGAATTCGGACCACAAGGCGCTAGACAGCTACTGGTTCGCGATCAACCACGGCGGTCACACCACAAGCCGCTGTGACCTCTCTGGCGGCGTCCAGGCCGGGGACATCGTCACCGCGCACTTTGTCCTCACCACCCCGCCAGTCGCGGGGACCGAAGTCACCCTGGTCAGCAACCTGGCTCCGCCGGCCAACCCGCGCAGCCAGACGCTATTCGCCTGCTCAAGCTATGGCGTGGCACCCGATCCGGCCACTGCGGATACGTGCATGACCTCGGCGACCGCGGAGCTCACGGTGACGGTTCCGACCTGCGGTTTCCAGGTGGACCTCATCTTCGGGGAGGCCCTGGCGACCATGACCGAGGGTCAGTACGCTGCGGACGACCGGTGGATCACCGGCACGCAGGGAAGCAGCGAATCCTGCACCACGCCAACGCCAACGCCAACGCCAACGCCAACGCCAACGCCAACGCCAACCCCGACTGCCACGCCGACTCCGACTGCCACGCCGACTCCGACGCCCGGCGCCCTTGCCGGAAACTCGACGACGCCCAGCCCGGCTGGTGGGGTGCTCGGCACGAGTACCTCCACCCCTGGAACGGGTGCAGGTCTCGTCGGCGGTGTCGGGCTCGCGGGGATCCTGCTGATGCTGGTTGGCGGTGCGGCCGCGGCCTACGGCGTGCGACGTCGCGCGGTCGACGTCCCCTAAGTCCTGCAGGCTCGGGGTGGTCGATCACCCGCCCCGAGCCTGCCGCCCCTCAGTGGGTGAGTTTGGAACTGGCTCTTGACGTTCCCTGTCTGCGTTCACTGGTGGATGCCTGAGCAGTCACGCAAGCGCCCCGCCGACCTGAACAAGCTCGCCGCCCCATCGTGGGGGGATACAGGGGAGCCGAAGCTGCCCGACCCGGACGCCGGGAAGAATCCAGAGTTGCGGCGCCAAGCTGGGTGACACGCCTACCATGATGCCACCCTTCGCAACCTAACCGCTGTCGAACGCCACGCAATGGAGTCGGGTGCGGTCACGTATTGGAGCCACTCACAAGGCCTGCACGGTGCGCCAGCGATCGTCGAGGGCGTCGAACCAGCGGCCCAGACGGCCGTAGTCCACCTCGGCGACCTCGCGCGGCGGCGTCACCTCTTTGCGCACCGTCACGTCCTCAGGACGCACCGTGCGAATGTTCTGGCGCACGCAGCGGCGGAAGGTCGAGAGGCTTGCATGGATCCCAGCCTCGTCATGCAGCCGCTGTCTGGAAGGTCGAGGAGTTGGTCGGCCTTGATTCGCGAACTCGCCAAAGGCGACTGGTGGACTTTGCAGTCGCGCGCGGGCTCACGCCGCAAACTGACCCGCTACCGGCCGCCCTCAGGCGACGTCCTCGCTGGCCCCGCGGAGAACCTTCGCGATCTCCGGCCGCGTGAACTCCGCCGGGAGTGACTCACCCCGCGACAGCAGCTCGCGGACCTTGGTGCCACTGAGCGCCGATCGTTCCGAGCTCGGGTGCGGGCAGGTGCGGGTAGAAGCCATGCCGCCACAGGCACGGCAGTAGAACGCGTGCTCGAAGCGGAGGATCTCGATGCCGAGCTCGTCGGGCTCGTACTCGTCGAAGATGCGGTGCGCGGCGTACGTATCGTAGTAGCTGCCGACGCCGGCGTGGTCGCGACCAACGATGAAATGCGTGCAGCCGTAGTTGCGCCGGATCAGCGCATGAAACACCGCCTCCTTGGGCCCCGCGTAGCGCATCCACGCAGGGTTGGTGACCAGCAGCGCGCGGTCGGCGGGGAAGTAGCCATCGAGAAGGACCTCGTAGCACTCCATCCGGACCTCGGGGGGGATGTCATCGGACTTGGTGGCGCCGACAAGGGGGTGGAGGAGGAGACCGTCGATGTTCTCGAGGGCAACCTTCTGAAGATACTCATGGGCTCGGTGCACAGGATTGCGTGTTTGAAAGCCCACAACAGTCTTCCAGCCGCGCTCGGCGATCAACCGACGGACCTCTAAAGGCGTCAGGTCGTACTGGTCGAAGCCGGTCTGGGGCCTGTCCAGCGCGGTGACCAAGCCGCCGATCCCCCAGCGCCCTGAGGCATTGAGCTGATGGACACCCGGGTGGGCATCGTCGTCCGTTCCATAGACGTTAGTCGCCTCACGCACGGGGTCGGTGCGATACACACCGCTGACGTCGACCACCGCGACCGCGCGCCCCTGGGCGCGGAGCACGATTCGGGGTTGGTTGCGGAGACGCTCGACGTCGGCGTCGTCGACGCGAAGCACCACCGGGATCGTGAACGGCTGACCCCCGCTGAGCCTGCCGCGATCGAGTACCGCAGCGTAATCGGCTGAGTCCATGAAGCCGCGCAACGGCGACAGCGCGCCGACGCCGAGCATGCCGGCATCAGCGGCCTCCCGCGGCCCTATCTCGAGCCCGGGCAGGGTCTCTGCCCGGGCTCGCAGCTCCTCCAGGGCGGCACCGGTCGGCAGGTTCTCACGAACCCCGCGCCAGATGTAGCCGAGGCGCTCGAGTGCATCGAGGATGCGGTCGACCGACTGCTCGACGGTCTCCGTGCCGCTGTCCACGACGACCTCGGCATGTTCCGGGGCCTCATACGGGTCGCTGACACCGGTGAAGTGCTCGATCTCGCCGGCGATGGCCTTGGCATACAGCCCCTTGACGTCGCGGCGGACGAGCTCGTCGAGGGAGCAGCGCACGTAGACCTCAACGAAGTGCGGGGTCCGATTGCGGACCTCGTCGCGAACGGCCCTGTACGGCGAGATGGCCGCGGTGATGGCGACGCCACCAGCGCCGGCGACCAGCCCCGCCACGTAGCCGATCCGGCCGATGTTGGTGTCCCGGTCTTCCTTGGAGAAGCCGAGCCCCTTAGAGAGGTGGGTGCGGACCTCGTCTCCGTCCAACACCGTCACCGACTGACCCAGCGCGGTGAGGTCTTTGACCAGGCGAACGGCGATGGTCGATTTGCCTGCCCCCGACAGGCCGGTCAGCCAGAGTACAAAGCCGTGGCGCATATGGTCTCCCTCGGTGATTGAATGGCCTTTCCCACCGCGCAGATCACGATCGGCGGCGTTTCCGCGGCGGCCGTGATCCGCCACGACGATGCCCGGACTAACTATACGCCACCAGCAGGCGCGAACGGTCCGTGTGACGCGATCAGCAGCGACACAGCCGTTGTCGACGCCGCGAGCTCAGTTCTGCGCGGCCGGCGCGGCGCCCACCCGCGATACCTGCTCGTCCGGCGTTCCCGGTGTCGAGTGCTCGCCCACCTTCAGCTGCAGACCGTCGACCTCGAACGCGGTAACGGAGCCGCGCCCGACGGGCACGCGCCATTGGTCGCCGACCGGGTCGAGGAGACGGGTCAGCAGGAGGCGGATCATCACCGCGTGCGACACCACGGCGACTGACTCACCACGGTGCCGGCTGCCGATCAGCACCAGGCTGTCGATCATCCGTTCCTGTGCCTGGCTGAGCCGCTCGCCACTCGGACACACGCATTCAAGCGGCGTCTGCCGGTAGCACTCGAACGCACCGGGGTCGTACGCCTCAGCCTCGGCGCTGGTCATCCCCTCCCACACGCCGTAGTCCAGGTTGGTCAGTCCATGCAGGATGCGAACGTCGGGCACCCGGGCCTCGTCGGCGATGATCTGGGCCGTCGAGATGGTGCGGCGCAGGGGCCCGGTGTAGACGGCGGTGATCGCCATGTTGGACAGGTACCGGGCGGCGTCGACCGCGTCCTGGTAGCCCTGGGCATCGAGCGGGACGTCTCGGCGTCCGCGGTATCGATTCTCGCGGTTCATCGTGGTGGTGCCGTGCCTCACCAAGTACAGCACCGCCGGTGGGCCCGTCGAGCGACCCGGCGACGTCGCAGCAGTATCCTCCCTCACCCGTCCCCTTCCAATCTAGTTGTCCACCTGCCTCGCGGCAGCCGTTGGATCGCCGGTGACGCCAGTTCCGCAATCATCTCCGAATCGGCTCGGCTTGTCTAGCGTCACACGCGTCGACAGCCCCAATATGGTCGCACGGCGCAAGCGCCACTCAATTCTGGCATCATATCCTTGCCTTGGAGACCGGTCGTGGTGCGGCCGGTGAGAACGAACAACTTGAGGAGGGCGCGGGTGACGAATCGGGTGCTTCTGGCCGGGGTCGGCCGTTCGGGGACGACGTGGACAGGGCGGATCCTCGGCTGCGCTGCGGACACCGTCTACCTGAACGAGCCCGACAACATCGGCATCACTCACTCGGACGGGCCCCCGGTTGACACCCTCGGCTTCGGGCCTTATCCGGTGCTTCGTGTGGGCCAGGAAGCCCCGCAGTACGCCGCCCTATGGCGCATGGCCTGGGCTGGCCGCCTGCCGATGCGCGTCGGCGTCGGGCGTTCGGCTGCGCGGCTGGGCCTCAGGCTGCCGACCGCCATCCGTGACCCTCTTCTGACGGTCTTTGCCAAGGCGGTTGAGGGCACGCGGAGCGTTCCGCGCAACGTGGTCGTGAAGTCCACGATGACGCCGTTTGCATTGGACTGGATCGTCGACCGCTTCAATCCGCGGGTGGTTATCATCCAGCGGGACCCATTGAACGTCGTATCCAGCTGGCTGGATTGGAAGAAGTTCATCACCAGGGACCTCAATACCAGGCCGGCAATTCTCGAGAGCTACGTTGAGCTGGTGGGCAGCGAGCCTCCGAAGCCGGGCGAGTCGCACCTCGCTCTCACCACCTGGTGTGTCGGGCTCCTGACCACCGTTTTCGCCCGCCGCGCCGTAGCGCATCCGGAGTGGCGTGTCATCACCCACGAAACCTTGTGCGAGAGTCCCCGCGCGGGCTTTCGCGAGCTCTTCGGGCACCTCGAGCTGGACTGGACGGACGCTGCGGATCGCTTCCTCGAGCAGGGGTATCTCATGCCGACGTTCGCCCACCCCGGCCAGTCTGTTGAGATGGGGAGTACCAGCGCCGTGACAAAGGAACAGCCGAATCGCTGGAAGGCGAGGCTGACCGGCGACCAAGTCGACGAGATCCGCCACATTCTCGAACAATTCCCCACCGGAGGCTGGGTCGAGGCCCCAAGGCCTGAGGGCGAGGTGAGCAGCGTCGGGGTCGTGCCGCTCAGCAGGGCTTCGGAGCTGCCTCGCCCGTGAGTCGAGTTCTTGTTGTCGGGGCCGGTCGCTCCGGCACCACCTGGGCCGGGCGTATCCTCGGCTGCGCCGCGGACACCGCATACATCAACGAGCCCGACAACGTTGGCGTCAATCCCTCGGCCGGCCCGCAAAAGGACACCCTCGGGTTCGGCCCATACCCGATATTCGCACCTGGTGAGGCGGCGCCGCAGCACGCTGCGCTCTGGCGGATGGCCTTCGCCGGCCGCCTGCCGATGCGCCTGGGCTTCGGCCGCAGGGTCGCGCGGCTCGGGCTCAGGCTTCCCACCGCGGTCCGCGACCCATTGCTGACGGCGTTCGCCGGGGCGGTGGAGGGGACGCGATCGCCGCGGCGCAACGTGGTCGTGAAATCCGTCATGGCGCAGTTCGCGTTGGAGTGGCTCGTGGAGGAGTTTCACCCGCGCGTAGTGATCGTCCAGCGCAACCCCCTTAACGTCGTCTCTAGCTGGCTTGGCGGCAATGTGTTCATCGGCATGGATCTGCCCAGCCGCCCCGCGATCCGCCAAGCCTATGCCCGCGTGGTCGGGCACGAGGCACCGATTCCGGGCGACTCCCCGCTGGCGCGGACCACCTGGTGCGTCGGTCTTCTAACCACAGTGCTCGCTGCGTCCGTTGCGGACCATCCAGAGTGGCAGACGATCACCCACGAGACGCTCTGCGCCGACCCTGGCACTGAGTTCCATCGGCTCTTCACCAACCTCGGCATGGGCTGGACGGACGAGGTGGATCGCTTCCTCCAGCGAGGCTACCTCCGGACGACGTTCGACCGCGCTGAGCAAGTGCCTCGACTGGAGGATCCACGCGCCGTCGCGCACGAGGTGACGAATCGCTGGAAGAAGAGGTTGACCGGCGACCAGGTCGACGAGATCGGCGACATCCTCAACCAATTCCCATCGCGCGGATGGGTCATGGCGCCGGAGGCGCTGGCAACGCTGTGAACAACACGCGCATCCTGCTCATCGGCTCACCGCGGACCGGGAGCATGTGGGCGGCGCGGATGCTTGCGTCCTCACCAAACAGCCGCTGTGTGGCGGAGCCGGACAATGTCAATGCGGGCCGTTCTGCTGAGGCAAGGGGCTTCGGGGCGTTTCCCGTGCTGACGCGGGGGCGACCGCACCCCGAGTATGCGGCTCTGTGGCACATGTCCTTCGCCGGCAGGCTTCCGGGGCGGGGGGGATGGCTGCATCCGCTCAGCCGGCTGATGCTGCGCCTGCCGCAGCCGGTGCGCCGGCCGCTGGTGTCCTCCTTTGCTGCTGTGGTCGGTGGTCTGCCCGGGGTGCCCGACATCGTTGTGGTGCAGACGGTCATGGCGCAGTTCTCGGCCGAATGGATCGTCGACCGTTGTCAGCCGCAAGTGGTGGTGATCCAGCGAGATCCGATCAACATGATCTCAAGTTGGCTCGAGTGGGACATCTCGGGCGTCAGTCTGAACACCCGACCGGACATTCGCCAAAGGTGTGCCGAGCTGGGCATTAACCTCCCGCTGATCGGTGCCTCAGACGTCAGCCGCATAGCCTGGTCGATCGGTCTGCTCACCTCTGTGCTCGCCGCCCTCGCGGCTGCCCACCCGGAATGGGTGGTGGTCTCCCACGAGGCCCTCTGCGGCGATCCTGAAGCAGAGTTCAAAAAGCTGTATGCCATTCTCGGTCTGGAGTGGACCGCTCAGGCTTCGCGGTACCTCGAGGAGACCGGCTACCTAATGCCAAACCTCGTGCATCGTGGCCACGGTCCCACCGCGGGCGATGCCGCAACGGTGCGTGCCCAAGTGGTGCAGAAGTGGCGGGAGCGTCTGACTCCTGACCAGGTGCTGGAGGCCAGGACGGTGCTGGCAGGGTTTCCCGGCCGTGGGTGGGTGGTTCCCTCCGTCGAAACGGCGCCAGCACGGGAGACGGTCTAGCCGTGTGGGGCGTTCAGCCGAATAACCTGCGCAGGTCACCGTTGGCGGCGTTGGCGGCATTGCCGAGCAGCGGCAGGCCGTAGTCCTCGATCGTGCGAAGGAGGCCGTTGTGATTGCCGAATGCAGTCGCGCCGCCCCGGGCGTTGTTTGAAAGGACCACCAACGGAACGTGTCCGCCGCCGTTGGTGTTGTCGCCGGTGAACTCGTCCATGGTGATCAGCACCATGGCGTCCATTTTCTGCCGCGTGACACGGTGAGGCCGACCTTCAACTGCGGAGCTCCCGACTGCAGCGGCGGCACCCCTTGGGAGCCGCCGTCTCTAGGTTGGTCGGCGTTGTCGTTGCTGTGCGTCCGGTCCGAGACCGTGCCAGCGAGTTGGTGAAGCGGAAGGAATCCACGGCGGTCTCCACGATGTGAGCGCGGTCGGTGAGCCACTCGACAACGGCCTTGCACAGTCGCGCGTCGCTGAAAACGCTGTTCCATTCGCTGAAGGGCAAATTTGTGGTGAGAATCATGCCGCCGCTCTCGGCGGGCTGCGCAAACACTTGGAAGAGCGCAGTTCGGCGCCGGCCGGTGCAGGCCCAGCTCACGCCGCCGCTGGCGGACGTAACGGCGCACCGTGGACTCTGCCACCGTCGCCTCGTGCTCACTGCTCAGTCGCGTTTAGATGCGCGCGGTGTGGCGCTGCTTGCGCGGCGCCGCGAGGTCGTGCACCAGCATCGCGTCAATGGCGGCCAGCAGCGGACCCAGCACCGGCCGCTCTCGCACCGTCCTCTTCCGGGCCGGCGGCAGGGCGCTGGTCAGCGCCTGCCGCACCTCACGACGGTGGCAGTGGGTGCTGAAAAACCCCTTGTCGGGTTAAACAGGAATGTGAGAGTCTTGCGGGGACAGGTCCCAGCAGGAGATCTCGCATGCGGGAAGCACGATTCAGCAGGGACAGATCCTCTCCACCCTGACGCCCGACCAACTGGTTCCCGCCGACCACCCGCCTCTGCCACATCCGGGCGATCGTTGGTGCCGCACTGGCGGAGCTGCATGGCGAGTTCAACGCCATGGACTCGAGGGTGGGGCGGCCGAGCATCGCCCCGGAGCGGCTACTCAAGGAATGCCTGCTGATCGCGCTGTACTCAGTGCGCAGCGAGCGCCGGTTCTGCGAGCGGCTGCAGTACGACATGCTCTTCAAATGGTTCTTGAACACCTGGTTGGCACGCTGTTGGAGGCGTGGGCTCCGGTGAAGAGCGTGCGCCCCAAGGACGATAACGACGACACGACATCGCCGCAGGCAGGCATGCAACGTGGCAGTGGAACTTCCATGGAGAACGGCGGCGCAACGCTGATGGAGAACGGCAACGGGCTGGTGGTGGGGCGGCGTTGACCGAGGCCAACGGCTTTGCCGAGCGTGAGACTGACTGCGGCTCTTGGATCAGCGTCGCCGCGAGCGGCCGACGGAGGCGCGCTGGACCGTGGCCGGCGACAGGGGATACGACAGCAAGGACTTCGTCGCCGGCTGCGCTACATCGGGCGGAGGCGCAACGAGATGTGGATGCTGCTGGCCCTGGCCACGTACAACGTGGTGCGAATGGCCAAGCTTGAACTGGCGGCGGTTTGAGGAACCGCCCCTCAGGAACCGAACAGGCGGTCGCTGAAGAATCGCGCGGCCGGGGGTGGATTCTTCATCGTCCTGCTAAGGGGGGAAAGCACCCCTGATGTCCCCGTGGGCGCTGTTGCAGGCGGCGGCCAGGCAGCTCACGCCGTAGGCCTCCTCCAGGCCGCGCAGCGTGCCGAAATGGTCGCCCGCATTCGGGTAGGCGCTGTTATTGGCGGCGCTGATCACGATGGTGCCGATGTGACCGCCACTGTCAGTGGTCCCGGGCACGCCAGAGCTGTCGGTGCCAGCACTCTCGTCCCAGGTGAGAATGATGATGCCGCCGTTCTGGTACCACGTGGTTGCCTGCACCGCCGGGATGGTGCTCTTCAGCCAGGAATCGCCCTGCCGCACCTTATCGTTGGTGGGCGCGCAGTTGCTGTGCATGTCGTCGCACTGGTTGGGAGTGATCCAGACGAACGATGGCGGCGAGGGCTGGTTGAGGTCCGACGTCATCTGCGACTGCGTGTAAGGCACGACGTTGGCACACTGGGAGGGATTGTTGACGATGCTCTTGAAGCCGACGAACGGATTGTGGCCCTTGTAGTACGCGCCCACGCTGCCGCCCTTGTAGCACGTCGAAGGCGCCGACTCCATGTATGCCTTCCAGCCGATGCCCTTGCCGGCGAGCTGGTCCACGAGCGTGGGGCTGCTCACCGGCTTCGACAGTCCGGCCTGGTCGGCGCCGGAGATCAGGTCGTAGTAGTCGTAGCTGCTGTGGTGCTCCACGGCAAACCAGTTGGTCGCGCTGGTGAAGGTCTGACTCAGGGTGTTGGCATAGGGCGCCTTGCTGTTGCCGATGATGTACGGGCTGCCGAAGCTGGCGTTGTAGGCCGCGTTCTCGTCGACGATCACCATGATGTGTGGAGGCGAAGCGGCAGCCGCCCGGATCGGGTCCGTAGCCAGACGGAACCCTGCGGTGCCGGCTGCGACCAGCACCGATGCCACGACCAGAGCTGTGCGCCTCTTCGAATTTGTCATCACGGAGCCGCCCTTCTTCCTACAAAACACGGATGGCCGAACTGTCAGGTCCCTGCGCGCCCGCTCATGGGATTTGGTTGGTGTCGATCGCTGCGTCGTAGAAAACATCTAAATATACGCGAACCTGTACGATGCGACATCAGGAAGCCCAGCCTGGTCGACAGTCTGAGCCTGCTCTCATGCCCAATCGAGACCGTCCGGGACACAATCACCACGTGCATGCCTTGGATCCGCCGCGCCGAACGGCCACGACACTCGCGCTGGTCGCGGTGACGCTGCTGGTGGCCGCCTGCGGACCGTCTGCTCAACCGGGCCCCTCGACCTCGACGAGCTCAACCGCCCCGTCGACGGCACCGGGTCAACGCTACGACGTCACCACCTTCGGCGCCAAGGGTGACGGGCAAGCGGACAACACCCAGGCCTTCGGTCGGGCGATCGCTGCCGCCCAGGCGGGCGGGGGGGGAACAGTGTACGTGCCGGCGGGTCAGTACGTCTTCAGCCGGGCGAAGACGGCCCACCCCGCCTCCCTCTCCATCGAAGGATCCGCGCCCATAACCCTGATGGGTGCGGGACGGGACACCACCTCGCTGATCGAGGCCAAGGCCGGCAAGGGCCTGCTCGGCGTCCACGTCGACGGCAGCACCGTCGAGGGCGTGACCCTCGACACCGAGACCCATGGTGGCGGGTCGGCAATCTTCGTCCAGGCCAACCACACGAGCCTCCTACACAGCCGCGTGCTGGGCGGCCCCAAGCACTTCGCGATCTACTTCGCCGGCCCCAAGGGGGCCAAGCCGCTCAGCCCACTCTACAACGTCGGCAACACTGTCACCGACGTCCTCCTCACTGAGCTCGACTGCGACGACGGGTTCTCCTGGAGCTTCCAGCAAGGAGGCACCATCAGCGATGTGATCCACACCGGCTCGCGCCTTGCCCTCTACGTGGACCAGACGACCACGGTCACCAACTACCACTACACGCCGGGAAGCCAGCAATGCGGGGCGCGCAACGGATTCTGGATCACACCGCCTGCCGACCACCTCACCATCACCGGCTTCAGCAGCAGCGGCGAGGGTGGCAAGATCGGTGTCATCGCGGCGAAGGGGGCGGGCAAGCTCGCATCCAACATCACCATCACCGGGGAGACCATGACCGCCGCCGGCTACACGCTCACCATCGGTGACGTCAGCAACCTGTCCCTGAACAACTGCAACCTCGGTACCGACAACATCGTCATCGCGGCCGTCGCAACGGCGACCGGCACGGTGTCGCGGTGCAAGTACGGCCAACTGCTCCGGGGCGGATCGCCGACAGCAACTGTGGCGATCTCAGTCGCTCCAAGCTGATCAATCACACTTGACGGCGCCCCCCCCGGCAGTGATACTTCTCGCACTGGGCAGCTCGGGCGGGCGCGCAGGTTCCGGGACGTTTACGTGGTAGAGGGGCCGTGAGGCATAGGGGTACATCGGCGAAGGCCGTCATTCAGCTCAGGCAGATCCGGCCGGCGTCCATGTCGCCGCTCTCGTCGAGGGCCGGCAACGGCACGTTCGACGACGTTGACGGCTCACAGCCCACGATCAGCCTAATCGTCGCTGTCGATCACGTCGGCCCCGGTGTCCTGCGCTCGCTGGCAGCCATGCGCGCAGTTGTGGCAGACCACCACGTCGAGCTCATTGCCGCCACCTCTGAGTTGTGGCCGGGCGCCCCGAGCTGGCTCAACGTGGTCGCGTTCAATGGAGCTTCCCGTGGGGACCGCCTCGACCGTGCGGCCGAACACGCCACCGGGCAGCTGCTCGCATTCACCGATGACCGTGCCCGCATCCCCGACGGCTGGGTGCGCGAGGTGTTGGCGGTGTTCTCCGACCCGACCATCGGCGTGGCGGGAGGCCCGGTGCTGCCGCGCGCACGGTGGCGCAGAGAGCGGACCGCAGCGCTGATCACCGAACGCTTTCTCGGGGGCACGCCGTCGGGGCACACCTCGAGGGTGGACAGGCCACGCCCGGTGCGGGAGCTCGCCGGTTCGAACCTGGTCATACGCCGCGACTGGTTCTGGGCGGTCGGTGGATTCCAATCACCGAGCGCAGGAGGCGAGGCGCTCCGCCTCTGCTACAAAGTGAGGTCCCTGCTGGAACGCGACGTTGAATACCGGCCGTCGCTGGCGCTGATGCGGACCGCGCGGCCGTTCCCGGGGCCGTACCTCAAAGAGACCGCGATCTACGGTCGCGCCCGCGGAGACCTCGCCAGGCGATGCCCCGACGTGTCGCCGATGTTGCCGCATGGCGTGCTGGCTCTGGTGCCTTCCCTCCTGGGGGTCGAGCTGGTGCTGATGGCGCTGCACCAGTGGCGGCCGGCCCTGCTCGGCGGCACCCTGCTGGTCACCGCGTACCTGCTGGCCTCATGCCGTGTGCTATTCGGCCCGGGGCGTCTCGGCGACCGGTTTCTTGCTATCCTCGGGCTGCCCCTGGTGCCACTCACCTACGGCGTCGCCTTCGTGGGCGGCTACCTCGGTCCGAGCCTCGGAGAGGTATCACCGCATCGCAACCGGCAGCGGCCGCTGCGCATCCTGATCATCAACTGGCGCGACGTCACCCACCCGTGGGCGGGGGGAGCCGAGACGTACATGCACGAGATCGGGCAGCGGTGGGCCCGCCAGGGCATGGACGTCGGTTGGCTGACTCAGCGCCACAAGGGCAGCACCGGCTCCGACCTGATCGACGGCATCCGTTTCCATCGGGTCGGCGGTCGCCTGACCGTGTACCTGAGGGCCGCGCTCCTCTGCTTGACGCGCCTGCGCAACCGCTACGACGTCATCGTCGACTGCGAGAACGGGATTCCGTTCTTCTCGCCGTTGTTTGCGCGCATTCCCACCGTCCTGGTGGTTCACCATGTTCACCAGCAGATCTTCCGGCGTGAGATGCGGCCGCCGATGCGCTGGCTCGGCCTCTGGCTGGAGGGCTCACTGATGCCTCGCGTGTACCGGGGCAGGCAGGTCGTGGCGGTGTCCGCGAGCACCAAGGACGACCTCTGCAAGCTCGGTTTCGACTCCGGCATGATCTCCGTAGTCCACAACGGGGTCTTCCCGGGGCCGGACCTGGACGTGCGACCATCGCGCACCCCGGCCATCCTCTGCATGGGCCGGCTCACACCCCAGAAATCGGTGGATGTCCTGATCCGCGCGCTGCCTGCGGTTCTCAAGGAATTCCCCACCGCCCGCCTCGACATCGTCGGCCAGGGCCCGGACCGGCGCCGGCTGGAGGCGCTCGCCTGGTCATTGCGGCTGGCCGATCATGTGCGCTTCCACGGCTACGTTGCCGCGTCGACGCGCGACGAGATCGCCGCGCGGGCCTGGGTCGCTGTCTGCCCCTCGAGCTTCGAGGGCTGGGGCGTCATCTGCAGCGAGGCCGGCGCGCGCGGCCTGCCCGTCATCGCGTCCAACGTCGCCGGCCTCCGCGATGCAGTCCGCGACGGCGAGACCGGGATTCTCGTACCCCACGGTGATCACAGCGCGCTCGCCGTCGCCCTGGTCAGCATGCTGGCCGACCCGGAGCGCCGTCAGCGCATGGGGGAGGAGGGGCGGCGCTGGGCCGCGCTCCACTCCTGGGAGACGAGCGCGGGAGAACTGCGCACCGTCCTGATCGCTGCTGCAGCCGGCAGACGGAGTGAGGGTCTGACTGGGCGCCGGCTGCAGCCGGTGACGACGGAGGACACCGTGGAGGACCGCGAGGTACTGGATGCGAGTTGACGGTGACGGGCGTCTGGCCTGCACCATCATCAGCGCCGCGAGGTCGCGCCAGTCGCCGCCAATCCGCAGCAACAGGGTTGCCGCGTGAAGGTGCTGCTCGCCGGCACCGCCCGCAGTGGCAGCACCTGGGCGGCGAACGTAATGGGGCACGCCGTCGAGACGCGAGTTGTCCACGAGCCCGACTGCCCGACCGCCGATGTGCTCGGCGCCATGGCCGGCGGACGCCTCGGTGAGTACCCGGTCCTGTCAGCGGACGAACGGTCGAGGACGTACAACGTCGTCTGGAACCTCGCCTTCGCAGGCGGGTGGCCCTGGGACCGGGTCGAAGGCGCAAGAGTGGTGGGACGGCGGATGGTCAAGATCCCGCCAGCCCTCCGCGATGCTGTCATAACCGGACTGGCGGTGACCACCGCGCGGCTTCGGTCTCGGCCGCAGAACGTGGTGGTCAAGTCGGTCAACTGCGCGTTTTCGCTCGACTGGATCAGCCGGCGCTACAGACCCACTGTCGTCATCCTCCGGCGGAATCCGCTGAACGTGGTGTCCAGCTGGGCTGTCCTGGGCATGGGCGAGGATGCCAGCCTGGCGGAGAACCCCCGGATCGCTGCGGAGTACCTGGCTCCCAAAGGCCTCACCCCACCTCATCCCAACGGCAGCCTGGTGACCCGAGCGGCCTGGATCGTCGGCCTCCAGACGCTGGCCCTCAAAGCAGCGGCGGAGCGTCACCCCGACTGGATTGTGGCCTCTCATGATGACCTCTGCGTGGACCCGCAGGACCGCTTCCGCGCGCTCTTCGAGCGTATCGGGCTGGGCTGGTCTGCCGCCGCGGATGCCTACCTGCGCACCTCCGACACCCCGGGATTCGTGGCCCACGGAGGCACCGCCGGTCAGCACCCCAACGCGGTCACTGCCACGTTGGAGACCACCAGCAGGCGTGCCCAGCAGGCGACTCAATATGCACGCCGGCTCAGCGAAGATCAGGTGCTCGAGGCGCGGACCGTGCTCGACGCCTTTCGTCTCGGCGAATGGGGCCCTTCGTGAGTTGGGATCCCGTGCGTTCGCCGAGTGTCACGGTGGTGATCCCGACCCGCAATGCGTCTGCCGTGCTGGCACCGTGCCTCGCATCCATCGCCAAGCAGACGGTCCCGGTGCAGACGGTCGTCGTGGATTGCGGGTCCACGGACGGCACACCTGCGCTGGCCCGCCGCGAGCATGCAACTGTCATCGAGATGGAGCAACCGTCGGGTCCGGGCCCGTACTTCTCGCACCAGCGCAACGCTGGCGCGGGGGCTGCGACCGGCAACATCCTGGCGTTCATCGACGCCGACATGCGTCTCCAACCCGGGCTCCTCGAGGAGGCGGTGGATCGCATCGCCGAGGGCGCACTGGGCGTGGTGCTGACCGAGCTCACCGTCGGCGCGGGGTACTGGGCCAGGGTCCGAGCATTTGAACGCAGCTTTTACGTGGGCAATGCCTCGGTGGAAGCGGCCCGCGTGTTCCGCCGCGATGTGTTCGAGAGTGTCGGTGGCTACGACGAAGAGTTGACCGCCCGGGAGGACGCTGATCTGAGCCGTCGTGTCGGCCGTGTGGGACACCTGGGCCGAACGCGCCGCCTCGTCGAGCACGACGAAACCGGCGTGCGCCTTGGTCAGATGGTGCGCAAACGGGCCGGCTACGCCGAGGGCAACCTGCGCTTCCTACGCAAGCACGGGATGACCGCAGTCGCGTGGAACGCCGACCGCGAGTTTGTCAAGCGACCGTGGGTGCTGCTCCGTCGTCCCACGCTCGGCTTCGGCGTGATCGTCCTCAAATCGGCCGAGGTTGGGACGCTTGGCCTCGCCGCCATCCGCGGCACCGTCAGGAAGACCCTGATGGACGCGGCCGTCGACATCCGAGCCACCTTCAAGGCCGCAGCGGCAGCGGCGGCCGGCCCGGCTGACACCGTCGTCGAACCACGCCGGCACCGCGTGCTGCTGATCACATTCGGCTCGATCGTCGAGCCCCACGGCGGCCTCCAAGTTCGGTCGCGGATTCTTGCTGAGGCGCTCACACAGATCGGCCACCGGCCGGCGATCGTCAGCACCCGCGAGGCGGGTGGCGGCCCTCGCTCCCTTCCGTGGGCACACAGCCTGCAGTGGCCGGCTGAGAAGCCTCGCTTCGGCTTCTCACTTGCATTCGCGCGCCTCATCCGCGCTGAGGCGCGCGACAAGGATCTCCTGGTCATCGCCAATGCCATGTTCATGCCGGCAGTGGCGCTCTCAGGCGTCCGTTTGCCAATGGTCTGGGACACCAACGAGTGTCAGACCCTGCACTATGACCGCCTCGAGCGGACGGCCCGCAACCGGATAAAGCGTGTCATCTGGTGGTGCTTGGAACGTTGGGCGGCCAGGCGCTGCAGCGTGGCTGTCGCCGTCAGCACCAGCGAGGCGAGCGAATGGCGTCGAATCCACCCGGTGCTGCGTGACCGGGTGGTGACCATCAACCACACACCATTCGCCTCGCACCGATCCGGGGATACGAGCCGGGCCCGGCTGGCTGAACTCATGGGCGGTCCGCTCCCCGGCCCGGTGATGGTTTTCGTCGGGACGATGACCGCGAAGCACAATGCGGCCGCCGGCCGTTGGATTGTCGACGTGCTAGGGCCCTCGCTGCCGCCGACGACAACGATCGTCGTCTGCGGACCCGGGAGCGAACTGCTGCGGCCCAGCGGGCGTGGCGCGCGGCTGGCGTGTCTCGGCAGTGTCAATGATATCGATTCCGTGATTGCTGGCGCCGACCTCTGTCTGGCGCCGCTGGCGTCGGGGGCGGGGGTCAAGACGAAGGTGTTGCACTACGTCGCCCACGGACGTCGCGTGGCCGGTACGCCGGTCGCGTTCGAGGGCCTCGAAGGGGCGCCTGGGGTCTTCGAGGCTCCGCTCGATTCTCTGGCCCGCCTGGTGGCCCGCCTCGCCGAGGGAACGGAGACCGCGGAGGCTGCCGAGACGCGCGTCCTGGCGCAGCGTGAGTGGATTGAGTGTCATCATGGCCGCGAGCAGGTTGCCGTGCAGTGGAACAACCTCTTGAACGCTCCGACACTCCTCTAACCTTGTCGCCGTCCCTGGGCCTGATCGCTGGGTCGGCAGGATCGCGACGATTGGCGCGACTAATGTACTTGGAACCTTCGTACGGTAGAATGAACACTTGCCCGCGTGTGGAAAGCCGTTCGGAGGACAGGGGATGGGGCGTGGCCGGTGAGCTCTGATCGTGCCGGCGGCAAGGGAGGCCACGTGGCATCCCCGAGCCGGCCTCCGGTCAAGCGAGTGGGCGTCCATCGACGTCAGTTCGTCACCCACAACCTTGTGGCCGGAGTGGGCACAGGGCTGGCTGGCTTGCTCGGACTGCTCCTGCAGGCGCTGGTCAGCCACCGCTTCCTTCCTGCGCAGTTCGGTGCTGCCTTCGCGGTCGTCACCTTCTTCGTCGTGCTGACCCAGACGTCGGCAGCATTCGCGCGCATGGTGGCATGGACGACCAGCCGCGAGCTTGCCAGCGGGTCAGGCAACCTGGTGCGCAGCAGCACCTTGCTGCGCAGCACCAACAATCGTCTGCTCGTGGGCGGAACCGTGGTCGGCCTGCTTTCCATCGCCGCCGCGCCGCTCGTGGCGGATTTCCTCCATGTACGCACCTCGTTCGTGATCCTCGGAGCGCTCGGCGTCCCCTTCCTTTTCGCGACCGAACCACTGTTAGCGTCGCTGCAGGGACAGCAACGGTGGTTGCCCTGGAGCGGCTTCAGCGTTGCTGTGGCCGCTGCTCGCGTGGTGTTCGTGTTGCTCTTCGCGAGTTTTTTTGGCATCAGTGGCGTGCTGCTTGGTCTCAGCGTTGCGGCCGCCGCCGTGTACCTCTTGGCGCTAATTCTAGTCTGGTCGACGCTGCAGCGCGCCAGCGGACGCGCCGAGTGGCGACCGCAACGAAACTTCCTGATCCTGTCGATAGCCTCGACTGTCGCGGTGGCCGTGTTGATGGGGTGCGACGTCCTGCTCGTCGAGCACTTCTTCAACCCTCGCGAGGGCGGCCAGTTCAGCGCCGTCGCTGTGAGTAGCCGAGCCTTGTTCTTCGCGATGGGGGGCGTCACGAGCGTGCTTTTCCCGAAAGTCGCCGGGCGCCACGCGAGCTCACGCAGCACCATGGCGATCGTGGTCGGGTCGGTCGGTATCAGCCTCGCGGTCGGCGTTGTCGGCCTGCTCGTCTTCACGGTGGGCGGCGAGCCGATCCTGCGGACCTTCGCGGGGCGTGCTTACGTAGGCGCGGCGGGTTACATCGGCTGGTACGCCCTGGGCATGCCGCTCCTAGCTTGTGTGGTGATGATCAGTAACAGCCTGCAATCGCTGGCCGATCTCCGGCTGCTCCTAGTCCTTGTCCCCGGCGCGCTGCTCAAGCCGGCGCTGATTGTGTTGTTCCACCAGTCCCTCCTGGTGGTCGCGGTCGTCAGCGACATCTCCATCGGCATCCTCTTCGTGGCGCTAGCCGTCACCTATGTGGTCTGGGAACGTCGACGCCTGGTGAGCGCGGGCGTCGCTCGGCGCGCCCACACGCCGGTGGCAGAGCCGGCCTTGCCGGCCGCGGTCACGGTCGCGGTTGCCGCACCGGCTGCCGCGGTGGCGCTCCCCGACTTCGTGCCTCTGACCGAGGCCGCCGCGCACAAGACCGTCCGGCCTCGGGGGCGCCCCCTCTGGGGCGGCGGGTCGGTGATCAATTGGCGATGGTGGCAGGAGAACGGCCGGTCGCTAGTCGACCGTCCCAAGGCAGTGATCACCGGCCTCGCCGTCCTCGGCGTGGTCATCCGCCATGGCTGGCTCTCGACGCTCCCGCTCACCGCGGGGGACTGGGGCTGGCCGGATCGCCAGCGCCTGCTCGGATTCTTTCCCTGGCCGGGACTCTGGGATAACGCACTCGGTCTGAATGGAGAGAACCGCTTCAGCGCAAGTTTCCGCTTCCCGGTGCAGTTCGTCTCCGGATTGCTGGCGACGATCGGGGCCAACTGGACGGTCATCGAGCAGGTTGTGTACTTCATTCCCCTCGCCGTCCTGCTTCCCGTGTCGGGGTGGCTGTTGGCCCGGGAGATCATGGGCCGCACGCGCTGGGCTCTCCTGACACCGCTGCTGCTGTTCGGGAGCACGTATTTCACCGTTGAGAGCAACGGCGAGATCCCTCTGACGCTTGCCGAGGCCGTCAGCATGCTGGCTCTGCTGGCGTGTCTACGCACCATGCGGCGGCGCTCGACAGGCTGGGCGGCCATCACCGGACTGCTGCTCGCGGGCACCGCCGCCTTCGACGTCCGCCCCGCTTACCTCTGCGTCGTGCTGATGGCGATGTACTTCGTCGTGGTGACGCTGGCGGAGCGGGACTGGTCGATCGTCGGTCGGCGCATCCTCCTCGGAGCGCTGGCCGGGGCGGTCTTCGTCGGCACGCAGGCCTTCTGGCTCGTCCCCCTGCTCACCTACCACGGCAACCCGGGGCTCCCAACCCCTTCGGCGCCGGATTTCAACATCCTCACTCTCGGTCACGGCCTGACCGGGACCGCCGCCAACTGGACTGGTGGCCAGCCCGCCTCCCTGGTGCAAGCAGCGCTCAACCCGCTCTACATGGTCCTGCCGCTGATCGCGCTGACACCTCTGCTGGCGCGCCGGCTCCGGCCTGAGGTCGTTTGGCTCGCCGTCGCGGCCCTGCTGTTTGCATTCTTCGCCAAGACGGACACCCCGCCGCTGGGCGGCGTGTATGACTGGATGTTCGGCCACATCCCCGGCTGGAATCTCTTCAGGGAGGGGTCGAAGTTCCTGTATATCGTCACTCTTGCCTACGCCATCCTGATACCGATCGCGTTGTCGAGCGCCTTTGCATGGGGCCGGTCGAGACGTGGTCAGATGTCGGGACTGGCGGTACGCGGCGCTGCGACCGTGGCGTTCGCCGGGGTTGTCGCGCTGAGCCTTTCGACGGTGGCGGTGCTGCAGACCGGAAGCCTGCGGTCGACGACTGTGGCAACTCCTGAACCGACCTCGTTCGCGCAGTTTTCAGGCATTCTGGCGCACGATTCGCGGCCCGGTTCGGTACTCTGGTTCGGTCAGCCCGTACTTAATGACGGAACGACCAACCACCGCTTCCTGATCGCTTCGTCGACGCACCCGGCTGTCAATCTGACGGGGAAGTTCAGCAGCAACGGGATCAACCAGCGTGACCCATTCCAGCTCTACTGCGCGGACAACCTGGTGTCGTTCTGCTACCTGGACAACTCGCTGTTCCCCTACCTGGTACAGGCCTCCGGTGCATCGTACGCGGTGGTACCGGGCGGTATCCGGGCTGGCGCGTTGCCCGTCGGTGTGTCGCGCGGTTGGCTCGCGGCGCAAATGCGGGGGATGTTCGGTGAGCCCACTACGCTCGGCAGTGGCGATACGTCTTTGCTGGTGTGGCGATTCGCCTCGGTGCCCTCGGCGGTCAGCAGCGCGCCCGCGATCTCACTGGTCGACTCCGGCACCTGGGCCACTGCGGCGGCCCGTCCCGCGCTTGAGGCGCTTGGGCTTCCGACCGCGTACCGGCAGAGCTTCGTCAACAACCTCGACCCCGTCGCTCCGGCGAACTTGCCCGACGCGATCCGTGTGCTCCCGCGCAGTGACGGGGCCTGTGTTGGCAGCACGGGTGGACCCGTAGCGCTCATGGCTCAGAGCAGCGCCTCGTCGCTGCCGGTGTCGGTGGCAGGCGCGACGCAGACTCTTGCGTTGCTCACAACCACAACGCGGCTCCCCGGCTGGGGCGCGTACGGCCCGATCGACATGGCCGGAGGCACCCTGCCGATCAGCTCGCCAGGCGGCGGCGCAACCCTCGGTCCGTGCATCGCCTGGTCAGCTTCTGCCGCGGCAGCGCTCAGCGCCCACCCCGATCCGGTCGGGTCGGTCGTGCTGAGCGCCAACGGTGAGCAGCTCACCGCGTCCGCTGCCGGCCCGGTTGGACAATGGATCGAGCTGCGCCGGCTCTACGACCCGGGCTGGCGGCTTAACGGGAGCAAGCCGACCGCGGTGGGCGATGGGCTCTTCAATCTCTACCACCTCACCGCAACCCAGGCCAGCGCCGCCAAGCTGAAGTTTGCGTTCTCGACGAGGGTGTTCGAGGAGATCGGCCAGGCCGTTGCCCTGCTCGTTGTGCTGGTCTCGCTTGTGCTGATCTTCCGGGAACGGCGAAAGCTTCGCGCGCAACCCGACTCAGCCCCTCTGCCAGCCATGGTACCTTCGCCTGCGGCACGCTGGATCGCGGGCCTCGGGATCGGCCTGCTAGCAATCACGGCACTCGCCTCAACTCTCGAATGGCTCGGCGTGCCCTCTGGGGTCCCCGCCCTCAGCATTGCCTCCGATCCCTATGCCACCGACGTCGGCTACGGGGCTCTCGCAGTGGGAGTCCTCCTCGTATCGCTCGTGGTACGGGTGGTCGTCCACACCGCGCGCTTCGGGCGGGCGTCGGGAGGGAGGAGCAGCGTACCGGTGACCGCCCGGATGGGTGTGGCCGCCGTCTTGATCGTTGGCATCACAGCGTGCGGCAGCGGTGACCCCGGCAGCATCCAAAATCTCCTGTCCGAGGCGGACCAGGCCGGCTCGGTGGCGCCGACGATCCAGGGCGCCTCCCTGGACGACGCCCGTCTGCAGCGCAGCTCCCGTCAGCCCGACCTCTGCATCGCCGACTACACCGAAGCCCTCAAGGACTTCCCTGACCTGGTGCGCGCGTACGCTGGTCGAGCCGGCTGTTACCTCAACGGAGGCCAGAACGGGCCGGCGGCGGTGCATGACTACACCCAGGCACTCTCGCTGGCCCCGGCCGCGGTGGACCTCTACCTGAGCCGTGCAGTCGCGTACCGAGTGTCGGGCAACCGCAGCGCGGCGATCGCCGATTACCAACAGGCGGCCGCAACCCCCGCCGCGACGGCCGGGCAACTTCTCACCGCGATCGACGGGCTCGTCGTGCTGGGCACGCTCGACGATGCTCATTCGGTGTACACTGCGGCCATCAGCCTGCAGCCGGCATCAGCGCTACTTCACGTCGCCGGCGCGGCCATCGCCACGGAGCGAGGCGACGACGCGCTCGCCGATCGCGAGTTCGCCACCGCCGAGTCGCTCGCCGCCAACAAAGCGGAGACCGCGAGCGTGCTCGCTTTCCTGTGTCACGCGGACGTGCTCCGCCACCGCTACACCAATGCCGTCTCCGACTGTGCTACGGCGGCGAACCTCAGCCACGGGGCCTCGGGTGCCGAAGATGACCTCTCGGCCGCCCAGCTCGCCCTGGGCAACCCGTCGAGTTCACTGGTCGCCCTAAACGCCTCGATCAACTCTTTCATCAGCAACATCGGACCCTACGCGCAGCCGTCCGGTGTGGATGGCTTCGGACTGGCGAGCCTCTACACGGCTCGTGGTTGGATCGACCTTCAGTTGCACCGGTCGTCGAGCGCGGTCGCCGACTTCCGAACTGCTCTTAGTTCGCTGCCACCAAGTGCCGGACCGAGCGCCGGCGCACGGATCAAGGAATACATCATCACCGCCAAGGCTGACTGAACGCCGACCCCGAGAGTGGAGCGAGGGAAGCCGCACCCCACTCACGAATTGCTCTCTGTTACGACGCGTTTGCTTCGTTGCGGGGGCGTAACCGGTCATGTGATCTGAGCACGGGGATGGGTGCGAAGGTGTCGAAATGTTCACTCACACCTCTCGCCTCAGCGTTCTCGGTCTTGCAACGATCTCGGGTTTCGCCCTCGTTGCCGCCCCGCCTCTGCACGTCGCGGGTGCAACCTCCTTGGCTAGGCCCGCGGCGTCGTCGGCACCGCGCAGCGCCGCGCTGCCTCCCCGGCATGTAACCACCACCGCCGGTCCCGCCGCAGCTGCTCTCGTACAGCACGCGCCGACCATGGTCACCCCCGCCAGCAAGCCCCACAAGGCCAGCGTTCTGGCCGCCTCCAGCCCCACCCGTCTGGGTACGTCGGCGGCGAGAGTGACCTGTGTCAACAACCCGACCAGCGACACAGCTGCGCTCCTGGCTGCCCTCAACGCGGGAGGCACGTTGACAATCGGTGCGGGCACATGCGCGCTCGATGCCCATCTCCCAGTCAACAATGCGACGACCATCACCGGCGCAGGAGCCAATGCGACCTTCCTCGTCCAGCACACACCCAGGACGGGCATCTTCAACGTGAAGGTGCCGCACGTAACCATCGCGAATGTCAATCTCGACACGGCGCAGGCGAACCCCCTCTCGTACGGGAGCGGCGGTGGCAGCTTCGCACCCGGCGTAATCTTCTCAGCGCAGAGCTACACGTCGGTGATCAACGTCACCGCCGAGGTCGGCGACGGTTTCGGCATGCGGATCACCGGCAGCAATCCCTGTTCGTCATATCCAACTGTCGGGACCGTGGTTCAGAACGTCAACGTGACCAACACCGGCTCCGGGGGTCGGGCCGCGATTGACATCGACTGCACCAACGGCGCGACGATCAGCAACATCACCATTCACGGTCAGTACATCGCGCTCTACATGGACGAGAACGTGATCTTGAACGGCGAGACCTACACCGCCCAGTCGTTCATGGGCAAGTGTCACGAGCCCTGGTACGTGACCGGTCCCGCCGCCAATATCACCATCGAGGGTGTGGTCGGTGGTGGCCGCGGCATCATCGCCGGCACCATCACCGGCATCGTCACCAACCTTGTGGTCACCGCGCAGGCCTCGATCCCCGGCTGCTGAGCGGCACCTGGTGAGCGCCACCTGGTGAGACCACCGTCTGAGTGGCGGAGCGGTTCCCCCCTGACGCCCTACAATCCAGGGCAGCGCTCGTCGCAATGACTGGCGCTGCCTTTTGTTGTGAGTCTGTATCCTCCTGACCGCAAACTCTGTTGCGGGAGATCGAATGCGCATCCTGCTAGCTGGACCTCATCGCTGTGGCTCCACATGGGTCGCAAACGTGCTCGGGCGCACCGCCGGCATCCGCAACGTTTACGAGCCGGACGAGCCGCGGACGGACATCCTCGGAACCCTGTCGAGCGATACGAAGGGCGAGTTTCCCGTGTTGATCCCCAGCGATATCTCTCCCGGGTACGCAACGGTGTGGGACGTGGCGTTCAGTGGGGGATGGCCGTGGCGCGCGTCGCCGACCAAACAGCGAATCGGCAAGCTGCTTCGGCGAGTGCCGCCGCGACTTCGCGCAACCGGCCTCTCAGCGCTGGCTCGCGCAGCTTCGGCGGCGAGGCCGCCCTCCGTCGATACGCACGTGCTCGTCAAGTCGGCGAACTGTGCGTTCTCACTCGAGTGGGTCGTTGAGCGCTACCAGCCACAGGTAGTCATTCAGCACCGCAGCCCTCTCAACATCGTCGCCAGCTGGCTGGCGGTCAACATCGACCCTGACCTCTCGCTTGCCGAGGACCCGGTCTTCCGCGAGCGCTGGCAGCATCCGTTCGGGCTCCCGGACCCGCCATCGTCTGGTTCGCTGGTTGCGGGCTTGGCTTGGACCGTCGGGGTTCAGATGGTTGCGTTCAAGGTGACTGCCGAGCGCCATCCTGACTGGATCGTGATCTCTCACGAGGAGCTCTGCCGAGACCCCAACGGGCAGTTCCAGGGGCTGTGCGACCGGCTTGGGTTGACCTGGAACGACGAAGCCGCGGAGTACCTGGCCGCGTCGGACCGGCCCGGCTTCGTCGACACGCGCCGCAACCCACGCCGCGCCCCCGACCATGCCGCGGCAACCGGCGCGACACAGAGCCGCCGCAGCGGGCAGGCCGACCTGTACCGGAGGCGACTGACGGCGGAGCAGATCGAGGAAGCCCGCTCGGTGCTCACCGGCCTTCCTCTGGGCGACTGGGGGCCGGCTGCGGACCCCTGACGCAGGGCCGTCCAGTTCTGTCCCGGGCGGCGCTGGCGCAATGGCCGACCTCGGCCATGTGGGATAATGCGCACATGGCGCACCAGCCTCCTTTCCGCTTGCGATTTCCGCGCCAACGCGACAGGGCACCGGTGACCCCGGACGTCGACGTCGTGATCAGGCAGCCCAGCCTGGAGCTGGCCGGCGACCGGCACGCCATGCGGCGGGTGCGCCGGGACATGGAGGTTCTGACCGGCCTCCGTCACACCAACCTGCTGTCAGTGATCGCCTTCGATGCGCCGACCGGCGAGGTGATGTATGAGGCCGTGGGCGGAACCACCTTGGCGCACCTGCTCGAGACCGACGGGCCCCTCGACCTCCCTGCGGCCCTGGTTCTCTACGACGATTGCCTGGCCGGGCTGGACGCGCTTCACAACGCGGGGGTGTGCCACGGCGGTCTGAACTCGAAGGTGGTGGTCATCGAAGTGGCCGGTGCCGTGATGCTCGCTGACGCGGGCATTGCCACCGCACCGGCCCGTCCTTCGCAGACAGCCACTGCCCCGGCGCAACCCGACGGACACCAGCCGGGGCCGCTGGCAGGCTCGGTTGCAGCCGACCTGTACGCCGCGGCCGCCGTCTTCCGGGACTCACTGACCGGCAGTGGCTCGACCGCGGCCTTCGGGCTAACCACGTCCCGGCGCCGGGTGGAGCGGGTCGGGACGATCAAGTCGTCGCTGCCGGTCGGCGCGGGCGAGCTGCTTCGCCGCGGCCTCGACGACAATGCCGACGCGCGCTGGTCGAGCGCGGCCGACTGCCGGCGTGACGTGGCCGCCGCCGCCGATTCCTTTCTCGGCAACGGCTGGCGCCGCCTCGGCCGTTCAGCCCTGGCGGCTGCGGCGACAGAGCGGTCAAACGATCCCGCCTCGGGGACAAATCCATTTGGCCGCATCGACGGAGGTGTGGACCCGGCCGCTGGAGAACGGCCGCCAGGTGAAGCCCCACCGAAGGCCCGGTGGGGCGCGGCACCGCCATGGTGGCGCAGCCCACTACGACGTCCCGCCGCCGCCGTCGGCCCGGTCCTGGCACTTGCAGCGGTGCTTCTCGTAGCCTCGACGCTGCTGCTGGTGCATGGGCTTCCGAACCAAGCATCCGCGGCGACGGCCCAGCGGTTCCCGATGGTGACCCTCCCCAGCACATCAAGCCCGCAGCCCAGCTACCTGCCCCCGTTGACCCCGGGCAGCAACGTGGCAGGGCTCACGGCACCGCCGACACAGGCGACCCCGCCGCGGACGAGCCCGCCTGCGCGGCTGTTCAATCTCGGCTACCCGTCAGCGTCGGCGAACCCGACGTCGAATCCGACCTATGGGCCAACGCCGAATCCAGCACCTCCACCAACGCCACCACCTACCCCGCCGCCGACCCCGCAGCCCACGCCGCCCCCCACGCCAACGCCCACGCCAACGCCCACGCCCACGCCCACGCCAACGCCAACGCCCACGCCAACCCCGACCGGGTCGATCACCGGGACCGTCACCAATCTCAGCAATGCTCCGATAGTCGGGGCCAGCGTCAGCTGCACGTGCGGCGGTGCGACCACCGACAACAACGGGAACTACTTCCTTGGTGGGTCGCTGCCAGACGGCACGTACAGCCTCACTTTCTCAGCTGCCGGCTTCCAGCCCCAAACGTGGGCTGTCGTGGTGAGCGGGGGACACGGGACCATGAGCGTTCAGCTTTCCTGAGTGTCATTCCGTGCACTTCTCGCCGGCGCTCGGGCCACGTTAGACGCCGCAACCGGGCCTCTCCTATACTGTTCGGTCTCGGCTGCCAACCAGCCCGATTCGGCACGCCTCTCGGTGAGACGTGGCTGAGCCCCTGAGCGGAAGGGTCATCGAGCCCCTTCCCGACGCGCTCTACCGGGTCGAGCTGGACGACGGCCACAGGGTTCTCTGCCATCCGGCGGGCAAGGCGCGCCTCCAGGCGATCCGCATCCTACCGGGCGACAGGGTCCAGGTTGAACTCAGCGCCGCCGATCCCGGTCGGGGACGCATCCTCCAACGGCTCGCATAGTCAACAGCAGCAACAACAGAAAGGACAGCAGAACAGCGATGAAGGTCAGGGCCTCGGTCAAGAAGATGTGTGACCGCTGCAAGATCATCAAGCGTCACGGTGCTGTCCGGGTCATCTGCGAGAACGCCAAACACAAGCAGCGACAGGGGTAGACGGCAGAAGTGGCACGTATCGCCGGCGTCGACATTCCACGCGACAAGCGCATCGAGGTGGCGCTGACGTACATCTTCGGCATCGGGCCGACGACGTCGCGCCGGCTGCTGCAGCTCGCCCAGATCTCGCCGGACATCCGCACTCGCGAGCTCACCGACACCCAGGTGAGCAAGCTGCGCGACCTCATCTCCAAGCAGCTTCAGGGCCGCGTCGAGGGCGACCTGCGCCGCCAGATCGCGCTCAACATCAAGCGACTCATGGAGATCGGCACCTACCGGGGCCTGCGCCACCGCCGCGGCCTGCCGGTGCGCGGTCAGCGCACCCGCACCAACGCCCGGACCCGGCGCGGTCCCAAGAAGACGGTCGGCGTGCGCCGCAAGAAGAAGTAGTCAGGCATGGCAAAGAAGAAGAAGGTCGTCCGCACGCGGCGCCGCGAGCGCAAGAACGTGGCGGTCGGCCACGCCCACGTGCTGGCCACCTTCAACAACACCATCGTCAGCCTCACCGACCCGCAGGGGAACGTGCTCGCCTGGGGCTCGGCCGGGGGCCAGGGGTTCAAGGGCTCGCGCAAGAGCACCCCGTACGCCGCCCAGATCACCGCCGACGGCGCCGCCCGCCGCGCCATGGAGCACGGCCTCAAAAGCATCGAGATCTACGTCAAGGGACCGGGCGCCGGGCGTGAGGCCGCGATTCGCAGCCTCCAGGCATCGGGCCTCGAGGTCACGGCGATTACCGATGTCACCCCCATCCCGCACAACGGATGCCGCCCCCCCAAGCGGCGCCGGGTCTAGGAACAACATGGCCAACCAGGCAGGACCCGTCTGCCGCCTCTGTCGTCGCGAGGGCACCAAGCTCTTCCTCAAGGGGAGCAAGTGCGTGACCAACTGCACCTTCGACAAGCGCAACGCGCTTCTCCCGGGGCAGCACGGCCTGGCGCGCCGGCGCAAGACCAGTGACTACGGCATCCAGCTGCGCGCCAAGCAGCGGGCCCGCCGCCAGTATGGCGTGCTCGAGGCGCAGTTCCGCACCTATTTCGCCCGCGCCGAGAGCAGCGTCGGTGTCACCGGCACCGTGCTGTTGCAGCAGCTGGAACGGCGCATCGACAACGTGGTGTACCGCCTCGGACTGGCCGCGTCGCGCCGCGAGGCGCGCCAGCTCGTGTCGCACCGTCACTTCACCCTCAACGGCAAGGTCATCAACGTGGCCTCAGCCCAGGTCCGGCCCGGGGACGTGGTGCAGGTGCGCGAGCGCAGCCGCAAGCTGCCGCCGATCAGCAACGCGCGCGAGCTGGTGGCGGGACGCACCGTCCCAGACTGGCTCACCCTCGACGAGACGGCGCTCAAAGGCACCGTCCTCCGTCTGCCCGAGCGCCACGAGATGGAGCAGACCATTGATGAGCAGCTCGTCGTGGAATTCTATTCGCGTTGATGACGACAAAGCTGGCACGATGCCAGCACCCCTGTGAGGCATCTCCTTCCTATGGTTGACACGATCGCCGCCCCCGCCGTCCGTGAAGTCGAAAGCGGTACCGATTACGGCAAGTTCGAGATCGAGCCGCTCGAGCCCGGTTTCGGCACCACCCTCGGCAATTCGCTGCGCCGCGTCCTGCTCTCCTCGCTCAACGGTGCCGCGATCACGTCGGTCTCGATCGACGGTGTCGCCCACGAGTTCTCCGCGATCCCCAACGTCAAGGAGGACGTCACCGAGATCCTCCTCAACATCAAGGAGATCAACGTGGTGTCGCACAGCGACGAGCCGGTGCGGATCACGCTGGACGTGCGCGGTCCCCGCGACGTCACCGCCGGTGACATCACGACCAGCAGCGACGTCGAGATCCGCAACCCTAAGGTGCATGTCTGCACCCTGGACGGTCCCAAGTCGCAGCTGCGCATGGACCTGACCGTCGAACGCGGCAAGGGCTACGTCACCGCGGAACGCAACAAGCGCGAGGGCCAACCCATCGGCGTCATCCCCATCGACGCCATCTTCACGCCGGTGCGGCGCGCCAACTTCACCATCGAGAAGACCCGCGTCGGCCAGGAGACCGAGTGGGACAAGCTGGTTGTCGAGGTGTGGACCGACGGCACCCTGAGCCCGGTCGACGCGGTCAGCCAGGCGGCAGCGCTGTTCACCCAGCACCTCGATCTCTTCGTGCGGTTCGGCGACAACCTCGCCGTACCCCCGCAGAGCCAGAAGCGCGGCAACGACCTCCCCGGCCGGCTCGCCGACACTCCCATCGAGGACCTCGAGCTCAGTGTCCGCGCGCTCAACTGCCTCAAGGCCAACGACGTCACCAAGGTGGGCCAGCTGGTGGCGATGCGGCAGGAGGACCTGCTCACCCTGCGCAACTTCGGCGCCAAGTCACTGGACGAGATCAAGGAGAAGCTGGTCGAGCGCGAGATGGTGACCCCCGAGGAGCTGGAGACCCTGTTCCAGCCCGGGGGACGGTAGCGAGCGCGTGCGTCACCGTCGCGCCGGTCGCAAGTTCGGCCGCACCGCCGCGCATCGCCAGGCGATGACCCGCAACCAGGTCACCGCATTGCTTGCGCACGGTCGCATCCAGACCACCGAGGCTCGCGCCAAGGAGTTGCGTCGCTGGGTCGAGCGGGTGATCACCACCGCAAAGCCGGATGACCTGCACGCACGCCGCCAGGTGGCGCTGTACGTGCGCGATCGCGAGGTCAGCGCCCGCCTGTTCACCACACTGGTGCCGCGCTTCAAGGAACGCCCCGGTGGTTACACGCGGATCATCCACGTCGGTCCGCGTCTCGGCGATGCCGCGCCGATGGCGATCATCGAGCTGGTCGACTGACGAGGTGACCATGATGCGGCTGGTGCTCGAGTACGACGGCACGGAATTCCACGGCTGGCAGTCGCAGCCGGCTGTCCGCACCGTCGAGGGCGTGCTCCGCGACGCGCTCCGGCGGGTCACCAGCGAGCTGCCCGCCCTGACCGCTGCTGGTCGCACCGACGCGGGTGCGCATTCGCATGGCCAGGTGGTGGGCGTTCGCCTGGCGCACGACTGGGAGCCCGAGCGGCTGTCGCAGGCGCTCAACGGGGTGCTGCCCCGGGATGTCGCCGTGCGCGAGGCCACGCTGGCACCGCCGGCCTTCCACGCGCGCTTCGACGCGCTCAGCCGCACCTATCGCTACCTGGTGGCGTCGCGCCACGAGCGGAGCCCGCTGATGCGGCGCTACGCGTGGCAGGTCAGCGGCGAGCTCGACGACGACGCCATGCGCCGCGCCGCCGCGCTGCTGCGCGGCACCCACGACTTCGGCGGTTTCGGACGTGCGCCGCGCCCCGGCGGCCGCACGGTGCGCACCATCGATCGCATCTGCCTGTTCCGCACCACCCTTCTCGACGACGAGCGCACACCTGTGCACGGCATCGAGGTGAGTGCCGATGCCTTCCTCTACGGCATGATGCGCGGCATCGCCGGTGCGTTGGTGGCCGTGGGCCGCGGGCGCATGAGCGTTGACGACATGGCCGCCATCCTCGCCGAGCCGGGGAGCGGCCGGACGGTCGCCACCGCCCCGGCGCGCGGCCTGCACCAGTGGAAGGTGACCTACCCGGCGGCGCCAGCCACGGAGACCGGCGCATGAGCCAGACCAGCCAGCCGACCTACACCGCCAAGCCTGGAACGCTCACCGACACCTGGTACCTGGTTGACGCGCGCGGGCAGACGCTGGGCCGGTTGGCGGTTAACATCGCGCGTGTCCTGCGGGGCAAGCATCGCCCCCAGTTCACCCCCCACCTCAACACCGGCGAGCACGTCGTGGTCATCAACGCGCGCGACATCGTGGTCACAGGGCGCAAGCGCACGCTCAAGGTCTACGACCGGTACTCCGGCTACCCGAGTGGGCGCCACGAGCGCACCTACGACGAGCAGATGGAACGCGACCCCACCTACCCGATCACGCACGCGGTGCGTGGCATGCTCCAGCACAACACACTCGGCGCCGACATGCTCAAGCGATTGCGCGTCTACGCGGGGCCCGAGCATCACCACGCCGCCCAGAAGCCCCAGCCGATCAGCTTCGGCGAACTCGGAGAGATCAAGGTTGCCAGCAGCTAGCGAGCACTACTTCTACGCCACCGGCCGCCGCAAGACATCGGTCGCGCGCGTGCGCCTGGTGCCCGGTGACGGCATCCTGGTCATCAACGGACGTTCGCCCAGCGAGTACTTCGGCCGCCGCGACCTCGAGACCGTGGTCACCCAGCCGCTGCGCATCACCGACAACCTGGGACGCTTCGTGGCGTCGATCAAGGTCGAAGGCGGCGGCGTGTCGGGCCAGGCCGGGGCGATCTGCCACGGCATCGCGCGGGCGCTGGTGGTCGCCGACGAGGAGTTGCGTCCGGTGCTCAAGAAGGCCGGCCTGCTGACTCGCGACCCGCGCGCCAAGGAGCGCAAGAAGTACGGCCTCAAGCGCGCCCGCAAGGCTCCTCAGTACACCAAGCGCTAAATCTCAGCTGATCGCAGGAGGCCGGCGTGGTATCGCCGGCCTCCCACCCGATCCTGTTAGTGGATGGTGATGTTTCCGCCCCCGAGCGTCCCCGAATCCGAATAGCCTCCGAAGGCAATCGAGAACTGGTCAGTCTGCCCACCGGGAGCGTTGTCGACCACCGTCACCTTGTAGCTGGCGGACTGGCTCGACCCATCTGAATGGACCCAGGTTCCGGTGCCCCCCCAGCCGGCTGAGTTGCCGTTGACGACCGGCGGCGTGACCGTGTCCGCCTTGAACTGCTTGACGTCCCCTCCCTTGTCGATGTAGGTCAGGTTGCCACCGCCCATCTGCATGGCGTTGAAGCCGAAGTTGGCGTGGCCGCCGTTCTTTCCGGTGATCCAGCCGCCGCCGGTGACCTTTGCGCCAGTTCCCCCGGTCGGTCCGCCATTGAAGGCATGGCAGCCGTCGTTCGGCACTCCGGCGATGGCGCCCGAGGTCTGATGGCTGAACCAGGCCAGGCCCAACCCGGGCGAGTTCCAATCCGCAGCCCAGCTGATGTTGGCCAGGCCGTTGTAGTCGATGGCGACCTGAAAAAGGTCGGCCAGGGTGCGATCCTCGGAACCGCCGGGCTGCAAGCCCCCCGTGCTGATGTTGCCCCGATGGATGGGAGGGTTCGTCGTCGGGTTGCTGCCCGTGATCTGGCTGGTGGCGAACAAGGGGGCACCGGTATGGGCTGTCAACGACTGCGCCATGAACACGTTCCAGATCGCCCCCTGGCCGGTGCTGGGGTCGGTGCCGTTGACGTTGCTGCTGGTCCCGTAGTAGACGATGTCGACGCCGCCGTCTCCGGCAGCGTCGATCCAGGGAAATAGGGTGAGGTTCTGCGATGCGCCCTGGTTCACCTTGATGGGCGGGCTCCAGGTGGAGCCGAAGTTGCTCGAGTAGCTGAAAAACGTGCCCGGGTGGATGGTGGCCGTATTGCTGTCGATCTCACTCCAGACGGTGTAGACGTTTCCGGCGTCATCGACGGCGATCGCCGGGAACACGTTGTCCGTCCGCATCGTGGGCGAGGGGTCGGCGAACACCATGTGGTCGGTCCAGCTGAGGCCCTGGTCGAGCGAGACGGCCACCCAGACCGCGTGAAGGGCGTTGCCGTTGACATTGTCGGCGGCGTTCGCCCCCGCAGAGTAGACCTGGTAGAGGACGTGGCGGTGCTGGTCGACCACGATGTTCCCCAACTTGTTGTTGAACGGCAGCGCGGCAGCGTAAGCGTCTGCTTGCGCGGGGTTGATCACCTGGCCCGGCACTGGCAACCAGGTGAGGCCGCCATCGATCGAGCGCGTCACCGCGATGGCGTTGCCCGCGGCCGTGTCGTGAAAGCTCTGATAGACGGTGAGCGGTCCATCGTTGTCATACCACTGGCGATCCACGCCGGTGTAGACACTCGACGAGGGGGCGGTCATTGTGAAGTTGTGGCCCTGGTCAGCGGAATTGAAGTTTCCGATGCTGGCCAGGTTCAGGGTGCTGACGTTCAAGAGGTTGGTGTCGCAGCTGCTGGCGATATCGATGTCGCCTCCACCGGAGGCAATGCCGGGCTGCCCCAGCCCGGGGATAGCAGGAGTCCCATCCGGAGACCCGAGGTACTCGTAGCTGCTGCTGGTGTACGGTGGGTAGACACGCCAGACGTCGACCCCGGCCGGGACCCCGCGGATGGCTCCCGGGAACACATTGCCCAGGGTATCGACCCGAACGCTGGGTTCCACGTCCTGCACCCCGAAGACGAACGGTTTACTCGGGTTGTTGAGCATGAACGGGGCCCCGAACCCCAGCCCGCCGGCGGCCTTCGCCGGAGCCGACATCACCGCCGGGAGCGCGGTCATGAACGCGACCACCAGCAGGACCAAGCCGTTCCTCCGAAGAGGGGCGTTCATGTTCATTCCTCTCCTCCTCACTGATGCAGGCTGATGGTGCCGTCGAGCAGGGTCCCGCTATTCGCATAGCCGTCGCTGAGCGTGAGCGCGAACGTGTCGAGCGCAGTCGATCCGTTGTCCACGGCCGTCGCCGTGAAGGTCACCGGGTTTCCGTTGTCCGTCCCGCGGCCGGCAATGACCGCGCTGTTGAGCGCATCGTTGAAGGTCACCGACAGGATCTGCGTGGACTGGAAGTTCATGTTGGCGCCCGCGTCCTGGGCGTGCAGGTCCTCGTTGTCGAGGTCCTCGCAGTGGTCTTCATCCATCGAGAAGCTGGCTTTGCCGGAGCCGGCTGAGTGGATGTCTCCGTTCCCATCCGCTTCGTGGCACGCGGGTGGTGGGCCGTTCGCGACAGAGGCCTTGAAGTTGTAGCAGCAGGTTCCGTCGATCTCCAGCGGCACGGTATCCGACTCCGCGGTGGCGTTGGTCTCGGCTCCCTCCTGGAGGGAGGCGGCCAGTGAATAGCCGCCGACTTCCTCGAGGAGGCTATTTACGGTGGGGTTGCCAATGTCCGACACGTTCACCGTCACGGTGAGCGCGCAGGGATTGCTCGCGGACGGGGATGGCGGGCATGTGACGTTGCCGGTCTCGGACTTTCCGGTGAACGTGGGCCCCACGCCAGGTTCCGGATAGGTGATGACGTGAGGGAAGCAGGCCGAGACGGAACACAGGTCGATGCTCTGGGCCGCCCCGGCATAGAAGCTGGGCTGATTGGCGGCAGTGTTCTCCATCGCCGCGTAGTAGATGGTGTTGCCCATCTGCCACCGGGTCACATACTGCAGGTTGGTTGCCCCGGTGAGCGCGACGGCCGCCAAAGCCGGGTTGGAGAGGTCCACGACCTGCATCGTCACGGTCAGGCTGTGGCCATCCAGTCGCAGCTGGGTGGAGCGGATGTCCATGCCTGGTTGGTTGCTGCCCCCGATCACCGGGTACAGGGCATCTCCCGCCGGATCGCTGAGCCCGCTGATCGGCGCGTTGGACGGGCCGGCGACGGCGGAGCCCAACAGCCCCGGGCCGGAGGACTGGCGGGCAATGCTGATCACGCCGGCGCCGGCGTGGTCGACGAACTGGGTGTTTGCCGGCGTGAATCCGGGCTGGGCCAGCCCGTTCGAGGTATCGTCGTAGACGATCTCCGCCGCACCGGTCGCGTCCACGGTGACGACGAAGAAGTCGGCCAGGTTGCGGTTGCCCTGGCTCAGGATGCACGCCGACCCGCTCAAGCAGATGTCGTTGTAGTGCATTGGATGTGGCGTGACCTTGACCAGCGTTGTCGTCGGTGCCCCGCCAGTTAGGGCGCCCGTCGAATCGGTTGGGAAGACGACCTGGTTCATGAAGACGTTCCACGACTGGTTGTTCTGGCTGCTCGGGTCAACACTCTTGTCGGAGCCGTACCACACTGCGTCCGCCCGCCCGGATCCGCCGGCCTTGATCCAGGGAAAGACATTCACCGCGTCGCCCGTCGCGGTCGAGGCGTCGCTGACCTGTACTGGCGTGGTCCAGCTGGTCCATCCGCTGGCGGCGCTGGCGGCGCTGACAAAGACCTGGCGCTTTGTCGGATCACTGTTGCTGATGGCCCACACCGCGAAGAGGTTGCGGCTGGCGTCCATCGAGAGCACGGAGAAGAGCGTGTCCGGCGAACCGGTCGGGGTGTCGGCGATCTTGACGAGCTTGCTCAGGTCCTGGTTGGGGAAGGCGTCGTCGAGGAAGCGAAGGGTGCCGGTGGAGTCGGGGGTGCCGATGTTCAGGTAGAGACCATTCGACTTGCAGCCGGCCGCCGTGGTGCAGCCCGCCGCCTGGAAGACCTTGCCGGTGACCTGGTCGATGGCCGGATAGCCGTCGCCCCCGAAGGGCGAGTACAGGGCATCAGTGAGGACGGTGACGTCGGCCGTGGCGTTGGAGTAGGTCAGGCCGTCAGTGCTCTTGTTCCATTGTTCTCCGCCGTTCGGACCGGGGCCGGTGAGGTTGTTGTAAGCGAGGTAGGTCAGCGGCGTCGCACCTCCGGCGCTCTTGTACGCGGACTGGTTGGGGGTGCCGGGGGCAGGGTCGTAGACCGCCAGCCACTGGCGGTCGGCCTTCGGCGATGTCCCGCAGCCTGCTGTGTTCTCCTGGTCGGAAGCCCCGGAGTTGGTCGGCCCGGTAACCGCGACACGCAGACAGGTGAGCGCATAGAGGTCGGCGAAGTACTGCTTGCCGCTGCGGTCGAAGTTGATGTCGGTGTCGCCACCGCCGGGTTGCGGAGCCGGAATTCCAATGACGGATGTGGGCGGTGTCTTCTGAGCCATGATCCGGAAGCTGTGGCCGCCGTCCACCGACCCGAACCAAGTGCTCCGCTGGGTACCCGTTCCGGTTGGACCACTGACAAAGACCCGGCCAGACCCGTCGATGCCGATGTCGGGCTCACCGTTGGTGTGGATCGGGTCGACGACCGTCGGAACCTCGAAGCCAATGCTCGGCGCGGCGACCACCGATGCGCGATGAGCGGGCGCCGCGACCGTCATGGTCGCGGCCAGCAGAGCGCCGACTGCAACAACCGTCAGTGTGGGCCGAGCCATGAGGTCCTCCTTTCCTAGAGCTGAATGCGGCCGCTGATCAGCGAGCCGCTGACCGAATACCCGTCGCTCAATGTCAGGCTGAAGATGCCGGGCACCACGCCGTTGTCGACCGCGACCATGGTGAAGCTCACCGGCCGGCCGCCATCGACGCCGTCGCCGACGATCGTCACGGTGTGGGCGAGATCATCGAACGTGACCGCCGTGAGAGCGGTGGAATGGAAATCGGTGCCCGACCCCGGATCCTGGGCGTCGACCGATGCGCTCCCCTGGTCCTCGCAGGCGTCCTCGTCGAGATGGAAGGTCGCCGTGCCACCACGTTCGCCGGGGACCGAGCCGTCCCCGTCAGCTTCGTGACAGGCCTGGAATAGCGGGGTCGGCTGCGCAGGATTGAAGCCGTAGCCTGGACTCACGTCAACGAGGTTGAACAGGCTGCCGCCGATCCCGGAGCCGAAGATGTTCGGTGGCGTTTCGGCGTTTCCTGAGAGCGTCTCGCTCGCGGTCGTGACGCTGTAGAGCAGGTTGTTGACGGCACCCGGTTCGGCGACATCGCCGGCGGGGACGTCGATTGTGATCACACCCGGTGCCGTCGGCGTGTAGGACCCGGTGACCTGGGTTGTGCCCGGGTATGTCAGCGAGATGCCCCCGTTGGTGGTGACCGCATTCTGGCCGACCCAGAAGGTGGGCCGCCCACCCGCCACCGACTCCATGTAGGTGTGGAAGTAGGCGCCGCCGCGCGGGTCACTGGTCGATGGCACCTTCCATTGCGTGTTCCACAGCAGCGTGGTCCCCCCCGCATCAGGCCTGGGTGCGAGGGTGGTGAGATCGGCGACCTGCACCTGGATCCGGTACGTTGATGCATTCGGCATCGACACCTGGGAGCCGAGGATCTCGAGGTTGGGCTGTGGACTGCTGCTGATCGTGGCGCTGTCGAAAGTGGCTGCATGCGCAACCACGCTCACGGAGTTCAGCGCGGGGGGCGGGCCGTGCACAGCCGGCGCGTCGGCAAGGACGCTCGACCCGCCATCCTGGCGGACGAACATTCCCTGGGATGCCAACGACTCCGTGTCGCTGTTCGAGTCCGCGTAGGAGATGTTGGCCTCGCCTTGCCGGCCGATTCGGACCTGAAGGAAGTCTCCGAGGGTCCGATCACCCGTCTGGCCTCCCATCAACGTCTGGACACTGCCGCGGTGGATGAAGTGCTCGCTGGCGAGGACCGGCGCTGTCCAGGTGGGTGTGGCGCTGGTGAAATTCAAGGACTGGACCAGGTAGAGGCCCCAGTCTCCCTGGACCGAGCACGGTCCGCTGCCCGGAAACGGCGGGTGCGCCGTCGTGCCGTACCAGGCGACGTCAACCCGGCCGGGATCGCCCGCCGCCGGCCAGGCGAAGACATTGGTGTGCAGGCCCGGCGTGGGCAGCTGACGTGGCTGCGCCCAGCTGTCGCCCTGGTTGGTCGAGACCGAGTAGTAGAGGAGCGTGTCGTCACGGATGGTGTTGGGGCAGGGCCCGCACGGAGCCTGCTCCCACAGCGCCAGGAGGTTGCCGGCGCGGTCGATCGTCAGTGTTGGGAAATCACCGCCGTTGACAGTGGATGTGTCGCTGAAGATCACCTTGTCGACGCAATTGGCATACCCGGTGGCGGAGGTCGTGAACGGGACGATGTCGCAGCGTGCCATCCGGATCTGATTGAGGGCATCGTTGTTGTGGATCGCGAAGACGCGCTTGAGTGAGCCGTATGTGTGGACCTCGTCGTTGCCCATGATGCCTTCATCGCATGCGCCGGTCACGAGTTGAGGAGCGCCGAACAGCAGCCCAGCCGTTGCCGGCATGCTGGGAGCCGGAGAACGCGCGAAGACCAGCTCATTGCCGGTGACGCTGCACTGTCCCAGTGGGACCGGCGTGGCGTTCGGCGCGACGTTGTATGCCAGCGTGATCGAGCCGCCTGCAAGCGGATCGCCGTCGACCGCATACCATGGCCGGTCGTCGGGCGCGGTGAGGACGGACGCGCAGACTGGCGCCGCGGTGAGGGTCTGGCCCTGGTCAGCAGACCGCGCCGTGCCGTAATTGGCGAGTGCCAGATCGTTGATGTACAGCCTGTCGGCGCTGTCGGTGGCGAGCTCGGTGTCGCCGCCGCCGTTGCACATCTGCGCCAGCTTCCCGACCGGCTGCGTCGCCGCCGGGAGCCATTTGAAGGTCTGGCCGCCGTCGAGCGAGCGCCAGGCGTACGACAGGTTCGAGCCGAGGCTGCCGGGGACGCTGGTGTAGGTACGCCCGTGCGTGTCGAGCCGCAGATCCTGCTCGAAGCCGAAGCCCTGGATGCCGCTTATGGTCGGGGTGCCGAACGTCGGGGCGGCAAGGCTGGCTGCCGCCACCGCATGGGGCGGTGTCGACGGGACCACGAGGAGCGCGCCGAGCGCGGCGATCGGCAGCTTGGCCATGGGACGTCCCATGATGGGCCCGGACATTCGCACCCTCCAGGACGCCAGGTCCAGCTGTTCGATTCGAAGAGGCACCCGAATTCCACTGGCGAGTGGTAGTGGGTTCTAGCACACCACGCTCAGGGGTGTCAAGTTGACACCACTGGGTGTGGTCCAGTAGATTCCGCCTGTGGACCCGATCGCCCCTGTGGACCAGTTGGTTCGGCTCGGGCTCACGAGCTACGAGGCCCGGGCGTACGTGGCCCTCACTCGCCGCGAGTCCTGCACAGCTGCCCAGGTGGCCCGGCTCGCTGGATTACCTCGTCAGCGGATCTACGACGTGCTCGGTGGTCTGGTGGAGAGGGGACTGGCCGCGAGCCGCCCGGGCAGTGTCGTCAAGTACGCTGCGGCCGAACCCGCCAGCGCCATTGAGCGTTTGGTCGCCGGCCGGCGCCAGGAACTGACCGCGCTCGAGCAGGGTGCAGCCGCGACCATCGATACCCTGACCGCTGCCTATGTCGCCGGGCGGCAGCACACCGATCCCCTCGAGTACATCGAGGTATTGCGCGAACCGGGGGCGATCAACGCGCGGTTCGACGAACTCCAAGCGTCGATCCAGCGCGAGATCCTAGTCTTCACGAAGCCACCTTACGCCAAGCCGCCACAGGAGAACATCGAAGGCTTGGAGGTGGTTCGGACCCATGTTGCCCGCTCCATATACGAGTTCTCGGTGTTCGAAGACCCGGTCGTGGTCAGTGGCGTAGCCCGATTCGTCGAACAGGGCGAGCAGGCGCGCTTCGTCCCAGAACTTCCCCTCAAGCTGGTCATCGTCGACGAGACCATCGTGATGTTCGGGATGCAGGATCCGGTTGCAGACAGGAACCCGGACTTCACCATGATGGTGGTCGAACATCCCTCCCTCGCAACAGTGCTCAAGGTGGCCTTCGACGCCTATTGGGAGCAGGGCGTGTCGTTCGACGAGGCGGCCCGGAGGACGAACGCGGCGTAATTGTCCTAGTTGTCAGCATCCGGGCTGAGTCGCTGCACGAAGGCGGCCACCTGGTCGAGGGCGTCCTCGAGCACGCCAGCCAGGCCGTGGCCGGACTGTCGGTACACCACCATCTGGGCGTCGTCGATGGTGCGGATCGCCACCCGCATCAGCTCCACGCCCGCGAACGGGTCGCCGTCGCCGGTGAGAAACAGGACCGGGCAATGAATGTTGGGCCAGTGTTCGGTGCGCTGGTCGTCGGGGTGCCCGGGCCGGTGCAGCGGGTAGCTGAGCAGGACCAGGCCGGCCACGTTGGCGGCGTCCTCCGAGGCGGCCAGCATGCTGGCGACGCGGCCGCCGAACGAGTGGCCGCCGATCACCGCAGGTCCACCGACCTCCGCCAGCCGCTTCCTGTATACGGGCAGGGCGCGTTCGGCACTGCCGCGGGGCAGGTCGATGGCGGTGGCGTCGATGCCGCGGCGGCGGAGGCCGTCGACGTGGGGGCGCATCGATGCGGCGGTACCGGACGCGCCGTGAGCGAGAAGGACGGGAAGAGGCATCGCGCGATTGTCGCTGACGTTCGAATGTCTGTAGGCTGTGGCGCTGATGCCTCTTCCCATGCGAGCGCGTGTGCTCGGGTGCCCCGTCGACGTCGTCGACATGAGCGCCGCCGTGCGCCGGCTCGGCGAGTTGATCGACGCCCACGACGTGCCCGGCGGCGCGGTGGTGGTGACCCTTAACCCCGAGATGGTGATGCGGGCACGGCGCGAGCCCGACTTCGCCCGCATCCTCGAGTCGGCGGCGCTGGTGGTGCCCGACGGCGTCGGACTGGTGCGCGCCCTGCGCCGCCGCGGGTTTGCGCAGGCGGTGCGCGTCGGAGGAGCCGACCTCATCGACGCGTACACCACGCAGGCGCTCGAGCGCGGCGAGCGGATCGCCCTGGTCGGCGGAGCGGGCGACGTGGCGTCGCGCGCCGCTGCGCATCTGCGCGTTCGCCATCCTGGCCTCGACGTGGTCGCCGACGGCGGTGATCCCATCTCCGACACCGCTGCGAGGGTCGCCGCACAGAGCCCGCAGCTTCTCTGTGTCGCCTACGGCGCCGGTCGCCAGGAACGATTCTTGCGCGATCACCTGCGCACCATCGGTGCCGCCGCCGGCATCGGGGTCGGCGGCACCCTCGACTACCTGGCGGGCACGGCGCGGCGCGCCCCCGGTGTGATCCGCTCCGCCGGGTTCGAGTGGCTGTGGCGGCTTGCGCTGGAGCCGCGGCGATGGCGCCGCCAGCTGGCGCTGCCGCAGTTCTGGTGGCTCGAGCGCCGGGAGGTGGCGCGGTGATCAGCCTGGTGATCCCGGCATTCACCGAGCGCGACCGCCTGCCCGAGACGCTGCGGCGCGTGCGCGAGTACTTCGACGGCGCGGGGGAGGAGTACGAGGTCATCGTCGCCGACGACGGCAGCACCGACGGCACCGTGGAGTTCGTCGAGTCGGTCATCGAGCACTGGTCGCAGCTGTCGGTGATCGCGCTGCCCCGCAACCAGGGCAAGGGCGCGGCGGTGCGCGCCGGGATGCTCCGTGCTCGCGGTGAGCACCGCGCCTTCAGCGACGCCGACCTCAGCACCCCGATCGAGGAGCTGCCGCGCCTGCGCGAGCGGCTGGTGGGCAACTGCACGGTGGCGATCGCGTCGCGCGCGCTGCCCGGGTCGACGATCGGCGTGCACCAGCCGGGGCGCCGGGAAACGATGGGGAAGACCTACAACCGGTTGGTGCAACTGCTGGTGCTGCCGGGGCTGCACGACACCCAGTGCGGTTTCAAGGTGTTCACCGCCGAGGCCGCGGTGGCCTGCTTCGAGCCGCTGCGGACCCGCGGGTTCGGCTTCGACGCCGAGGCGCTGGTGCGAGCCCGACGCAAGGGCTGGGAGATCGCCGAGGTGCCCGTGCGGTGGGACCACCGCGAGGACTCGAGAGTCAGCGCGCTGCGCGACTCAGGGATGGTGCTGCTCGACCTGGTCCGGCTGCGATTGCGGCGCCAGTGACCACGTCACCGCTCCGGTCCGGACCGCTAGACTGGCGAGGCCGCCTATCGCGCCAATCCGCTCAGGAATGGAGTTGATGAGCACAGACATCTCGACGCCTCCTTTCACCCTCGACGTGCGCGTGGCGCGGTCGCCGCTGGTCGGCCTCCGCTACGGCGTCGACGGCCGGGCCACCGACATCGACGACGTCATCGCGCTGCTCGAGGCAGCGCACGCCGCGACCGCGTCGGAGAGGGACGAGCTGCGCGCCAAGCTGGAGCCCTACGAGTCCTCGCGGCGCGTTTTCATTGAGCGGCTGAGTCAGGGACGCGACCTGGAGATGGTCCAGCGGCTCGACGACGCCCTGGAGCTGCGCACGCTGCTCGCGCGGCTGGAAGAGCGTGGCGCCTGCCTGCGCCAGCGTATCGACAGCCTCCGCGAACAACGCGCCACGCTGCGCGAGGTGAGCCGGTCGCTGGCCAAGGTCGACCACCTCCACGAGACCTCGATCGACGCCGCCGGCGCCGCCCAGAACCAGGCGGTGCGGCAGCTGTTCCATCTCATCGATGTCGACCACCAGAGCACGGCGCAGCACATCCTCGAGGGGCCGATGCAGATGCTCGCGGACGCGGCGCTGCAGACCGAGCTGCTGGGCAAGGCGGTCGGCAGCGACCCGACGGCGGCGGTCGACGGGGCGGCGCACTGCCGCCGTTCTGCAGACGCGGCTCTGCGAGAGCTGAATCGCCTGGTGTTCGGCATCCACCCCAACGAGTTGCGTGACGCCGGGTTGGTGCCGACCGTGCGCAGGCTGCTCGGCGATGTCGAGAGCGTGCGCCACGAGGTGATCGTGCTCGGTAAGGCACGCCGGGTTCGTCCTGGCGTCGAGGTGGCGCTGTTCCGGATCGTCCAGGAGGCTGTGACCAACAGCGTCGCCCACGGCGCCGCCGACAGCATTGAGCTGGTGCTGCTGTTTCAGCCGGGGCGCGTCTCGCTGGTGGTGCGCGACGACGGCGAGGGATTCGATGTTGCTGCCACCGAAGCGCGGCTTGGTCGCGGCACCGGGCTCGGGCTGATCACCATGCGGCAGCGCGCCGAGATCGAGAACGGACAGCTCGACGTGCGCAGCGTGGTGGGCGAGGGCACCGAGGTGAGGGCCAGCTTCAACGCGCCTGACTGACGGGCGAGTCAGCCCGCGTGCTTGGCTCCCTGGTGCACCAATTCGTGGTGCTCGTCGACGTCGCAGAACAGCGGCGCCTTGTCGGTGCACGACGGGCACTCCGGTTGCAGCGTGGCATGGTCGATTCCGAAGTCGTTGCAGAGGAGTAGCTCGATCGACCGCATCATCGCGGTCACCTCACCGAGGGGCCGATCGGCGACGGTGACGTGTGCCGACAGGGAGCGATGCTCGCGATCGAGCGACCAGATGTGAAGGTCGTGCACGCCGTCGATGCCCGGCATGGCGACGATGCGGGCGCGGAGGAGGTCAACGTCGACATCGCGGGGCGTTCCCTCGTTGAGGATGTGCAATGCCTCGCGCAGCAGACCGACGGCCCCCACGACCACCAGGGCTGCGATGAGCAGCGAGACGATGGCGTCGGCGCGCGTCCAGCCGAACACCAGCAGTGTCAGCGCGCCGACGACCACCGCCGCATCGGTCAAGGCGTCGGCGACGACGTGCAACGCCGCGCTGCGCACTCCCAGGCCGCCGCCGGCGCCGTTGAGGAGCGTCGCGAGCACGATGTTCGCGAGCAATGCGATCGAGCCGACGATGATCACCGGTACCGCGGTGACAGTCACGGGGTTCTGCAACCGGGTGACGGCTCCGAACGCGATGGCGGCGGCGATGAGCAGGAGGACGGTGCCGTTGAGCGCTGCGACGACGATGCCGCCGCGGTGATGGCCGAAGGTGTTGCGCGCCCCGGCAGGTCGTCGACTGATCGACACCGCGTACCAGGTGAGCCCGAGCGTGGCCGAGTCGGTGACCAGGTGACCTGCGTCACTGAGCAGGGCGAGAGAGCCGGAGGCGATCCCACCCACGACCTCCATGGCCGCGAGGACGATTACCCCGGCAATCGCCATGCGCACGCGGGAGATCGTGGTCGTGGGAACCGTGGCGGTCATGAAGTGATTATCACCCCCGCGCAACCGCAGGCAAGCGCGCCACGGGTCACGCGGAGGTTGCGGCGCCCCCCTGGCGAATCCGGGTGCGACCGGTGTCGGGCTCCGAAGTGCGGGTGCGCTTGAGCTCGAACACGTACGGGTGGAGAAGCAGGGGCACGGCGATGTCCCAGAGCTTTCCGGCCTCCTCGCCTTCGATCCTGCGATCGACGATGGGTCCGAAGTAGGCGGCGCTGCCGTCGATGCTGAGGGTGGGCACCCCGAAAGCGCCGCGATCGGCGATCGAGTGATGCTCGGCGAGCACCTCGGCCTGGGTGGCGTCGTCCGACAGCGCCGTGGCCACGAGCGACGCATCCAGCCCGGCGGCGGTCACCAACGCGCGCAGGGCGGCCTCGTCGGTCAATGACTCATTGCGCTCGTGGTGCGTCTGGCCCATCTCGGTGTAGACGGCACGAATGGCGGCCTCTCCCCCGGCGCGGCGCGCCGCCACCAGCACACGCAGCGGTCGTGCGAGGACGTCGAGTTGCTCCTGGAATTCCTTGCTCTCCTTGTTCACCTCAGCCAGGGAGAAGACCTTGGTGACCACGGTGAACGGCCGCACCTTCTCGGCTTCGAGCAGCCAGCGCGACGTCAACCACGCCCATGGGCAGGAAGGATCGATGTACATCTCGACGGTCTGAACACTCATGCAACGACCATATCGCGGGGGGACGGTTCAACCACCTGAGCCGGTGCGTACCATGCGGGTGATGAAATCCGAGTACCGGCTCGAGACCGCGGACGGAGCGGTGCTGGCTGAGCACGTGGAGGTGGCCGACGGGATCCTCTCGCGCTTGCGGGGACTGATGTTCTTGGCGAACCTGCCCGATGGTCACGGACTGGCGCTGCGCCCGTGCAACTCGATCCACATGTTCTTCATGCGCTTCCCGCTGGATGTGCTGTTCGTCGATGGCGACGGCAAGGTGCTGCGGGTGCTCGATTCCATCAAACCGTGGCGGGTGAGCACCTTGGTGCGGGGATCGAAGGGGGCGATCGAACTGCCGGCGGGCACGGCCGCCCGCGCGGGGGTGTCACGAGGGACCGTGGTACGGATGGTGCAGGCAGGCGGTTAGGCTTGGGCCGATGCCAAAAACCCTTGGCTACGCCGCCACCGGACCGACGTCTCGGTTGGGCCCGTTCGAGTTCGATCGGCGCGAGGCCAAGCCGCACGACGTGGTCGTCGACGTCCGCTATTGCGGGGTCTGCCACAGCGACATCCACCAAGCCCGCGATGAGTGGGGCGGCTCGATCTTCCCCATGGTGCCCGGTCATGAGGTCGTGGGCACGGTGGTCGCGATCGGCGGTGACGTCCGCAAGTGGAAGGCCGGCGACACAGTCGGCGTCGGCGTGTTCGTGGACTCCTGCCGTGAATGTGCGGCCTGCCTTGCCGGCGAGGAACAGTATTGCGAGCGCGGTGGCATGATCCCGACATACAACGGCTATGAACGCGATGGGACCACGCCCACATACGGCGGTTACTCTGAGCGGATCGTCGTCGACGAGGCGTACGTGCTGCGCATCCCAGATGGCCTGCCGCTCGACGGCGCTGCGCCGCTGCTGTGCGCGGGCATCACCACGTACTCGCCGATCCGCCACTTCGGGGCGCGCGCGGGCGCACAGACCGCGGTGCTCGGGCTCGGCGGACTGGGCCACATGGGTGTCAAGTTCCTTCACGCGCTGGGCGCGCACGTCACCATGCTCAGCCACTCACCGGGAAAGCAGCAGGACGCTGCGCGGCTCGGAGCTGACGACTTCGTGGTGACGTCAGACGCGGACGCGCTCGCGGCCCATGCCAAGCACTTCGACTTCATCCTCGACACGGTGTCGGCGACCCACGACTACAACGCGTACCTGCGACTGCTGCGCCGCGACGGCGTCATGGTGCTGGTGGGATTGCCGCCGGAGCCTTCCCTGCTCGAAGCCGGCGCGCTCACCGACGGCCGCCGCCGGCTGGCCGGCTCGGTCATCGGCGGGATCCGCGAGACCCAGGAGATGCTCGACTTCTGCGCGGAGCGGGGCATCGCGTCCGACGTCGAGGTGATCCCCATCCAGTCGGTGAACGAGGCGTACCAGCGAACGCTGCGGAGCGACGTGCGCTATCGGTTTGTCATCGACATGGCGTCGCTGCGCGAGCCGGCGTCTGGTTAGGTGGTGATGTTGAACTTCACCCCGACGAGGACCAGCGGCCAGAGGACCACCGCCAGGATCGCGGACAGGATGGGGCCGACGTGCACCAGGTTGTCGAAGTAGTGGTGACTGGCGGCCACGACACAGCCGATCAGCAGCCACACGAGCAAGCCCAACGGCACCTGCCGACGGTACATTCGCTTCCCTCCTGACCAACGGGTCCAGCGTTGAGGAGCATACCCTGACGGTACCCGCGTTCACGATTGACGGGTTTGCGCGCTGGTCGGAGGAGCTTCCCGATGAGGTCGACGGAGTTCACGATCGACACCCATACGCGCGAGGTCGTCGACATCACTGACGAGGTCGCCGCGTTCGTGCGGGGTGGCGGTGACGGCCTGCTGTCGGTGTTCGCTCTGCACGCCACGGCCGGACTGGCGCTAATCGAAACCGGAAGTGGCACCGAGCAGGACCTGGCGGCGACGCTCAACGAGCTTCTGCCGCGCGACGATCGATACGTCCACCGGCACGGTGGCAGGGGACACGGTGCCGACCACGTGCTGCCGGCGCTGGTGAGCCCGTCCCTGGTGATCCCCGTGGAGCGCGGCGCGCTGGTGCTCGGGACCTGGCAGCGCATCGCGCTGGTCGACCTCAACAGGGACAATCCGCTGCGTCGAGTCCGGCTCGACCTGCTCAGCGGGTAGCGGGGTTCACCGATGGATCCCCAGGGCGCGATCCACACCGGCGCTGGTGAGGTCGCCGCCTCGCTGCGCCACCGCCCACCTGGCTGCGCCGTGGTCCTGCGCCTGCACGGCGCCGAGCCAGCGCACCACGTCGGGTGCCGTGGTCCATGTGGGCGCGCCGCTGAGGCGCTGGTTGCGCAGTCTGTCGCGCACGATGTCCATGGTTCGACGAGTCTGCCATGGTCATGGCCGTGCCTCAAGGAATATCGATGGCGATCTCGTGTGTCTGCGGCGTCCAGAGCAGGGTCAGCTTGCCCTGGGGATCACCTGAGGTCAGGAAACACATCGCCGCTGGTCCGACCGTCGCTCCGGTGCCAATGTTGACCGCTTCAAAGATGCCGCATTGCGCACCCACATAGAGCAAAAGGTCGTGCACCTGTGCGGTCGCGTCCCTGAGCCTGAAATCAAGCGGATTCGCCGTCCTTGTGAGGCCGGCCATGTTCTTGAAATGAATCGCGACCCGGACGATATGACCGCCGTTGACCGGCGGCGGACTCGATGCGACGCTGCGGTTGACTGCATCGACGTACACCTGGAAGCCGCTGCCGTCATCAGCGCAGGGAGCCGGCGAGCAATGGTCACCGCGTCCTGACGTGAGGGTGCGCGACACGAGAACGCCCGCCACCACGGCGACGACAATGAGAAGGGCAATCGAACTCCCGACAACGATGTGCCTCCGCCGCGCACGACGACGCTCGCCAAGCGGCGACGAGGATATCTGCCGGGGCTCGTAGTCCTGCCATCCGGAGTCGCGTTTGTCCGGTCCGGCCATCGCTGCAGTCATCGCACGGCGTCGCAACAGTTCGTCGCTGCTGCGCGCTCAGCGGCGCCGCCAGTCGATGCGCTCGGCCGATTTCCTCAGGAGTGGCCAGTAAGCCGGCCGCGGCGACCACCCCGAGCAGCTCAACGCTCATCCCCGCCCCCTGCCCTGCGCCGCCATACCCGGTCGTCAGGTGGCTCCGAGGGCGATGCATGCGGCCCAAAAGGGCGGACCACCGGTCAACCTTTCCGCGGCGGCCTCCGCGCGGGAATGTCGTCATCGAACAGTCCGTCCCCCTCCATCGCTCCCGGAACGTCCATCCAGCTACCCGAACCGCGGTGTCCGCGGTGCCGCTGCATGGCCGCCAGCTTTCGAGCGTCGTCGAGCACCTCTTCGTGCTCGCTGATCAGCGGGCTGGGCAGGTACGGAGGCTGGTCGGAGCCCAAGGTGCTTGGGTAGGGGCTGTTGTTCCCGATCGCGGGATCCTCGTTCTCACCCGTGTGCAGCACGAGGGCAAACAGCAGCGCGAGGAATCCGAGGAGCACGGCCAGCACCACGATCAGCACCAACACCGAACGATCCTAGTCCAGCAGAGCGGTGAGCTCGCGGACAACCACGGCAGCAGCTTGCACCTCACGAACGTGTTCGACAGAAAGGCCTGCGTAGCACGCCATCGCCAGCGGAACTTCCGCAGCATGGGTCGGCGGGGACGTGCTCCGGTTACCGGTCACGACCGCCGCCTCCAGCGCCGAGCGAAGAACGCGCACCGGGGCGGGCCATCCACCGTCGTTATCGAAATGGTCGGTGATGACCGCGTCAGGGGCAGTAGCGGCGATCAACGCCTTGACGTAGTCGGGATGCGTGTCGCACTCGGGGCAGGTGAGGAAGCGCGTGCCGACACGCACCGCGTCGGCGCCGGCCGCCATCAGCTCCGCCACGCGCGCCGGGCTCCCGATTCCGCCCGCGGCGACGACCGGTACGGAGACCGCAGTGAGTGCCTCTGCGAGCAGGTCGTCGAGTGGCTGGACACCGCGGACATGGCCTCCCGCCTCGACTCCCTGCGCGACGACCAGGTCACACCCGGCGAACTCGGCTGCTCGCGCCTCTGTCGCCGAGCCGACTTGCCATGAGACCAGTACCCCAGCGGAGTGTGCGGCATCGACGAGGCTCGCGTCCGGCTCACCCCAGAAGAACTCCGCAACCCGCAGGCCGCGGACATCCTCGACGACCTCCCTCACATCGGGCAGGTAGGAAATCAGAAACCCTTTCCCGAGCGCACCGGCGCGCGGCTCGCCGAGTTTGACTCCACGGGGCACCATGCCGAGGCCGCCCGCGGCCTGGACGGCTCGGGCGAGCGCCTCGGTGCCGACACCGCCGAGGACTGCGAGCTGAAATGGCAGGTGGCACCCGACAAGCTCGGTGAACCGCGTCCGCACACCGCCCAGTCTGACAGCCTACGGAGGTGCGGAGAATCGCGAACCAGGCCAGTACTCCCCTGTCTTGTCGGGTTACGCTTCGGCGAGCACCAGAACCGTGTCGGGGCGCACTCCGTCAGTCTTCATGGCCTTGGCCCCGACATCGGATGTCATCATCTCCTGGAAGGCAGACATGTCGGGGACTTCTAGGATCAAGCCGACACGGTTCGACTTCTGCGGGTCGACGAAAGTGCGCACGGTGATGCCCATCGGGCCGAAGACTTCCTTTCGTGTTGGCGCACTGAGCCAGTGGGCGGCATCGTCCACTTCGTGGGTGACCAGCAGTGTTGCCATGTCGTCTTCATCCTCCGCGGCCCCTCTGGAAGGCGAATTCCGAGAATCGAGAGACCCGCAATGCGGATCGTAGCAGAGCCGCTTTCCGTTCGCCGGCGGCTTTGACCTGAGACGCTACAGCCGTTGCTCGCGGATGCATTGGACCGCGTGACACCGCCCCGCATTACCGGTTCCGACCCGGACTCGTGCAGAGAGATATGAGGTTCCTCGTCCAGGCGAAGGTGCTGTCGCTGACTGTCTGCATAACGCGCGTTCCACGCACCCGCGCCGTACTGAGACGTGCACTCATCCGCGCTGCTGCCAGGTCGAGCCGGTCCACGACCACACGCGGATGGGCTGGGGGGCTCCCTGAGTCGTCTCAACGACGAAGTCCAGGATGAGGACGTGCCCATCGTCAACGTCGGTCACCTCAGCCTCCGGCAACGCGGGAAGCCGTGCGCCTGCAAGGGCAACCCAGTCCGTCCCGTTCCACGACCACATCTGCTGCCCGACCACAGAAAGCGTCGGATCACTGCAGAGCAGCAATCTTCCGCTGACAGGATCAGCCGCCAGGCTGACGATCGCAGGAGAGTTCGCGCCGCTGTTGACCTGCCGCCACGCCGTACCGTCCCACCTCAACGTGGTCACCTGCGGGGCGCAACAGCTGATGGCCAAAAGCGCATGCGTGACGGGGTCGAAGGCAACACCCCCGATGGCCATGCCGGCGGGCAGGTCACCGTGGGGCTGACGCACCCAGAACGAGCGGGTCTCGCTCCAGACCCAGGTTCCGCCCCCGGCAAGGAGAAGCATCTGGTTGCCGACACTGTCCCACGCCATCGACGAGCCTTCGCCGACAGGCGGACTTCCCGTGCCACCGTCGAGCTCGCGCCATGTCATGCCGTCCCATGCCCAGGTGTCATCGACAACCTGACCCGGGCTCAGCCTTCCGCCGTAGAGCATGACCATCCCCGTGCGCGGGTCGTACGCGGCGGCGGCGCCAGATCGTCCCGGAGGGCTGGTTGACGGCCGCGCGAGTGTCCACTTGTGGCCATTCCAGAGCCACGTCGTGCTGTAGCTGTCGATCCCGCCAAAGAGGACCAGCTGATGCGTCATCGGGTCGTCGACCGCGCTGAAACCGAATCCCGTCACGGGCTGATTCGGAGCCGGAGTTGCCAACCCTGAGGGCAGTTGCGTGGATGGCGACTGCGAGGGAATGGAGCGCGGGCCGGCGCCTGAGCCCGTGGCGACGGCGACGATCCCGACAACAACGGCGGCCGCGCCGACCATCGCGACAGCCGCGAGACTGCGGCGATCACCGCGGAACGGCACGCTGGCCAGCCTCTTGTTCACTCGTCTGCCGCGCGAGTTTGCGGCCACGCCGTCCACGACCATGCTCAGCCATGTACACCAGGCCACCGAGAACTGCGAAAGGCAGCATCTGAAGGTCGACGAACAGCGCCAGGGCAGTTGCTGTGGCAACGCCAACGCCCGCCTGAACCAGCAGCAACACCACCACACCCTCACGCACGCCGATGCCGTTCGCCGAGATCGGGACGAAGGTGGCAATAAGTGCGAGTGGGAGGATCAGTGCGAAGTCGGACCAGGAGACGTAGGAGCCCAGCGCAAGTGAGAAGGCCGCCATCGAGAAGAGGTTCAAACCCCAGGCGAGAATGCCTGCTGCGATGCTCCGCCCCACGGTGTGGTTCGGCCGGTCGCGGTAGCTGTCGAACGCGCCTGTGAGGGGATGGAGAAAAACGCCCACCCTCGTTGCCAGACGGAAGCGGTTTGGGATGCGCACTCGAACGAGGTCGGAGACGAGCGCCAAGGTCCAGGCCAGGATCATCGCCGCAGCGAAGATGACGAAACCCGTGACGACGGGGATCTTGAGACGGTCGCGCGCCATGATGGCCGCGGCCAGTGCCCACCAGGACATGGCCAGCGTGCCGGCCATGCGGCTGGCCAGCAGCGAGGCCACCATGGGGCCGTGTCCGGTGACAGCGCCCAACCGGAGCGCCCGCACTGCGTCACTGCCGACGCCCGCGGGCACAACCTGGTTGACGAAGAGCCCCTTCAGGTACCAGGAGCCCAGGAAGCTCCAGTCCAGGTGGTGGCCGCAGCCGCGCAGGAGAACTCCCCACTCAGCGACGCTGGCGACAACGGACAGTGCCGCAAGCGCTACGGCCAGGACGGTCCAGCCCGGTGCCAGGTGCCCGTACAGCTGCAGTGCCTTGGGCAGGTCGACTCCATGGATGAACACCACGACCGCGATCGCGCTTCCCATGACCCGCACCCAAGGAGAGCCGAAGAAGCTGGACAGGACGTGGCGGAGACGGGACAGGCTCACGGCGCCCCAATCATCGTCTGTCGTGTCGGTACGCTGACCGGCAGGAATGACGTCCGCGCAGGGTCCGCCCGACCGAGACGATCCTGCGCTGTGCGCCTCGCCGGCCTCCTCGACAGCATCGCCCCGTCGCGCTGCGCCGGCTGCGGCCGCACCGGCCGCGCGCTGTGTGAAGACTGCGTCGACGTCATTGAGGCCACACCGTTGCCGATCGTCGCCGGCGCGGCCGCCGCATTCGAGTACGGCGAGGAGGTGCGTCGGCTCATTCATCACGGCAAATTCCGTGATTGCCGAGCAGCATTGCGCACCTTCGCGTGGCTCGGCGCGGAGCGGCTGACGCCCCCCGTGGGTGCGGTGGTGATGCCTGTGCCGCTGTACCGTCGCCGCGCGGTGCAGCGCGGCTACAACCAGGCGCGGGTGGTGGCGCAGGCGTTCGCCGACTTCCACCGGCTGCCGCTGATCGAGCTGCTCGAGCGAACCCGGCACACCCCCGCGCAGAGCACGCTCGACCGCTCGGCGCGCGAGGCCAACGTGGCCGGCGCCTTCGTCGCCTCGCCGCGGGCCTCCGGGCTCACCGTCTGGCTGGTCGACGACGTGCTCACCACCGGGGCAACAACCGCGTCTGCCAGGCTGGCTCTGAGCAGCGCCGGAGCCGCCCGCGTGGAGGTCGCCGTCCTCGCGGCGGTGACGTGACGGACGCGCCTGCTCGGCCTTCCCCTGCGAGAATTGAAGGTCTCATGCCCGTTCTGCACAAGATCCTCGGCGACCCGATCAATCGAGAGCTGAAGCGCCACCGCGGCGCGGTTGACCGGATCAACGCCCTCGAGCCCGAGATGAAGGCGCTGAGCGACGCCGAACTGCGCGCCAAGACCGACGAATTCCGGGCGCGCCTCGGAGTGTCGGGACCCGACCTGACCTTCGGGCAGACCTACGCGCAGGGACTGAGCAGCGTCGATGAGGAGGACGACGAGGCCGAGTACGCGCGCAAGGAGGCAGCCGAGCGCCGAGCCGAACGTCGCCGCGGGCTCGACGGCCTGCTCCCCGACGCCTTCGCGGCGGTGCGCGAGGCAGCGGTGCGCACTCTGGGCCAGCGTCACTACGACGTCCAGTTGATCGGAGGGATCGTCCTCCACCAGGGAAAGATCGCCGAGATGCGCACCGGTGAGGGCAAGACGCTGGTGGCGACGCTGGCGCTGTACCTCAACGCGCTCGAGGGTCGGGGCGCCCACCTGGTCACCGTCAACGACTACCTCGCCCGACGTGACGCGGGGTGGAACGCGCCGCTCTACTCCGCGCTGGGGATGAGTGTCGCGGTGATCGTGCCCGGGCCGGTCGACAACCCGGACTTCGGCTACATCTACGACCCCGAGTACCTCGACGAGACCCACCCCGACCCGCGTTTGCAGCATCTCCGGCCGTGCCGGCGGCGTGAGGCGTACGCGGCAGACATCACCTATGCGACCAACAACGAGCTCGGCTTCGACTACCTGCGCGACAACATGGCGCAGTCGCTGGACCGCTGCGTGCAGCGCCACCTCCACTACGCGATCGTCGACGAGGTCGACTCCATCCTCGTCGACGAGGCGCGCACCCCGCTCATCATCAGCGGCCAGGGCAACGAGGCCACCGAGAAGTACTACACGTATGCGCGTCTGATCCCGCGGCTGGTTGCCGAGGACGACTACACCATCGACGAGAAGAGCAAGTCGGGCGCGCTCACCGACGAGGGGATCGCCAAGATCGAGCAGTGGACGGGCATCAAGAACGTCTACGAGCTCGAGCACGTGAGCGAGGCGCACCAGATCAACCAGGCCCTCAAGGCGCACGCTCTCTACCTGCGCGACCGCGACTACCTGGTCAACGCCGACAAAGAGGTGGTGATCGTCGACGAGTTCACGGGTCGCACGATGCCCGGGCGGCGCTGGTCGGACGGCCTCCACCAGGCGATCGAGGCCAAGGAGGGAGTGGTCGTCCAGCAGGAGAACATCACGCTGGCGACGATCACCTTCCAGAACTTCTTCCGCCTCTACGACAAGCTCGCGGGGATGACCGGCACGGCGCTGACCGAGTCCGAGGAGTTCGACAAGATCTACAAGCTCGAGGTGGTGCCGATCCCCACCAACATGCCCATGATCCGCAACGACGAGACCGACCTCATCTTCAAGAATGAGGAGGCCAAGTACAACGCGGTGGTGGAGGAGATCGCCGAGCGCAACAAGGAGGGTCAGCCCATCCTTGTCGGTACCACCAGTATCGAGAAGAGCGAGCGCCTGTCGCGGATGCTCGAGAAGAAGGGCATCCGGCACAGTGTGCTCAACGCCAAGTTTCATGAGAGCGAGGCACAGATCGTCGCCGACGCCGGGCAGGCCGGCTCGGTGACCATCGCCACCAACATGGCGGGTCGCGGCACCGACATCGTGCTCGGCGAGGGCGTCACCGACAGGGGTGGCCTGTACATCATCGGCACCGAGCGGCACGACTCGCGGCGGATCGACAACCAGCTGCGTGGACGCGCCGGGCGCCAGGGGGATCCGGGCGAGACGCGCTTCTTCCTCTCGTTCGAGGACGACCTGATGCGCGTGTTCGGCGGCGAGCGCATGCAGGGGATCATGGACAGGCTGCGCATCGAGGACGACGTGCCCATCGAGAACCGCATGGTGTCGCGGCAGATCGAAGGGGCGCAGTCACGCGTTGAGGGGCACAACTTCGATGCGCGGCGCTACGTCGTCGAGTACGACGACGTCATGAACAAGCAGCGTGAGATCATCTACGGCGAGCGTCGCAAGATCCTCGAAGGCACCGACACGCGCGAGAACCTGATGTCGATGCTCGAGCAGACGGTGCGGCAGGAGGCACCTGCGTTCTGCGAGGGACGGCACCGCGAGCTGTGGGACCTCGAGGGCCTGTGGGAGCGGATGCGCCAGATCGGCCCGCTGCCCCCGGTGCAGGAGATCAACCTCGACACGCTGGGGAAATCGGTCGAGGAGATCGAGGACACGCTGATCAGCGAGCTGAGCGCGCTGTACGAGGAGCGCGAGCAACAGTACGGCGCCGAGCTGATGAGATCGGTCGAGCAGTCGTTGATGCTCAACGTCATTGACACCAAGTGGCGCGCGTACCTCACCGACATGGAGCACCTGCGCGAGGGGATCAACCTGCAGGCGTATGGTCAGAAGGATCCCCTCGTGGAGTACAAGCAGGCCGCGTTCGAGTCGTTCCAGGGGTTGACCGCCGATATCCAGGCGGACATCGTACGGCTGCTGCTGCACGTGCAGATCCAGCGAGAGGAGAAGGCCGCCGAGGAGCCGACCGATGCCGCCAGCGAGGCTGCGGCGCCGCGTGGCGGACGGGCGGACAAGCCGGGTGAGGAGATGTCGCCGGAGACTGCGCCACCGGCGCGGCCGGCGGCTTCGGCGGCGAGCCAGGCGCTGGCGCGTGCGACCGGAGGTGCGGCGAAGCCGGTGCCATTGAGCCCGATGTTGCAGCCGGCGGTGACAAACATCGTGGAGAGCTCACCAAGTGGGACGCGGGCGGTGGCGCCGAGTGGGGGTGGTGCGCCCACCAATGGCAATGGGAAGGCGCGCCGGTCGTCGGGGGTGGCCACCGGGGGAGTTGCCGTCGGCTCGGGCGGGAAGCGCAAGGTGGGGCGCAATGAGCCATGTCCCTGCCGCAGCGGGCGGAAGTACAAGGTGTGCCACGGGCGGTAGCTCGCCAGCGCCACGTAGACTCGCGGATTTCTATGGAGGATGATCACATGGCAAGACCGTCGCATTTCGAGATTCCGGTGGACGATCCTGACCGCGCCGAGGCGTTCTACAGAGCCGTCTTCGGCTGGACGTTCGAGAGGTTCGAGGGTGCGCCCTCGTATTACGGGATGGCGACGACCGGCGAGGAGAACCCGGGGATCAACGGTGCTCTGTTCCAGCGCGTTCCGGAGGTTGGGACAACGCTCACGATGAGCGTGCCGTCGATCGAGGAGGCGATCGACAAGATCAAGGAGAACGGCGGCAGCGTGGTGCAGGACAAGACACCGATTCCCAGCATGGGGTGGTTCGCAACCTGCGCGGACAGCGAGGGCAACAGGATCGGGCTCTACACCAACGACGAGAACGCGGGCTGAGGAGCGGTCGCTGCCTGGGTGTCGACGGGCTGAAGACGCCTGACCTGCCGGTGCCGCGGGGGTACTCTCAGGTGACCGTCCGCGCGCGATGCGCACGGGTGTCTCAGTGCGTGTCCAGGTGCTGCAGCGCGTGGTCGAGCCGCGCCAAGCTGTCGGCTCGATGCGCCGCTTCGTCGATGGCGCGCAGCACCTGCACGCGCGTCGGATAACGCATCAGGACGAGGTCCTCATGCATATCGGCAAGCCATTGGGCCTGCCGCTTTTCTGCGTGTGAGAGACCTCGTCCCATTTCCCCCTGCCTTCCGGAGCGTCGCCAGGGCATAGCGTAGCGGCTTGGCGCGAACGGTGTCTATGAGGCGTTTGTACTAGAAACCCGCTAGACTGCCGCGCCTTCCCGCGCAGCCCAGCGCAGGTACCCCTCCATGAAGGGGTCGAGGTTGCCGTCGAGAACCGACTGCGCGTTGCCAATCTCCACACCGGTGCGGTGGTCCTTGACCATGGTGTACGGCTGCAGCACGTAGGAGCGGATCTGGCTGCCCCATTCCGCCGGCATCGACTCGCCGCGCAACTCGGCAACGTGCTCTGCATGAGCAGCCTGCTGCAGCGTGAGCAGGCGGGAGCGCAGCACGCGCCAAGCCACCTCACGGTTCTGGTGCTGCGAGCGTTCGTTCTGGCAGGTCACCACCACGCCGGTGGGGATGTGCGTGAGCCGGATCGCCGACGACGTCTTGTTGACGTGCTGCCCGCCCGCGCCACTGCTGCGGTACACGTCCTCGCGCACGTCCTTGGGATCGATGTCGACGTCAACCGCGTCCTCGATCTCGGGCGTCACCTCGACGAGCGCGAACGAGGTGTGCCGCCGCGCCGCGGAGTCGAATGGGCTGATGCGCACCAGGCGGTGCACGCCGCGCTCACTCTTGAGCAGCCCGTACGCGCGCGGCCCGGCGAGACGCAGCGTCGCCGACTTGATGCCGGCCTCGTCGCCGGGTGACTCGTCGAGGAACTCCACGGTGAACTTCTTGCTGTCGGCCCAGGCCATGTACATGCGCATCAGCATCCCCGCCCAGTCCTGTGAGTCGGTGCCGCCGGCGCCCGCGTGGATGCCGAGGATTGCGGGGTGGTCGCTGTACGGATCGCTGTAGAGAAGCTCGAGCTCGCGGCGATCGAGCTCCTTCTCGAGCGAGTCCAGCTCGGCCGATACCTCCGCGGCCATGGCATCGTCGGGGTCGGACTCGAGCATGGTGCTGAGGTCGACGGCGTCGGCGGTGCGCTTCTCGATGGCGGCGACCGACTCGATCTCTTCGCGGAGGCGCGACGCCTCCTGGGTCAGCGACGCAGCGTTCCGCGGGTCATCCCAGAGCGAGGGGTCGTTGATCTCGGTGTCCAAGTCCCGCAGCCGTTCGCGTCTTTTGTCCAGGTCAAAGGTGGCCCAGCAGGTCTGCTGCTCGGGCCTTGACCTCTTCTGCGCGCGTGGACAGCTCGCTCATGACCTGTGGAGTGTACTTGGGGGCCCTGCGGCGACGGCTACGATGGTGGCATGAGCCAGGTCATCTCCATCCCCGACACGCGTGGCCACACGCCATCTGATGCCGACGAGCGCGAGACGTTGATCGCGTTCCTCGACAAGTACCGGGAGTCGGTGCTGCTCAAGCTCGACGGCCTCGATCGCGACCAGGTGTCCCGGCGCCTTTCGAAGTCCCGCACCACGTTGCTCGGGATTGTCAAACACCTGACGCTGGTCGAGCAGTGGTGGTTCGTGACCGTGATGTCCGGCGGTCCGGAGGTCGAGGAGGACCCCGACGACCCGGACGCGGAATGGCTCGTCATTGACGGTGACGAGCCTGAGCGGCTGGTCGCGGAGTATCGCGCCGCATATGCGCGCAGTGACGAGATCGCACGCTCGCAGTCCTCCCTCGACGCGCGCGTACCCGGTCCGCATCGTCCCGACAAGTCGGTGCGCTGGATCCTGGTGCACATGCTCGAGGAGACGGCGCGACACGCCGGCCACGCCGACATCCTTCGCGAGCTGATCGACGGGCGCATCGGCGATTGACGTGTGCGCTGATGACAGCCTGCCAGGACTGGCGTTTGACGTAGGCGAACGCCTGTTCGTATAGTAGGTAGATGATCACGTCCCCTTCTGGTGAGGGGGCGGTAGGGGCGCCCACGTCAGGC
>JRHI01000228.1_pt1 | contig 64471 bp, 67 predicted proteins | sample 215371 | NCBI WGS metagenome assembly JRHI01 (sample SAMN02929681, study PRJNA255918) | sediment metagenome | biome: cave system; feature: Ice Cave; material: Sediment; isolation source: sediment from deep within a dark volcanic ice cave with no known source of... ...
GGATGCATTCTACCATTGAATGTAGCTCTGCATGTGTACGAGGCTCTGGGGCACTGTTGCATTGAGGCGGCGGGATCCCCTGTCGGGCAGGCTGGCGTGATGTCGTCACGTGGTTCCCGCCCGTCAGTTGATCGTTCTGCCTTCGCCGGGTCTCGGCGCCCGCCCGACGTGATCGCCATAGCGGTGCGCTGGTATCCGCGTTACGGGCTGTCTTACCGTGATGTCGAGGAGTTGCTCGCTGAGCGTGGTGTGGTCCTCGACCATGTCACCGTCTACCGGTGGGTGCAGCGATTCACGCCGCTGTTCATCGACGCCGCCCCGCCCCGCCGGCACTCGCCTGGAGATCGCTGGTTCGTCGATGAGACCTACGTCGAAATCTCGGGCCGCTGGTTCTACCTCTACCGGGCGGTCGACCAGTTCGGCCAGGTCATCGAGGTCTACCTGTCGGCTCGGCGCGACGCCATGGCCGCCCGTCGCTTCTTCTCCTCCGCTATCGCGGTCACCCAGACCGCGCCTGTCGAGATAATCACCGATCGGGCCCATCCCTATGTTCGTGTGATCGAGGACGTGGTTCCGGGGGCTTGGCATCACGTCAAGCGTTACTGCAACAACCGATCGAATGCGATCATGGGCGCCTCACGGCCCCGGCTGCGCCCGATGCGCGGCCTCAAACGCGAACGTTGCTCGCGGGTGGTGGTCGCCCGGCCACGCTTTCGTGCAGAACCTGCGTCGAGGCCACTACCAGCTCGGCACGGAACTTCCTTCCAACCGACGCGTCACCGCGTCCGTCGCCGAGTTGTGCCGCGCCACCCGAGAGGTCATACCCTGCCCCCGCGCCTCCGCCAACCGCGACGCAACACTGCCGCTGGCGCCAGCGGGTTCGATCCGGTCATTGTCTAACCACTTCCTACCTTCATATCCGCCGACGTAGGCACGGAGTAGCCTCTTCTACAGCTTTCCGTGGTTTCGGGACGAGCGTTGCCCATTGGTGGGAGGTGGGTTCCCGAGTCGGTCAGGCTGGTCCGATGCAGGGTCCGACTCCCAATGAATAGCTGGGCTCATGGGTCTGGCTCGGGCTCGGGCTCGGGCTCGGGCTCGGCGACGAGTTTCACGGTTTGCAACCCCGCCCCGCGCGACCGAAGGACGAGCCCATCGGCTACTGATCGCGAGACGGATCGGAACGCCGGCGTGCCGTCAACGCCGCAGTCGGGGCATCGCACTACGGAGCGCTCTTGACCCCGTCGCACCTCTGGAGCAACCTGGCCAGGTGCCATTCCGTTAGGTCTGATTCGATAGCTGCGCGCGTGGGCCTCCACCTGCGCTCGGTCCTAGACACGGCCGGCGCACCAGAGACGAGAGTCCCTCACCTACGCTCCAAACAAGCCGACCCACCATTTCGAGAGGCGGCCCCTGTGTTATTCGCTGTCGGGCACCGATTCGGGTATCGCAATGCGAGGTGTTGAGGGTTCCAGCAGTTCGTCACCACAGTGTCGCTGGCTGCGCGGTCGGTTCGCGTACGCGAGAGCGGCGAGAGCGCCGGCGAAAACTATAACGCTGACCCAGTCGTTGAGGCGCAGGGGGCCGAGTTTGTGGGCGAAGTCGATGCGTTCGTATTCGGTGAAGAACCGGCCGAAGGTGTACGCGGCCACGTACACAGCCAACAGCGACCCGCGTCGCAGCCGAAAGCGCCGTTCTACGAGCAGAACGATGCCGACCACGCAGAGATCCCACAGGCTTTCGTACAAGAAGATGGGCTGGAAGGTGTGAGCGCTCGCGTAGGTGAGAGGCCGGTGGACGGCGTCGATCTTGAGCGCCCACGGCAGCGTCGACGGTTTGCCGAACAGCTCCTGGTTGAACCAGTTGCCCCACCGTCCGATGGCTTGGGCCAGCGGTAGGGCGGGCGCGACGCAGTCGAAGAGTAGGGCGACATTGGCGCCGTGGCGGCGACCCACGCTCGCGCCGACGAGCACGCCGGCGGCGACCCCGCCCCAGATGCCGAGCCCGCCATCCCAGATTTTCAGTGCGTTGAGGGGATGCCCGTGAGGAGGGAGGTAGAGCTCGTAGTCGGTGATGACGTGGTAGAGGCGGGCGCCGACGATGCCGGCCGGAACGGCCCAGATCGCGATGGCTGAGATCAGGGCGGGGTCGCCGCCCCGGTTGCGGTAGCGGCGTGAGCACACCGCCACTGCCGCCCACACGCCCAGGGCGATACACAAACCGTAGGCGCGCACCTGGAGCGGTCCAAGATGGATGTCGCCGCTCGACGGGCTAGGAAGGTAGGCGAAGGGGAACATAGCGACGCCAGGACTCTATCGCCCGGCCGCATCGACCTCCCTGCGTTGTGGGTTACTTCTCTCCCGTGACGGGCGCGAGCGTATGAGCAGGCGTGTCGCCCTGAACCGCGTTGGCGCTTGTTGCCAGGAGGTCGTGCAGAGAGGAGCCGACCCAGGGGAACGACGCTCGGTGACAGAGTACGGGCCCGCGGCCGCGGGGCACCCTGGCGGGGTAGGGGTAGTGGACCGGGGCCGCGACGCCGGACAATTCGATGGTCCGTCGCACAACCAGGTCGCGGTGGCCAGCTCCACCATGCAGCTGTTCGTAGTCGATGTCTGGAACGACCGGGTGCAGGTCTTTCAACACCGACGACTAAGCCCCGGCTCCTTCGTCGACTCGCCCAACCTCCCGTTCCGCTATCACGGCGCGGCCAATGAATGGGCCTACGGCTGTCGACCGCGCCGGCCACGCCGCCGACGGTTCCATCCTCCGCCGGCACCTTCACGTGCCCGGCCGAGGAACCCGTATACGCCGCATACGGCCTCTACCTCTCTGACCGCACCGTCTGGCCTCACCGTCCCCCGTTTGACCCGCGCCCCACCCGTCCCCCGCGATCCTCACTCAGACCTACTCTTACCGAGATGGTCCCAGTGGTCTCACGTTCCCCCTGGTAGGAAGCGCTAGCGGTTCCAAGGATGCAGCGGGAAAGACCCGCGTGAGTTGTTCGGTGGCGGCATCGAGGTGGGGTCGGCTGCGTCGGCCACGATCTCGTGGTCGATCCCCACGTCCTCGCCAGCCTGCATGTCGGGGTAATTGGCGCTGGACCACCCGCACGCACAGAACGCCTGATACGCGGCGGCCGCGTCTGGATGACGGACCCGGGTCACGAAGGTCCGATGTGTGAAGGACCGGGGCGCCATCAGCGGCCTATCGACGATCCGACCTCCGAGAACTTCGCCGAGGCTGAGTTCCCGAGGACGGTGACCGCGCCGATGCAGACGACCGCTATCAGGGCGACCAGAAGAGCGTATTCTACGAGGCTCGCGCCTCGCTCGGTTCGCCCAAATCGTGCGCGCAGGAACGGCGCGCACTGGTGTTGCCAGTAGGAGATGAGCTCAGTCACGACAGGTTCCTCCGGTGTGTTGGTTGCGATGGTCGTATGGAGACTTCGGCTGCCACAACCAGGACCTGCAGTACAGGGGTCGAACCGTCATGAGATCGACATCTCGGAGGGCGAGGCCAACATCGAAATGGGGTCCGGCGCACGGTTGGTTCCGGTGTTGTGGAGTCGACGCCCTCCGACTGACACTGCAAGAGCGTGTGAGGTGAGGTCCAGGTCATTGTTGAGGCCGGTCCGTACGTCTCAGATCGCCGGTGTGGCTGCCGATACGCAAGCTGTGACGACCTGCTCGTCCCATCTGCTGCTGGCAGAGGACAACGTCCGCCTTCGATCGGCTATGCGCCTGTTTCTGGAGGGTGAGGGCTATGTCGTGGCTGAGGCAGGCACCGGAGAGCAGGCCCTGCAGCGCCTCAGCGAGATGACCTGCGACGTCGCGCTCCTTGATGTCATGCTGCCCGGCTTCAGCGGCATCGAGGTGTGCCGCCGGCTGCGGCGCACCAGCGACACCCCAGTCATCATGGTGACGGCGCGAGGAGACACCGACGACGTCGTCGCCGGCTTGGAGGCCGGCGCCGACGATTACGTGACCAAGCCGTTCGACCCGAAAGAGCTGTTGGCGCGCATTCGGGCCGCCCAGCGCCGAGTGTTGGGCGCGGTCCGATCGACACCGCTCGTCTTTGACGGCCTGGAAGTCATCCCGGAGGCGGGAGAGGTCCGCCGTGGCGGAGAGTTGATCGGTCTGACAAAGACCGAGTTTCGCCTCCTGTGTGAGCTGGCCATAAACGCCGGGCGGGTGATGAGCCGAGAATCGCTGATGTCGAGCGTTTGGTGCTACGACTACTTCGGCGATATGCGCGTCGTGGACGTCCACGTTCGGCGTCTGCGCACCAAGCTCGAGGTGGACCCCTCCCGGCCCCGTTGGGTGACAACGGTGCGCGGGCTGGGCTACAAGCTGCAACCGTGACCGCGCCCCTGGCAAAATGGAGCCTCCGTGCACGCATCACGACCGCCTGCGCGGCGGGCGCATTGGGCTTGTCGCTCACCCTCGCCTTGTCGACCTACACATTGGCGAACAGTTACCTGCTTCGCCAACGTGAGCAAACCGCGGTCAGACAGACAGCCCTCAACGCCACCGCCGTGGACGAGCAGCTCTCCGCTTCGACACCGCCCGCTTCCGCTCTCCGCCGCGCTGACCGCCTGGCCGGTAACCAAGCCATCCTGTACTACCAGAGCCGCCGCTACCAGACGGACCCGGTGATCAACCGAGACCCCGTCGGCCCGGTGCTTCTCGGAGCACTGAGCGGAGCGACAACGACCCAGGAGCGGTTCTCGGTGGGCGGGGTTCGGCGACTCGTGGTCGGCGTGCGGCTCCCACACAGCCAAGCCCACTACTTTGAAATGTTCTCCTTGTTCGAGTTGAAGCGGACAATGGGCACGCTGCGTCTGTCGTTGCTTATGACCGCGTTCTTCACGACCATCGCCGGCGCCGCGCTCGGGCGCTGGGCCAGTGGTCGGCTCCTGCGTCCGATCGGTGAGGCGGCCACCGCAGCGGCAGCGATGGCTTCAGGGGACCTCGACACCAGGATAGCCAAGTGCGCAGACCGGGACCTTCAGGTCCTGGGGTCCTCGTTCAATCACATGGCCGACGCTCTCCAGCGACGCATCGAACGCGACGCCCGTTTCGCCAGCGACGTCAGTCACGAGTTGAGAACACCACTCACTACGCTGGCCACCGCGCTCGCCGTCCTTCAGACCCGCCGAGCCGACCTACCCAGGCCCGCCCAACTGGCCACCGACCTGTTGAGCTCCGAAGTCGGACGATTCCAACAGCTGGTGCAAGACCTGCTGGAGATGTCCCGACTTGATGCCGGCGCCGCCGACCTCCACCTCGAGGCGGTCTCGTTCGGAGACTTCCTTCGCGAGGCAACCCAAGCCGCAGGTGCCGGTGCCATCCCCGTCGTCGCGCCCCTCCTCGCCGACGATGTCGCCGTCGAGCTGGACAAGCGGCGCATCGAACGCTCACTGGCGAACCTGGTCGACAATGCCCACCACCACGGCGGCGGCGTCTCCGCAATCATCGGCGAGTGTCGCGGCGACACGGTCCGCATCGCGATAGAGGATCGCGGCCCTGGCGTCTCTCCCAGCGACCGTCAACGCGTCTTCGAACGATTCGCGAGATCCTCGACCGCCCAGCAGGACGCGATCGAGGATGGCCACCTCGGTGTCGGACTCGGACTGGCCCTTGTTGCCGAGCATGTTCGACTCCACCGGGGCAGAGTCTGGGTGGAGGACAACCCGGGCGGAGGCTCCCGCTTTGTGGTCGAGCTACCGCTGCGACACGATTCCGTAGGCCAGCCGAATTGCCCGGCATGCGTGTGACGGCTCCAAACTCCACCGTCGGGATTTGGGGCTGGCGACGGTGTTAGGGCCTAGCGATTACTCGCAACCCTAGTCGCCCACGTAGAGCCCAACCGTCGGCTGAGTCGCCGCGGATGACTCGGGTGTCGAAGTGTCTCAGTGGGGCACTGTTGCGTTGGGCGCAAATGGGACATGACGCCGGATCCCAGTGAGGCTATCTCGGTGGGCAAATGCACCACCGAGGTCTATCTCGCCCTTAACAAATCGCCCATCTGGCGGCTCGCGGCGACCCCACGTCCCACATTCCCATTCCCCCTCGGCCGCCCAGATAGTGAGCATCTCGGCCCCAGTTACCCGGGTTGCGTTGTGACCCGGGAGCAACGGCGAAGCCGCTCCTATCACCGCGTCTTGCCGCCGCCCGGACCGCGGCATCTGGCCGCTTTGCGACGCCATGAACGTCCTCGTCGAGGCTCGGCGCCCAGCACGGGGAGGAGGGTGATTGATGGCCGCTAGCTCCCACCCAACATCCCGAACGGCGTCGTCCGACTTGAACCCTCTGCCCACCTTTGAAGTCTCCGACATGAGGAAGGGATTGTCCGTGACGTCCGGCAGCCAGATGCGCCGGGACCAGAGACGGTCTCCGATGGTGAGTGTCGAAGAGGCGGCAGCGTTACTGGGACAGAGCAAGTCCTCGCTCTACCGGGCCATGGCGCGAGGCGAACTGCCGTTTCCCGTCATCACGATCGGCAGCCGACACCGCATCTCAAGACGCGCCATCGAGCGCGTGATCGACGGCGAGCTGCCCCCCACCGGCGCCTGATCGGGAGGGTGAGCCAACCCCCCCGGGGACGCGAGTTCTGCGAATGCGAACCGATGACCGGCGGGTCGCAGTGATCTTGGGGGCCTCGTGTGACTGAAGAACGGCGCCAATGTGATCGCGGCGCGCCGTCCTTGGCGGGCACGCCGTCGGTGTAGTGACGGGCCATCTGCACGGTGGACCACCCGAGCCGGGTCTGTTTCTGGGCCTCGGAGATGACGGGATCCAACTCGGTCGACTGGAAGTGGCGCAAGGAGTGTAGGTGAACGTCGTCGGCCACGCCTGCCGCCACCCTCACGTCCGAGAAGACGCGGGTGAAGTTGTCCAGGTAGGGAGCGACGGCTGCGTCAGGCTCCGTCGAGAAAACAAAGCCGTCCGGATCGAGAGCGACCTCGAACCGGTCAGCGATCACGGCCCGCTCGGCCCGAAAAGCCCGGAGCTCGTCCATCGTCGCCCCGTCGACGGCGATCACCCGGATGCTCTTGCGGGTCTTCGGGCGCTTCACCTTGACGCCGCCTTTGACCACCACCAGGCTCTCGTCGATCGTCAGTACGCCGCCTTCCCAGTCGACATCAGACCAGCGCAGGGCAGCCACCTCGGCCCGCCGAGCGCCCGTCGCAGCCACGACCCGGACGTAGGCACCGATCCGCTGATCCACATTGCGCGCCGCCTGGAGCAGGGCGCGGACCTCTTGCACCGACGGGGCTCGGACAGCCTGAGGCTGTTCGTCCAATGACCAGTCTGGCATCTCCGTGTCCGTGATCGGGTTGGGTAGGTGATTGTTGCTCCACTTCCGGGCCAGACGGCACGCCCGGTGAAGCACGGCCCGAGCCTGATGAACCGAGGCCTCTCCCAACCCGTCCCGTTTGAGCTGACGGAGGAACTGCTCGACCTCGTACGGGCCCAGGTCCACGATCCTTCGAAGCCCGATCGAGTCTCGGATGTGGACGCGCCACAGGCTCTGGTACCGCCGCGTCGTCGATGGGCTGAGGTCCTCCCAGCCATTGCTCCTCCATCCATTGATGGCATCGTTGACCGTGGTCGTCTCGTCCCATGTTCCGAACGACAAATTGACTTGCTCCCGGTCGATCGTGTCTTCGGTTATAGAGCGCTGCCGCTCGATGTCTGCCGATAGGCGCTTCAGCTCGCGCTGGGCCTCGCGCTTGGTGCCGCGCACCGTTCGACTGAGGTGGCGCACTTTGCCATCGCCGTCGCGCCCAAGGAAGACCCGTACCTCCCAGACTCCCGGCCTCTTCTCCCGCACGTTCCCGGCCACTTCTCCCCTGAATTGTTGGGATGGTTGTTGGGATGACCCTAGCGTGACTAGAGGAGAGTCGCTTTGATAGCCTCTGAACTGCGGTTTTGTGGTGGGCTCGGTGGGGATCGAACCCACGACCGAGGGATTATGAGTCCCCTGCTCTGACCACTGAGCTACGAGCCCGTTGGGGCGCAGGCTAGCGATCGCGTCGGGTGGTGGGCCTCACACAATGACGGCGATGGTCGTGACCGCGGCCACGATGGCGAGAGCGACCAGGTCTCGACGGTGCGGCACGGCAGAACCGTCGCCCGATAGCACCACCCCCGCCACTCCCCCCCGGGCGTCGATGGCCCGGGCCAACTCTGAGGCGCGGCGCAACGCCACGATGAGTGCCGCGCTCAGGAGGAGTTGAGGCTCTTGGATCCGCGCTCGCCATCCCGGCTGGTACCCGGGTCGTTGCCGCAGCCGGCGAGCGGCGCCGAGGGTCCGGACCTCGTCGAACAACAGAGGAAGGCAGCGGGCCCCGAGCGCGATGGAGACGGCCAGCTCGTCGACGGGCACGCGCAGCAGGCGGAGCGGACCTCCCAATCTGGCCAGAGCCGGGGCGATGTCGGCCAAAGGCGTCGTCCATGAAAGCAGCCAGGCCAGTCCGAGAACGAAGGCGCCAAGCAAGGTGAGGCGGAGCCACTCCTCGGCTCCTCCGACACCGACGGTGTATCCGGCAAAGTGAACGTCCGGACCACGGCCGGATCCGAGCGTCAGGAGGCCGCCGATGGCGACGGCGACCCAGAACCACCTCGGTAAGCGCGGCGCCGCGCCTCTTGGGATCCGGGCGACGATCAACCCGACCGCAAGTGTGCCGCCCACGACCGCCAGCGCCGTCCACGACGGGTTGATGGACAATGCCACGCTGAGGGCGACGACAGCCAGCAACTTGGTTCCCGCCCACAGGCTATGTATCGGGCTCTCGCCCGGAACCAGGCGGAGGACATGCAACTCGGTCGGCCGGGACATTAGGGCCTGGCTCCTGCCGCCAACAGGTCACCGAACGAGGCGATGTCGGATCGGTAGACATCGGTCGCCACCTTGCCCGCCTCCAGCACAATGGCCCGGTCGACTAACTCCTCGGCCCCCTCGACATCGTGGGAGACCAGCACCAACGTGAGCCCCTCTTCGTCTCGAAGCCGGCGGAGCACATCGATGAGGGAAGCCCGAGCCGCGTCGTCGAGGCCTGCGAACGGTTCGTCCAGCACCAGCAGGCGCGGCTTGCCGGCCAGCAGCCCGGCTAGGGCGACCCTGCGCAGCTGGCCGCCGCTCAGTTGATCGATTCGCCGACCGGCCAGGTCGGCATCGAGTCCGACTCGCTCGAGGGCGGCGACCACTCCGCCAGATGGGATGCCGGCGCCGGCGGCGATATCCGATCCAACGGTCGCGCGAAGCAACTGAAGCCGAGCGTGCTGGAACGAGAGCGACACCTTGCCGACCGCCGTGTCAAGCGGAACGCCATCGATGGTCGCCGTCCCTACCGAGGGAAGGGTGAGGCCGGCGAGGATCCAGGCCAACGTGGACTTACCCGACCCGTTGTGACCAAGGACGAGCACGCTCTCACCCCGAGCGATGGCAAGGTCAACGTCCTGGAGGGCGGTCTGGGCCCACGGCGTCCCGCGCGAATAGGTGTGGCTCACGTTACGAAGCACCACCAGGTCGGCGCCGCGGGGACGGTTCATACCGGCGCTCGCCGTCCTCGACTCTGAGCCATCTGGCGCGACGACCACTCGACCGTTCTCCAGTGCGATCACCCGGTCGGCCGCGTCGGCCTCCTCTCGTCGGTGGGTGATGTGCACGACCGCGATGCCGTCATCGGAGGCGAGTTCAGCCAAGAGCTCGACCAGCTGCCGGCGGCCTTCGTGGTCGACCATTGCGGTCGACTCGTCGGAAACGAGCAGACGAGGACGACGAGCCAAGGCCGCCGCGATGGCGAGCCGTTGCAGCTCCCCGCCGGAGAGCGTGGCCGTCTCTCGTGCGCCCATGCCATCAAGTCCGACACGCCCGAGGAGCGCATCGGGGTCCACGTCGTGTGATGACGGCAGGCCCCACAAGACATCGTCGCGGACGCGCACGCCGAGCACCTGAGTCTCGGGCCGTTGGAAGATCAGTGCGGTCCCGCCCGGATGGCCAAGTCCACTCGCGCCCGGCCTCCGTATCTCCCCCTCCGTGGGTTCGAGCAGCCCGGCGAGTAACCGAGCCAGCGTCGACTTGCCGGATCCGTTGGGGCCAACGACAGCGACGAACTCTCCGGCGTCGATGCGCAGTGATATCCGATACAGCGCACCCGCAGCAGCCTCCGGATAGCGGAAGGACACCGCGTCGAGCGTGACGGGCACCGGTTCGATCGCCTCGTCGCTAACTGGGACATCTGGGGAAAGGGGTAGGCGCGGGAGAGCCTGTTGGATGCGATAAATGGCGGGACGGGCGATGGCGTTGCTGACAAACGTCGCGACAACAATGAGTGCCAGAAGTACCGCCGGCACCGTGATCTGCCAATGCACGACAACCCACTTGGTGGCGTCGTCGCCCAACATCGCAAGCCCGGAGAGGTCGAGTCGCCGAAGGACGTGGGCGGCGCCTTTCCACGAGTTGGTGACGTTGTCGAGGGTGAGGCGCCGGAGCTTGCCGAGGATGGTGAGGGCCGCGACGCTGAACGCGGCCGCCGGTGGCCAGGCCGTCGCGACAGCCAGGGCGACGGTGCGCCACGGCCCCCAGCCGCGCCGGTGGGCAATCCCGACCACCACCCCCAGCACGCCACAGCCGACAACCGTGCTCCCCATCGTCGTTCCGGCCACCAGAACCGAAAGGACCAGCGCCACAACGATCCCGCAAAACACCACCCGTGGGCGGTGACGCGCCGCCAGCGTGGCCATGGGCGTCACGGCCGCAGCAATCAGGATGCCGCCGAGCGGGAGAAACCAGCCGGCCAGACAGAGGGCGACGACAAGATCGGCCAGCACCGCCGCCTCCGCCATCTCGGCGGCGGCGAGGTGGCCGCGGCGGGATCTGGTCGGCGGCGGACGGTTCCCCACTCCCCCAGCTTGGCAAAGCTTCAGACCATGCGGCGACCGCCCTCTCCAACGCAGGTGACGCATACTGTGGAGCACCCGCCCGTTAGCGATCATCGAGGAGAGCCAGCATGGACGTACGCTCAGCCGAGGACATGGCTCCCGCCATTGAGCACAACGGAACCACGCCCGTGTGGTGGCTGGTTCCGCCGCAGGAGATGCGGGATGCCACCGAGGGCGGCTTCCTGGAGCTGGTCAGCGAGTGGGAGGTCGCCGGAGGCGGGATGGTCGAGCCTCACTCCCATCCCACCCACGAGTTCTATTACATCCTGGCGGGCCGCGGAATCATGAAGATCGGTGACGAAGAGCGGGAGGTCCGCCAGGGCGACCTGGTATATACGCCGCCGGACACCACGCACAGCATCTGGCCGGTAAGCGCCAACGCTCCGCTGCGCGGCATGGCGTTTGCCCTCGGGGTCCCGGGCGCAGGCAAGGTCGACTACACGAGCTAACACCAACGGGTCAGGGCGTAAGGGATACGGAACGCCCGGACCGGGTGGCGCAGCAGCAACCGCCGCCATTGGTGGACCGCCGCCTTACTCCGTAATGAGTCGGCAGGTCGCCCGCAATCTGAAGGTTTACGAAAGGGTGACGAGGGTCACCCCCGCCGGTAGCGGCGCACCGACAGGGGGACGAAGACGGCCAGGATGGCCAGGCTCCAGATGACGGTCCACGTCAGGTCGGTGGCTACCGGCCCGCCCTGGGTGAGGGCGCGCACGGTGTTGGCGGCCCGGGTGATCGGTTGAACCTTGGCGAAGGCCTGGAGCCAGCCGGGCATGCCAGCAATCGACGTGAAGACCGAGCTGGCGAACACCAACGGGAAGATGGGCAGGAAGGCGGCCAGCTGAGCCGATTCCGGATCGCTGACCGAGAGTCCGACCAGGGCGAAGACCCAAGAGAGGGCGTAGCCCAGCAGGAGGGCGACGAAGACGGAGACCACTGCGGGAAGGAGGCCGTTGTGGAAGCGGAATCCCACCAGGGTGCCGACGACGATCATCAGCACGACCACGAAGAGGTTGCGGGTCAAGTCGGCGATGGTCCGGCCGGCCAGGACGGCCGAGCGGGACATGGGCAGCGACCGGAAGCGGTCGATGATCCCCTTGGTCATGTCCTCGGACAGGCCGACGGCTGTCGACGTCGAGCCAAACACCACCGTCTGCACGATGATGCCGGGTACGAGATAGTCGACGTAGCGCACGTGGGCTATGTGGATCGATCCGCCGAAGACATACCGGAACAGCAGCACGAACATGACCGGCTGAATGGTCGCGAACACCAACAGCTGGGGGGTTCGACTGATGCGCAGAAGGTTCCGGCGGGCGATTACGAGCGCGTCGCTGACCACCGCCGATAGTGGCAGCCGGACCGGAGTGATGGCCGGGGCGGCACCGGTGCTCGCGGTGGTGGTCGTCATCTCGGGCTCCCCGCCGTGACGCGGCCCCGGCTCGGCGGACTCGCTTGATCCTCCTCCTCCGTGCCCCGACCGGTGAGCGCCAGGAACACGTCGTCGAGGGACGGCCGCCGCAGTCCGAGATCGGAGGGAATGATCCCGGCCTGGTCGAGAAGACGCACGGCGGCCATGAGGTCGAGGACGCCGTTGCAGACTCGAACGGTGATGCGCGACTTCTCGGCGTCGACGGTCGGCTCGTCACAGCCGACCCCGGCCAGCAGCGCGGCAACGCGCTCCAGCTCGGACGCGTCTACGTCCACTTCGAGCAGATCGCTGCCGAGGCGGGACTTGAGCTCGTCGGACGTACCGGCGGCAATCAGTCGCCCGTGGTCGATGACGACGATGTGGTCGGCCAGCTGGTCAGCCTCCTCCAGGTACTGGGTGGTGAGCAGCACCGTCGTGCCGCCGGCCACCAGGTCGCGGATGAAATCCCACAGATCGAGGCGGGTCCGCGGATCAAGCCCGGTCGTCGGCTCGTCGAGGATCAACACCCGCGGTCGGCCCACCAGACTGGCGCCCACGTCGAGGCGGCGACGCATGCCGCCCGAGTAGGTCTTGACCGGCCGGTCGGCGGCGTCGACCAGGCCGAGGCGCTCGAGAGACTCCACCGCCCGCTCCTTGGCCAGCCGCGTGCCGAGCCGGTAGAGCTGCCCGACCATGACCAGGTTCTCGCGACCCGTCAACGTATCGTCGACGGCCGCGTATTGCCCGGCTAATCCGATCATGGTCCGCACCGTGTGGGGATCACGCTGCACGTCCACGCCGGCGACCCGCGCCCGACCGGCGTCCGGCGACAAGAGGGTGGAAAGGATCCTGACCAATGTGGTCTTGCCGGCGCCATTAGGACCCAGGAGGCCCTGCACGGTCCCGGGCGGGACGACGAGATCCACACCGTCGAGTGCCTGCGTCGTCCCAAACGCCTTGCGTACGCCCTCGACTTCGATCATCGTCGTCAGGGACGAGGAATCAGATGCGGTCACCGACCGACCGTACACCCGCGTTTAGCCGGTGAGATACAGGAATCCGTAGCCCTCGTCGCGGGCGCTCACGCCTGACGAACGGAGGGCCACGTCCCAATCTCCGCGGACGGTCGGATCCGTCTCTTCCATGCCGTGATCAGCCACAAGTACGAACGCCGTCTCCTCCCAGTGGCCGGATTTCTCCACCGCGCCGAAGATCCGACCCAGGCGGGCGTCCGTGTCCCGCACCGCCGCCGCCGCCATTTCCGAATAGGGCCCACCCTCGTGGAAGGCGGCATCCGTCAGGGTGAAGTTCACCCAGGTGAAGGCGGGCGTCGCCCAGGCGCGGCCGCGATACGCACCGCCCCAAATCCCGCAGAACTGCTCGACGGCGGTGTGGTCGGTGCGCGACGACCAGCGGTAGTCCTTGCTCGGCCGCACGAATCGCGCGCTGGCATCGGGCAACTCATCAGGCCCCGGAGGCCGCTCGAGCGCCTCGCCTCGCCGGATGAAATCAAAGGTCGAGAAGTCGGCGCCGACATCGCACGGCTCGTTGATGGAGGCGGTGACGCTACCCGGCAGGGCCCGCTTGACGGCGTGGTGAATCGTCTCGACGTTGGAGTCCAGCCAGCGCATGGCGGTCGGCCACGTGGCCGGCGAGTTCGTCACCACCTGCGCGCCCGAGGTCCGGTCCACCCAGGCGTTGTGCAAGATGCCATGGTGGCCGGGGTGACACCCGGTGAGTATGGCCGTGTGGTTGGCCAGCGTGACCGTCGGCAGAGACGAGACGGCTCCGTGACGCAAAGCCACCCCCGCCTGTATCAATCGGGCCACGTTGGGCGCCTGGCCCCGGGCGGCCAGGTCGTACAGGACATTGGCATTGGTCCCGTCGAAGAGCAGCCCCACGACGTGGCGAGCGGCCGGGCCGCGGCTATCGACGATCTCAGACACGACCTGGCCGTCCTGGCGCGCCAGCCGCGGTTCGCAGCCGAGCAGGGCCAGGACGGTCGGCGCCACATCAACCAGCCGACAGGCCCGATCCGACATACCCAGTTGGCGGACGCCGGCGCCGGCGGCGATGAACGGCGCTCTCGCCTGGACGACGCCGATGGAGCCGTGCTCTCCGAGATGGCCGCCCTGATCCGCCCAGTTGTGTGACGCCGAGTGCACCACACACAGGTCCGGAGCCGAGGGGTGGTCGAACAGCTGCGCGAACTGATCGAACGCGAAGGGATACGCATTCACTTGGCGGTGGGGATGAACGGCCTGCCGCTCCTCGTCGAGCGAACCAAATCGCCCTGGATCCTGATTGGCGACCGGATCGCTTCCGTCCGTTGACTCCACCACGTAACGCCAGCCCTCGCCCTCTGGCTCACGACGGAACCGCACGTGCCCCTCTGCCGACGCCACGTCGTAGTGTCCGGGTTCTGGCGACCAGGCGACCATGTCGACGATCGGTTCGAGGTCATCGCCAAGCAGTATCTCAAGGGCGCGAGCGCGGACCTTGGCGGGGGCGGGTTCGAGGACGGTCACGCCTGCATCGTAAGGGAACGTGGGCACCACACCCCCTTTCCCCAACTCGCCTTCCTACACTTGTTGGCGGTGGAGACTTCCGTTCGCTCGGTAGTGGCCCGGCCGGCCCCGATGTTGCGGCCCTACGTCGGTTCCTATCGCGGGTATCTGCATGAGGGTCCGCCCGGGGTACATCGGGGGCTACCGTCCCGACACCTGACGTTCATCATCAGCTTGGCGGATCCGGTCGACATCACGCGCATGCCCGATGACCTGCAGGCACCGGGTGCCTATGGCGCCTTCATTGGTGGGCTGCACGCCACGCCGGCGACCATCCGCCACGACGGATACCAGCACGGCATCTCGATCGATCTCACCCCTCTGGGGGCTCGGGCCCTGCTCGGCGTGCCCGCCGGTGTCCTCGCCTACCACGTCGTGCACCTCGAGGACCTCGTCGGCCGCGCGGCCATCGAGCTGGTCGACCGGCTGACCGGCGCGGTTGGCTGGGCCCAGCGATTCACCTCGCTCGACGACGTGCTCGGTCGTTGTGTCGTCGACACTGACGGCGCTCCACCGGAAGTGAATCGGGCATGGCGCCGCTTGATCACCACCGGCGGGGCCATTGAGGTCGGCGCGCTGGCCCAAGAGGTCGGGTGGAGCCGGCGGCATCTGGCCGAGTTGTTCCGCCGGGAAGTGGGACTCTCCCCCAAAGTCGCGTCGCGGGTCCTCCGCTTCGAGAAGGCCCGCCGTCTCCTGGAGCAGCCGCGCCGGCCGGCGCTGGCTGACGTCGCGGTGGCCAGCGGCTACTACGACCAGTCCCATCTCGACCGCGACTGGCGGGAGATCGTTGGGTGCCCGCCGACGACCTGGATGGCCGAGGAGCTCCCATCCGTACAAGACGCCACCGGGCCGGTTGGTTCAAGCTGAGCGTATGGAAACGACTGCAACCGCACCGACCGTATGGCCCGCCCTGCGCTGCGACGACGCGCCGGGTCTGATCACCTTCCTCGTGGATGCCTTCGGGTTCGAGAAAACACTTGTCGTCCCCGGCGAGAGCGAAGGACTGGTTGCTCATGCCGAGTTGAAGTGGCCGCTCGGCGGCGGTGTCATGCTCGGCTCGGATCGAGAGCCGGAGGACGACCTGCACGCCCAGCTCCCAAACGGCCCCGCGTCGATCTATGTCGTCACCGACGAGCCCGACGCGCTCTTCAAACGAGCCGAAGCGGTCGGCGCCAAAGTGGTGCAGGGACTGAAGGACGAGGACTACGGGTCCCGTGGCTTCACCGTCGTGGACCCGGAGGGCAACTACTGGAGCTTCGGGACCTACCGGGGAGCCTGAGGCCGGTCACCGTCAGGCTCCAACGTACCGGCCCGGATCGGCTTCGAAGGCCGCCTGACAACCAGGCGCACAGAAGAAGAAGTCGACGCCGTTGTGGTGGGCGCGGTATCGGGCGGTTGTGATCGGTACAGCCATGCCGCAGACCGGGTCGACGGCGACGGGAGTGGGCGGCACGGGCGTCGAGGAGACGAGCTGGCCCGCGGCGCGGCGGGCGACGAGGTCGGCCAGGACGGCCACTCCGATCTCGGCGTTCTCAATTGGCCCGAGGTCGAGTCCCGCGGGCGAGATCACCCGAAGAAGCTGCTCGCTGGTCACGCCGTGTTGGCGGAGGACGTCGAGGGTGGAGGCGGCCCGCTTGGCCGACGCCACCAATCCGATGTACCCGGCGTCGGCGGCCAGGGCGGCCTCGAGGGCCAGGTCGTCGTAGTGCCCCTGGGTCGCCACGACGATGGCGGTGGCCGGGCCGACGCCGAGTCCGGAGAGATCGAGCGTGGTCCGAACGAGGTGGGGAAAGGGATGGTCTGCAGGCACGCCGCCGTCATCTACCACTGCGACATCCCAGCCGAGGGCGGCGGCCAGCGACGCGAGCGTGAACACCGCCGGCGATCGACCGATGGCCACTACCTGCGGAACGGGTAGGAAGGGTTCGAGATATACCTGCATAGCCCCCTCGCTCTCGCACGCCATCGGTACGGTCACCATTCCCTCAAGGGACCCACCGTTGAACTCGTCGGGTTGACCGAGAAACAGCAGTCGGGGGCGTCCGTCGGCCATGGCCTGATGCGCCTGGCGCACGACCGTGGGTTCGGCGCACGCGCCACCGAGCCACCCGTGGACCGAGCCGTCCGTTCGGATCAGGGCCTTCGAGCCAACCTGTCCAGACGAGGGTCCTCGCCGCCAGACGACGGTGGCGAGCGCGTAGGTCTCGCGCCGGGCCGCCAGGCCAACCGCATCGGCGAGGATGCGGACATCCATCTCAGCCGCTGGCGGACTGAATGGCGGCCCACACCCGATCAGGGAGAAGCGGCATGTCGATGTTGCGCACCCCGAGGTGGGCGACGGCATCGATGACCGCGTTGACGAACGCGGCGGGGGAACCGACCGTGGCCGACTCACCGACACCCTTGGCTCCGATGGGATGGTGGGGTGAGGGTGTGCAGGTTTCGAGCAACTCGAAGCGCGGCGTCTCCCATGCCGTGGGGATGAGGTAGTCCATAAAGTTTCCACCGATGCAATTTCCTTCGTCGTCGAAGGTGATCCACTGCATCTTGGACATGGCAAAACCTTCGGTAAGACCACCGTGGATCTGGCCTTCGACGATCATCGGGTTGATGCGCACGCCGCAGTCGTCGAGCGCGACCATGCGTCGCACCTTCCACTCCCCGGTCTCGGCGTCGACATCGACGACGACGACATAGCTCCCGTACGGGTAGGTCAGGTTCGGGGGGTCGTAGTAGTGGACGCCCTCGAGGCCGTGTTCCATCCCCTCCGGCACGTTGGTATAGGCGGCGAAGGCCACGTCCTGGATGGTCACGGCGCGGTCGGGGGTGCCCCGGACGAAGAGCTTACCGTTCTCCAGTTCGATGTCGGCATCGGCCGCCTCAAGGAGGTGCGCGGCGATCCGCTTCGCTTTCTCGGCCAGCTGGCGGGAGACCATCGCCGTCGCCGCGCCGCCGACGGGCGTTGAGCGCGACGCGTACGTTCCCAACCCGTAGGGCGTGTTGTCGGTGTCGCCTTCCACCACCTTGACATCGGTCACCGGGATGCCGAGCTCCGAGGCGACAATCTGGGCGAACGTCGTCTCGTGGCCCTGGCCTTGCGACTTCACCCCGAGCTTGAGAATGGCCTTGCCAGTGGGATGGACCCGCAGCTCGGCCGAGTCGAACATCTTCAACCCGGCGATGTCGTACGTCTTGGACGGTCCGGCGCCGACCGCCTCGGTGAAGTGGGCGATGCCGATGCCCATCAGCCGACCCTCGGCCCGGGCGGCCACCTGCTCTTTACGCAGCTGTTCGTACCCGACTTCGTCGAGCGCCATGCGAAGCGCCGTCGGGTAGTCGCCCGAGTCGTAGACGAAGCCGGTCGGTGACTCGTAAGGAAACTGCCCGGGTTGGATGAAGTTCTTGAACCGCAGCTCGGCCGGGTCGATACCGAGCTCGTAGGCCGCCGTCTGCACCAGCCGTTCGATGAGGAACGACGCCTCGGTGATGCGGAAGGAGCATCGGTACGCGACGCCACCCGGAGCCTTGTTGGTATACGCCCCCGTGCAGACGACGTGGGCAGCCGGATAGTCGTAGCTGCCGGTGACGACATGAAACAGTCCGGCCTTGAACTTGGTGGGCTGGGCGTCGGCATAGAACGCACCCTGATCCGACAGCATGTTGACGCGAAGGGCGAGGATCTTGCCTTCGTTGGTGAGGGCCAGCTCGCCCTTCATGTGGTAGTCGCGGGCGAATCCGGTGGAGATGAGATTCTCGCTACGCGTCTCGATCCACTTCACCGGCCGGCCGATGAGCAGCGATGCGGCCGTGGCGACCACGTAGCCGGGATAGATCGGCACCTTGTTGCCGAACCCGCCGCCGAGGTCGGGACTGATGATGTGGATGTTCTGCTCGGGCAGCCCGGCGACCAGCGCGAATAGTGTGCGATGGGCATGGGGTGCCTGCGACGTGAGCCAGATGGTCGCCTGGCCGGTCACGGAGTTCACATCTGCCACGACCCCGCAGGTCTCGAGCGGCGCCGGATGGGACCGGGGGTAGAAGGTCTCCAACGAGACGATCCGGTCGGCGCGGGCGAAGGCGGCTTCGGTAGCGGCTGCGTCGCCCGACTCCCATTCGTAGACGCGGTTGTCGGTCTGGCCTTCCTTCTCGTCGCGTATGAGGGGGGCACCGTCGGCCAGGGCTTGTTGCGGCGTGGTGACGGCCGGGAGGACGTCGTAGTCGACCTCGATCAGTTCGAGGGCGTCTTCGGCGACGTAGCGATCAGTGGCCACGACCGCGGCGACCTCCTGGCCCTGATAGCGGACCTTGTCGGTCACCAGCACGGCCTGGGTGTCCCCCGACAGCGTCGGCATCCACGCCAATCCGTGCTCGGCCATCAACGCGCCGGTCACGACGGCTACCACACCGTCGAGGGCGGCCGCGGCCGAGGTGTCGATGCTGCGGACCCGGGCGTGGGCCACCGGGGCGCGCAGGATGGCCAGGTGCAGCATGCCCGGCAGTACGAGATCATCCAGGTAGTTGCCCTGCCCCTCGATGAAGCGGGCATCCTCGTGGCGGCGGACGCTGTGGCCGATGCCGCCGATCTCCACCGGCGTGGCCGGCTCGCTAACGGTCGTCATGACCCTCCTCAACTCGGTGTGCTGGTGGACGAGGCCGCCGCCGCCAGGATGGCGTCAACGATGTTCATGTATCCGGTGCAGCGGCACAGGTTGCCCGAGATTGCCCAGCGCACATCGTCGTCGGTCGGGTTCGGTGTCGTTTCCAGGAGGGCGCAGCCGACAAGCATCATCCCGGGTGTGCAGAACCCGCACTGCAGCCCGTGCTCGTCGGTGAAGGCCTGCTGGATCGGATGCAGTTTGCCGTTGGACTTGAGGCCCTCGACAGTGGTGATCGAGCGGCCGTCGGCCTGCACCGCCAGCATGGTGCAGGACTTGACCGGCTTGCCGTCGAGGAGCACGGTACAGGCCCCGCAGTTGCTGGTGTCGCACCCGATGTGGGTGCCGGTGAGGTCGGCTTCGCTTCGCAGATAGTGCACGAGCAGCTTCCGGGGCTCGATGTCTCCTTTGTGCTCGGTGCCGTTGATCGTGACGGTAATCTCCACGACTCCTCCTCAGCGCTCCTGGGCCTGACCGGCGGCGGTGGCGAGGGCCCGGCGGGTGTACACCCGGACCACTTGACGCTTCCACACCGCCGTGCCGCGGACATCGTCGTTGGGTTCGGCCGCCGCTGCAGCCAGCTCGGCTGCCTCGGCGAACAGCTCGTCGCTGGGCGCCTGGTCGCGCAGCACGGCCTCCGCCCCTGTGACCTTGATGTTGCTCGGGCCGACCGAGGTCAACGCCAAGCCGGCCACGGCGATCGTGCCGTCGCCCGCCAGCTCGAGGTGGGCGGCGACGGCGACGGTGGCGTAGTCGCCGATCTTCCGCTCCAGCTTGAGGTAGGCGCCGCCCGATCGTCGCGACGGAACCGGGATGCGCACCTCGATCACCATCTCGTCAGCCGCCAACGCGTTGGTGAAGATCGCTCGGACGAACTCGGCGATGGGAATTGTCCGCTCACCGGATGGCCCCTGGGCGACGACATCGGCACCGGTGGCGAGCAGCACCGAATTCCAATCACCTTCAGGGTCGCAGTGGGCGACCGAGCCGCACAGCGTCCCGAGGTTCCGCACGAGAGGGTCCGATACCCACGGCGCCGCTGACCGAATCGCCCCGAACGTGGCGTCTGACGCGACCACATCGGCGTGGCGGACGAGAGCGCCGACCCGGAGATGGCCGTTGTCGCGGACGATGCGATCGAGCCCCGGGATCCGGTTGATATCAACAAGCTTCGCCGGGCTGGCCAGTCGGATCTTCATCATCGGCAGGAGGCTCTGGCCTCCGGCGAGAATGCGTGCCTCGTCGCCGTCCGCGGCCTTGGCCGCAATCGCCTCTTCGACACTCGCTGCGGCGACGTACTCGAACCGGGCTGGGAACACGGCAAATCCCCCTTGTACCCCGCTTCCGCGATACGGGTCGCAGCCTACACGGGAGGTTCTCGTTTGTCTGTCGGCCGTTCAGGGGCAAATCCGAGTTTCGGCAGGCCGCCAGGTAGTCGTCCCACGTGTCGATGTCGTCCGGCCGCAGGCGCCGGGACACCACGTGGACCCCGTACCAATTGACTGTTCAGTTCGTGACCGCCGGGGCTCCTCCCGTCGAGGAACAACAGTGCAAGCACGGGGGCTGGAAGTCATTCCGCCACCCGTCGTTCAAGAACCAGGCGGCGTGTGAGAACTACGTCGAGAGCAACGGCGGCTAGGGGACTGTCTCCCGGCCTCTCAGCGTGCGGTCGCAATCGCCTCCACTCCCGAGTTTGCTGCGCCGGCGTGGCGGTGAATTCGCCGATTCCGAGCCAAATTACCGCCTCCCGGGCGAACGAAACTCGGGAGACGGCGGGTTGATCAGATGAAGTGCCGGGTTTCCGCTGAAGGCTGGGTGCGGCGGCGTGACCCGGTGGGGTTCGGTACGCCGCGCGTGTCGAACTGCTGGTCAGGCAAGAATTGAGGGGTGCGCCGCGCCTTGGTCACGTGCTCGAAGCCTGAGGCCAGCTTGATGAGAACCGGCTCGCTGAACGCCGTGCCCATGAACGAGATCCCTACCGGCGCGCCGAAGACCAAACCGGCGGGGACGTTGATGATCGGGTAGCCGGCGATGGCCGCTGGCGACGAGCTGCCGAAGCCGAACGAGTCGCCATTCACCAGGTCGGTGGGCCAGGACGGGTTGCCGGTCGGCGCCACGATGGCGTCCAGCTGGTTCTGCTGAAGCAGCAGGTCGATTCCCTCCGTGCCTCCGATCAGGTGATCGCGCTGAAGGGCGGCCTGGTACGTGGCGATGGTCGCCGGATCGCTCAGGTTGAGGGCCTGCGCCGCCTCGAACGTCTCCTGACCGAAGAACAACAACTCGTCCTCCGCGTGCGCCAGGTTGAAGGCGATGGCGTCGGCAAGTGTCTTGATCGGCACTCCGGTTCGGGTGGCGAGGTACGCGTTGAGATCGCCCTTGAAATCGAAGTTGAGGACCGTGGTCTCGGCCGCGCCGGAGTTGATCTCGGCGATATGGGGGAAGGTCACATCGACGAGCGTGGCGCCGGCAGCCTGTAGCGCTTTCAGGTTGTCGCTGAAGACGGCATCCGACTTCGCGCTCAGCCCGACGAAGTCGGTGGCCACCCCCAGCCGGGCGCCGCGCAATCCGTCGGGGTCGAGGAACTGGCGATAGTCGTGGAAGAACTTGCCCTGGCTGACCGCGGTGGCCGGGTCACGCGGATCGACTCCTGTCAGCGCTCCGAGCACGGCGGCGGCGTCGGCCACGGTACGGGCGTGTGGTCCGACCGTGTCCTGGTTGTGGGAGATCGGGACGACGCCGGCGCGGCTGGTGAGGCCGACGGTCGGTTTGATCCCGACGACGCCGTTGAGATGAGCCGGGCAGACGATGCTGCCGTCGGTCTCGGTGCCGATCGAGACCGCCGTGAGGTTGGCCGACGTGGCTGCCCCCGACCCCGAACTGGAGCCGCAGGGGTTCAGGTCGAGGGCGTACGGGTTGTTGCATTGACCGCCCCGTCCCGACCATCCGCTGGAGGAATGGAAACCGCGGAAGTTGGCCCATTCGCTCAGGGTGGTCTTGCCCAGGATGACCGCACCAGCCGCTCGCAACCGGGCGGCAACGGTGGAGTCGCGGGGCGCCGGAGTGCCCACAAGCGCAAGCGAACCGGCCGCCGTCTGCATCCGATCGCCCGTGTCGATGTTGTCCTTCAGCAGGATCGGGATCCCGTGCAGAGGGCCGCGCACGACGCCACGGGCCCGCTCGTCATCCCGGGCCGCGGCGATGCTCTGGGCATCCGGATTGACCTCGATGACAGAGTTCAGGCGCGGTCCACCACGGTCGATCGCATCGATACGCTCGAGATAGATGTCCACGATCTGGCGAGAGTTGAGGCGACCCGCCTCCATCATGTCCTGGAGTGCGACGATCGTGACCTCGATGATGAACTGTGGCCCGGGATCTTGGAAGGAGGCAGCCCCTCCGGAGGCGGCCCCGGCGGGAGCGGCGCTGCGGACGGACAGGCCGCCCATGGCCGGCACCGCGGCCGCCAGACCACTGAGCTGCAACATTCGGCGTCGGGTGATCGCCGTCGATGCACCTGGAAACATGTCTTCCCCCATTTCAACGCTTGAGCGCGCGGAGTGTATGCCTGCGGACACGGCCGTGCCATGCGGCTGTACGTTGGCAGCCGGTGGACAGTCTCCGCGACCGTATGGCCGTTGTTATCGGCTCCGGTCAAGACGTGGTGGAGAGCGAGTCGATGTTCGGCAACGGTGCGGCGTGGTGGGTGAATGGCAAGGAGATAGCTCACTGCGGCCTCCTCCCGGTTCCGTGATCAAGCCTCCGCCAACCGGAGCCGACCTGGAGCGGCGCCGGCGCTTCCATTAGACGACAACGACAGGGAGGAACGATGGTTCGCTACGGCGCTATGTATGGTCCCAGCGTCACCTTTCTCGGTGTACCCGAGTGTGATCTCGACGACCCCGAGACATTCGCTGGCGCCGACGTCGTCATCGTGGGCGCGCCATTCGACGGCGGGACGACAAATCGACCCGGGGCGCGCTTTGGACCGCAGGCGATACGGACGGCGGACTACCTCCCCCACGACGGCTCCAGGCCGAGTCTAGCGCTCCGGGTCGATGGCCTTCGCGACCTGGTCGTCGTCGACGCCGGGGACGTAGAGATGTACTCGGGAGACGCGGCTCGCTCGTGCGCCGATCTTGAGGGCGTGATTGAACGCGTTGCCCGCAGCGGCGCCATCCCCACCGTGCTCGGAGGGGATCACACGATCACCTGGCCCAATGTGACGGGAATCGCCCGCGCCCTCGGCTGGGGACGTGTCAGCGTGGTCCATTTCGATGCTCACGCCGATACGGGCAACATCACGTTCGGCTCGCTCGTCGGACACGGCCAGCCAATGCGGCGGTTGATCGAGTCGGGCGCGGCGCGGGGTGACCGGTTCCTCCAGATCGGGCTGCGAGGTTACTGGCCGGATCCCGAGACACTCGCGTGGATGGCCGGGAAGGGCATGCGCTCCTACGAGATGACCGAGATCGGCCAGCGGGGTCTCGACGAGTGCCTCTCCGAGGCGCTGGCCATCGCAACCGACGATTGCGACGGCGTGTTTCTCTCTGTCGATGTCGATGTCTGCGACCCGGCCTACGCGCCAGGCACGGGCACGCCCGAGCCTGGCGGGTTGTCGTCCCGGCAACTCTTTGATGCCGTGCGCAGGATTTGCTACGAGACGCCCGTCGTTGGCATGGACGTGGTCGAGGTCTCGCCGCCGTACGACCATGTCGACATCACGGCGATGCTGGCCAATCGGGTGGTGCTCGAGGCGCTGTCGACCGTTGCCCGCCGCCGAGCGGACGCCGCTAGCGGGGCGACGTGGGAGCGACGCACGCCTCTGCTGGCCGACCGGGAGTCACCCGAACCGCTCTAAGTCGATACTCGCATGACCAGGTCGAGACAGTGCCCGAGCGGTGCCACGTCCAGGCCGACAACCTTGGCTTGATCGTCCCATCGACGGAGAGCGACGGCATCGCTGGACCCGGCGACCGCCTCGAAGGAAGCGATCTCCTCTGCATTCATCGGCCCACCCTGCAGGCGGAGGCTCTGCTTGGAGCCCTCGGAGAGCCTCGCGTAGTAGGCGTCATCGACCGCGCACAGATAGCGCTTGGCTCGCACGTGAAGCGCGACCGGTCCGGTGACCGCCGGCGGGAACAGGGCGGCCAGGTGGCGCGCTCCCGTCGCCTCGTGTCGTTGGTCCTCCGTCCCGGGAGGGCGCGCCCCGTCGGTCATCTCCAGATGAAGCAAGTGGCCTACATCGTGAAGGAGTGCGGCCACCACCAGGGCGTCGGACGCCCCGTCGGCCGAGGCCAGTGCCGCCGTCTGCAACGCGTGGGCCAACTGGTCTATTTCTTCGTCGTAGTTGGCAGCGCCCCACCGCCCGTAGAAGGCCAGCAGTTCGTCCACTGGCGCCGACGTCATGTCACCGGGCGGCCCTGGAAGTCGCCGATCAACGACACCTTCACGCGATCTGACCTGCCGTCTCCGGCGAACTCCGCCAGCTTCTGGCGGTAGTAGGCGGCGCGGAGATCGCCCTCGGCGGCGGCGTTGTACGTGGGATACAGGGCTCGTCGAGGTTGGGCGGACTCATTCGGGCCGCTTCGATGCGGGGTGCGAGAGTGGAACCACAGCGACTGGCCGGCAAGGACCTCGACGGGAGTCCACTCCAACGTCGCCACCACACGGGCGTCGATGCATCCGACGTCATCCATCGGCAACACGTCCCGGTGCATCGCTGAAGCGACCTCGAGACACCCGTTGTCGATCGTGGCGTCGTCGACGGCCAGCATGCAGGAAACATGCGCCTCGACAAAGCGATAGGCCGGGGCATCCTGGTGGGCGGAGTAGCCGGCGCCGCCCGAGAGCTTGTAGTTGATCTTCTCCTTGTAGAGCACCGCCGGTTGTCCGAGTAGCGCGGAAGCTTGCGCGACGAGGCTCCCGGCCGTGAGTAGCACTCGCAGCCCGGCATGGAACGGGACGAAGTTCTCGGTCCGGCAGAGCTTGGGTCCTTGGTCGGTCATCTCCTGGTACTGCAGCCAGTCCCCATCGCCAACGGGCCACGACGCGACCTCGTCCACCCAGGCCCGGAGCCGGGTGACGCCTTCGGCGTCGAGCGCCCGTGTCAGCAACCAACCCAGATCCGCAAAATGAGCCGAGGCCGACGAGTCCAAGCGTTCGAAGCACATCGTTTCGGACGGGCGGGGCACGCCAGACGATACCCGCACCGGGCCGGTGACGGATAAGGGGAACGGGGTGCGCTCTATTCAGCCGCCGTTGCTGTCGAACGTGATCTGCTGATCAAGTCGCATGCAGAGAAACGAAAAGTAGGTCTTCCCGTTGGGCGCACCGGTCGCTCCAGCCAAGCAATCGAAGCCGGACGTCTGGTAGGGGTTTCCCTGGCGACCCCGTGACGCGCTGGCCACCGACTTGGCCGTGACGCAATCGACGGCGCTGGCCTGGAGGCTGAAGGCACCCTGGCTGCTGGCCGTTGAGGTGAACCCCACGAAGCCGCAAGCGATCGACGGCACGGTGACTGTAGTGAAGACGCCGGCCATGCGGTCGTAGGTCCAGCGCCGGGGGGTCGTGCGCCCCTGCGCGCAGTTAGGGTTGCAATCGTTGAAGAAGGCAATGAGCCGGCCGCCCTGGAAGACCGGGCTGCGCCCCAAGAAGACCGTCGGGGGGTTTGTCGTCGTGTTCGGCACGAGCCTCCAACCACCGGCGCCGTCTTCGGAGACGATGACGCCCGGGTTGTTGTCCGCACCCTCGAGGATCACGAGAAAGTCAGGACGGCCGTCGCCGGTCACGTCGGCGGCGGAGACGGGGTAGCCAGCGGCGAAGGGGAAGGCGGGCGATCCACCGGGGATGGCGAGGTCCGTGAGTTGCTTCCACTGCGTCCCGTTCCAGACGAGAACTTGAATGGGACGACCATCGGCGGCGTGGGACACCGCCGCGACGGCGACCAGTCTGGCACTGTAGGCGGTGGGAGCCGAGTGGGCCACGACACCAGTCTCCGCCGACAGATAGGCGTCGAGGGCCGCGGCGACCTTCGCGGCGGAGACGGTGGTCGTCGTGGTGGGCTCGGTCGTGACCGGGATCGTGGTCACCGTCGGCGGCACCGTGGTCGGATGCGGCCCGGCGGGCACCACGTTGACATGCTGTGCCGATGGGTCTGACCCGGCGGACAGCAGGAGCGCGGTCGTCGCCGCCGCCGCCGCAACCACGAGCGGGAGGCCGACGCGGCGGAAGGTTCGGGCCCGCTGGCGGGTGCGGACCCGCGCCTCGATGGCGGCCATGCCATCACCGGCCGGCGAGAACGACTGGTCGGCCTCGGCCTTGAGAAGCCCGGCAAGACGATCTTCGGTAGTCAACGGAGGTCCTCCACGCGTGAGGCGAGGGCACCGACCGCCCGGTGCAAGTGGGATTTGACCGCGCCTGGGCTGATGTCCATGGCGGCGGCGACTTCGGTGTCCGTGAGATCGCCGTAGTAGCGCAAGACGACTGCTTCCCGCTGCCGGGCGGGCAGCTTCGCCAAGGCGGCCCTCAGGTCAAGGCGAGAGGCGACGCTTGACTCGTGACCGGGGCTGTCCGCGATCGGCACGAACGAATGACGGCGCCGCACAACGAAGCGGCGCACCCGGCTTCGCGCCAGGTTCACGACCGTCGCCCGCAGATAGGCGGCCGGAGCGTCGACCCGGCCAACGACTTCGTAGAGGCGGGCGAACGCGTCCTGAGCGATCTCCTCACCGCACGATCGGTCTCCGGTGAGCAGGCCAGCCAGGCGAACGGTGGCTGCGTAGTGGCTGCGGTAGAGGCCGTCAAACACCGTCCGGTCGTCGACGCCCGCACATGCCTCCTCGTCGATCATGCCACCGTCCCCTGGCCAGGCCACCGCCGTCACACCTTCACAGTCCCCCGGAGCATGCAAACGGTTTACACGTCCGCGGTGACTGTCGGTGGTTAGTGGATCGGCCGGTCGCCGGCCGTCGAGATGGCGTCTGAAGCGGTGAGGGTCCTGGGTCCGACGAGCTTGGCCAGCAAGTGATCCCCTGCCCGCACCGTCGGATACCTCGGTGGATTGTCGGCCGAGCAGCACGTGGAGAGGCACTCGACGGTGGCGTCGTAGTTGCCATCGTGGAAGAACGCAACCGACCTCCGCCGGGACGGCCCACGGGCGAGGCGGGGTGGAGGAACTACCCGATGCAAGGTCGAGCGCCACCGATCGTTGGTCCACTCGGCCAGCAGATCGCCGAGGTTGACGAGGAGGGCGGTCGCGGCGGGCACCACGTCATGCCAGTTCCCGTCGGGGCCGACGATCTGCAGTCCGGGTACCTGGTCGGCGTAGAGAATGGTGACGATGCCGTAGTCGGTGTGGGCGCCCATACGTTGCTGACCCTCGACCGGGTCATCCTCACCTGGTCCGCGCTCGTAGTGATTGACCCGGATCGTGTCAGTGGAGTGGTCGGTCTTGTCGGCAAAAAAGTCCGCGTCCAGGCCCAATGCCAGGGCGAAGAACTTGGTTAGGCAGTGAGCCAGGGCCTGGACCTCCGTGAAGTAGTCGACCAGTGCCGGGCGCAGCTCGGCGAGGGCAGGGCGGTCGGGCCAAATATTGGCGGCGAAGAATCGGTCCCGCTCCGCCTCGTAGACCGGATCGCCAGCGGGCCAGAAGTCGGGACCGATGTTGAAGGCCTCGAAAAGATCCGGCGGCGCCGTCCCGTCCCCGAGGCTGTAGGACAACCCCTCGGTTCCTTTCGCCGCGTACCCGCGGTTGATCTCGGCGCGCGGAGAACACCACTGGAGCTTCTCGTCCAACGGGAGCGCGAACAGATCTCCCGTCGCCCGCAACATCCGCTCGATCACACCCCCGTCGATGCCGTGGTTGACGATGGACAGAAAGCCGACCGTCCGGCAGGCTTCGTCGATCCGCTCCGGTGCATCCTGGCTCTCAAGATCGACAACGGGGACCAACTCGCTCATGCCCGCTCCAGCTTTCTCACGTCACCGCAGACAGTACCGGCCGTGGGCGGCTGGAGTGCTTATTGGAGTGCCATCCGGTCACCCACGTGCGTGAGCTTTTCGGGATTGCGCACGATTCGAATGGCGACGACGAGATCGTCCTTCACTTCAAAGGCGGCGACCAGATCGACTACTCCGTCGAGTGAGATCACGGCACCCGCATCTCCGTTGATCGTCGCCGGGCGGACCTCGTACTTTCCGGAGTAGCGGTGAGTGAGGTTGATGAGGAAGCGCGCCACCCGGGCGGCGCCGACCACCGGACGACGAGCCGCCCGTCGAGTCGATCCGCCGTCGGCTATGCACGCCGCGTCCGGTGTGAGTCGGGCTAACACCTCGTCGACGTCGCCGATGGCGATAGCGATGAGCAGAGCATCGACGAGCTCGCGGTCGGCACCGGTTGGCCGGCTTCGACCTCCATCGCGGAGGCGATGGCGGGCACGGCTGGCGATCTGGCGACAGGCCGCCTCCGATTTGCCAACCGTGTCGGCAATCTCGGCATACGGGATGGCGAAGACGTCAGCCAGCAGGAACACGGCCCGCTCGATAGGTCCGAGCCGGTCGAGGACGGTAAGGAAGCCAAATGTAAGAGAGTCGGCCAGCTCCGCCGCTTCCTCGGGACCGGCCTCTGCCACCAACGGCTCGGGCAGCCACGGACCGACGTACTCCTCTCGCCGCCGGCGATGCGACCGGAGACGGTCGATAGCGAGACGGGTGGTCACGGTGGTGAGCCAGGCCTCGGGTGACCGAACCGCCGCCGCGTCTGCTGCCTGCCACCGCAGCCACGCGTCCTGGACCACGTCGTCGGCGTCGGCGATGGTGCCCAGCATGCGATAGGCAAGGCCGAGCAGCCGGGGCCGCTCCCGCTCGAAGACGTCCGTGTTGTCCCTGGGACGGGTGATGGTCACGCCACCATCGTCGACGATCGGCTCACATCGCGCACCGCGAGCAGTGCGGCGGCGTGACCACTCGCCAGCGAGGCATCGGCCAGGAGACCCTCGGGGCCTACCCAATCACCCGCCAGGTAGACACCTGCGAGGCCCGACGCCCTGACCTCCGGGCGGCCCCGCAACCCTCCGGAGATAGCCCGCGGCATCGCGCCAGCGACCACCATTTGGGCAAGGAACCTGCTCACCAAAACGTCCTCGGCCTCTACCCCGACCTCGCGCAGGTGGCGCTCAAGCTGGGGACGGTCCTCCTCGGCCCGGCGGGTGCCGTACCGGATGACGGCGACGACGGCCTGTCCGGCCGGCGCCTGGCGGGCGGGCGGCGACTGAGTGGTGCCGAAGAGCGGATCGTCGAGGCCCAAGACATAGCCGGGTTGCGGGACACGTTTCACACCCACATCAAGGCATGCAGCCGTGACCGGCGCCCCCAGGTCACCCCACCCCGGGTCCGCGGGCAGCAGGTTACGGGCGGCGACCGGACCACCGGGCGCCAACACCACCCGGCGGGCGACAAGGGTGCCGTCGGCGGTATGGACCTCGACTCGCCCGCTGGCCACCTCGACGCCGGTGACCTGTACGCCTGCCCTTACCTCAAGGTGCTGGGCGAGCCCGACGATGAGCTGTGCCCACCCGCCGTGGAGGTAGACGACACCGGGTCGAGCCGCGATCTGCATCTGTCTGACGGCCGCGTCGGCTCCGAGTTCATCGAGGTCGGCGACGTACGTGCTGATGCGGATCAGGGCCCGAACGACCGACTCGGTGTCGGGTCGTAGATGGTGATTGGCCAACCACGTGCTCACCGAGGTGCCCGCCAACTTCGATGGGCTCATGAGCGGAACCATACCGAGCAGCTTGGCGAACTGAGCCTTGCTCCTTCTCCCGAGGAGCGTGGTGCGCATCAGCGTCCCGGGACCGGTCGGGAGGATGTGCTGGCGGCCGTCGGTGAGCGCTCGATACTGATCGAGGGGCGGCGACGCGCCGTCGGGATTGACTCCAAGTGAACGCAGCACCGCTGATCCAGGTCCGCCCAGATAGAGCGCGTGACCGCCCATGTTGAGAATGAAGCCGTCGCGGTCAACCGTCCGAGCCCGTCCTCCCGGTTGATGCGCGTCGATCACGAGCGTCGAGGCCCCCGCCTGCGCGGCGGTGGCGCCGGCCGCCAGCCCAGCCAGTCCGCCACCGACCACGATCACATCCCATTGCGTTGTCATACTTACCTGACGCCACGGAAGTGCAGTTTGTGACAGACAGTTGCGCCGTCGGCGTCCCAGTTGCCGGCCAGAAGGCCAGTCCCCCAAGCAGCCGGGAGTCGGTGTCGTGCAGGACCAGCGCGACAGCAGTCCTGAACCAGCGCATACGGAGAAAGCGTGACGGGGCGTCATCGCTCCGGTCTGGCTGCGGCACACACAACGCAGATTCGCGTGGCCGGAAGGGCGGCAAGGCGTTCGGGTGGTAGGTCCGCCCCACAGCGCTCACACTGGTGATAGATGCCACCCTCGACCCGTTCCATGGCCGTCATCAGGTCCTCGACGTGGCGCTGGGCCCGGATCAGGAGCGCCGTGACCCGTGCTCGCTCGTAGCCGATGGTGGAGCCTTCGGGGTCGTGCTCGTCGTCGGGGACGTCCCGGGTCGACTCGGCGATACCGGCCAGCTCGCGTCGCAGATCGGCGACCGCGGCCAGTGCGCCGGTGAGCTCGGCCGCGAGCCTGTCGGCCAGGCCTGTGTCGGTCACACTGCCATTTTCGCAGCCTGCCCGCCGTCAGCCGGTACGGGTCGCGTAGACGACCAAGCGGTGGTCGTGTGTTCCGTTCCGGAAGGTACCGGCACAGGTGATGAGAGTCAGGTGGGAGAGTCCGTCCACCGACGGCTGGGGTCCCGTGCCTGCAACCGGTCCGGTGCCGTAGATGAGGGCCAGGATGGCCGGATTGGTCGTGTCCGCGAGCGAATAGGTCTTCGAATCCGTGACCGAATACACGACGTCGAGTCCGCTGCGGGTGTCATGGACGACGATCGGGTCTCCTGGTCGCAGATTGTCGAGATGAGCGAAGACGGCCGGGCGTCCGAGGGAGTCGTCGATGTGGCCGGCGATCAACGCCGTGCTAGACGCCCCGGGCGCCGCACTGCCTCGATACCAGAAGGCCTGCTGCCAGACAGGGTCATTCGCCCGACCCATCGGCGCGTCCATCACGTTCCTTGGCGTGATCCCTACCCCGATGACGGGGGCGTTGACGCCGAGCGACGGCATCCGAAGCTCCAACGGCACGGCCACGGGCCCGGCCCGCAAACTGAGTCCTCCGTCAATGAGCGCGGCGGGGACCGCCAGGGCTGGGGCCGACACGATTGGGACCGACTGGGCCCGGTCCGTTCGGAGCTCGCTCGGCGCCGTCGTACCGGGTGGGGCGACCACGGGAGGGGATCGAGGGGGCGGCGAGGCGACCGGTACGGCGCGAGTGGGCGGACGCAAAGCCGTTCGCGGTGCGGCCGATGACCCGACCAGGAGCCCGGTCACGATCAACACAATCGTGAGTCGGCTCCCGGCCGAGGCCAGCGGCCTCATTGATGACACCAGCGGCTTAACGCTCCGATAGGGGGGCACCGCGTGCGTGCGAACGGCGGCGGCCCATGAACGCGCCCACCGCCCCGGCTCCGGCGAACAGGCCCATGAAGAGCGCCGTCGCCAACGGATAACCGGCCGTCCGAAGCGGCGCTCCGCCGGTGCGAGGCGGGCCCACGACACCCGGGACAGGGGCTCCGGGGGTATGGGCCGGTGTGCTCGGTACGGCGTTCGTGGCTATGCCGGGCGCGGTCGTCGCGGTCGGCACGGTCGTCGCGGTCGTCGTCGCGGTCGTCGTCGCGGTGGTCGCAGCGGTGGTGGCACAGGTCGGCCTGGTGAAGGTGTCATTGTCCAGGGTCACCGCACCATTGCGGGCGAGAGCCCGGCCGTGCACGGTCACCGCGCTGGTCACGGTGATCGAGGTCAGGGCCAGGATGTTTCCGGTAAAGACCGAACCCGTACCCAGCGTGGCGGAGCTGCCCACCTGCCAGAAGACGTTGCACTCCTGGGCGCCATTGATCAGCGTCACCGTGCTGCTCGAACCGGTGATGAGCGTCGAGTCGGTCTGGAAGACGAAGACCGAGTTTGGGTCACCGGCCCCGTTGAGCGTGAGTGGTCCCGTCAGGCTCAAGGGGGACTTGCTGGGCCCGGCGTAGACGCCTGCTCCCAGGTTGAGGTTGGCGAGATCGGCGGTCGTCGTGGCCGTCAGCGGCTGTCCGGCGGCGTTCAGATACCCTGCCGTCAGGTCCGATTGCGCCTGCTGCGCGGCCGCGTTGGTCGTGTCTGTTGTTCCCGGAGGAACCACGATTCCGGGCGGAAATCCGGTGATCGATGTCCCTGGCCAGAGCCCGAGGCTGCCGTTGAGGACGCTGTTACCGGTGTTGGTGACCGTTGAGGCTCCCAGGACGGCGTAGTTCGCCGAGGTCGCCAGGGGAACGGTCGGCACAATGGCCGCGTTCGCCGCACTTCCGACGAGGAGCAGCACCGCTCCCGCCATCGTCATCGCGACAAGAGTGGCGCCCCTTCGGGGGGCCAACGCGGTATGAATCGTCATCAAAGCGCTCGTTTCGTACGAAGCAAGGCATCGCCACCAGTAGCACCGCCGCCGCACGGGGGTCTGGCCTGTGTACGTACGATCTGCTGACCAGGTCTGCCAAGCGGACGCCCAACCAATGGTCGGACATCATCCGGGTAGGCCAGCACAAAGGGTGGGATGTCGGCACCCTTCTTCTTCCTCTCCCTGTCGGCAGGCCGGCGTCGGGACTGAGGGTTTCGCGCCAAAAAATCCGCCTCGGCGACGTTTACCTCACGGCGTGGTCGAGAGCTCCACCATCACCTCCGGGGTGGCAACTGCCACCGTGCCGTACAACGGTCACCTGCTCTTGAAGGCCTCAATGAGTGCCGCGCCGACTTCATCTCCGACGCCCGCCAGGTGGAATCGGAGGTGGACCGAGTTGAAGAGCGTCACATCGTCTCTCACAGGACGAGCCCGATCCATGGTCCCGCGAATGGACACGCTGACGCCCTCCAGGCCGACGCCTCGCTCTCGGGCAATGACCTCCACCAGCTCGACGCCGCAGGACGCGATCCCCGCCAGAAAGAGTTCAGCGGGCGTGATCGCCTCTCCCGGACAGCCGTTCTGCACTGGACCATCGACCACCACGTGTTGGTCGCGAGCGCTTGCCAGAACTCGACCGAACGTGTCGGTTGACCGAGCGAGGACTTCGTACTGGCGGATGTCGGACGGTGGCACGCTCGTCTCCCTTCGCCCTCGTCGATTCTGGCACCGGGTGAGGTGGACGGCGCGAATCAGGTGCCGTAGCTGTTGACCGCGGCCCGCGCCCAGGGGTCGAGCAAGGCAATCAGTTCAGAGGCTTCCCCACCCAGGCGGCGACCAGAGACGCCTGCTGAGCACTGGTGGCCCGCTCGATCTCCTCGCGAATCTGTCGCCCGGTCGGACTTATCTCCCCGTCGGCCACCAAGCCCTGCCGAATCAGCCTGTCGGTAGCTGCGTCCATATCGGCGACGCCCCAGCCCATAAGCACCCGGGCGATCGATACGGGAGCCTCTTGCCGCCAAAGCTCGTTGATCACGTTGATCTCGATCGGGTCGAATCCGTACGATCGCCAGGCGCTTACATGGGCGTCGCTGCGGTGCTTACGGACCATGTCGCACAGCCGCCACAGCCGTGCGGGGGGAAGCGACGGTCTGGGAAGGGAGGCAAGTCCGGCGAACAGGGGATGACCGGAGACCTCCGCCGATTCGAGTGCGTCGGAGAGCAGCTCAGTAGCCCGCGCCAGTTCAGTCCCGCCCGCTGGTAACACGCCGCCGAGGAGAGGGACTGCAGACTCGAGCTTCAGAGCAGCCATGTCCTCAGGATTTATCAAGGACCAGACATCGGCCAGGCCGGCGGAGACCAGGCTCGGGTTAAACGTCCCCAACACGGCGGTGGCCACCGGGACCGAAACGGCACCGAGGGGCGCGCACCGACCGGCCATATACCACTGCACCGTATTCAGCCCATGAGCCCCAGCGGTGGCCTCAGGCGTGTAGAAGACGAGGCCGTAGATGGCCTCGCACCGCGACCGAAGCCGGCGGGAGACCTCGTGGACGTGGTCGGTGCCTCTTCGATCGGCCACTGACAGGGGAGCGTAGCGGGTAGGCGCCAATCCCTTCCCGTGTGCTGACATGGACGAGGTGTCGGCCGACTTCATCAATCGCCATACCGTCGACCTGACGCTACGCGGCGGCGGCCGAGTCCGAATCCGCCCGATTGTCGCGGAGGACAAGGACCACCCCCTCGCCGGACTCGACCAGCTCACGCCCCTGTCGAGATACCGCCGCTTCTTCTCGCGGATCAGCACGCTGAGCACGACGATGCTGGCCGAGCTCACCGAGTTGGACTACGACGATCGTTTCGCCTGGGTCGCTCTCGASCYSSRTGAGCCCGAGCCGCGTGAGCCCGAGCCGCGTGAGCCCGAGCCGGGCGGGGTCGGGGTGGCCCGCTATATCAGGCTCAATGCCGATTGCAGCGCGGCGGAGGTAGCCATCGCCGTGGTCAACGATCGCCACCGCCGTGGCATAGGAACACTCCTGCTCGAGATCATCGCGTTAACTGCCCGAGAACATGGTACTAAGCGTCTCGTGGCCTCCGTGCTGGTCGACAACGAGCCCATGACCAAACTGTCGCGAAACCAGGGCGCCGCGTTCTATGCCGACCCCGCGGCTGGGGCCTTGCGGGTCGAGGCACCGGCTCCCACCGCCCCGGGCGACATCAAAGACTCTGTCCTCTACCAGCGGCTGCGGCTGGCCGCCCGCGGTGAGCTTGGAGCGGCCGGCGATACAGGACGGGTATCGACTCCGCACCACGAGACAGGCGAGCACGGATGATCGAAGTCACGTTTCTTGGTACGGGGAATTTTCTCGCTCCGGGGCGCTACTGGAACAGTTTCGTCGTCGATGGAACCATCCTCGTCGAACCCTCCCCGACCGCATTGCCTCACCTTCGCCGCTGTGGGCTGCGGGTGGAGAACCTGGACGTAGTGGCGATCTCCCACTTTCATGCCGATCACACCTTTGGCTGGCCGTTCTTGTTGCTCGAAGTAATTCTGCAACGGCGCGACCGGCCTCTTTTCGTCGTCGGGCCACCGGCGGTCGAGCAATTCCTGGCGGACATGATGGATCTCGGTGCCGTCCCGGATATCAAGAACGCGGCGACGACCCGCCTCGACCTCCGGCACATCGAAGTCGACGGCACCTGGCAGCATGCCGGACCATTGCGATTCCGGGCCATCGAGGTTGACCACGTCCCTCACCTCCGCTGCTTCGGCTACCTGTTTGACGTCGGAGGACGCACCCTCGGCTACTCCGGCGACACCCGCCCGTGCGCCGGATTGGACGAGCTAGCCGGCGCCTCGGACGCTCTTATCCTCGAATGCAACGGTCTCCATCCGCCGCCGCCCTCGCACATGGATCCCGAATCGGTTCAGGCGCTACGGGATCGCTTTCCGGCCGTGCGCTTCGTGCTCACCCACCTTGGTCCAGATGTCGACGCGACCGGCATCGCCAACGTCGTCGTGCCAGAAGACTTCGAGACAGTGAGCCTCTAGGTCGGTGGTCACCGATGAGGGGTCCCCAGATGAGGCCGACGTTCGAGCGGTGTTCGTCTACGGAACCTTGCTGCCGGGCGAGGAGCTCTGGACCATACTGGCTCCGGTTGCCATTGAGGTCTCTGAGGCTGTGGCTTGCGGTCGCCTGTTCGATACCGGGCTCGGCTACCCGGGAGCGGTGTTCGGGGAATCGACTTCGCCTGTCCCCGGCGCACGGGTGACGGTCGATCGCAGCCAATGGTCGGACCTCATCAAACTGCTCGACGAGATCGAGGACGAAGGACAGCTCTTTCGCCGACGGCGAATCGACACGTCGGCGGGACCGGCGATTACCTACGAGTGGATGGGCGAGACGGAGATACTGGCCCATCTACCCTGTGGATGGCGGCGGCGATAGCCGATTCGACTGGTCGCCCACGATGCGACGGCGGAGCTCCGAATACACGGTGACGCCGACGATCGCCTGCAGCTCCTCGCGCAACGAGTCGATCACCGGCTGCTCTCCGACGTAGGCCAGCCGACCCTCGGTGCAGCACCACGCCATCGTGTCGCCATCGTCCCCCCAATCGCGACGGGTCCAGGCCCGCACGGTGGCCACCTCGGTACCGTCCTCGCCCGGCTCCCAATCCACCTTGATAGGCAGCTGCCAGCAGACGGAAGGCTTCCAATCGATGGGCGACTCGCCGGCGTCGACGGCAGCAAGATGCAACGCGCAGCCGGCGCCGCCTGCGAAGCCAGAGCGATTGAGGAAGATGCAGGCACCGTGGATCACCCGGGTGGCGGACCGGGTTGCGTCGCTGAACACGCCCCCCTCGGCCGCCTCCGCGTGGTGCTCGAAGCGGTCAGATTCGAGGGTGGCGGCGAGCGCGCTGATTCTGCGGGCCTCGTCTTCGCCGTCGAGATCGGCTCCGATGGAGCAGCAGCCGTGACCAAGGTGCCCCGCCGGATCCGGAAGGATGCCCAGGCAGCCGCGACCCCAGATGCACCTCCAGTTGGACATCAGAAACGCCCTATCGAAGCGCCAGATAGTGTCACCGTCGTCGATCTCCTCCACCCATGGCGCTGGACTTGCCCGTCCCATCTACCGCGTTCCAATTCTTTCGTAGTGCTCAACAGTCGGAACCGGTGCATAGAAGTGATGCAGGAGCCGCTTCCACTCCTGGTACTGGCTTGACCCGCAGAATCCCTCGGTGTGGTCCTCCAACCGGTCCCACTCCACTAGCAGCAGGAAGCGGGTGTTCCGCTCAAGGCATCGCGACAGTTGTAGTGACCGAAATCCGGGCATCGACGAAATGATGGGTTCGGCTTTCTCGAATGCCCGCTCGAACGCAGACTCCTGGCCAGGTAGGACATCGAGGGTGGCGTGTTCCAGGATCATGATCAATCATTACCGATCCATCCCTCGGGGAGCCTCGTCCGCTGACCGCTCTGCTGATGATCCATCTGACGGCGCCCGCGCTGGCCGTGGCACTGCTGGCGGTCGCCGCCGGAGCCGCCGCCCAGGCGATCACCGGCTTCGGCTTCTCCCTCATCGCCGCACCGGTCCTCGTGCTACTGATAGGCCCGACCCAAGCTGTCCGGCTGTCGAACGTTCTCGCCGTTGGAGTCAACCTGGTTCTTCTGGCACGGCATGGCCGGTCTGCATCCCTGCCGTCCGCATTCCGTTTGCTCATTCCGGCCGTCGTGGTGACACCGCTCGCCGCCTACGCCGTGCACCGAACCGATCCGCCCGTGCTCTCCGTCGTGGTGGGCATCCTCATCGTGGCCAGCGCGCTTGCGGTGGCGTCCGGAATCAGATCCACCCGGCTACGGGGCAGCCGCGGGGCGCTCGTGGCCGGTGCGCTCAGCGCAGCTATGAACACGGCGAGCGGCGTAGGTGGTCCCGCCGTGGCTATGTACGCTCTCAACGCCGACTGGCCGACCGACATTACCCGGGCGACTCTGCAGGTCTTCTTCCTCGGCCTGAACGTGCTCAGCTTTGTCGCCCTGGGGCCGGTGTCGGTGCGCGTCGAGACGGCCGTGGCACTGATTGCTGCGCTGCTGGGCGGACTCGCGGCCGGTAGCGCGTTGGCCAGTCGACTCTCGAGCCGAGTGGTCCGGCGGGTGGTCCTGGGCTTGGCGCTGGCCGGCGGGGTAGCGGCGATGGTCCGAGGACTGACTGCCTAAGGCTGGCCGTAGGCGCGGTCGACGTGTAACCGCACGACCAATCGGCCGTCCGCAACCATCGCCTTCCGATAGTCGTCCCAGTCGGGATGCTCACCCTGTATCGCCCGGTAGACTCGATGAGCTCTTCCACGGTGGCGTCATGCGGATCAGCGGCTACGGGCGACAACTCAGCGGTCCCCTCCCCTACGGCCCACACGCCCATGCCGTCGGTAGCAACGTGCATGCTCGCGCGAGGGTCGCGCTGCAGATTCCGGACCTTGGCCCGGCCCGCCGTCGTCGAGATTCGGATGACCGGCGAGTCGCCGTAGGTGTAGTCGACGACAGACAGCTGTGGCCGGCCGTTGCCCCTCAGCGTAACCAGAACACCTCGGTGCCGATCGCGGAGAAGGGCCAGATGGGGATCATCAGCCATCGCGAGTCCAAGCTACCGGCTCGGACTAGAAGCCGGCCACCCTGCCCGTCGCCACCTGCCGAAGCGGCTTCCGGCGCGGCGAGGCATCTCGCGAAGAAGGCGCCGCGTTCGACCAAACCGGTTTCGGCACGTCCGTCAGACCAATGGCGTCGAGTGAGATCTCGGGTTCAACCATCTCGGCGACGGGCAACTCCGACAGCCGGCCTAGCGCTTCGAGAGCAGTCGCGATCCCGCCGGCCGCCGTCTCCAGTGAGCCCGATGCATTTGCCCATTGCTCAGCCGTCGCCTCCACCTCCTGGCGCGCCTTGGCGATCAGCTCCTCGCGGATGGACTCGGCCAAGTTGCGCGCTTCGGCCACGAGTCGATCGGCCTCGGCCCGTTTCTCCTCCGCGTAGGCCTCCGCCTCCTGACGGCGGCGCTCGATGTCTTCGTTGGCGTCGTCACGACGCGTGGCCACAGTCTCCGCGAATGCAGTGATCAGGAAGGCGACGTCCTGGCCCGCTCTAGCTAACGGCTCGGCCCCCTTCAAACGGTCAATCTCCGCCAAGGCGGTCTCCTGCGTGTCGAGCAGTTGACGGATGTACTCGTGGACCTCGTCATGGTCATAACCGCCGAAGACCCGCTCACGAAACAGTCGGCCGGACGACGCGAGTGTTGTGTCCATCGTGGTACCCCATTCCGACCGCTCTCGCGCGGCCCAGGACGCAGTTGCTCTTGGGTCCTCATCGGTTGCGCCCAAGGCAAGTTGATGTGATCTCGACAATCTCGTCCAGCGCCGCCGGCATGTACTGGTCGCTATGGTGCGAAGGGATCAATTGTTCCGGTCAAGGCCAGGCTTCCGGGAACCGATGTTAGAAGGAGCGGCCATTGTCGGCGCCGTGGCAACAAAGTACGTTGACCTACCTGGCGTGGCGGGCCTGACACAGACGAGGCTGACCTATGTTCATTAGGCTCCCGCGGCTCGTCGCTTGTGCGATCGCAGCCCTTGTTGCCGGCGGTTGTGCCGTATCAACCAGACAGGCCCACCGGTCTATCCCGTCGCTTCCACCGGCATCGGTCGTCGGCGTCAATAGCCTCGACGCGCCGACAACCGCGACCACGGGGGCACTCCCAACGACCACGACTGCTGCGTTGGCTGCGGCCACCACCTCCACCAGCCAGGCCGGGCCGGCCACCACGTCGCGCGCGACGCTGGTCGCCGCGGCCGGAGCGGTTGGAACCGTCGGGCCGCCGACCACGGCGCGCCCGCCGGTCGGTCCCCCCGCGCCTCGTCCGACCCCGCCACCGATGCCGCCGTCGCCACCACCGTCGCCACCACCGTCGTCGCCACCACCGACGGCCGGATGGCCTCCTCCGGGCGGAGGGCTTCCACCCGGGCCGCCTCCGACCAACTCTGGCCCCTACGGGGGGTACGGACTATGGCTAGGCACCTGCCAGCAAACCGGGGGCGAGTTTGGATACGGCCAGATCACCACCCACTGGGACCAGTACCGAGGCACAGCCAGTGTGCAGTACCTGGAGATGGTGGCCGCCTTCTCCGACACGGGCACGCCGAAGGCGCCCGTTCCCGGCGGGACCTACACGAACATCCAGAACGTCGACCATCCGAGCTGGGGCAAACCGATTCCCGTGGGTGCCCGCCACCAGGACGGCCCGCTCTATCTCGAGTTCAACCGGCCATCGCCCCACAGCGTCATCACGGCCTCGTTCTACTGGCTGGACGCCAATCACAATGTGCTGTGGCAGTCGCCCACGCCTCTCACTTGGTCCTGCTGAAACCGAACAGGGCCCTGGGCTACACAAACTTTGACGCGGGGGTGCGGGTCGGGGACCCTGACGTCGTGCGCGGTAGGATGAGGAACGGCGAGCCGGGAAGTCTGGTCGGCATCCGATCTCACCTGCCTAAGGACAGCCATGCCGACCATGCTCCGGACACTGACGATGGGGCGCCCCGGCGTGGCGGCCCGTAGCGCGACCGCCGAGAAGCTGTCGTGATGCCGTGGTGGCCTCGTGCGTCGGAGTGGCGGCGCGAGAACCTGCGCACGACCCTGTGGTTGGTCCCCACCCTCCAGGTTCTGCTTGCGACTGGACTATTCGTCCTCACCTATGCGCTGGATCGGGCGGCCTATCGCGGCGACCTCGTTCTGCCGTCCTGGGTGAACAACGGCACTGCCGACGCCGCCCGCCAGATCTTGACGGCGATCGCCGCTGCCGTCATCACCGTTGTCACGCTGGTGTTCTCCATCACCATTGTGGCCCTCACGTTGGCGTCGACCCAGTTCGGCCCTCGCATGCTTCGCAATTTTGTGCGCGACCGAGGTACCCAGGTCACCTTGGGCACATTCGTCGCTACCTTCGTCTATGCCACCCTCGCTCTCGGCTCGGTCGCCCATGGAAGCCGGGGCGACTTCGTGCCTCACCTTTCGGTCACAGTGGCCCTCGGCCTCGTACTGGCCTCGTTGGGCGTGCTGATCTACTTCATCCATCACATCGCCAAATCGATCCAACTGCCCCAGGTGATCGCGTCGATCGCGGGCGACCTCTCACTCGCCATCGACGCCGAGATCGTCAGCGGCGCGCGATCCGCCGCGGTGGCAGTCGAGGCGGGTGCGTCGGTAACCGAGTTGTTGCACCGCATGGCCGAAAGCGGCGTTGCCGTCCCAGCGCCCCGAAGCGGGTACCTGCAATTCGTGGCCTACGACACCCTGGTTGGGATCGCGGCGAGAAGTGGCGCGGTCGTTCAGCTGCTCTACCGCCCCGGTCACTTCGTCGTCGAAGGTCTGCCCCTGGCCACGGTCTGGCCGGGCGACGCGGCGGCCGGTGTCGCCCGCAGGCTGGAGCGGTCGCATGTCACCGGGCCACACCGCACCCTCACCCAGGACCTGGCCTTCGCTATCGACCAGCTCGTCGAGATCGCCATCCGCGCCCTGTCGCCGGCGGTCAACGACACCTTCACCGCGCTGACCTGCATCGACTGGCTGGGCGACGCGCTCTGCAAGATCTCGGTTCGCTGGAACCCCCGCACCGTCCACCGCGACGACCACGGGAACATTCGAGTCATCCTCGCCGAGGTCCGCTACGAGCGCTTCGTCGAGCGAGCCTTCGACAAGATCCGCCAGGCCGGGCGGGGCATGCCCGCGGTGATGATCCGCCAGCTGGACGCGCTGAGCCGGGTAATGCAATACACCAGCACCGAGGAACAGCGGGCCTCGCTCTTCGAGCAAGCCGATATGCTCCTTGAGTCGAGCGAGGAATCGGTCGCGGCCGACCCGGACCGCGTCGACGTCCGCCGCCGATACGACCACCTCGTTTCGATCGCCGACCGCATGATCGGGAATCCCCCGTGAGCGGCAATCGTCGCCCGGTCGCTCAAGCATGAGAATGTGCGGAGTGGCTCACCGGGGACGATTGCGAACCTATGTGGGGACGGCGCCGGGTGTGGGAAAGACCTACGCGATGCTGACTGAGGCCCGGCGCCAAGCGGAGGCCGGGGAACGGGTGGTCATGGGTTGGATCGAGCGGCATGCCCGGGCAGAGACTCTGGCTCAAGGGCGTGACCTTGAGATCATGCCCCCGAGGACGTTTAGCTACCGGGGCACCGATTTCGTCGACCTCGACGTTCAGGCGGTGGCCGCGCGCGACCCTCACCTGGTCCTGGTTGACAAACTCGCTCACACCGTCGCGGACGGCAGTCGACGCCGACGGGAGGACGTGGCGGATCTTCTCGCGACCGGGATCGACGTCTTGACAACCCTCAATGTGGCCAACCTGATCTCAACCCGAGACTACGCGGCGCGGATCGTCGGTGCGGGGCCGTTGAGTCGGTGCCCGATGACTTCGTCCGCTCGGGTGAGGTCGTCCTCGTCGATCTTCCCTCCGAAGGGCTGCGGCAAAGAATCGCTTCGGGGAGGGTGTACTCGACGGAGGAGTGGGCGGCGCCCTCGGCGGCTATTTCCGGTCGAACAATCTTGAGGCGCTCAGTGCACTCGGCCGGGCGTGGATGGCCGAAAGTGTCGACGTCGTCGGCATCGACCTTCTCGTTCGCCACGGGCTTGAAGAGATGGCACCGAGACCGCTTGTCGTGGCCGGTGTGTCGGACTCCGCCTGGGGAGAGCGCGTCATCCGCCGAGCGGCAGAGGTCGCCATTGCGGATGATGCCGACCTCCTCGTCGTACACGTGAAGCTCGCCGACCGTCTCGGGCGGCCGCGGCCCGACGTACTTGATCGGTAACGGACTCTCACCACCCAGATGGGCGGAACGTATACAGAGGTGCACGGGAGCGCCCCGCGAACGCGCTGGCGGACACCCCACGCTCTCATCGGGCGGCACGGGTCGTCATCGCGCGCCACCGCTCCCGCCTGGGCGAACCTTCGCGCTGCTCGGTGGCAGCACGACTCCGCCATCTGCTGCCCGAGGTGAGTGTCGGCGAGGTACACAACGACGCATGACCGCTTCGCGCGGTTGACCGAGATCCCCTGGGGAATTGCCAATATCCTGCTCCTCGTGGCGACCGATACTCATAGCGCGACGATTCGGCGGGCGACCGATGGTGACGTACCTGCCATCCTGGCGTTGAACGCAGCCGGCAATGGCGACATCGTGGCCGACGAGATCGAGGCCGCGTTGAGCTGCGGTTTCATGTCCGCCGGGGACTTCGCGGTGGCCATCGCCGGTGACGAGGTCGTCTCGACGGTGGGGCTCCTCGCGATGCAGCTGTGGATCGGCGACGTCGTGGTTCCGTGCGGCCAGCCAGAGTTCGTGGTGACTCGAGAGACATCCCGCCACCAGGGATTGGTGCGTGCCCTAATCGATCTGGTCCACGGGTGGTCGGGCGCCCGGGGGGACCTGGTCCAGATCATCGCCGGCATCCCCTACTTCTACCGGCAGTTCGGCTACGCCTACGGCCTTCGCCGTCCACCAGAGTGGCTTGTCGCGCCCGAGACTCGCCTCAGTGGCGACGAAGGCTGGGAGATCCGCCCGGCGGTTCTCTCCGACGAAGCTGCCCTGTGCGGGTTACAGGACAAGGCTCAGGCCGGCGCCGATGTTCGCCTGCCGTTCTCGGAGGGTCTCTGGCCCGTGCTCCTGACGCTTCCGCACGCGCCCGTATGGGTCGCCTCTCGGGACGGCCGGGCCGAAGCGGCCGGACGGCTCCGAATCTCATCGGATGCCGCCTTCTACCTGCAGGCGATCGCGGCATCCAGCACCAAGGCGGCCAAGGCACTCATCACCGGTGTGCGCGCCATGCATCCCGGACGGTCACTGGTGGTCGCCGAGCGGGCTGCCCTTCCCTTAGCCGGCCTGTTGGGACCAGCCCTGCCGGTACCTCGCCGTAAATGGCTCCACGTTCGGATCGACGATCCGGCCGCGCTCCTTCAGAAAATGGTCCCGGTGCTCAGTGGCCGCCTGGCGAGATCCGCTTTCGCATCGGAGTCCGGCCACATCGAGATCTCGCTCTACCGATCGAGCATCGGCATCGACTACGACCAGGGAAGGATCACCAGGATCCGTTCGACCTCCGGAGAGCACCCCGGGTACGAACCCGACGTCAGCCTCCCGCCGGATCTCTTGCCCACGTTGCTGTTCGGAACAGGAGCGGTCATCGACCTGGCGGCTGAACCAGACGTCGATCTTGGAAAACACCGGGACGTGATGGGCGTCCTCCTGCCTCCGCTGCGCACCGACGTGCTCATCTGGTGAACAAGGAGTGAACGAGGTTGCTTCTGCTCGTCCCGCCCCGAGGTAATCCACCGTTGGTGGCAGACAGTAGAGTCGCGGCTAGGCAGGCTGGGCGGAAGGCAGTGCACTATGACCGACGGAAATTCATCAGCGGCCGCGTCGTGGACGCCGCAGGTCCACCAGGCGACGGGGATGATCGTCGCCCAAGCTCGAGTCGACACTGCTGAGGCACTTCTCCGGCTCGTTGAACACGCCAAGGCCGCTAGACGCACCGTCGAGGAAACCGCAGTCGATGTCCTCGAGGGCCGATTGCGCTTCGATGGATAGCGCCGTGCTGGAACTCGAGACGTCGGACCGGGAGATAGTCGATCTGACCGACGAGGCGTCTACGTTTTGCCGGGGACGGGGCGACGGAATCCTTCATGTCTTCGCGCCGCACGCGACCGCAGGACTGGCGCTGATGGAGACGGGTTCGGGATCTGAGGCGGACCTGTTCGAGGCCCTCGAGCGCCTTCTCCCCCGCCATATCCGGTATCACCACGCACACGGGACACCCGGCCACGGGGCAGACCATCTTCTGCCGGTGCTGGTGAGTCCCGCACTGACCGTTCCGGTCGAACGGGGGAATCTCCTGCTCGGCACCTGGCAACGAATCGTGCTTGTTGACCTCAATACCGACAACCCGGTCCGCCACGTTCGACTGAGCTTTCTCACGAGCGGGTGAGGCCACCCGCCGGGCGAGAGGAGTTCATACGACTGACATCGGCCGGAAGCGACCCGTTCACAATCGTGAGCCACAGTTGCTCGGATGCTGGTCCGGATTGGTTGCCAGTTCGTGTACGAGGCGTCGGAGCACCCCATCGCTGTGGCAGGTTCGGCCCCGACCCGACAGAGACCACCGCATCGTCGACGAGTCCCCAAACCCGCCGAGCGGGAGGCCCGCTTCGGAGGGTGCGGGACGGGAGGAGAGGACCTCGAACCTCCGCTCGACGGCCGCAGTTCGCGCCGCCTCCCACAGGGTGGTCTTGCCGATGCCGGCCTCGCCTTCAAAGAGCAGGATCGACAGTCCCTGCGCGGCGCTACCGAGCACGCGGTCGATTGCGGGTCGTTCGAGCTCTCGTCCGATGACCTCGTGCGCCATGCCCACCCTCCGGCGTGGCGATGTTATCCGGACCAGGGCCGCCCAATCACCGGACTCACGGCAAGGTGGATAAGCCGGCCGGCCTGACGATCGCCTTTGCCGCAACCGGATTCCCAGCCTCGTCGCGTACGCGCACGAAGGTCGATTCGGCATCGCCGTGTCGTTGGTCAATCCCGGTCCTGTCCAGACGCATTTCACCGAGGCTCGCGGCGTGCCGTTCCAACGGAAGGTGCCGAGGCCTGTGCCCGCCGATCGGGTGGCTCGTGCCGTCCTAGCCGCCATCGAGCGAGATCGATTCGAACAGACGATCCCGCGTTGGCTCCGGAGCGGCCCTGTGGTGCGAGCCATCGCCCCCCACCTCTACCGGCGAGGGTTGTTCCGAAGCACGGCCAGGGAAGCGGCCGCGCTCGTTCACCGGATCGACGGCCGGTCCCCGTAAGTGTGCTTCGGCTACCTCAGGCTGGGGTCGGTCCCGCCTCGGAACAGGGCGACGGCCTCCCAACAGTAGCGGGCGACGACGGAGCGGTACGGACGGAAGCGCTCGCCCAGCGGCGCGAGCTCCTTCGCCGTAGGCGGGGGGTCAAGCCCCCAGGCGAGGCCGTAGCCTTGGCGTACGCCGAGGTCGTCGACGGGCCAGACGTCGAGCCGGCGCAGCTCAAACATCAGGTACATCTCCGCGGTCCATGGGCCGATGCCCCGCACGGTGGTGAGGCGGGCGACGATTTCGTCGTCGGTGAGCTTGGACGAGCCGTCGAGCACGACGGTGCCGTCGAGGACCTTGACCGACAGGTCCCGTAGTGACGCCAGTTTCGCGGCGGAGAGGCCGGCGCCCCGAAGCACCTGATCCGTGGCGCTGGCCAAAGTCTCGGGGGTGAAGTCGCCCTCCACGACGGCGCGGACCCGCTGGTGAATGGCCCGGGCGGCGGCACCGGCCAGTTGCTGGAACACGATGGCCCGGACCAGCGCGCCGAAATGTCCGTCCGCGTCGGGGGGCCGTGCAGTGATCGGCCCCCCCAGTTCGACGAGGTGGGCGAGTACCGGGTCGCGATCGGCCACGTCCTTGATGGCGGCCGCCAACGAGATTCTCGCCATGGGCCAGATTCTGCCTCGCGGCTAACGGCTACCTCACAGAATCAACACATCTGGCCGCCATCCTGGTCATGTCGCCAACAAGGACGACCCGCCACGGAGAGAATTGCCCAATGAACATCAAGAAGACCGTCGCCGCCACGGTTGCCGCTGCCACCCTCGGGGCGGGCACCTTCGTACTGGCTGGAGCGGCCAGCGCGTCCCCGACCGCTGCCGTCGCCGCCCAGAATTCGGCATCCGCTGGGGCCTCTCCGGTGAAGGTCCATCGTCCCCTCCGTCAGCGTCTGCGGCGGGCCGTGATCGTCGTCTCGGCCAAGACCATCGGCATTAGCCCCCAGGAGTTGATCACCCAGCTGAAGTCGGGATCCTCGATCGCGGAGGTGGCCACCGCCCATCATGTAGATCCCAGCACGGTGGCTTTCGCCCTGGTCACGGCCGGGAACCAGCGAATCGACCGAGCGGTCGCCAACGGCAAGCTCACCGCCGCCCGGGCGGCTCTGCTCAAGGCCCGTCTGACCAAGATGGCTCAGCAGGCGGTCAACTTCCATCGAGCGCCCAAGCCCGACGTCAGCAAGGCAAAGTAAGGCCATGCGCAGCACCCCTCCCCCGCTCTCGACTGTGACGGAGATGCCGGTGCCCGACGGCTCGACGGCCAGGAGCCTGACGGGCGCCGGCGTGGTTCTCGGGCTGGGGAGCCTGGCGATGCTGTTCGGCGCGCTGGCCATCCGCAGCGGGATGGTCTTCGGCATCGTCGTCGTCGCCGTCATCTTCATTCCGATCGAGAAGCTCTTTGCCCTCCACCCCCGGAAGTTCAGGCGCGAGGGGTGGAGGACCGACGTGGTCCACTTCTTGGTCAACAACGTGCTCTCCAATGCGCTCCTCATCGTCCCGATTGTGGTCATCGGATTGGGTCTACGGGCGTTGGTTCCGGCATCGATCCACCACGCCATCGTCGGCCAGCCGACCTGGTTGCAGTTCATCGAGGCGTTCACCATCGCTGAGTTCGGCGGCTATGCCGGTCACCGGGCCGCACATGCCGTGCCCGTTCTCTGGCGGTTCCACAAGGTTCATCACACGATCCGGGAGATGGATTGGCTGGCCGCTGGCCACCTCCACCCGATCGATCAGGTCTGGACCCGGTCGTGCGTGATCCTTCCCCTCTTCGCCCTTGGTTTCACCAGGGCCGCCTTCGGTGGTTTCATCTTCCTCACCACCCTGCAGGCCATCTTCATCCATGCCAACGTGCGGCTTACCTTCGGCCCGTTGCGTTGGGTCGTCGCCACACCAGAGTTTCATCATTGGCATCACGCCAATGTGCCGGAGGCCTACAACACCAACTTCGCCGGTGAGTTTCCCTGGATCGACGCATTGTTCGGGACGCTGTACCTCCCGAAAGGCCGGATGCCCGCCCGGTACGGAATCGACGATGAACAGCCGAAGGGCTACATCCGCCAGCTGGTCTGGCCCTTCCGGAACGTCGCTACGCACTAGGGCGCCAAACAACACCGACGTGATTGCCGCGTACGTCAAAATGAACGTTCGCACCCAAGCACGAGGCGGCTACACCAGCTGGCCTTGGAGGCGCTGGCGTCGGGCACGACGCCGGACCCCGCCCGGCTCGCCCACCATGCCGAGGCAGCTCACGATGCGACCGCCGTCCTGCGGTTCGCTCCCGAGGCCGCGACGCGCGCATCGGCTCTGGGCGCTCATCGTGAGGCTGCCGAAAAATGTGCCCGAGCGCTCCGCTTCGCAAAGCAGGAAGCGCCCGAGCTGCTCGGTGAACGGTTCGATCGCTGCGCCTATGCCTGCTACCTCTCCGGTGACTTTCCGGCCGCCGTCGAGGCGCAGCGGATGGCCCTGGAGCAGCACCGGGCCGGGGGGGAACGGCTACGGCACGGGCACGCGGCCCGGTCGTTGTCGCTGCTGCTGCGCTACGAGGGCGACATCGCGCAGGCCTGGGAGATCGGTCGCGAGGCGGTCCGAGTACTCGCCGGGTTGCCGACGAGCCGCGAGCTGGCGCTGGCGTACTGCAATCTCTCCCACCTGGCGCTCAATTCCGAAAATGTCGAGGAGACTCGAAACTGGGCGGCGATGGCGAGCGGACTGGCCGAGGAACTTGGCGATGCCGAGGCTCGCGTTTACAGACTGCTAAATCTCGGCACTAGAGCTCCTTAGCGGCGACCAGGCCGGCGTCGAGAAGATCGAGCGGGCCCTGCAACTCGCCTTAGGGCGGGGTCTGGATGAGCACACTGGCCGAGCGAATGTGGCGCTGACCTGGTGGTCACCGCGGGGCCGGCTCTACGGCGCCACCGACAGGCACTTCAACGCCCGGCTTCCCTACTGCGAGGAAGCGGCCTGGACCTGTGGCGCGCTACCTGCTCGCCTACCGCGCCCCGGGCCAACTTGGACCGAAAATGTTGGGAGGACGCTGTCGCGTCCGCGACGCTCATCCTTCGCAATCCGCGAACATCACCCGTGCCACGAGCAGTAGCCCTCGCGGTGGTCGGTTTGGTCCGCGCTCGGCGCCGAGACCCGGAGGCGTGGGAACCGCTCGACTCGATTACCCGGGTCACCGTGCTCGACCCTTACTTCTACCGCTGAGAACCGCCGGACGCCACGTCGGGATCAACTGACGGCGCCCGGCCGCGAGCTCGAGTGCATCGAGCCGCCGCCCGGTCCCGTGCGTCTTCGTCCACACACACACAGAAAGGAACCCCCATGAGAATCAGATCCCTTATCGCGGTCGGGGCACTCGCTCTTGCCGTACTCGTTCCCGCGGTCACTGCCGGCGCCGACGAAACCGACGGCCTCAGCCGCGCCCGCCACGGCACGGCGGAGTTCCGCAACGTAAACAAGGCTGGCCCCGATGGCTACGGACTCTTCAAGGACGTGAACGGCATCGCCTGCATCGACAATCCTCGAGTCGGCGGGATGGGTATCCACTACGTCAACGCCACTCGGGTGGGCGACCCCCGTGAGAACGCGGCGACCCCCGAGGCCCTGGTATACGAGCCCGCGCCCCACGGCCGGTTGCGACTGGTCGCGGTCGAGTACATCGTCACGCAGGCAGCGTGGGTCGCAGCCGGGAACACCGAGCCCCCGAGCTGTTCGGCGAGAAGTTCGCGCTCGCGTCCAGCCCGAACCGCTATGGGTTGTCGCCCTTCTACGAGCTGCACGCCTGGATCTGGAAGCACAACCCGAGCGGGATGTTCAACGAGTGGAACCCCAAGGTCACCTGTTCCGGAGCCTGAACTCCGGCAGCCTCGCCCAAGACCCAAAGCGCAAAGGGTATCAGCGATCGCTGATACCCCTTGCGTCGTCTCGCACACGACCCTCGACGTGTCGACCGCGTCTAGACGCGCCCATCGAGTCGGATTGTCCATGTATCAATCGTGTCAATCCGGAGATGGGTCTCGCTCCACGGATCACGGGCGAGAGTGGCGCGGACGGCCTTCTCCGACTCGGCCTCGACGACGAGCACGACGCGATGCTCATCGGCGAGGGGGCCCGCCCAACACGACGAAGCCCGAGTCCACCAGTCCATCCATAAAGGCGGCGTGCGATACCCATTCGGCCTGCTCTTCCATCGGCCGCGACAAGTCTTACTGAGGACCAGACCAACGGAGCACGATGAAGAACGTCACGCAGTTACACGGAGGTCAGAGGCTTACGAAGCGATCAGCCTCCTCAATCAGTCGAGCCACATCTGGTGGCGTTACCCACCGCCCGCCGATGACGGCCAAGTCCTCATCTGTCGCCCCACGGGCGACCGCGCAACCCTTTCAGACGTAAATCGGGACGCCGTGCTGCTGAGCCTTTGCGAACAACTCGAGTATGGGCGGCACACCAATCCCTTTGGTCTGCTCGCGCTGCGCAGATCTAACGAGTTCGGTCGCGTCGCCTGCGAGCACGATCCCGACCGTGTGACCGACCTCCAGCGAGCCGTTCACAGCCAGGTGGAGCGGGATCGATGCCCGTGTCGGGTCAGAGGTGCCGCTGGCCGACATGTACAAGATCTTTATGACCAGAGTGTACGCATCGGTCGCGCCCAACCTGTCCTAGGTCTCCGGCTCGACCCCATGATCGAAGACCTCGGCCAGGCCGCCGAGGAGCCATCGGTCACTTGCCGGGAGGTGGTGGCGGAGCGGCGCTCGGAAGCTGAGACCCTCGACGAGATCCACCGCTTGGCCACTCAGCCACGGTGCGCCGGCATCGCCCGCCACCGCCTCGCGCACGACAACAGTCGGCCCGGCGTCGACGACGAACCGAATCGTCGGGCGGTCGGCCTCGATGCCAAGCGTCCCCAGCCGGTCGGACCCGCCGGCGGCGAGCAAGGTCGGACCGAGCGCGGCCACGTAGACAAGACAAGCTGTGACCTCGTCAGCTTCCTCGACGGGTGACAACCCGAGCGGCAGGACGACGTCTCGCTCATGGACCCAGCCGTCCCACAAGGCATGAAGGACGACGGCGCCAACCGCGAGATGGCCCGGAGGAGCCTCGGCGACGAGCGACCACGCGGTGCCATCCAACCCTTTCAGGACATCGGCGAGTTGCTCAAGGTTTGTGACGAAGTCCTCGAGTACGGCGGCCGGCGTCCGTGCCCGCGTGGGTGCAACCAGCAACTCCGGGGTCACGGCCGGGTCGAATCCCGCCAAGAAGCGCGTCGGCGTGCCGGCGAACCCAGAGGTGATCGAGAGCGCCCAGAACCGATCGGTGTCCACGAGATGGGCGACCACGTCCTGAATGGACCACTCCGAACAACGGCTGGCAACAGTCCAATGCTCGGTCTCGAGGTCGGTCAGGAATGCGGCCAGTCGACGCCGCTGCCGCAACAGGGGCACAGACACATCAGCGAACGGAACCTCCACTCGCAGAACCGGCGGACCGTCGTAGCGCGGCGTTAACTGCATCGACGGATGTTAGGCACACGATCGTTGCCACTATCGCTACAAACACCCAGCGCAGGAACCGGGATCATTCGGCACCCACCGACCCTTTCCCCAGAATGTGGCGCGGTGATCGGGGCATCGTTTTGCGAAGATGGGCCCACCTGGCGCGTACCAACCCGCCTTCTTCCGCACCGATGGTTCGGGATCGGAGTCCCTCGACTCGCTCAGCGCTCTGACCGCGGCCGGGTCGGTGTGGACCCACCGTCCGACGACCTCAGCGGCCATAGCGCGAACGTGACTGTCTCGGTCGGCTCGGAGTATCCGGATTGCGGGTTCGAGGACGTCCTCCTTGGCGGGCCGACCGACGTTGTCCTTGCATCGATCACAGGCCAGCGCATGCAACGCCGCCCACCTCACGCCATCGTCGCCGTCCACCAGCATGCTGATGAGCTCCGGAAAGGAGTCCTCGTCAACGAGATGGTCCAATGCCTGGGTGCAGTGGCGCCTCACGGACCGGTCGTTGTGGCTGAGACCGCAGCGGATTGCCGGTAGGGCGGCCTGGCCGCTCAACGTCAGGTGCCAGTAGGCCCTCTGAGAGCGAATCGGGTCGGCCAACTGCTCAACCCAACCATCGAAGCCATCAGCGCCAACAGGGACCACCTCGCCAATCGTACGCTCGCGCCCCGGTCGGGCACATCGGCCCCGGGTGCGGCATCATGCAGCGGATGCACCAGTGAGCCGACTACCCATCGCGGACTACGCGCTGCTGTCCGATTGCCGCTCCGCCGCGCTCGTAAGCAGGGGGGGTTCGATCGACTGGTTGTGCGTCCCCCGCTTCGACGGGCCCTCGGTGTTCGGGCGCCTGCTCGACGACGCCGCCGGGCATTGGTCGATTCGTCCCGCCGCCGGAACGCAGTTCGAGACGACCCGCCGATACGTGGACGACACCATGCTGGTGGAGACGACGTTCACCACGGCCGGCGGCTCACTCACCCTCACCGACGCGATGGCGGTCGGTCACAACGATCGGGGCCACGGGCTCGGCGCCAGCGCGGTCGGCGCGGTGCTGCGACAAGTGGTCGGCGTGGCCGGGTCGGTGGACCTGGAGATGACGTACGCGCCGCGCCCGGAGTACGGGCTCGTCTCGCCGGTGCTGGAGCTGGTCGACGGCGGGGTCAACGGCCGGGGTGGGGCCGACGTGCTGGCGCTGTCGACACCGGTGCCGCTCGAGACCGATGAGTTCACCGCACGGGGCCGTTTCACGGTGCGGTCGGGGGAGGTGCTCGCCTTCGCATTGCAACACCGGACCACATCCGAGGAACAGCCCCACCTCTGGTCGCAGAGGGAGATCCGAGATCGGCTAGACGACACCGCCGAGGCGTGGCGCACCTGGTCGGGCATGCACCAGGCCTATGACGGCCCGTGGGCCGATCTCGTGCGCGTAAGTGGTCGGGTGCTGTATGCGCTGACGTACTTCCCCACCGGTGCCATCGTCGCGGCGCCTACGACATCGCTCCCCGAGACGCCGGGCGGGTCGCGCAACTGGGACTACCGCTACGCGTGGGTGCGTGACGCATCGTTCACGCTACAGGCGCTGTGGGTCGCCGCCTGTCCTCACGAAGCCGACAAGTTCTTCAACTACATCGCGGGCACCGCCGCGTCACAGGTCCGCCATGGAGCCGACCTCCAGATCATGTTCGGCATCGGGGGCGAGCACGATCTGACCGAGCGTGAACTCGGCCACCTGTCCGGTTGGCGGAGCAGCGCGCCCGTGCGTATCGGCAACGGGGCGTGGAACCAACGCCAGCTCGACGTCTACGGCGAGCTACTCGACGCCGCCCTCCGCCTGCCCGACCAACTCGCCCGGCTCGGGCCGGTCACCCGCCGGTTCCTCGCCGACCTGGCCGACACGGCAGCCGCCCGCTGGCAGGAGGAGGACCGCGGCATCTGGGAGATCCGGGGCGAGCCTCGCCATTTTCTGTACTCCAAGCTGATGTGCTGGGTCGCGGTCGACCGGGCGATCACCCTGGCCGACCGACTGGGCGCGCTCGACCGCGTCGAGCGCTGGAAGGTCGCCCGCAACGAGATCGCCGACGCGATCATGACCCGGGGCTGGAACGAGGAGGTCGGCGCCTTTACCCAGTCGTTCGGCAGCGACGCACTCGACGCCTCAAACCTCATGATGCCCATCGTCGGGTTCATCCCCGCTGACCACCCCCGGATGCGGGCCACGATCGACGCCACCACGGCCCGGCTCAGCGACGAGCGGGGATTGGTTTACCGGTATCTCGCCCCCGACGGGCTTGAGGGCGACGAAGGCACGTTTCTCATGTGCACGTTCTGGCTGGCCCAGGCTCACGCGCTGGCCGGCCAGCTCGACCGGGCCCGCGCCACGTTCACGGCCGCCGCCGCCTTCGTCAACGACGTCGGCCTGCTGTCCGAACAGGTCGACGCCGGCACCGGCGAGCTCCTCGGAAACTTCCCGCAGGCATTCAGCCACATCGGGCTCGTGAACGCCGCCTGGGCCATCGCTGAGGCCGAACGGCAGGAAAGAGAAACGTGACGACGACTCGGGGCACGTTGGCGCCGGGCCGGCCGGCCTCTCGGTAGCGACCACGCACCAGATGGCTTGGTAAAGGAACCTTGACATCCGGTCGAGGTAAAGGACCTTGACATCATGAAGAATGCGGTCCGCGAGCAGCGCACCGAGCGAGGGCTGTCCCAGGCGGAAATCGCCACAGCCCTCGGTGTGTCTCGTCAGACCGTGATTGCGATCGAGACCGGTCGTTATTCACCGTCGCTGCCGTTGGCGTTTCGGCTCGCCAGATTCTTTGAGTCGACAGTCGACGAGCTATTCGATGCATCGGAAGAGGTACGGACATGATGGGAACCGAACACGCACGTCTACGGAGGCCGGCGGTTACGGCCCTTGGTGGTTCAGCCATCGCAGTCGCCTCGCTTGTCAGCTCGGGATGGGGCGATGCGCTTATCGTGCAGGCGGTTACTGTTTTGGCCGCGATCGGTTACTACCTCCTGGGCGGGAGGGACAGCGATTTTGGCGCAATGATCGGTTCGCAGACCGACGAGCGACAGGCGACTATCGGGTGCGGGCGAGGGCCTTGGCCGGATGCGTTATGGGAGCCGTCGGGGTGGCGGGTTTCGTGATCGCAACGGCACACGGGGAGGTCACCTGGCCGTTCGAGGTCTTCTGCGGCGTCGGCGCAATTTCCTTTCTGGCTGGCACGGTGATCTACCGCGCCTCTGGATATGAGCCAACACGAGAGCGGTCGGTCGGAAGCTAGCGTGACCGTATGGCTGGCGACGATGGCGTCCCGACGATCCTGTTCGCCCACGCCAAGGATTGGGAACGTTGGCTCGAGGACAACCACGCGTCCTCGGGAGTGTGGATCAAGATGGCCAAGAAGGGCTCGGGCGTCGACAGCGTGCGGTACCCGGAAGTGCTCGACATCGCGCTCTGCTTCGGATGGATCGACGGGCGACGAGAGGCGCTCGACGAGCGGCACTTCCTCCAGCGATTCACGCCACGTCGATCCCGGAGCAGATGGTCGCGTATCAACCGAGACAAGGTCGAGCGGCTGATCGCCGAGGGCAGGATGCGCGCGGCCGGCCTCAGCGAGGTCGAGCGGGCGAAGGCGGACGGCCGCTGGGAAGCGGCCTATGACGGCCAAAAGACGATCGCTGTCCCGGATGACCTCAGGCAGGAGCTCGACGCCCGGCCCCAGGCCAAGGCGTTCTTTGCTGAACTCTCGAGCCAGAACCGCTACGCGGTCCTCTACCGGCTCCAAGACGCGAAGAGGGCTGAGACGCGCGCTCGGCGGCTGGCGAAGTTCCTGGACATGCTTGACGCCGGCGAGAGGATCTACGAATAGCGATTCACGGGAAGTCGATCTGCGGGCGTCCCCGAAGGATGTCGACCAGCTCACGTCAGGCGGGTCCTCGCTCAGCGGCGCCGTAGGTGTCAGCTCGAGGTATTGACGATCAAGAGATTGCATGGAGCGTGGTGCGACACCTTGTTGGGAACGCTGCCCAGGATGAATCGTCGCGCCCCGCTCATGCCCTTGTTGCCGACAACCAGCAGATCGGCCTCCTGGTTGGTGGCCGCGTCACACAGGGCGCTGGCCGGGTCGCCGACCTGCAAGTGGGTCTCGACCGTGGCTCCGGCACGCTGTGCGCTTTCGGCGGCCCTTGCGAGGATCTCCCGGGCGTCTTCTTCGGCGATCTGGGGCACTCCTACTGCGAACGAGGCCGCACCGGCGTCATAGCCTATGGATGCGGCCGGAGAGACACGCTGGAATGCGTGCACGATGTGCAGTCGGGCCCCCGTGAGGCCGGCCAGATCCGCCGCATGGCGCACCGCTTCGGCCGCCGTAGCGGACCCATCGGTCCCAACCACAATGCTCTTGTACACATTCCCCCCTAAGTCGCTCCTTGACTTCGCGGCATGAGCCTAGGCCTCGCGTCCGAATCGAGCGGGGCTACGTCTGGGCGGGCGCGCCGGGCCGACTAGAAAATGCCGGGGCTCGGCGTGAGAAGTGGCGGGACGGACACCACTCCGAGGCGGTCAAAGATGGCCTGGCTGGCGGCCCAGCGGTCATCGCCGCCCTCCTTGCCCTCACGGCGCTCGAGCTCCGCCTGAGCCCGAATGGTCAGGGCGATCTCATAGTCGGCATTCCTGGCCCGTCCGGCGGAGAGGCTCTCCTCGAGGGCCTGGCCCGCGGCGGCAAGGTCGCCGAGCTGGGCCAGCGCCGCACTCCGGACCCGGTGCAGCAACGGACTCTGGGCGGCGGTGCCTCCGAGGGAGCGAGCTCGGTCGATGGTCTCCTCGACCACCTTCAGGGCCGACTCCGCTTCGCCGCTCCGGACGAGACACTCCGACATCCTGGCCCTCGTCTCGAGCGCCTCGACCTGGGCGCCAATGTCTTGGGCCTCCCAGAGCGATTCCTCAAATAGTCGGAGCGCTTCTGCAAATCGGCCGCGCCCGCTCGCCGTCCGGGCCAAGTTGCACTTCGCGAAGGCCACCCCGGACCGGTAGCCCACGGCCTGCCACACTCTCGACGCCTCAATGAACAGGTCCTCGGCTTGTTGCAACTTGCCCTGGTCAAGAGCGATCTCTCCGATGTTGTTGAGACAGAAGGCGCGCATGACGGTATTGCCGGTGCGGGCCACAGTGTCGCGGGCTCGCTCGTACAGTTCGAGCGCCCGATCCCACTCACCCCGCCAGTAGGCGAATCCGCCGAGCATGTTCAGGACGCTCGCTTGACCGGGCAGGTCACCCAACTCTTCATAAAGGGCGAGAGATCTATGGAGATTCGAAGCATCCTCGAGATGGCCAAGATCCATGAGGGCCCAATCGAGCACACGGAGCGCATGCGCCAACGCCTCCCGGTTGCCGGCCGCATCTGCCTCCTCAATGGCCTGGCGACAATATTTCATCGCCCGGCTGTGCCGTCCTTCCTCTTGACAGAAGCGTCCGTACCACGCCAGCAACTGGGCCCGTTGCTGCGCCGCGTCGGAGCCTTCAAGCCCTTCGAGCGAGCGCAATCCTCGACTTATCCAACGGAGGGCGTTGGCATAGCGATCCATCCAGCCCTGAGTCCAAGAGAGTTTGAGAAGGAGCCTGGCCTCGGCGACGGCGTCGGCTTTCACCAGGCGTCGAACCGATCGGTAGGCGGCGTCGGCCCGTTGGTAGCTTCCGATCCGGTGGCGAACGTCGCCAAGCTCCTCGTAGACATTGGCCAGTTCATGGGCATCCAACCCGGGCAGGCGACGGGAAGCCTCGAGCGCCCGCTCGTAGAACTGCTCGGCCTCGACATGGGCGTGGATCGCTGAAGCCCGCGCTGCCGCCGCCAAGGCGTAGGTCCAGGCCTCCTCGAATCGCTGCGCATGGAGATAGTGAAGGGACAGCAGCTCCGGCTGATCGCCACCGGTGCTCCCGACCGAAGCCCGGATGGCATCCGCGACCCGCCCGTGCAGATCGCGGCGGAGCCGGTAGGGCAGGCCTTCATAGGCGCTGTCCCGGACAAGTGCGTGATCGAAGCTCAAGTTGCCGCTGTCGTCGTAGCGGACCAGCCCGGCCAACCTCTCGAGCAGGTCGGCGGTCTCGGGAAGATCGTCGAGGACCTCGCGTAGCAGCTCGGGAGAGAAGGACCGTCCCAGGACGGATGCTCGGCGCAACAGGCTCCGGTCGTCCGGCGTTAGCCGGTCGATGCGGGCCGAAATCAATGCTTCGATGTTGTCCGGAAGGACGTCGGCCGACAGGGCAGTTCGAGCATTAGCGACAAGCTCGGTGAGATATAGCGGGTTGCCTCCGGACCGTTCGGCAAGCGCCGCGATCTGGTGTGGCGGGATGGGTGCTTCCTCCGTGGCGAGGTGGAGCAGAGAGACCGCATCGTCGACGGGCAACGGTTCGAGATGCAGAGTCACGACCGGAGGACGGGCAACGAAGCCCTTGTCGCCGTCCCGGCGAGTGACGCAGACAAGCCACGGCCGCGATTGGAGCAGAGGTGCGAGCCGCTGCAGCAGATCGGCTGATGCTTCGTCCATCCAATGTGCATCCTCGATCGTAAGCAGCGTTGGCCCGGGCAACAAGGCGGTGAGCACCTGGGCCATGACCTCGCCGACGCGGTCCCGCCGAAATCGTTCCTCGAGCTGTGCCGTCTGCGGCGTCTCCGGCACGGCGACGTCGACAATCCCGCCGATCAACGGCGTCCACGCCACCAGTGCCGGGTCGATGGCGATGAGCGCGTTTTGAAGCTGGTCAGCTTCGTGGGCATCATCTATGGCGCCACCAATACCGAGGACTCCTCGGATCAGGTGGCGGAGCGCGAAGTATGGCGTAGCGGCGTCGTACGGTTCGCAGGTCGCCGCGAGTTGGAGCATTTCTGCGGCCCGGCTCCGCAATTCCTCGACGAGCCGGGACTTACCCAGGCCCGGCTCACCCACCAGTTCGATGAGCCGACCCTGACCCTTTCCGGCCATGTCGGCCGCCTCGAGCAATGTGGCCATCTCCGTGCGGCGGCCGACGAGAGGAACAGAGGCGGATGGTTCGACAACCTTCGCGGCGGTCGCGGGACCGACCACCAGAGCGCGGACGGGCTTCGCTTTGCCCTTCACGAGGAAGGGCTCGAGCTCCGTGGTTTCGAACTTCGTCGGAGAGCGGGCGAGCACCTCCGCAGAAGACAGAATCTGGCCTGGCGTGGCTTTCGCCATCAGCCGGGCGGCCAGGTTGACGGCGTCGCCCATGACCGTGAACGTGCGGCGGTACGGAGGCCCGATATCACCGGCAAAGACGTCGCCCCGATTGACGCCCATGCGAACCGCTATCCCGAAATCGCCTTCGATGATCTCCCTGAGGGTGAGGAGCATCCGGCGTTCGTCATCACCCGAGCTGGTCGGCATGCCAGCCGCCAGGATGATCTTGCCCCCATCGCGATCGACGTCGCTGCCAAGGAACGTGATCGTCCACCGGTCGGCGGCGTTCTGTACGCCCGTGACGAGGACGTCCAAGCGCCGGGCGGCCTCCTCGACGCCGGATGTCGAGATGAGATCGTCCAACCCATCGAAATGTAGGAATGCCACCGTAACGCGACGATGCTCCTGCTGATGACCCCCTGACCGGAGCCATTCTCTAAGCGCCACCGGAATTCCGTGGGAAAGATCGCGGCGCGACTCAACAGTCACCACGTCGTGGCTCAATGGAACAGACGGCGGTCGGCGCAGCAGTCGCCCTGGCCCTTTGACGGCCCCGAGCGCCCCCCTCGAGAGTGCCGCGGCGGTTTGCTCACTCACCACGATCTCGTCCGCCTCGGCGGTGGCTTCCATCAGCACCGTCGCGCTCGTCGCAGGACCGGTCACCAGCAGCTCGCGATGGGACTCGCCGACGAGGAACAGGTGAAAGGCACCGCTGTGAACGCCGACCGACATGTGCAGCAATACGGTCTGACCAGCCGCTTCCAGCCGGCCCACCTCACGCAGCATTCGGCGCATGCCGCCGGCCGCATGGCAGGCCCGAACCGCGTGGTCATCACCTGAGAACAGCAGGAGCAGGGCGTCGCCACCGAACTTCAGGAGCCCGCCACCATCGGCATAGGCAACGGCGAGGAGTTTGTCGAAGCAGCCGTCGATGGCCTCCGCCAGCTCTTCCGCTCCGACTTTGCCCCGTTTGGCAAGGCGCTCCGACAACTTGGTGAAGCCCGAGATATCCACAAAGACGAGGGTGCCCTCTACCGTGCGAAAACGGGCCTGCGCACCCTCGTCAAGCCACTCGACGACCAGCCGTGGGAGATAGGGAGCGTACGAGGTCGCTCCATCGCCAGCTCTGGCCCCACTTGCCGCCACTGTTGCCCCGAACCCTCTTTGCCGCTGTCGGCGGCGGCACCCCTCGACCGACCCAAACAAGACAAGCCTACGGCAAAAGCACTCCAGGGTCAGGGTAGGTACGCCGACTTCTGGGTACATGCATCCTGTGGCGAATCCGATCGAGGAGAGCGTCGATTTCTTGCGAGATGGGCGTTCGCGTACGTTTGCGGGATCTTGGTCCCGCTTTCGGCCCCATGCTCAGGGACCTCCCCCCAAATCCCGAGCTTTCGCGCCCTCCGCCACGCCGCAAGGAACGCGTACCCAAATCACCGGCGTGGCGCAGCGCACCTTTCTTTCCCGGCGGAGCGACTCCGTTCGATAGAGCGCTCTGCGTGGTCGGGCGGAGGGGAAAGGGTTGACGAATCAGGCTGAGCGTCTACGATAGGCCCGCGCTTCGCCGGCGGTCACGCGCGCGATGCTATCGGGGCAGGGGGGCGACCATGCGGTTTTCCAGGGGCAGGCGGTTGCAGGCGGAGTTGGCGACCGCGAGCTTGAGTTTGTTACTCGTCGGCTGGGCGACGGTCGCCGCGCCGGCGGCTCACGCGGCGAGCAATCTCGGCGTCTATGTCGGCTACGCCGACTCCGTTCACGCCAGTGCGTCGCACTTCCCGACCCCCTGGTTCGGTGACTCGGGCGTGAACTTCCAGGGCTGCAATCCCACCTCTTCCTGTGCGTATGACGCGGGCGCCGTACGGCTCGTCAACAACAGCAATACGTCGCTCTCGATCGACAAAATTACGGTCAACATCGGCACCTGCCCGTTCTCGCTCTGGTCGGCCCAGACCGTCCCCGCCGGCGGGCAACTCATCGTCACCCAGACAATCAGCGGCGCCGCCTCCGGATGTGTCAACGACGGTACTTTGGACACATCCGACGTGCCGAGTGCCGGCAACTGCACCCCTGACGGCATCATCCCATCCGTCGACGTGACCATCAGCGGGACCAAAACCTCGTTCAGCGATACCGCCCAAGTTCTCAACACGGGTGGCGTCGACCCAGGCAGCTGTGCAGGCACCAACGAGTCCAACCAGTGGACGTTGATCGGTACAGCCGCATGTCCGGGATCATCTCTGACGCTGGCGCCCAGCAGCCAGAGCGATCAGACCGGATCGCCGGCGACCGTTACTGCCAACTTCTCCAACAGCTGCAACATTCCGCTCTCCGGAGTGACCGTCAACTTCTCGGTGATCTCCGGCCCCAACATCGGACTCACTGGGTCGGGGGTGACGGACACGAGCGGCAACGCGTCATTCACCTATACCGGCTCGACGGTCGGCACCTACAGTGTGCAGGCTTCGGTAACGAACGGTAGCGGCACAGTCACTTCCAACACCGTGTCCGTGACGTGGGCGAATGGAGTGGCCGTCTGCCAGCCCAACCAGTCGTGCACGGCGACGGCCAGCGTGCCCAACTCGATGAGCTCGTCAATAACCGGCACGTCCTCGACCGGCGGCACGATCATCATCAACATCGGTCAGGACACCATCAGCTGCGGCGACACGTTCGCTCACGCCCCCGCCGTGACGACCTTTGCCACGCAGGGCTCCTTCACAGCACCCAAGCACGTGGTCCTCACCATCGCCAAGGCGGCGGTCGCCGGGCGGAACAAGAACAAGTTCGAGATCTGTTACTCCTCGCCCACGCCGTTCGTTGACCAATTCGGACACACCGGGACAACGGGCATCTTGCCGTCGTGTCGGAAGGTAGGGAACGTGGCCCCGTGCGAGATCTCGACCACATCGAAAAAGGGCGACGTGATCGAGACCTTCATCGTGTCCGCCAGCGACCCGAAGTTCTTCTGACGCCGCTGGACGCAGTGGTGGCGACGCCGACGAACCGACGCAAAGACGCAAAGACGCAAAGACGCAGCGCTACTGCAGGATGTTCACGGCCCGGGCGATCACCAGCGCCACTGTCGCAACCGAGACCGCGGATTGCATCATCATGGCGAGCTTGGCCCAGCGGCTAAGAGGCAAGACGTCGGTAGGGCTAAACGCGGTGGCATTGGTGAACGACACATACACATAGTCCACAAATGCCGGCTCCCAGTGAGGAGGGGCCAGATCTGGGCTGTCCATCTGTGGATACAGGAAATCCGGGTACTTGCTCGTTCCCTGCGCTCTTGCCACCGGTCCACCGCGGTCGAATTCCCAATACCACAGCGCGAACACCACCACGTTGGTCAGCCAGATGACGGCGCCGGTGGCCAGAAGTGTCCTCGGATTCTTTGTCGCCATGCCATTGATGAGACGGTCTATAAGGCGGAGGGCCGACCAACCGTTCGCAAAACTGATGATTGCAATAAGAACCAGGCTGGCGGCGCGGAGCGGGGGCGAGGGGCGGTCGATACGCCGCGGGTTGGCGGCAAAGATACCCACCAAAAGAAGACCAGCGAGTCCGGGCAGCAGCCACCGAGGATGGGGTGCTACAGCATCAGGAAGCGACAACTGCAGCGCGATCGCGACCGCCACCGTCATGGTCACGGGCAGACGAGGCTCGCCCTGCGTGACCCGACGCCACGACGGGATCAGCACACCCTCCTCGGCCCTGTGCAGCAACTTCAGCTCAGGATCAAGCAGCCGTTCCATTCGTCGCAGCCGGGCATGAAGGTGTTCGGTCGTGTGATCGCCAGCACCACTGCTCTCCTCAGGCGCCTCCGCGCCGGTCGAGTGATCGTCACTGGCTGGGCTCACCCCGCCATTCTGCCCGACCGCCGCCGGCGGCGTCGGGAATCTCGGCGCCCATGACCGCGGCTTGGACTTCGAACGCTGGCCGGGCATGACCAGCCTTTTCCCCATACCGAGCCGTGTTGCCTGGCGAGAGGGTTGAACGAGCCGGTGACGCCGAAGCCGGTCGTCGCCGCCTTCGAGCCAGTGGTGGTTTGCGTTCGGTTCCAGTAATCCCGTCGACGCTGCAGGGACGCGGCCACCAGACTGGTCGTCGTGCGATCCACATGCACGATGAGGAAGTCGAGGTTGACGACGCGCTCGTCCAATCGCTCCTCGCCGCGCAGATGCCCGATCTCGCGAGCCGGCCGATTACAAAGGTTGAGCCGTGGGGCACTGACAACGGCATCTGGCGCATCGGCGACGACCTCGTCGTGCGTCTGCCCCGCATCCACTGGGCGACGGAACAGATCGAGCGGGAAGCGAGGTGGCTGCCCCGCCTCGCCCCGCACCTTCAGGTTGCCGTACCCGAGCCCATCGCCATCGGCGAGCCGGGCAACGGCTACCCCTACCGCTGGGCGGTGCACCGGTGGATACCGGGCGAAGGCGCCGCACTCGACCGCGTCGAGAACCCGGCTTCGTTCGCTCTCGACCTGGCCGAAGTCGTCCGCAGACTGCAAGCCGTGCCGACGCACGACGCTCCGTCGGCCCAAAACAGGGCCCGGCCACTACACGAGTATGACCGGTCGACCCGCGGCGCCATCGACAGCGCGAGCCACCTGATCGACGCAGTGGCTGCCACGGCAGTGTGGGAGGAAGCACTGGCGGCACTCCCGCACGATGGTGATCCGGTCTGGGTGCACGGAGACCTCGAGGGGAACTGTCTCGTGCGCGACGGCCGGCTGTGCGGCATCGTCGATTGGGGTTCCGCTTGCGCCGGCGATCCCGCTGTCGACATCCAGGTCGTGTGGTCGCCGCTGTTCACCGACGACTCTCGCCGTGTCTTCCTCGACGCCCTCGATGTCGACGACTCCACCCTCGCTCGCAGCCGTGGCGCAGCGATCAACCAGGCGTGCGCAGCGCTGCCGTACTACATGGAGACCTACCCGCTGATCGTCGAGAGGTCGTGGCACAAACTGGCGTCACTCGGCGTACCCCCTCGAACCGCCACGTAGCCGCGGTCCTCAGGGCAACGCAGTCATCTTCTTGCCATCAAGCAGCTCGCGGGTCGCGTCGGCGTGACCAGCGTGGTGCAATCCTCTCCGTTCGCTGCTGCTAACGCAGATACGCGCCGATGATCTCGGCACTCGTCACGTCAGTGTCGAGCGCGAACTCGCCTTTGCGATCGCGGTGGTTCTCCTGGCGGCCGCCCTCCTGGCCAAGAGGGTTGCTGGGGCCCGGCGCCGCCGGGCGCTCGCATCTTCGGGGTAATCATCGGTCGCCGATGGATCGCGGATGCGCCGCCTATCAGCGCCGCCTGCAAGCACTGTCCGAGCGATATCGGCCCCGAACGCCCCGACCTCCTTTTCGCCTGCTGAGTGCCGGGCGGTCGTGATGGCGTCCTCGATGCTGCCTCGCTCCCGTCGGTCTGAACCAGGACTTGCAACCGCCGACCCGACCATCGTGCCGGCGCCAGAGGTCCTGCGCTTGCGGCTTGGTCGCACTCGTCGTGGCGGCGGATCCAGACCTGGAACGCCTCTCTCCCTCGTCGCGACCTTTGGGTGCCCGGTCGAGGATCGGGCAGTACCCCATCAGGAACTCGATTTCGCGCCAGGTGGTCGAGTATGTGTGGTAGACGACGGCAGCTCGCGGCGCTGGCAGGCAAGCTCGTGCACGACGCCGCCGAGCCGACGATGTCGGACGACACGA
>JRHI01000229.1_pt1 | contig 64271 bp, 67 predicted proteins | sample 215371 | NCBI WGS metagenome assembly JRHI01 (sample SAMN02929681, study PRJNA255918) | sediment metagenome | biome: cave system; feature: Ice Cave; material: Sediment; isolation source: sediment from deep within a dark volcanic ice cave with no known source of... ...
GCCTAGATCAGGTTGAAGCCCTCGCGCATCTGCGGGACTAGTTCCCACCAACTCGAATCGTCGGCGCCGTCGCCATGAATGCGGTAGATGCGCGCATCCCAATTGCTGCCGGTGGCGTCCGGATCCTGTCGCCACAGCATCACTTTGAAATTCTTGATGCTCCCGTACTCGGTAATCCTATCTTGGATTCGTGAGTCGAGCTCGCTCATGCCGATGAGCGAACGGGGAACGAATCTCAGACCTTCCGCCATCGCGTCGCGACGGCGATGAACGCAATGATCCCCACTACGCCGATCGCAGCTTCGGTGTTGAGCAATCCGCCCGCGCCCCAGCGCGTGTGCGCCCAGCCATCGACCAGCGTCATGTAAGCGATCGGCATGTTCGACAGCGAGGCGTACACGTTGAATTTGGTCGCCGCGGCGCCGAGGCCGATCGTCTCCAGCACCACCGCCGTGAAACCGGCATAGGTCAGTCCCTGGATGAACGCGTACATCAGCGTGAACACCACATACATCGCTTCGGTTCGCGGTGCGATGGCCATGGCGACGGTGCACATCGCCATCAGCAGGCCGTAGAGAACGTACGCCGTCTTGCGATCGATTCGATCGCTGCCGTAACCGCCGACGAGACAGCCGAGCGCGGACACGATGCCGCTAAAGACTCCCGTTGCCAGTGCCACGGTGTTCGCGCTGGCGTGCCAATCATCGGCCACTGCCGCCCACAGATTGGACGCGGCGCCGCTGCCGATGGGAAGAAAACAGATGAGGAGCGCGAGAATGCCCGCGCGCGCCCGTGCCACCTGCCAGAGATCCTTCAGCACCGCGACCAGCATGCGGCCGTAGTGGCCGGCACGCGCCATCGGCGGCGGTTCGGGGACGAACCACAGCGCCGCTCCACAGAGGGCGCACGCCACCGCCAGCGCGGCGCCGGCCATCCACGGCTCGGGCAGGGTCTGCGCGAGCCACAGCCCCGCGCCGCCGCCCAAGCCGTTGMCGCCGAGATTGCCGGCCTGGAACCAGCCGCCGGCGCGTCCGTGCAGCTCCGGTGGCGTGTTGTAGATCATCAGGCTTTCCGACGCCATCGCCAGGAAGGTAACCGCTACGTTCGACACCAGCACCGCCGCGTACAACAGCGGCAGGGATCGCTCGTCGGCGGGGACCGCTCCCGTGACAAAAATGCCCACGGCGCTCACCAGGCCTGCAAGGACGTACCACCTCTTGCGCGAAAGCGTGGTGTCCGCCACAGGCGCCCACAGGAATTTCCACGTTTGCGGGATATAGCTGAACGCGACGAGCCCGGCCACCTGTTCGACGCTCACGCCCGCCTGCGTGAGTTGATAGCCGATCGCTATCGAGAGGTACCCGCCCATCGCTCCGAAAGGAACGATCAGAAACATGAACACGCTCGGATGTATTCGGCGCACGAGAGAGGTCGCAGCGGGTCAGGATCGCGGGGTCGCGTCGAAGGCGCAGGCCGCGCGACAGGCTTTCACCGCAGGTCGTCGAGCGCCTTGCGGGTGGCAGCGAGAAGCGCGTCGGCGCCGACGGGAGCGCCGGTCGCCTTCTTCATCCATAGATCGGGAGCGATGTTCCCGGCGGTGGCCATGCGCTCGAACTCCGGCCCGATGGCTCCCGCCTTTTCCATCTGCTGCTCAATCTGGAACGCGATCAGGTGGCCGATGGGATAGTCGGGGAGGTAGAGCGTCGAGTGGATCATGTGTGAGTAGACGCCAAGGAGCACGACGTCCCTGGTCCCAAAGGCGCCCGCGTAGTAGCGGTTCCACACGTCCTTCGCGATGGCGATCGTCGCGACCTTTAGCTCGGCGGGGGTGGCGGCGGGATGCTCGTACATCCAGTGCCAGACCCCCATGTCCACCAGCGCCACGCCGGAGATTTCGTAGCAGGCCCAGAAGTCGTTGAGCGTCTTCATCGCCTGCGTCTTCGCCGTGGGCTTCGAGAGGCCCAGCAGCTCGAGATCGTGCCCCTGGAAGACGAACGCCAGGGCCTCGGTGAACGCGGTGTTCGGCACGCCCTGGAGAAGTGTGTGGTCGATCGTGTTGAGCGAAAAGGTCTGTTCGACGTTGTGCCCCATCTCGTGGACGGCGATGTTGAAGCCCTTGTAGTTCATGCCGTCCTTCTCGACGCGCGTTCGGAGATGCGCCTTGTCCGCTCGCCGCCCTGCACCCATGGCATGGCCGGAACCGCGCGCCGGGTCGACCACGATGTTCGCGGCCAGCATCGAGGCTTTGTCCGGCGAGAAGCCGAGCTTCACGAGCATGGCGGGAATGTCGTTCTGGTACACCTCCGCGGTCGGGTATTTCTTGCGCACGATCTCGTCGAGTTGCTCCTCCTGATAGTCGCCGCGTGCGCGGAATCCGTCGTACCAGATGTCGAACGGTTCGAGCTTGCGCCCGAGCCGCTGCGCCACGAGCTTTGCGACGCGCGGAACCTCGGGTGAAGTCAGGACCTCTTCCAGCATCTTCTTCACGCGAGCTTCGGGGATCTGCCGGTCCTCCTCGAATCGGCGCGCAATCAGCGTCGGCGCGGAAGGCGACCACGCGTCGACCTGCCGCTGTGCCCGGAATACGGCAAGGAGCTTGGCGTACCGCGTGTCGGGCTCGGGTTCGCTGCCCGGCTTTTTTCCGGATGGCGCCGGCGTGTCGGAGTCCTTGTCCGTCGTCGCGCGCACCTCGTTGGTCACCGGATTCCAGTCGACCTGCGGGTTGTCGACGACGGAATCGGGGATCGTCTGCGTCACGATCCGCTCCATCACCTTCATGATGGCGCGCTGCTTGGCGATCCCATTCTTCGGATCGGTGTAGTCGGCCTTGATCTGGTCGCGAAGATTCCAGTGCGACAGCAGGCGAAGCTTCGGCGGAAACAGGCGAGTCCCGTTCGAGTCGACGACATGGTGCATCCAGATGTTGTATCCGGCGATGTACTGATCGGCTTCGGCGGACGCCTTGGCGGTGGCGAGTCTCACCGCCGCAGGGATCCGCTTCGAGAACCGCTCCGCCAGCCGGGCTTCCGCCCACTCCCGGCGTGTCCAGGCCTCGCCCTTCTGCAGCCGCTCGTCGAGCGACGTGAGGGGAAAGTTGAGGAGGATCACGAAAGCGAGTTTGTTGGCGAACAAGTCGTCGCTCACGTGGGCGCCGGGATCGTAGGCAGCGAGCRTCTCGTCGAAGGATCGGATCGGTCCGAGATCGAGGTCCGTCTGGCGCCGGAAGTCGCGGCCGATCTCCTGCAGATGCCCGTCGAGGGACTCGAACACGAACTCCATGCGCGAGAAGAGCGCGTCGCGCGCCGCAGCGTCGCCCGCGTAGTTTTCGCGAACGAACGAGGCGAGAGCTGCCGCGTCGCCGTCTCCCTTACCGGGGTTGCTCGCCTCGTCTTGCCGCCAGAACTTCGCGAGTTGCGCGAGCCCGCGCGCGATGCGTGCGCGCTCGGCCTCGCCGTGCTTCGCGACCAGCTCCTGCTCGAGTGCGCTCATCGGATCGGTTCTCCCAGGGGTTTGCGCCCATGCGAACCCCGGGACGCAAGCCAGCATAAGCACGAAACCGCATAGACGTGGAATGGACATGCGGCGGAGAATAGCAGTTTGCATCCAACGACAAAATCCATGAAGGCAAACAAACCCACCGTAAAACCGGACCCAACGCACGGCGCGCCCGCGGTCGATCCGAATCTCGGCCATCATCCGACCGCGCCCGCGACCCCGAACCCGGCGCCGCCGCATGCCGGCGCCAAAGGTCAGGAACCGCCGCGCGCGCGTTCGCGAATCAGCGAACACGGACGTGGACGACGGCCGAAGTAAGGAATCGTTCAGGGATTGCTTGCGACATCGCCCGTGAAGGGCGAGCGATTGCGGGCTTTGGGCTGGCGACGTGCCGTGGGGCGCTTGCGCGGCGCCGGCGAAGCGCGACCCGATCTGTTACGCGTGCTTCAGCCCAGTGGAACGACCTTGACCACTTCTTCCGGAGTCGTTAATCCCTGAGCGATTTTCATCGCGCCGGAGACGCGCAGCGGCTTCATGCCTTCCTTGTAAGCGAGCTCGCGGATCTTGGCATCGTCCGACTCCTTGTGGATCAGATGCCGCAGCGGCGCGGTAAGGGTCATGATTTCGTAAAGCCCTAGCCGGCCGTAATAACCGGTCATCCGGCATTCCAGGCAGCCCGCGGCATTCTGCGCTTGCTGCGGCAAATCCGCGACGAAGGGCGCCGTCAGCATTCGCCATGTGTCTTCGTCGGGCGGCTCCGCCGGCTTTTTGCAATGCGGACAAAGCGTACGCACCAGGCGCTGGGCCATCACCCCGATCACCGTCGAGTTGATCAGGTAGGGCGGAACGCCGAGATCGAGAAGGCGGGTGATCGCCGTCGGCGCATCGTTGGTGTGCAGCGACGAGAGAACTAGGTGACCGGTAAGCGCCGCCTGTACCGCCATGTCGGCGGTGTCGCGGTCCCGGATTTCGCCGACCATGATGATGTCCGGATCCTGACGCAGGAGCGTGCGCACACCGCTGGCGAAGTCGACACCGATCCCTGGCTGCACCTGCATCTGGTTGAATTCGGGAGCGATCATTTCGATCGGGTCCTCGATCGAGCAGACGTTGACCTCGGGCGTCGCGAGCTGCTTCATCGTCGAGTACAGCGTCGTCGTCTTTCCCGATCCGGTCGGCCCCGTGACCAGGATGATGCCGTAGGGCTCCTTGATCATCTTGTCCCAGCGCTCGCGATCCTCGCCGGCGAAGCCGAGCTCCTCGAAGTCGCGCACCAGGACGTCGGGCGTAAAAATACGCATCACCACTTTTTCGCCAAACGCGGTCGGCATGGTCGAGATGCGCAGCTCGATCTCGGTCCCGTCGGGAGAAATGGTCTTGATGCGGCCGTCCTGCGGCCGCCGCTTTTCGACGATCTCCATCCGCGCCAGCAGCTTGATGCGGCTGGTCATCGCGATCAGCACCGGATTCGGAATCGCGTACACCTGATGCAACACGCCATCGATGCGAAAACGCACCACGCCGCTGTCGCGGCGGGGCTCGATGTGAATGTCGGACGCGCGCTGCTCGAACGCGTATTGCCACAGCCAGTCGACGATGTGGACGACGTGCTGATCGTTGGCGTCGAGCTGCCCGTGCTTGCCGAGCTCGACCAGCTGCTCGAAATTGCGAGCCAGCGAGATGTCGCCCTTCGACGTCTCCTGCGCCTTTTTCATCGACCTCGCGAGATTGAAGAACTCGCCGAGGAAGCGCCGGATATCCTGCGGATTGGCGAACACCAGCTTGATTCGCAGGCGCAGGATCTGCTCGAGCTCGTCGGCCCAGGCGCGCACGAACGGCTCGCAGGTGGCAACGGTGAGTATTCCCCCGGCGACATGCACCGGCAGAATGCGGTAGCGCTCCGCGTAAGCGTTGGACATGGTCGCGGTGACCGCGACCAGATCGATCTTCAGCGGATCGATGTGCTGATAGGGAACACCCAGCTTGCCCGCCAGCCATTCGACCAGCGCATCGAGCGTAATCACCTTGCGCGGCGGCGCCAGCGAATGCCATTTCTGATCGGCGATCAACTCAAGCGGGGTTTCGAAGCGCTGGGTGCGCGAGCGGGCGAGCTTTTCCGCCTGCGCCGTCGACACCAGACCGTCGGCAACCATCAGCTTGAGAATGTCCTCCAGCCGAAGCCTGCGATCCGGCGCCTTCGCGGACTGCGACTTGGCGCCCTCGGCGGCTGGACCGGGCGGCGCGCTCGGCGTATTGACGGGATTCGAGGCCATCACGCTACTATAGACCGAAGCGGCGGCGTGTGACAGCGTCGCCATGCTGGCTCGCGCACCATCGCTGCGACCGAAAGACATCCTTGCGTACCTGTCGATGACTACGCTTCTTGCCGTCCTCGCCGATATCACGACCCTCGAGGTCGATGCGATCGTCAACGCGGCCAACAGCACGCTGCTCGGAGGCGGCGGTGTCGACGGCGCGATCCACCGTGCGGCAGGGCCCGATCTGCTCGCGGAATGCAGGCGCCTCGGCGGGTGTGACACCGGTGATGCGAAGATCTCCGGCGGCTACCGCCTTCCCGCAGCGCATGTCATTCACACCGTCGGGCCGGTATGGCGTGGCGGCGCTCACGGCGAGCCGGAATTGCTGGCGCGCTGCTACCGCCGTTGCCTCGAGCTCGCCGTCGTGCACCGGCTTCACTCGATCGCATTTCCGGCGATCAGTTGCGGAGCGTATGGTTATCCGCTGCGGCTCGCGATTCCGATCGCGGTTCAAACCGTCCGCGGCTTCGGTGCGCTCGATCGCGTCGTTTTCGCGTGTGCCAGTCGCGAGGTGCGCGAGGCGTACGAGGCGGCTCTCGGCGAGCCGCAATAGAACCCTATTCTGTGTCGACGCCTTCTTCGACTGGCTCCGCTGGCGACTCCGGAACTTGGAACACCTCGCGCAGATAAGCCACGTACGAGGGATCGTAATCCATCGCTTTCGACGGCTCGTCGCTGATCTTGGCCACGGGTTGCCCGTTGCATCGGGTCATCTTGATGACGATCTGAATCGGCTGGTAACCGAGGTCATTGGTCAAATTAGTGCCGATGCCGAAGGCGGTCTGACTGCGCCCCCTGAAATACTCGAACAGCCGAACCGCCAGCGGCACGTTGAGCGCATCCGAGAACACCATGGTCTTGGTTCTCGGGTCGATACGCATTTTGGCGTAGTGCGCGATGAGCTTCTCGCCCCATTCGAAAGGATCGCCCGAGTCGTGGCGCACGCCGTCGAACAGCTTGCAAAAGAACAGATCGAAGTCGCGCAGGAACGCTTCCATACCACACACGTCGGACAGCGCAATACCGAGATCGCCTCGATACTCGCGCGCCCAGGTGTTGAACGCGAAGACCTGCGAATCGCGCAACCTCGGCCCGACCGCCTGACATGCCTGCAGGTACTCGTGCGCCATCGTACCCAGCGGGGTGAGCCCGTGCTCCAGCGCGAAGTAGACGTTGCTCGTGCCGACGAACTTCGCGCCGATGCCTTTCTTGAGCGCGAGAATCACTTCCTTCTGCCAGTCTCCGGAAAAACGCCGCCGCGTGCCGTAGTCGGCGACCCGAAACTCCGGGTCGGAGACCGCGTTGATTTGCTCGATCTTTGCGGCCAGACGCCGGCGCCCCTCGGCGAAGTCCGGTCGCGACCGCGTATTGCGAAAGTAAACCTCGCTGACGATCGCCAGCACCGGGACCTCGAACAGTATGGTGTGCAGCCAGGGTCCGATGATCGCGATCTCGATTTCGTTGGGCGACGCCGCGGAGCGCCTGACGTCGACGAAGCGATCCTGCAGATGAAACAACCCGAGCAGATCGACGAAGTCGCTCTTGAGAAAGCGCCAGCCGCGCAGATATTCGAGCTCGCGTCGCACAAAGCGCAAGCCGCAGAGACCGGCAAGCTCGCGCTCGATCTCGGCGATATAAGGCGTCAGGTCGACGCCCGGCGTGCGGCATTTGAACCGGTACTCGACCTGCGCTTCAGGGAAATGATGCAGCACGACCTGCATCATGGTGAACTTGTACAGGTCGGTATCGAGCAGCGAGTTAATGATCATTCGAAAGTCACGGGTCCGACGCTCCGTCGGCCGAAGGGACGCCCATGTTACCCGGACAGGACCGCGCCCTGCCAGCCGAGGGCCGGCCCACGGAACTCACGGCCCGCGCCCGGTAGCAATCAATGGCACGGTACGGGTAACATCGCCCCTACAAACCAGGAGCCGCCCAATGCTAGTGAACTGCGTCGCGTATCAGGAGGGCACCAAGCTCAGCGACATTCCGAAGGAAGACATCAGCGAGTACGTCAAGCGCCCCGATTGCTTTGTCTGGGTCGCCCTCAAGGATCCCACGCAGGCCGAGCTCGAGGAAATGCGCGACGAGTTCGGCTTGCACGAGCTGGCCGTTGAAGACGCTCGCCACGGCCACCAGCGGCCGAAGATCGAAGAGTACGGGAACTCGTTGTTCGCCGTGCTGCAGACGATCGAGATCAAGGAAGATGAGCTTCAAGTCGGCGAGGTCGACGTCTTCGTCGGCCCGAACTACATCCTCTCGGTTCGTTTGCACAGCGAGCGCGGATTCTCCGAGGTGCGCGCCCGGTGCGAGCGTGAGCCACACTTGCTCAAGCACGGTGCGGCCTATGTGTTCTATGCGCTGATGGACGCCGTCGTTGATCGCTATTTTCCGATCCTCGATGCGTTGGAGTCCGAGCTCGAGCAGATCGAGGAGCAGATCTTCCTGCGCAACACCGCGCGCTCCAACATAGAAGCTCTCTATGCCTTGAAGCGGCGCCTGATGACCCTCAAGCACGCCGTCGATCCGCTCATGGAGGCGGTCAGCAAGCTCTACGGGGGCAGGGTCCCGCAGATATGCTCCGGCATGGGCGAATATTTCCGCGATGTGTTCGATCACCTGCAGCGGCTGCATGCGACGATCGAAGGGATTCGGGACATGCAGACCACGGCCATTCAGGTCAACCTCGGCATGATCAGCTTGAACGAAACCGAGGTCACCAAGAAGCTGGCGGGGTGGGCCGCGATTATCGGTATGCCGACGATGATCGCGGGAATCTACGGCATGAACTTCAAGCACATGCCCGAGCTCGATTGGGTGTGGGGATATCCGGTGTCGGTCGCCTTTATGGTGGCGGTCGATCTGTGGCTTTATTTTCAGTTCAAGAAAACGAAATGGCTGTAATGCGCGCGCTGATGCGAGCTCGATCCCAGCTTCAGTGAACGCTCGGCTTGTCGTTGTTCGCCACCGGCGTCACCGGTATGACGCGCTTGCCTGTCGGCGGCTGGTGCCAGGTCGGCTGCAGCGTGACGTGGTCGATGCCGTAGCGCTGCGCAAGGAGGCGCTGCGCCGCCGCCAGCGTTTGCGGCCACGCGGCGGCATCGCGAACCCGAAGGTGCGCCGAAAGCGCCGCACGGTTGCTGGTCATGTACCAGACGTGCAGATCGTGGACCGCGGAGACACCGGGAAGACGCGTTAGCGCCCGGCCGATGTCGTCGTATGAAAGATGCGCCGGCACGCCCTCCATCAGCACCTGGGTCGAGGTTCGCAGCAGCAGCCACGTCGAACGCAGAATCAGCGCCGAAACGAACAAGGAAAGAATCGGATCGATCGGCAGCCATCCGGTCGCTACGATCACCGCGCCGGCGACCACCGCCGCCACCGAGCCCAGCATGTCGCCCATCACGTGCAACAGCGCCGCCCGGCTATTGAGGCTATGGTGCCCCGACAACAGCCATGCCGACGCGAGGTTGACTACCAGTCCCGCCGCCGCGACGGCGACCACGATTCCGCCGATGACGGGGCTCGGCAACAGAAGGCGCCGGACGGCCTCCACCGCGATCCAGACGATCACCGCCAGCATGATCAGTGCGTTGATGAAGGCGGCAAGCACTTCGGCACGCGCATAGCCGTAACTGGCGCGCCTCGAGGGCGGCCGCCGCGATACGTGCTGGGCCAGGAGCGCGATCGCCAAGGCGGCGCTATCGGTAATCATGTGTCCAGCGTCGGACAGCAAGGCGAGCGACCCGGCCATCCACCCCCCTACCGCCTCGATCGCCGCGAAACCGAGCGTCAGCGAAAGGGCGATCCACAGCGACCGGCGCTCGCGCGATGCTTCCACGCGCGCGGTGTGGCGGTGAGGCTCGAGCGCGGATGGATGATGGGCGCTCATGCCGGCAGGGCCATCATTCGGGGCAGTCCCATCGTCGCAGATTAAACCAAGCGTGGCCGCTTTCCAATCGCTACGGACCTCGCGCCACCGCCGGACAGCGGTCACATCTGGCGGAATCGGTGCGCGAAGGCGCGGCTCACCAGCAAGGTCTCCGGGCGCGCCTTGAGCTTAATCAGTGTGCGGCCTCCGAGATCGCGGCTGGTTGCGGCGACGTGAGCGACGTTGACGATAGTGCCGCGGTGAATCTGCCAGAAACGCTGCGGATCGAGCTGATCGCCCAGCTCGCGCAGCGATGTTCGGATCAGGGCTTCGGCGTCGGCGGTGAAAACGCTGGTGTATTTGTCGTTAGCCTGAAAATAGCTGACGTCGTCGACGGCGATCAGCCGTACCTGATTGCCAACCGAAGCGCGTATCCATGCCAGCCGCTCGGGCGCGCCGCCGGCAGATCCCGCGAGCTTTTCGGCGAGGTAGGACGCGAGCCTGGGTTCATCGTCGGCGATCAGGGCGCGAGGTGCGCCGCCAGAGGTCACGCTCACGCCGGCTGCTCTTGCGTCAGCATCGGCAGGTCGATCGTCACCCGCGTACCGGGCCGCCGGTCTTCGATGGCCAGCGTTGCGTGCACGCCATGCATCGTCGACAGCCGCTCGCGGAGATTGGCCAGCCCGAGTCCCGTCGAGCCGGCCGCACGGGTCGCGCGAACGCCGAGCCCGTCGTCGGTCACCTCGAGTAAGAGGCGGTCGCCCTGCCGCCGCGCGGTAACGCTGACTTCGCCGCCGGCGATCTTGGGCTCGATGCCGTGCTTGATGGCGTTCTCAACCACCGGCTGCAACAGCATCGGAGGTAAGGGCAGCGCGGCGAGCTCGGGCTGCACGTCGATGCGATACGAAAGTCGCGAGCCCATGCGCAGCACAATCAGATCGAGATACGCGCGCAAGAGCTCGACTTGCCGGCCGAGCGTCGCGTCCGCACCGCCGGCGACGAAGGCGGCGCGGCGCAGGTAGTCGATCAAACGTTCGGTCATGTGCTTGGCCGTCGCCGGCTCAGCGTCGATGCGGCTGATCACGTTGGCCAGGGTGTTGTACAGAAAATGCGGCTCGATCTGCGCTTCGAGAAGCTGAAGCTGCGCGACCCGAATCTGTTTCTCGGCGGCTTCGCCGCGCGCCCGCTCGCGCTGGAACTCTGCCTCCGCTGTTGCCTGCCGCTCGCGCGCAAAAAAGATGGTCGCCAGGGTTGTCGAGATGATTACGCTTATCAACAAAATGGAGGTCGCGCCCTGAGGCGAGAAGACCGAGGTCCAAAGCTGCGGCCAATTCAGCAACGCGGCGCCGAGCGCGTAACCGGCGAAGACGCCGATGACGGACACGACCGAATAGTAAAGCGAGCGCGCCGCGAATGAAGCGCCCAGCAACCAGCGGCCAACCAGACGCTGGCCAAGCACAAAACCGCCCTGAATAAAAAACCCGATGCAGTTGGCAACCACCAGGTTGACCCAAACGACCCGCAGTACTCTCACGTGAGAATCGAACAGAAGCCAGAACATCGAGAACACCGCGGCGAACAGGGTATTCCAGATCAGCGCGAAGACGATGCTGCGCCCGGGAAAAGGCCTGACACGCCGGAAGAAAGGAATCGCTTCCAACGGATGGCCCGAGCCGCCTTGCCGCGGATCGCAGATTGCGTTGGATCGGTCGACTGTCGCCATGGTATTGCCTTTTCTCAAGTCTCCGCACGCGGCGATGCTCCGCGCGGCCGGTCGGGAGTCCCCACTGTCCGGAGGATGCGAGGGCCTCGCAAGCCCGGATGCGACGAACCGGCGGGCGCTGGCGCCGAAACGGCATTTGCCGGCGCGAGTTGCGGCGCTGGTCACGCACAGGCACCGCCGCGCACGCCGGGTGCTAGCCGCAGGGCGGCGCGCTCCCTAACCGGATAGGGCTCTGCAATGCGGGCCGCCTGCCCGTCTTGTCGACGTAAAGCGCAGCGATGGCCGCCATGTCTCGCGCCGGGTCGCCGGTCAGGTCCAAATAGCCCGCGACACCGACCTCCCGCCTTGGGTAATCGTTAAAAGCCAGTGCGAGGGGGACTCGGGCCGCGAGCGCCAGGTAGTAAAAGCCGGACCGCCAGTGCTCGGCGCGCTGCCGGGTGCCTTCGGGCGCGAGTGCAAGCAAAAACCGCTTCCGCGCCGAGAACTCGTCGGCAAGCCGCGCGATCGATCCCATCCGCGCGCCGCGATTGACCGCGATGCCGCCCCAACGCCGGAAAAGGGCTCGCAGCGGACTTCGAAACAGCGAATCCTTGCCGACCCAATGCACGTCGAGGTCGAGCGCCCATTTCGCCAGCAGCCCGATGACGAAATCCCAGTTCGAGGTGTGGGGGTAGAAAATAATCACCGCCTTCTTCGGCACCGGCTTGATGAGCACCGTCCGCCAGCCGTAAAGAGCGAGCACCGGCGCCGCAAGCCGGGCGCGCGGGCTGGCGCCGGCAGGCTGTCCATCGAACGCGGGCATTTGGGCAAACGGCGAGGAGGGCAAAACAGCGGGACGGTTTTCGAGTGTAGCAAACGAACGGCCCTTGGCCGACGGTAGAATAACGCCATGCCCAGCGTACCTGACGGCACGACGTCCCTGGTCATCGCCCGCATCGATGAAGCGACGTGCATCGGCTGCACGCTTTGCATTCAGGCGTGTCCGACCGACGCGATCGTCGGCGCGGCGAAGCTGATGCACACCGTCATTGCCGACCGCTGCACCGGATGCGAGCTGTGCCTGCCTCCCTGCCCCGTGGATTGCATTGCGGTGCTGCCCGCGGCGCGCATTTGGAGCCCCGCCGACGCCGAACGTGCGCGTCAGCACGCTTCGGCGCGCAATTCGCGCATTGCGGCCGGTTCGCGCAAGCGCGGGCAGGAAAGTGCGCCGGTCGATTCAGCGCGCCAGCGACGGCGGGCTGCGGTCGACGCCGCACTGGCGCGCGCTCGTTCGCGCCGTGCGGCTCGATCCGTACCGAATGCGTGAAACCTTGGCGCGGTCCGGAGACGTCTATTGAACGCGGCCAAGCGCCTGGAAATCTACACCCGGCTGCGGCAGCAGAATCCGAATCCGCGCAGCGAGCTCGAATACCGCACCCCTTTCGAGTTATTGGTCGCCGTGGTGCTCTCGGCGCAGGCGACCGACAAAAGCGTGAATCTCGCGACCGGCAAGCTTTTCCCCGTGGCGAACACACCGAAGGCGATGGTCAAGCTGGGCGAGGCGCGGCTTATTCCCTATATTCAAACCATCGGGCTGTTTCGCACCAAGGCCAAGAACGTTGTCGCGTTGTCGCGGCAATTGATGGTCGAGCACGCGGGCAATGTACCTTCCGATCATGACGCCCTCACCCGGCTGCCTGGCGTCGGCCGCAAGACCGCAAACGTCGTCCTGAACGTCGCCTTCGGTCATCCCACCATCGCCGTCGACACCCATATCTTCCGCGTCGCCAATCGCACCGGCCTGGCGCCGGGCAGGAACCCGGAAGAAGTCGAGCGCAAGCTGGTCAAGTTCACGCCCGACGAATTCCGGCACGATGCGCATCACTGGCTGATTCTGCACGGTCGCTACATCTGTCAGGCGCGGCTGCCCCGCTGCTGGGAATGCGTCATCGTCGACCTGTGCGAATTCCGTCACAAGACGATCGCTCCGTCGTCAGCGCCGAAACGTCGCTAAAGCTCGGCTCGCATGGAAAGCGCGCCGATAGTAAAAGGCGCCCGCAGGCGCCGTTTTCCACTGCTCAGTCGGCGCTCAGTTGACTTTCATTGCTTGATGACCAGGACCGGCGGCTGGGACGAGTAATACGCGGCGAGGTTTTCGATGTCCTGGTTCGACAATTTATCGACGAAGCTTGCCATCACCGGATTCTTGCGCAATCCGGACTGGTAATCGCGCAGCGCCTTGGCCAGGTAATCCGGATACTGTCCGCCAAGCTTTGGATTGTCCGCAACCTGGCTGTTGCCGTCCATGCCGTGGCACGCCGCGCAAACCTGCTGAACCCGGGCAAGCGCGGCTTTGGGATCGGCGGCGTCGCTCAAGGTCGCCGAGCAAATTGCGCACAAGGCGAGCAGCAACCGGGGAATGGCTCTCATCGTCGTTCGCTTATTTGCTGGCGGTCCTGGCTGCGGCGCCGGCGTAATAGGCCGCGAGGTCGGCGATATCCTTGTCCGACAGCGAAGCCGCGATGGCGCGCATCGAGGGGTGGCTGCGAGCCCCGCTTCGATATTCCTGAAGAGCCTTGACGAGGTACGCCTCGTGCTGGCCGCCGAGCTTGGGCACCTTGTAGACCTCGGGAAACGCCGTGCGCCAGCCGGTTATGCCGTGGCAGCCGACGCACATCTGCGTTTTCTGCGAGCCGGCAACGGCGTCGCCCGCGGACGGGCTTCCTTGCGCACAGGCCAGCGCCGGGAACAACAACGCGGCGGCGGCGAGGCGGAAAAACATCGCGGGGATCATGTTCCGAAGCTTTTGTGAAGCTTCCGCGGCGGCATCTCCGATGCGAAAGCTAACTTTTGTATTTTACGGTCTCGCCGCAAGCACGGTCAAACGCGAGACACGTTTATCGCTCGAGCAGGTCGCGTTTGGCCTTCACGGACTTCCATTCGTCGGCGTCGGGCGGCGCCGGCTTGCGTTCGATAATCGGCTTCCAGAGTTTTGCCAGCTCGGCGTTCAGGCTCGTGAACGGCTTCTGATCGTCCGGAACGTCGTCCTCTGCGTAAATGGCTTCGACCGGACATTCGGCAACACAGAGCGTGCAATCGATGCATTCATCCGGATCGATAACCAGAAAATTGGGACCTTCCCGAAAGCAGTCGACCGGACAGACATCGACGCAGTCGGTATACTTGCAACGAATGCAACTCTCGGTGACAACATAGGTCATTGCCGCGAATCCCTTGCTGGTGCGGAGGGTCGATTTTAGCAAATCGCGATCGAGGTCATCGGACAGATCGACCGAGCCGCACTTGCCGGCGCGCCGCAAGCGCCGCTTGCACCGCGAGGGTCTTTCCGCTAACGTACTTCGGGCAGCCAGTTCCGGTCGTTTTTTGGCCCCGCCGGCCAGCCGCCCATTCAGCGAGGTCCCATGAGCGAGAATATCAAGCACGTCACCGACGCCACCTTTGACAGCGATGTGCTGAACGCGGGCACGCCGGTGCTCGTCGATTACTGGGCGGAATGGTGCGGCCCCTGCAAGATGATCGCTCCCATCCTCGAAGATGTGGCCAAGGATTACGCGGGCCGGCTTACCGTGGCCAAGATCGATATCGATTCCAACCCTGCCGCCCCTGCCAAGTACGGCATTCGTGGCATCCCGACGCTGATTCTGTTCAAGGGCGGTCAGGTCGCGGCGCAAAAGGTCGGCGCCCTGTCCAAATCGCAGTTGACGGCCTTTATTGACAGCCACCTCTGAACCCGTTAGGCTCCTAACTCGTTGAATTGCGTCCCGCAGCGCGTATCGCGCGCGTGACGTCTCATCGGCGCCGCTTAAGCTGTTCCCGGCGCCAACCTCCCAGAGTGATTCAAGCGGCCAAAAGTGCCGCGCCGCGCTCTTCTCGTTACCGCCCCCCGCCCCCGGTCCACCTATGCACCTGTCCGACCTCAAGTCCAAACCCGTCACCGAACTCGTCGAAATCGCCAACACCAACGAGATCGACGGCGCCAACCGTTTGCGCAAGCACGACCTAATTTTCGCGCTGCTCAAGAACCAGGCGAAAAAAGGCGAAAGCATCTTCGGCGACGGCACGCTCGAGGTGTTGCCTGATGGTTTCGGGTTTTTGCGATCTCCGGACACCAGCTATCTCGCCGGCACCGACGACATCTACATCTCGCCGTCGCAGATCCGCCGCTTCAATCTTCACACCGGCGACACGATCGAAGGCGAGATCCGCACGCCCAAGGACGGCGAGCGCTACTTCGCGCTGGTCAAGGTCGACAAGGTCAACGGCGAGCCGCCGGAAAACGCCAAAAGCAAGATTCTGTTCGAGAACCTGACGCCGCTCTTTCCCGACGAGGTGCTGATCCTGGAGCGCGACATCAAGGCCGAAGAGAACATGACCGGCCGGATCATCGACATCATCGCGCCCATCGGCAAGGGCCAGCGCGGACTGCTGGTGTCATCGCCCAAATCAGGCAAGACGGTGATGCTGCAACACGTGGCACATTCGATCGCAGCGAACTACCCTGACGTCGTGCTGATCGTGCTGCTGATCGACGAGCGCCCCGAGGAAGTGACCGAAATGCAACGTTCGGTCCGCGGCGAAGTCGTGTCGTCGACCTTCGACGAGCCCGCCACCCGCCATGTGCAGGTCGCCGAGATGGTGATCGAAAAAGCCAAGCGGCTGGTCGAGCACAAGAAAGACGTCGTCATCCTGCTCGACTCGATTACCCGTCTCGCGCGCGCCTACAACACCGTCGTGCCCGCGTCGGGCAAAGTGCTCACTGGCGGCGTCGACGCCAATGCATTGCAACGGCCGAAGCGCTTCTTCGGTGCGGCGCGCAACATCGAGGAAGGCGGCTCGCTGACCATTATCGCGACCGCGCTGATCGACACCGGCTCGCGCATGGACGACGTCATCTACGAGGAATTCAAGGGCACCGGCAACATGGAAATTCACCTCGACCGGAGAATGGCCGAGAAGCGCACCTATCCGGCGATCAACGTCAACCGCTCGGGCACGCGCAAGGAAGAGCTGCTGCTCAAGCAGGACGTGCTGCAAAAGGTCTGGGTCCTGCGCAAGCTGCTCTACCCCATGGATGACCTCGAGGCCACCGAATTCCTGGTCGACAAGGTCAAGCAGACCAAGAACAATGCTGAATTCTTCGATTCCATGCGCAGAGGTTAGTGCCGGCGCATCGCCGATGTAAGCTTGCCCGCGCAACGGCCCATCGGTGTGCCTAAGGCCTTGAAAACCCACGAACCGGCCCTATCTGTCCCTCTTGGCGGCCCGTTGCATTGCACTGCAAAAAGCGCCATAATTCGCCGGTTTGGGATTTCGGAAGTCAACCGAACCCCGCCTTACCACGTTTTCGAGCAAGAGTCCGGCCCCCGCGAGAGCGCGCCGGTCAATGAGGTGTTCGATGAAAACCAGCATTCATCCGCAATACAGCGAAATTCAGGTCACGTGCAGCTGCGGCAACACGTTCGCCACCCGTTCGACCGTCAACAAGCCCCTGCATGTCGAAGTTTGCTCGGCGTGCCACCCGTTTTATACGGGCAAGCAGAAGATCGTCGACACCGCGGGGCGGGTCGAGAAATTCCGGCAACGCTACGCTTCCAAGACGGCCGCGCCCTCCGCGTGACGGTCCGGATCAGAACCATCGCGTAAAGGCAGCTTCGGCTGCCTTTTTCATTCCGGCACCTCGATGCCCATTGCCGAATCCGTTGCCGAGCCCGTACCTGAATCGGGTAATCCAGCCGAGCTGTCACCCTCAGGGCCCTATCGAGCGTTCAAGCAGGCTGGCCTGGTGCTGCTCTGCGTCGCATGGATAGGACTCGGCCTCTTCGGCCACGACCCGTGGAAACCGGACGATGCGACCAGCTTCGGCGTGACGCTGGAAGTGCTCAAGCACGGCGACTGGGTCATCCCGCATCTGGCCGGATCTCCCCTCCCCGATCGCCCGCCGCTTTTTTACGCGCTGGCGGCGGCCACGGCAACGGCGTTCGGCGAACTCATGCCCGTGCACGACGCCGCACGCATCGCGATTGCTGTCTGCCTCGCGCTGACGCTGTGGCTCCTGGCGCTCGCCGGACGCGAGCTCTACGGGCGAGCCTTCCGTTGGTTGCCGGTGTTGATTTTCATCGGTTGTATCGGACTGTGGGATCGTGCGCACCAGCTCTCGCCCGACATCGGCCTGTTGGTCGCTTTTGCGCTCGCCCTTTACGCACTGGCACTGGCGCAGCGGCGGGCACTCATCGGGGGAGCATTGCTGGGCGTTGCCATCGGCATCGCATTTCTGTGCAAGGGTTCGGCCGCGGCGGCGCTTATCGGTTTGACTGCGGTGCTGCTGCCGTTTTTTCCGCCTTGGCGGACGCGGCGCTATCTGCTGACGCTCGGCATCGCGCTGCTGGTGGCAGCGCCTTTGCTGCTCGCCTGGCCGCTGGCGCTGTACCTGCGCGACCCGGGCTGGCTCGCGCAATGGCTCGAGACGCAGGATATCGCGCGCTACTTCGGCACCACCCGGGATTCGCCTCCGACGGAGCCCTTCTACTATCTGAAGAACCTGCCGTGGTTTGCGTGGCCGGCATTGCCGTTGGCGCTATGGACCCTGCGTGTTCGCTGGCGCGGTTACGGCGGCGGCTTGACCGGAGCGGGTGTCGGGCTGCCACTGACGATGATTGTTGTCGTCCTGGCGCTGATTTCCGCTGCAGCCGAGCCCCGTGCGACGCTTGCGCTGCCGCTGTTGCTGCCGATGTCGCTCCTTGCCGCCGCGGAGGTCGATACCCTCAAGCGTGGCTACTCCGGCGCGCTCGACTGGTTTGGCATCCTGACCTTCGGCCTCTTGGGCGTGCTGGTCTGGGGGCTCTGGCTCGAATCGCTGGTATATGGCGTGCCGGAGACGGTGGCGCGCATTTTCAAGGACACCCAGCCGGGTTATCAGCCACCCTGGCAATGGCTTGCGGTGCTGCTCTCCGCGGTTCTAAGCTTGCTCTGGCTTGCGCTGGTGCGACCGGCACGGCGTTCGAATCGCCGGGCGATGCTCAATTGGGCTGCGGGGATGACGCTGGTCTGGGGCATGTACATGACCATATGGCTGCCTTACCTCGATTCACGGCGCAGCTATCGCTCGGTCGCGGAATCGCTGGCGAACCACTTGCCGGCCGGCACCTGTGTGGCCAGCCATAATCTCGGCGAGCCGCAACGGGCTTTGCTTGAATACTTTCTGGACGTGATTACGGTGCGCGACGACTCGCAAGCTTCCAACCGTTGCGACGCGCTCTTGGTGCAGGCGGCCCGCGACGAATCGGACACGCCGCCCGATTCGGCGTGGGAAAAGGTGTGGGAAGGACGCCGACGCGGCGACGACACCGAGCGCTTCCTGTTCTTTCGGCGCCCGACGCCCGGCTCGTCACGATGAAGTTCATCGACGAAGCGAACATCGAAGTGATCGCCGGCGACGGCGGCAACGGGGCGGTATCGTTTCGGCGTGAAAAATACGTTCCGCGCGGCGGGCCCGACGGCGGCGACGGTGGGCGCGGCGGCAGCATCTGGGCGATTGCCGATCGAAACATCAATACCCTGATCGACTATCGCTTTGCTCGCATCTACCGCGCCAAGCCTGGCGAAAAAGGCCGCGGTGCCGACCAGTACGGGCGCGGCTCCGAAGATATCGTCCTGCGCATGCCGGTCGGAACCCTGATCACCGTTGCCGAGACCGGAGAGCTCGTTGCCGACCTCGCGGCGCACGGACAGAAAGCGTTGCTGGCGCAAGGCGGCAAGGGCGGCTTGGGCAACCTCCACTTCAAGTCGAGCACCAATCGCGCGCCGCGGCAATCGACTCCGGGCGAAGAAGGCGTGCAGCGCATGCTGCACCTCGAGCTCAAGGTGCTCGCCGATGTCGGGCTGCTGGGAATGCCCAACGCCGGCAAGTCGACGCTGATACGAGCGGTGTCCGCCGCGCGGCCTAAAGTGGCGGACTATCCGTTCACGACCCTGGCGCCGAATCTCGGCGTAGTTCGCGTGGACGAGAACCGGAGCTTCGTCGTCGCCGACATTCCGGGGCTGATTGACGGTGCGGCCGACGGCGCGGGCCTCGGTCATCAGTTCCTGCGCCATCTGCAGCGCACGCGCCTGCTGCTGCATGTGGTCGATATCGCGCCGCTCGACGACACCAGCGATCCGGTGGCGGACGCACGCGCCATCGTCAAGGAGCTCAAGCGCTACGACCAGGCGCTCTTCGACAAGCCGCGGTGGCTGGTCTTGAACAAGCTCGACCTCGTCGCAGCCGACGGGCGGGCGCAACGCGTCGCCGCGTTCGTCGACGCGTATCGCTGGACCGGCCCGGTTTTCGCCATTGCCGCGATCAACGGCGACGGATGCCGCGAGCTCGCGTACGCGACCCGGGATTGGCTGGAAAAACATCCGGCGGAGATCGCGCCCGCGCTGTCCGAATGAGACGATGAACTCGCCATCTGAAACCTCTATCGTCGCCGGCGCCCGCCGGCTGGTGATCAAGGTCGGGTCGAGCCTGGTCACCAACGACGGCCACGGAATCGACCATGCCGCCGTGGCACGTTGGGCGGAGCAGATCGCCAGCTTGAGCAAAGCGGGGCGCCAGATCGCGCTGGTATCGTCGGGCGCCATCGCGGAAGGCATGCAGCGCCTCGGCTGGACGTCGCGCCCTTCGGCGATTCATGAGCTGCAGGCCGCCGCCGCGGTGGGCCAGATGGGGCTGGTCCAGGCGTACGAGACCGCGTTCTCGCGGTTCGGCTTTCACACGGCGCAAATCCTGCTGACGCACGAAGACCTTGCTGACCGGCGCCGCTATCTGAATGCGCGTTCGACCTTGATGACGCTGCTCGCGTTGTCGGTGATACCGATCATCAACGAAAACGACACGGTGACCACCGACGAAATCAGGGTCGGTGACAACGATACGCTGGGTGCGCTGGTCACCAATCTGATCGAGGCCGACGTGCTGGTGCTACTCACCGACCAGCAGGGCCTGCACACCGGCGACCCGCGCAAGGATGCGGACGCGAAGCTCCTGCGACACGGGCGCGCCGGCGATGCCGCGCTCGAGGTGATAGCCGGCGGCGCGGGTTCGCGACACGGACAGGGCGGCATGCTGACCAAAGTCCTGGCGGCAAAGCGCGCCGCGCGCAGCGGTGCATCGACGGTCATCGCCGACGGACGCGAACCCGACGTGCTGACCCGGCTGGCCGCGGGCGAGGCGATCGGTACCGAGCTGATAGCCGAGACGATGACCCTCGCCGCGCGCAAGCAGTGGCTTGCCGATCACGTCCGTGTCGAAGGCCGGCTGACGCTCGATGCCGGCGCGGTGCGGGCATTGACACGTGAAGGCAAGAGCCTGTTGCCGATCGGGGTCTCGGCCTGCCAGGGCCGCTTCGAACGCGGCGAGATCGTCGGCTGCTTCGACGTCGACGGCCGTGAGATCGCTCGCGGGCTGATCAATTACAGCGGGTCGGAGACGCAGCGTATCCTCGGCAGGCCGTCATCGGAAATCGAATCGGCGCTCGGCTACGTCGACGAGCGCGAACTAATCCATCGGGACAACCTGGTTTTGCTCTGAAGGGCGCCGGTACTGCCTGCGCCCCGCGCCTACACCTTACCCGGCGGATTCGTGTATGGAGACGGGACCACCGCGTGCGCATTTGAGGGCGCAGGCGCCGATAATGCCGGCGCCCGGCGCCTACACCTTGCCCGGCGGATTCGTGTACGGAGACGGGACCACCGCGTGCGCCCATCCGTACAGGCGCTCACGCCGTGTTTGCGGGCGGTGATGCAGGTAACGCTCGAGCTCGGTCAAGCCGCGACGATAGACGTCGCGCTTGAAGTCGATTACGTTTTCCAGCGGAATCCAGTAGTCGTGCCAACGCCAGGCATCGAACTCCGGATGATCGGTCGCACGCAGTGACACGTCGCTGTCGCGGCCGGTCAATCTGAGCAGATACCAGATCTGCTTCTGGCCGCGATAGCTGCCACGCCATTCGCGTTTGATCCAATGCTGCGGCACCTCGTAGCGCAGCCAATCCCGAGTACGTCCGAGTATCTTGACGTGCGCCGGATCGAGTCCGACTTCTTCCTTCAATTCCCGATACATCGCCTCTTCGGGCGCCTCGCCGCCGTTGATGCCGCCTTGCGGAAACTGCCACGAGTGCTCTCGGATCCGCTTGCCCCAGAAGACCCGATCTTTCGAGTTGGCGACGACAATGGCGACGTTCGGGCGATAACCGTCACGGTCCAGCATCGCGACACCTGTATTTCTGCGCGTTGGCTTAATTCTTGCACAGATCGCGACGCCTTGCAAAGGCGCGAACTATCGCTTAAGCGAGGGGTTTCCGACCCGGTCGGCGTGAGTCCAAACCCGCTCGCGGTGCGCCCACGCGCGCCTGCAATCGGCCCGATAGCCGCTGTCCTTCGCCGCGAATCTGCATGGTCTGATCGTTGATCACCCGCCCCCATCCTTCTTGGACGGCGCCGATTACCCGCAAAAGATGGCCTCGGGCCTGCTGCCGATTCATCGATTCATTCCGCAACAAATGACGCGCGTGACGCAACATGAAGGCGAATCCCGACGTGAGATCCGCCTTCTACCTGGCTGCCATTACCGTTCCGCCGGCTCTCAAGCCGGCCACTGTCCACTACGCGATCTATAGGCGCCCGGTCAGTAACAGGATGATCAGGATGAGCACCACGACGCCGGCGATCCCGCTCGGCCCGTACCCCCAGCCGCTGCTGTATCCCCACGTCGGAAGGGCGCCGATGAGGGCCAGGATCACGATAATGAGAAGGATGGTTGCGATCGACATTATTATTGCTCCTCGTTGTGGTTGACGATGCGCGAGTGCCGGATCTGCGGGGCTCGCGCCTCGCCTGGGTGCCGGAGAGCAGCCGCCGGCATGGTTCTACGACCGCTCACTGCTCTGCAAACCGCGTGCCAACACCCGCGCGCGTTCAACCGCGACTGCCCAGTCCACTACCCTGCGACCGCCCCTATGGCAGAACGCTTCCGTGGGAAGAACATGCCGGTAAGGCTTACCGCCGCGCTGCAATTCTTGCCAATGCTCGTATAGCCTCATCCGCGGCAGCTATGCCCTGACTCGCCGCGGAATCGGTGCCGCGGATGATGGGTCGTGCAGGGTTGGCATACGAGTTGCAGGCTGTTCGAGTCCGAGACTCCCGCAAGCCTTCATGCACGTTCAGACGCACAAGCCGCAGCCGCCGGTCGAGGAACCGACACCGGAGCCGGACGAGCGCGCACCGGTGGAGGAACCTGACCGTCCCGATCCGCGATCGCCTCCGGAGCGGCCAAGACGATGACGCTCTCGCTGGTACGCTCCGTGCTCCTTCGACAACGAGCCGGCCTCGGTCGGCGCTGCAGCATGTTGGGAGGAGCCATGACTCAGGGGATGAAGCGAAAGTACTTTCGGCGCTTGCCGATCTTCGCGTTGGCGTTCGGCTTGCCGGCGTTCTCGATGACCAGCGAGTTGTCGGTCGAGCCGCCCGCGCCAAGCGTTTCGCAATGTGCATTGATCGAGGTTCATGACACCGCGGGGATCGGCTGGTGGTCTTCAGCCGCGCTGGAGTTCGATCCTGCCACCGCAGTGAACAGCGGCGACTGACGGCAAGCGCGAGTGCGTCGGCGACCACAAGCCGGTCGCCGTCGTCCGAGCCGATTGCTCCGCGCGCCGGCTCCTTGCACGCTACTCGTAAGCGGGCGAATCTCAGCGTTCGTCCAACGCTTTGTTGATGTCAACGTGACCGAGTCTCAGCGTTTGTCCAACACTCATAGTTTGCCGGACCGATGGTACGGTATGGTCGTAGCCTGCCACAGCCCGTTGAAGCTCTCGATGGTGTTTTGCATACCATGCTCGAGCGGAGGCGCAAATACCGGGATGACTTCGAGTTGCAGGCACATGCGGCTGATGCGGCCTACGGCATGGGCATGGTGATGCGCGCCTTGGAATACGTTGTCGTTGTCGAACTGCGCATACGCGGGTCGGCCGTCACGCTGCCAGCGCGCGAGCAGCAACGGCATCGTGCCTTCGGTGCTCCGCTGCATTGCCCAGGCGTCGGTCAGCGAGCCGTGCAGGCTCTTGGCGGTGAGCACATCGACCAAGGGCCCGTCGGCAATTTTGAGATCCGTGATGAAGTCAAAGCAGTCGAGCTCGGCCTGTTCAGCTACCACGCTCGGCAGATACCAGCCCTTGGGCGGTGCGGGGCGCCGGATTCGCCGCACACCGTCTTGCAATCCGCGACGCGAAAGCACGCGGTTAATGCTGGCTTCCGAGGGTTCATTTCCCAGCATCTCGGCATGCAGCGTCGCCCTGATCGCTCGCGCACCGTACTCGCCCAGAACGCTCTCCCGCAGCTCGATGCGAAGTGCGGCAATACGCTGTTCAACATCGAACGCGGTACGGTTCCATGCGCGCCCAGATTTTTGATCCGAGAAATCCACACGGTCCAGGCGGCGCCCTTTGGCACGTCGAACCCAGAACGACACGGTGCTCACGTCCACATGAAACTTAGTCGCTACAGCGCGCATGCTCTTGCCCGAACAAACCAAGCGAACCATCTCACGGCGCTGCTGAATGCGTGTTTTATGGTCATGGCCAACCCTTACCAAAAGCGACCAGCGTATCCAAAGTGTTGGACGAACGCTGAGACATGAGTGTTGGACGAACGCTGAGACTTACCCCGTAAGAAGTAATGTCTTCTGTCGCCGGCGGGCGCTGATTCGCGGTCGCTCGCACCCCACTCGCTTCGCGAGCGGCGTCCGCTCCCTTGGACGCGATCGCAAGCCGGCGCGTTTCGTGTCGCGGACGGGCGCTGATTCGCGGGCGCTCGCACCCCACTCGCTTCGCGAGCGGGACCTGGCTCGCTGCTCACACCGCCACCTGGCTCGCTGCTCACAGCGCCGCTTGCGGCGTGTCGATGGCATCGAAGATATCCTGCTTTGTTAGGACCTCCGGCAAAAGCAGCGGTTCCTTGCCAGGTCGGAAGAAAACATACACCGGAACGCCGTTGCGGCCAAGCGCGGCCAGCGCGGCGCCGATAGCCGGATCGCGACGCGTCCAGTCGGCCTGCAGCAGCGCGACCTTGCGGCGCGCGAAAACATCCCGCACCGCGTCGGTATCCAGCACCAGGCGCTTGTTCACCTGGCAGGTGACGCACCACGCGGCGGTAAACTCGACGAACACCGGGCGGCCCGCTGCGACGAGTTGCGCCACGCGAGCAGCGGAGTATTCCTGCCACGGTCCGTCGGCCGCGGGGCGCTTGGCGATATTCGACTCGGCGTCCAGGGCCGACGTCCCGACGACCGGCCAGCCGACGGCGAGCGCGCCGGCGATGCTGGCCGCCGCCGCGATGCCCCAGCCGCGGGCGCCGCCGGTGCGCATCGTTTGCCACGCCCAGAGCCCGAGCGCTATCAGCAGCAGCGAGGCGCCGAGCCGCAACACCGCGTCGTTGTCCAGTTGCGCGCCGAGCACCCAGGCAAGCCACAGCACCGTCGCATAAAGCGGAAACGCGAGCAGTTGCTTGAGCCGCAGCATCCACGCGCCCGGCTTGGGGAGCCTTTTGCGCCACGTGGGGAAATAAGCGAGCAACACGTACGGCAGCGCCATGCCGATCGCCAGCATCGTGAACACGATCCACGTCGACAACATCGGTCCGGCAAGCGCATACCCGAGCGCGGCACCCATGAAAGGGGCCGAGCAGGGCGAGGCGACCACCACCGCAAGCGCGCCGGACAGTGCGTCGTTGAGCAGCGGGTTTTTCGCATTCCACGTTGCCAGCGACGAGGGCACGAACTGGCGAACCTCGAACACGCCGGACAGGTTCAGCGCCAGCACGAAAAACAGCACCGCGAGGGCGGCGATCATCGCCGGCGATTGCAGCTGGAATCCCCAGCCCAGTTGCGCTCCCGCGGCCCGCAGGCCGATCAGCACGCCGGCAAGCAGCCAGAACGACACCATGACTCCGGCGCCGAAGGCGAGGCCGTGATGACGCATCGCCGCGTTATTTTCGCGATGCGCGGCGAAGCCGAGCACCTTGAGCGAGAGCACCGGGAATACGCACGGCATCAGATTGAGGAGCAAGCCGCCGACCAGCGCAAAAAAGATTGCCGTCCCGAGCGACAAGGTGGTGTCCGCGCCGCTCGCCGGCGGCGTCAGGTTCAGTGCCGGCGCGGCAAGCGCCGGGGCGGTCGATCCGGCGACAACCGTTCCGGCCAATGGAACGTCGATCGCAAGCGCCCGCCGCGCGCTCGCCTCGCCCGAGACCAGAACGCCGGCTACGCGCCTGAATTCTCCGACACGCTGGCTTGCCACCGGCAAGCTCATGCTCCAGTCTGTTCCCTGACGCGTCAGCGACTGCACGCCCGAGGCTTCGATCTGTCCTTCCACATACGGAAAAAAATGCGAGCCGGCAATGGACGCCGCGCTGTCTTGCCCGGCCGCAGGCGCCAAATGCAGCTCGACCGTCGAGCCGCGACCCGTCGCAGTCACGTTCCACTCGTTAGCAGGTCGGGGCAGGCTGGTCCGCGCTTTCGCGATCGCGTCGATCCAGCGCGGATCGCGCGGGACCTGCGCCGCATTGGCGATCACCGGCAAGGTCAGCGACAGATCGGCACCTTCCGGGATACAGATTTCCTTGCAAACCAGCCAATCCGCACGCGCCGACAGCGTGACGGTCTTGCCGCTCAGAAAATCGGGTACGGTGACGATGTCGCTCAGCAGCAGGACCTCGCCCTCGTAGCCATAGTTCACCAGAGGGCCCACCGCCAGCGCGCGCGGCGCGGGCCACTGGATCGGGCCGGCCTTCAATCCCTCGGGCAGTTTCCAAGTGAGCGTGGTGGGCAGCCCCGAGTCGCCGGCGTTCTGCCAGTAGGTATGCCACCCGCGCTCCATGACGAGGCGCAAGGCGACGGTGTTGGGGCGGCCCGGTATCAGCGCGCTTTGTTCGGCGACGAGCTCGGCCTCGACGTGCGCGGTACGAACCGGCGCGGCATCGGACACGCGAACGGCTCCGACCGCCATGAGAAGCGTCAGAACGAGCGCATTGAAGATCATCGAGCGCGGCATAGTCATTACCCGGTGCGGCGTCCTAAATCGCAGGTGGTGATTGAAAGCGCGATCGGCTGCTTTCGACGCGGCGATCGCTATTGCCGGTAGACTTCCCGATTCTAGCAGCAGCATGCCCCTTCGCTGCCCCATCAGACCGCGTTGGAAGGCGAACGTTGCGCGTGGTCCGACGAGTGGGGCCCACTCTGACCCTGCACCCGCTTATGGAAGCGTTTCTGGTATCGACGCTCGTCGTCGCGCTCGGCGAAGTCGGCGACAAGACCCAGCTTCTTGCGTTAATGCTCGCCGCGCGCTTGCGCAAGCCCGTGCCCATCATCCTCGGCATCGCGGTGGCGACGCTTTTCAACCATACATTGGCCGGCCTCGCCGGCGCCTGGGTACGCGGGATCGTGCCTGCAATGTACCTTCGATGGCTGCTGGCACTCTCTTTCCTGATCGTCGCACTTTGGGCGCTGAAACCGGACAAGATCGCCGACGACGCTCCGATTTCTTACAGCCGTCTCGGTGCGTTCACCGTGACTGTCGTCGCGTTCTTTCTGGCCGAGATTGGCGACAAGACCCAAATCGCAACCGTGATGTTGGCCGCGCGCTTCAACGATCTAGTCGCCGTCGTCGCCGGAACGACGCTGGGGATGCTGATCGCCGACGTGCCGGTGGTCCTGATCGGCAGGTTGGCGGCGAACAAAATACCGTTCAAGGCGGTGCGCATCGTTGCCGCGGGTTTGTTTGCGCTGCTCGCTGTTCTAACCCTGGTTGCAAACTGACGATCTCTCAAACCGTAGTCGAAGGTCGGGAAAGGCGCTGCCGGTATAATCACCTGTTCCTCAGAACGAGCCGGACCAGGCAGCATGCAACCGTACCGCCCCGCCGATATCGAAGCCGCCGCGCAAGCGCATTGGGCGTCGCGCAAGGCGTTTCTCGCCACCGAAATGTCGTCGGCACCCAAGTTTTTTTGCGTCTCGATGCTGCCTTATCCATCCGGCAAGCTGCATATGGGCCACGTGCGCAATTACACCATCAACGACATGATGTACCGGTATCTGCGCATGAACGGAAAGAACGTGCTGATGCCGATGGGATGGGACGCATTCGGACTGCCGGCCGAGAACGCGGCGATGAAAGCCGGCGTCGCGCCGGCGAAGTGGACGTACGAAAACATCGCCTACATGAAGCGGCAGTGCCAGGCGATGGGCTGGGCGATCGACTGGTCGCGCGAGTTCGCGACCTGCACGCCCTCGTACTATCGATGGAATCAGTGGCTGTTCCTGAAGATGCTCGAGAAAGGCATCGCCTACCGCAAGAGCGGCATCGTCAACTGGGACCCGGTCGACCAGACCGTGCTCGCCAACGAGCAGGTGATCGACGGCAAGGGCTGGCGCTCGGGCGCGCCGGTCGAGAGGCGCGAGATTCCCATGTATTACCTGCGCATCACGGACTACGCCGAGGAGCTTCTGTCGTATCTCGACAAGATGCCCGGCTGGCCCGAGCCGGTGAAAATCATGCAGGCCAACTGGATCGGCAGGAGCGAGGGCGTGCGCTTTGCGTTTCCGCACGACATCAAAGGCGAGGACGGCAAGCCGATCGGCGATGGCCGGATGTACGTGTTCACCACCCGCGCCGACACCATCATGGGTGTAACCTTCTGCGCGGTGGCCGCGGAGCACCCACTGGCAGCACACGCCGCGAAATCCCACCCGAAGCTCGCCGCGTTCGTCGACGAATGCAAGCGCGGGTCGACCGTCGAGGCGGATTTCGCGACCATGGAAAAGAAGGGGATGCCGACGGGCTTGTTCGTCGTACATCCGCTTAACGGCGAAAAGCTCGAGCTATGGGTCGGCAACTACGTGCTCATGAGCTACGGCGACGGCGCGGTCATGGGCGTGCCGGCGCACGATGAGCGCGATTTCGAGTTCGCAAAAAAATATGGGCTCGCCATCAAGCAGGTGTTGCAACACACATTGGTTTCCACCCAAGAGCTTCGCGAGATGCACCCGAGAAGCGAGAACGAATATTTCTACTTCGACGAAACACTTTGGAAGCCTTGGTATGCGTCCAAGGACGAGGTGCTCGTTATCAATTCGGGCAAGTATGAAGGCATGCTCTACCAGCAAGCCGTCGACGCCATCGCCGCCGATCTCGCCGCCAAGGGCCTGGGCGAAAAGCGCGTGACCTACCGCCTTCGCGACTGGGGCATCTCGCGCCAGCGTTACTGGGGCACGCCGATCCCCATCGTTCACTGCCCTGCTTGCGGGGAGGTACCGGTTCCGGAGCAGGACCTGCCGGTGATCCTTCCGGAGGATTGCATTCCCGACGGCAGCGGCAACCCGCTTGCCAGGCGCGCCGATTTCGTCGACACCACCTGCCCAAAATGCGCTCAACCGGCGAAGCGCGAGACCGACACCATGGACACCTTCGTCGATTCGTCGTGGTATTACATGCGCTACGCGTCGCCGGACGCGCCGACGATGATCGACGCGCGCAACGATTACTGGAATCCGATGGACCAGTACTTCGGCGGCATCAGCCATGCCATCCTCCACCTGCTTTACGCGCGCTTCTGGACCAAGGTGATGCGCGACATGGGGATGGTCAAGTTCGACGAGCCGTTCACCCGATTGATGACTCAGGGCATGGTGCTCAACCACATCTACTACCGCCGCAACCCCAAGGGCGGCATCGACTACATCGCTCCCGGCGACGTCGAGGTGATGCACGACGATGCCGGGCGCGTCACCGGCACGCGACTGAAAGCCGACGGCGGGCCAGTCGAGTACGACGGCCTCGGCACCATGTCGAAGTCCAAGCTCAACGGCGTCGATCCGCAGGACATCATCGATCGCTATGGCGCCGACGCCGCGCGCATGTTCGTGATGTTCGCGAGTCCGCCAGTGCAGACGATGGAATGGTCCGACGCCGGAGTCGATGGCACCTACCGGTTCCTGAAGCGCTTGTGGTCGTACGCGCAGGGACGCGCCGACGCGCTTGCGCGCTCGCCGACGCCGATCGAGTGGCCGCGCGCCTCGCCCGCGCTGCGCACCGCGCGCCGCGAGCTGCACCTGCAGGTGAAACAGGCCGACTTCGACTACCAGCGCCTGCAGTACAACACGGTGGTGTCGGCCGGGATGAAAATGCTCAATACGCTGGAAGCGGCGCCCGCTGACCCGACCAGCGCGTCGACCGAGTTCGCCCGCGAGGGGCTGTCGCTGCTGCTGCGTTTGCTCAATCCGGTCGTGCCGCACATCACCCACGCGTTGTGGGAGGATCTCGGCTACGCGGCGAAATGGGGCGATATCGTCGACGCGCCATGGCCGAAAGTCGACGCCTCCGCGCTCGTTCAAGACGAGATCGAGCTCGTGCTCCAGGTCAACGGCAAGCTGCGCGGCAAGCTTACCGTCGCTGTCGGCGCCGACAAGAGCGTCATCGAAGCGGCGGCACTGGCCTCGGCTCCGGTGCAAAAAGCGATGGCAGAAAACGGCGGCGCCGGGCACGAGCGTCCGTCGACGAGGGTCATCGTCGTGCCGAACCGGCTGGTCAATGTCGTGCTGCAGACGAAAGCTGTGCGGGCATGAACCGTGAGCGACCAGGCGCGCGGCGGGAAAAACGAAGGGGCGGCATCATGACCGTCCGTCGACTCAAACCCATTGCCGCGTTATTGCTGATGGCGCTGGCGGCGTCGTGCGGCCCGAAGGATAAGCCGATTCCAGCGGAGCCCAAGGCAAGGACCGAGTTTCTGAGCGCAGTCGCGACCAAGCTGACACCCGACGAGCGCAATGTTCTGAAGCGGTTTTCCGCGCGTCTCGATGCTCAAACAGCCGCCGGCACCGTGCCGCCGGAAATTACGGTGCCGCGCGCGCTGGAGCTGCAACGCAACTACGAAACCCAGGTCACCGACGCTCAACGCAACTTCCAGAAACTGCTGGAAGCCGCCAGTGCTGCGCTGGCGATCGATGTTCGAGACGCGACGGTCGTCAAGGATGAAAAAGCGCGCCCGCCCGGCGCCAAAGCGCTTCGGTACGTGGTCAACATCAACAACCGCGGACAGCGCACCGTGGAGCAACTGGCACTGCGAGTGGAATTCCGCGATGCTTCCGGAAAGTATCAGGCGGCGATTCCCGATCTTAAGGTCGGCGGCTTGCTTCGTCCTGGAGAATCCGGGCGCTCGGTGCAGACGCTGCCGCTCGATACGCAGCGACACCAGTACATCCTGGACGGCAAGCCGCTGCGAATCTCCGCGTATCCAACCCGGATCGTCTATTCCGGCGGCGAGAGCGTCGAACCGGGCAAAGAGTTACAGACGCTGGAGTCCTTGCATCAGGCGAAGATCGAGTAATCATGCGCGGGGCCGCCGGACGCGTCGCAACACTCGCCTTCTCGATGCTGCTTTTCGCATGCGGATTTCATTTGCGCGGCGAGGCGCATTACGCCTTCGCCACCCTGTTCCTCAATTCGCCGCCCGCGCTGCCCATCACCACGGAGCTGAAGCGCTCGCTGGAAGGCATCGGCTCCGCCCGGCTGGTTGCTGCCGCGCCAGGCGCGGAGGCGGTGCTCGAAGTGAACAGCGTCGAAGACACCAAGCAGATCCTGTCCCTGTCGGGAGGCGGCAAAGTGGCCGAATACCTTCTCACCAAGCGTGTCATGTTCCGCGTTCACGACAACGACGGCCAGGATTGGCTGCCGACCGTGGAAGTGCTGGTGCGGCGCAGCTACACCTATAGCGACACCGAGGCGCTGGCCAAGGAGGCGCAAGAGCAGCGCCTTTGGCGCGAAATGCAGACGGACTCGGTGCAGCAGATCGTGCGCCGGCTGCAAGCCGCAAAGAAGCCGGCCGCTTAGTTGGGAAACTGAGTGAAAACCGAGTGAAACCTGAGCGAGCCGAAGCGAGCTTGGGCGATCGCGATCTGCATCGATGCGACTTCGTCCCGAGCAGCTGAACGCGCACCTGGCCAAGAGTCTGGGGCCGCTCTATCTGGTGTATGGCGACGAGCCGTTGCTGGCCATCGAAGCCGGCGACGCGATCCGCGCCGCCGCCCGCGCGGCCGGATGCGAGGAACGCGAAGTATTGGTGGCCGAGCCTGGATTCAAGTGGGACGCGTTTTCGGCGGCCAGCCGCAACCTTGGTTTGTTCGGGACCCGAAAGCTTGTCGATTTACGCATTCCCAGCGGCAAGCCCGGGGTCGAAGGCGCCCGCGTGCTCGAGGACTGCGCCGCCAATCCCGTACCGGATACGACAACCTTGATCACCTTGCCGCGACTCGACCGGGCAATGCTGAACTCCGCATGGTTCGCCGCGCTCGAGCAAGGCGGTATCGCGGTCGAAGTTCAGCCGCTGGAACGCGCCGACTTGCCGCGCTGGATCGCTTCCCGCCTCGAGCGCCAGCAGCAGCGCGCGTCGGCCGAGACGCTGCAGTTTCTTGCCGATACCACCGAGGGCAATCTGCTTGCCACACGACAGGAGCTCGAAAAAATCGGTCTGCTCTTGCCGCAAGGCGAGCTCGATCAGGCGGCGGTCGAGAATGCCGTCGCCGACGTGGCGCGCTTCGATGTTTTTCAACTCTCGGAAGCGTGGCTTTCGGGCGACGCCGCGCGCGCCTGCCGCATCCTGGCGGCGCTCGAGAACGAGGGCGAAGGTATTCCTCTGCTGCTTTGGCAACTCGGAGAAGACCTCCATGCGCTGGCCGCGGTTCTTGCGTCGACGGCTTCGGGGACGCCGGTCGCCATTGCAGTCAAGAACGCACGTGTGTGGGGCAGGCGCCAGGCGGCCATGGAACGTGCGGCCCGTCGCATCGCCCCCTTGGCGATACAGCCGCTGCTCACGCGCCTTGCGTGTCTGGACGCGCTTGCCAAGGGCATCGGGCGCGGGAACGTCTGGGACCACTTGCGCGACGTCGCACTAGAGCTGGCCGGACGTCCGGCACTCGCAGACAGCTAGTACACTAGCGCCACGCGGGACCCGCTGGGGAGGTCGCTATGTATCGCAAGATCCTCGTCGCTTACAACGGCACTCCTGAATCGCGATTGGCGCTGGACGAAACGATACGCATTGCGCCGGATGCCTCGGTCGAAGTTCACCTCGCCGGCGTCGTTCATTACCCTTCCGCGTATCTGCTCGCGGGAGAATACGTGCCCGAAGTCGCGCTGGCCGACGAGCGCGAGCACATGGAAGGCGACCTCAAGAACGCGCACACCCTGCTCGCCGGCCACGGGCTGACGGTGTTCGATCATCTCGTGGTCGGCGAGCCGGTGGATGTCCTGACCAAGCTCGTCGCCGAGCTCGACATCGACCTCCTCATTCTCGGCCACCCGCGCAGCAGATCCTTCGCGCTGCGCTGGTGGCGCGGATCGGTCGACGCGGTTTTGATCGACCGGGTTCGCTGCAGCATACTGGTCGCCGCCGACAATCCGGCCAGGCGCGCGCGGTAGCACGCGACTCCAACTCCGGCACCCGGGAGCCCGCTCCAACTCCCGTATAAGCGCGCGGCTCCAAACCCGGAGCTCGCCAATGCGCCGACGCTATCGCGCAGGCGCGACGCTGATATCCCCGTAAAGCGCTTCGGCGTTGCTGCTGGTATTGTCGGTATCGGACATCAACTTGATCGCGGTGACCCTGCCCGGCTCTTCGCCGAATGCGCGGCGGAAATCGTCCACCAGATTACGCGTGTAGCTGTGCCAGCGGCCGATCCCCTGATCGTCGGCGGCGACGGCGAGCATGCGGATGCGCGAAGTCAGGGCGCTAGTCGTGATCGAATCGACAGCAACCTTGCCGCCCCAGACGTACATGAGCTCGGCATACGGCAGTGCCTGACCCGACGCCGATTTGGCAAACGACGAGGCGGCGCGATCGAGCACGCTGAGCTTGCTGGTGTCGCCGGAGAATGAAACCATCAAGCGCACGGGGGCGTCTTCGCGCGCGCGATTGTGGGTGTCCGCCGTGGGAATGCCCTGGATCACCTTCCAGCGCCACGACAGAAGTGGGACGGCACGCGGGTCAAACTCGGTACGAAATGCCATCAGAGAGGCGCTCCCGTGCGCAGTTGCCTTCAGCACCACGACTCCTTCGTCGACGACAGTTGTATATTCCGTTTCCTTTTTTGTGCTTGACAGCGGCACGTGCTGCCATCCCGCCGGCGCCGCACCGGCTTGCGTGCTCGAAAAGCGCGTAATCTCGGGCGGCGATTGCGCGAACGCAGCTTGCGCGAGGGTCGCGACGCAAAAGATTCCTATCGCGCCTTTCACGGCGGCGTCCCCGTCGCGCATTTCGTCTTTCCGTCACGAAGGATGCAAATAGTCATGATCTGTCCATACACATCACGGGCCTCGACGCGCCAGAGGTCGCTTTTGTGAGGATCCTTTTCGAGGACCATGAAGCCGTAGCGGCTGGTCGAGGCGATGGTCTCGATAACCGTCCCGGGAGCGACCGATGCTCCGGGCGGCAAGGGGCTCGGCAGCGGCGCATCCGCCCACGCGCCGCCGTTGCCGGAAATGAGCTGCGTCGGGTGCGATGAGACAAAGCTCACCATCTCGAACAGGTGGTTGTGACCGGCGATAAGCGTCTGCACATTGGGTGGAAAAAGGCTCGGACCATTGATCGGCGCCAACACCGACTGCAGCGCCTCGTTGCCGGGATAGACCGCCGGCACGGAGCGCGAGGTGTCGGGTGCGAAGCCGAGGATCGGATAATGGCTCACGAACAGATTGTGCGCAACGTCGCGCGACAATGCAAACGCCGTGCCAAGCTCCGCGGCATAGCTGCGGTACATCGGGTCCGAGGGAAGGAGCGCCCGCACGCCGACCCGCGACGAATCGAATACCACGACCTGTGTGTCGCCTGAAATCGGAACCGCGTACGGATCGCTGTAGTCGCCGCGCTCGTCGTCGGACGCACGATTGCAGTCGCGTCCGGCGACAGGCGGCCGGAAGTCGAGGAATCGCCACCAGCCCTGGCCCGCGCGGTTGCACGATTCGTGATTGCCGCGGACGAAAATCCACGGCGCCGCGGCGAGCAGCGGTCGCGCCGGCGTAAAAAAGTCGGCATTCCACGCGTCCCAGCCGTAACCCCACGGGCTGTTGGCACAGTCTGCGTTTCCGGCGGGGCAGGCATTCTCTCGATAGTGATAGTCACCGACGTGAATCACCAGATCGGGAAGCGTCGCCGCGGCCGCGACCGCCACACTCGCGAACGGCCATCGCCGGGAATCGTTGCACGCCTGGAACGCATCTTCCGAGGCCTTGATCCGGCACCCGGTGTCGCCGATCACCACAATGCGCCTGGGCGCGTCCGTCGACAACGGGAGCGAGCGCCCGGCGACGATCGCGCGAGACGCGCCGCGAGGCAGGCTCATCTCGCAGACACGCACCGGAAACGCGGACGATTTGGAATCGGGCGGATCGCTTCTCGTCGGTCGCTGCGCTACCGTTGCCGGTCCGGCCCGCTCTTTCGTCGGCGTCGTCAGGTCATCGACCGCGATCGCGGGACAGGCATCGTCGGTCGTGATGAGCCGCGCAACACGCGCGCCGCCGGCGCCGACGACGATAAATGCGGATTCGACGGCGCCGGCCGCGCGGATGTCGGACGCCGGCGGAACGACGTTGGCGCAAGCCGACAGTAACGCGCCGGCGATGAGGGCGAGCCGGCGCAGCGAGGCCCACGGCGGGAACGCCAGTCCGCCCGATCGCGCCGAACGCATACTTACCAATCGCCCCATAACGCATTCATGGCCGCCAGCGCGGCTACCCCCGCAGTCTCCGTTCGCAGCACGCGCGGCCCGAGTCGAACGTTGCGAAATCCGGCGCGGTGCGCAGCCGCCAATTCCTCCGGCGCGAGCCCACCCTCGGGCCCGATCAGGAGTCGGATCGCGCCCGAGGGACGATCGAATGCCGTCAGCGAGCTTCCTTCGCCCGGGGAGAGCACCAGCGACAGCGCCGCGCCGGCCATGACGCCGGGGTCAGCTCCGGGGTCGTCCGGCGAACCGAGCGCGGCGTCGAAATCGCGTAACGGATGGAGCAGCGGCAAGCGGTTGCGGCCGCACTGCTCGCATGATGCGACGATCACCGAGCGCCAATGCTCGGCACGCTTCGCGGCGCGCGCAGTGTCAAGCCGCGTGACGCTGCGTGCCATCGTTACCGGCGCGATTGTCGCGACGCCCATCTCGACCGCCTTCTGGATAACGTAGTCCATCCGCTCGGCGCCGGCCAAGCCTTGCAGCAGCGTGATCTGCAAGGACGACTCCCGCTCGACGGCGTGGTGCTTGCCCACCATGGCCGATACCGATCGGGACCCGATTCGAGTCAGTCGCGCTTCAGACTCTCCACCTTCGGCATTGAACAGCGTTACCGCGTCGCCTTCGCGCAGTCGCAGAACCCGCGCCGCGTGGTGCGCCGCGGCAGCCGGCAAGTCGATGACCTCATCGCTCTCCAGCGACGTCGGACAGTACAGGCGCGGGCTCATCCTGGAGACGGCAGAAAATCGAAATGATAGTGGTCCGCCGCGGGCAGATAGCCGATCTTGAGATAGATGCTGTTGCTGATGGGATTGGCAACGTCCGTGGTCAGAAATACCGCTCGCTTTCCCTGCTCGAACAGCTCGCGCGACAGCTCGCCCACAAGTGCCGAAGCGTAGTTCCGTCTGCGGTGCTCAGGCGGAGTAAAGACAGGCGCGACGCGCGCAACGTCGGTGCCGCCGTCGCCGTATCCGGCCAATGCGACGATGCCATCATCGTCCCAGACGCGGACCATGCCCTGCTCCAGGCGGCGCGCAAAGATACGCTGCACTCGTGCCGGGTCATCCGATAATCTGACTTCCTCGATGAATGCGAGCTGCCAGCCCAGCAGCAGATCGTGCTCGTCCTGCCGCGGCAAGCGCATGCGCCCGCGCGCGGGCGGCAGCGATGGGGGCCGGTTCAGCTCGTAATGACGCAGATGGAAGCGAAGCTCGTGCCGCTGCCCGGTGCGGCCGATCCACTCGCGCGCGAACGTTTCGCACGCGCCAAGCGGTCCGATCATGCTTTTGACTGCGCGGCCTCGCTCTGCCATGTCCGCCGCCAGGAGCGTCAATGCCGGCGCGGGCGCCGCGGTCAGCAACACGCCGCCGGCGCTACCGTGCAGCGCCGCGGCGACGATGCGTCCCTCATCCTCGACGCTGGCGAGGTAAGTGTCGGCGTCGTCGCGAGTAGGGCCCGAGATCATGCGCGCGGCGGAAACCGACACGATATTGTTCTCCGCTTCCGAAATTTTCAGGAACGCGCCGGCCGCGGCGAGAAAGCCGGCCGCGTTTTCGTGTACGGTGAGATGCATTGCTGCCATGCGAGCGGCTTAAGTGGTAGCATTTTGCCACACGCCTCTTCAAGGAAAAGGGGTCATGGCGGCAACTCCACCAGTCTGCGCCTTCGGCCAGCCGGGTCCTGCTTTCGATCTCATCGGCACCGACAGCAAGCGTTATACGCTCGACACCGTTCGCGGCGAAAACGGCCTGCTGGTGATGTTCATCTGCAATCACTGCCCGTATGTCAAAGCGGTGCTGGACAAACTGGTGCGCGACGCGCGCGATCTCGCAGCTCACGGCATCGGCTCGGTGGCGATATGCAGCAACGACGCGGCAGATTATCCCGAAGATTCGTTCGCGAACATGGCGGCTCTGTCCGAACGCATGCGGTTCCCCTTTCCGTATCTCTGGGACGAGACGCAATCGGTGGCCAAAGCGTATGGAGCGGTGTGCACGCCCGACTTCTTCGGCTTCAACGCCAGGCTCCAATTGCAATATCGAGGACGGCTCGACGATGCGGGGCGATCGCCCAAGCCCGATGCGCCGCGCGAGCTGTACCAGGCGATGGTCGAGATTTCGCACACCGGCAAAGGCCCTGCCAGGCAGACGCCGAGCGTCGGCTGCTCGATCAAGTGGCGCGCCGTCGCTTGAGGGGACGCGGCACAGGTCCAATTGCCAAAAATTCCGTTTTACAGAAGAAACTCGCGCAGTCCGTCGAGCACGGCACGCGGGGCTTCGGCCATCAGGCTATGGCCGCAGCCGGATACGGTGACGACCCGCTTGTCGGCAAGCGCTTCGATAAGCAGCGTCGCGTTCGCCGGTGGCGCCATCAGGTCACGCTGTGCCAGCATTACCCATGCGGGACAGCGAATGCTGCCCGCCGCTTTAACGCCGTCGCTGTAATCGCGGCAGGCAATGAGATCGTTGTAGAGCGCGCCGGGCCGCGCGCGCTCCATGAGACGCAGCGCGTTCCCGCTCATCCATATGCCGGGTTGCTCACTGCCGCCAAGTTGATGGCCGGCGGAAAGACTCCAGCCGTTGATGAGCTCGAACGCAACGTGATCGTTCTTCTTCGCAGCGTCCAGCAACACGTCAGCCACCGGCATCGGCGCGGACGGGCCGAGCAGCGCGATGCGCGACACGCGAGTGGGATAGCGCGCCGTCATGTCGAGCACTGCCAGCGCACCCAGGCTGTGGCCAACGAGGGCGGCACGCTCGATTCCCAGCGCATCGAGCAACGCCGCCAGCCAGTCGGCGATGCCTGCCACCGACGTGCGGGCATCGCCGCCGCTCCGGCCGTGGCCCGGCGTGTCGACCGCGAACACGTTGCTTCCGTGATGCGCGAAGTATCGCGACTGCAGCGCCCACACGCTGTGATCGTTGCACGCGCCGTGAACGAAGACGATGCTTGGCCGTGTTGCGTCGAAGGCGCGCCCGCCGGTGTAGGCATAAACCGAGCATCCGTTGACGTCGACCAGCACGGCTATTTCGTTTTCGACGCTGCGTACAGTGCGCGGCTCAGGTCCTCGATCAGGTCGTCGGCGTTTTCCAGGCCGACCGACAGGCGGATCGTGCCTTCGGTGATGCCGGCGGCGGCGAGTTTCTCGGCGGAGACGCGGAAGTGCGTCGTACTCGCGGGATGAATCACCAGCGACTTGGCGTCGCCTACATTGGCCAGGTGCGAAAAAATCCTCAGCGACTCGATGAATTTCCGCCCCTGATCCCGCGTGCCGCGGATGGCGAAGCTGAATACCGCGCCGCAGCCCCGCGGCAGCAGCTGCTGCGCGAGCTCATGGTCGGGGTGTCGCTCAAGCTCCGGATATCCCACCGACGCGACAAAGGCGTGCGCGGCGAGAAAGGCGACGATCTTGCGCGTGTTCTCGACATGGCGTTGCATCCGCAGCGGCAGTGTCTCGATCCCCTGCAGAATCTGGAACGCCGTCATCGGCGCCATGCAGGCGCCGAAATCGCGTATGCCTTCGCGTCGCGCGCGCAGCAGGAATGCGGCGGTGGTCGACTCGTCGGTGAAGATCATGTCGTGGAAACCGCTGTAGGGTTCGCTCAAGGTCGGAAACTTGCCCGAGCGTCGCCAATCGAAGCGGCCGCCGTCGACCAACAGGCCGCCGATGACCACGCCGTGGCCGGAAAGAAATTTCGTCGCCGAGTGATAGACCAGATCCGCGCCGTGGTCGAACGGGCGCATCAGATACGGCGTCGTAAACGTCGAATCGACCAGGAGCGGCAAGTCGTGCTCATGCGCGAGCGCGGCGATGCGCGGGATGTCGAGTACCTCCAAGCCCGGGTTGCCGAGGGTCTCGCCGAACAGGAGCCTCGTTTCCGGCCGTATCGCCGCGCGCCACTGATCGAGGTTCCGCGGATCGACGAAGCTGGTCTCGATCCCGAAACGCGGCAGCGTGAAGTCGAGCAGGTTGTGTGATCCGCCATAAAGCGAGCGCGAGGCGACGATGTGAGAGCCCGCGCCCAGGAGCGTTGCGATCGCCAGGTGCAGAGCGGCCTGCCCGCTCGCAACCGCAATCGCGCCGACGCCGCCTTCCAGCGCGCTGATCCGCTCTTCGAGCACCGCGCAGGTCGGGTTGGAAATGCGCGAATAGACATGGCCCGCGCGCTCCATGTTGAACAGCGCCGCCGCATAATCGCTGTCGGGGAAAACGAACGACGCAGTTTGGTAAATGGGCGTTGCCCGGGCCCCCGTTGCCGGATCCGGCGTCGCCCCCGCGTGCAGCGTCAAGGTATCGAAATGCGCGAATTTGGGTTTGCTCATCGAAGGCTCGCGGCGAGGAAAAGCGTGGCCTATGGTAGCGCAACGCACACCCTCAAATGCGGCGATCTCCCTCGATCTCGCCTAACGAAGGCGCCCTACTTTGCCGCGAGTCGGGCGAGGGCTTACACTGAAGGTATCGGCGATCCAAGTATCGCAATCCCTGGAGACATACATGCAGCGCAAGGCATCCGCACGCTGGCAAGGCACGGTCAAGGAAGGCAAAGGCAGCATCTCGACCCAGTCGGGCGTGCTGAGCGACGCGCCGTACGGCTTTAACGCCCGCTTTGGTGACGGCCAGGGCACGAATCCGGAGGAACTGCTGGGGGCGGCACATGCCGGCTGCTTCACGATGGCGCTGTCTTTTGCTTTGAACAACGCCGGATTCACCGCGGAAGCGATCGACACCGAGGCGGCAGTCACCCTTGAAAAAGTAAACGACGCGTGGACGATCACGGCGATTCACCTGACCACGCGGGCGCAGGTGCCCTCCATCGATGCGGCGAAATTCGCCGAGATCGCGGGCGGCGCGAAGGCCAACTGCCCTCTGTCACGCGTGCTCAACGCAACCATTACGATGGACGCCAAACTGGGCGGCTGACAGGCATGAGCACCCATCCGCAAGCACCGATCAAGGGGCGCGGCGCGACGTTCAATCCGGGAAATCGCTTCCGCCGCGACTCGCGAGAAGCGGTCGACGATGGCTGGACGCCGCCGCCTGCGGAAGGCAAGGCCGAGAGCGAGGGTCAGGAGCTGCCGCCGCTGAAAACCACCGTCACGATCCAGCGCTCGCGCACCATCATCGCCCGGAACGCCTCGCCCGACATCCCGTTCACGCAATCGATCAACCCTTATCAGGGCTGCGAGCACGGTTGCGTGTATTGCTACGCGCGGCCGACGCACGCCTATCTCGATCTGTCGCCGGGACTGGACTTCGAGACCAAGCTTTTCGCCAAGCCGAACGCCGCGGCGCTGCTCACTGCAGAGCTTGCGAAACCCGGATACGTCTGCGACGCGATCGCCATGGGCACCAACACCGATCCTTATCAGCCGATCGAGCGCGAGTGGAAAATCACCCGGCAGATTCTCGAAGTGCTCTCCGCGTGCGGGCACCCGGTGTCAATCGTCACCAAGTCGGCGCTGGTCGAGCGCGACATCGATCTCCTGGCGCCCATGGCGGCGAAGAATCTCGCGCGCGTCTACGTGTCGATCACCACACTCGACCGCGATCTGGCGCGGACGCTCGAGCCTCGCGCCGCGGCGCCTCATCGCCGGCTGGCCGCGGTCAAGGCCTTGAGCGAAGCGGGCATACCCGTCGGCGTGATGACCGCGCCGATCATCCCGCAGCTCACCGACAAGGACCTCGAAGCGATACTCGACGCCGCGAGCGCGAATGGCGCGCGTTACGCCGGATGGACGCTGGTGCGGCTGCCGCACGAGGTCAAGGATCTTTTCCGCGACTGGCTGGCGCAGCACTATCCGCTGCGCGCCGAGCACGTCATGAGCATGATTCAGCAGATGCGCGGCGGCCGCGACAACGATCCGCAGTTCGGCTCGCGCATGCGCGGTCAGGGATTTTTCGCGGACCTCATCAGTCGTCGCTTCGACGTCGCGTGCCAGAGGCTCGGCCTGAATCGCGAGCGAGCGCCCATGGACACCTCACGCTTCCGGCCGCCGCGCACCGAGTCGCAGCGCGCGCAGCTCACATTGTTCTAGCGTACCGAGTCAGAAGTTCCGAAGATAAAAGAGCGGGTGAACGGCCGTCATTCAATACGGCTTCAGGTTAGATTCCGGTTCGCTGCGAGGGCTATGAGGTCGCGAAATGTAACGCGACTCCATAGTCCTCGCTTGCTTAATTCTTGCGCGGGCGCAACGTAACACCGGCGGTGACGATCAGAATCAGCAGACCGAGTAGCCACAGTGCCCATTGCTGGAGGGTGGGTATGTTCGCCGGCGGCGTGGGCGGCGGCCCTGCGACGGGTGCGACCCTGGCAGGGAGCGCGTCGTGCACGTTCGGCGTGAACGTGACTGGCACCACCGCGGGAACGAAGAACAATACGACCGGGGCAGTGACGGCGGTTGAAAGCGGTACGGGTGGCACGGCCTCGGCAAGCGTTACAGTTGTTGGAGCAAGCTTACGCTGCCCGTTCCGGCGGTCGCCATAATCGTCCCGCCACCGCAGCTACCGGTGAGCCCGTTCGGGGTCGAGACCACGAGGCCCGCCGGTAATGTGTCGGTGAAGCCGACGCCGGTCAACTTGTGGAAGCGTTGGGATTGTTGATGGTAAAGCTGAGCGAGGTCGACGCGTTCAGCGCGATGCTTGCCGCACCGAAGGACTTCACGGTTGTCGGCGGCGCTATGGCAGCCCCAGTGGTGATGCGGCCGATCCGGTGGAAGTTACCTTCCGTGAACCACAGGTTGCCATCGGGGCCGGCCGTGATGATGAAAGGCAACGCCGGCGCTGATGCCGGCGCTGAACTCGGTGACGACTCCGAGCGGGGTAATCCGCCCGATCCGGTTGCCGGTTTCTTCCGTGAACCACAGGTTGCCGTCGGGGCCGGCCGTGATGCCGTGAGGGTTCGCGCCGGCGCTGATGCCGGCGCTGAACTCGGTGACGACCTGAGCCCATGCGCCGCCGGACAGCAAGCAAAGGGACGCTAGCATGCAGCCAAGGAGGATCCGGCAAGGTTTAATGAACGGGTTCCCCTAATCCTTGTTCGTTCGGTTTGCCGCTCGCGCGGCTCTGGTGCACGCACGACAGCGGTAAGAAGGTTCACGCGCGCCTATCGTTCGTTGACTAAGCTGCACGGACTGACTCATTAACAACGACGTCATAATGGGCGTGGGCCGGGACACAGTCAAGGTTTGTGCGTATGCCTGTGCCGAATTAGGACGAACGAACCCAACCACCTTGAAGGACGCGCCGCGCGATATCCTCGCGCGTAGCCTTGCCGCCGATATGTCGCCCCGCTTGCCCGCCCTGCGGGCTTGGCGCACCATTTGCGCTGAACGCACGCGACCGCGCAAGATCGAGTGAAAACGGTTGCGACAGCGATCGCAGCGCAACGACAGGGAGCTCCCGTGGGACAGATCAAAGGTATCGCGGTCAGTTCCGTGGGCCCGAGATGCGTGAGCTGACGGAGCGGCTGGCCCGGTGCTACACCGGCGCCGTGCACGACGTGCTGCGTATGATGGGGCACGACAATATCGTGCTGCCGCCCGAGATCAAGGCCATCGCACCGGGAACCCGGCTTGCCGGACCGGTGTGGACGGTCTCCGGCCACATCGATCGCACTCTAACGCGCGATGAGACTCTCCTCGCATGGTGCACGATGCTGTCCAAGGCGCCGTCCGGTCATGTGATCGTGTGCCAGCCGAACACTCATGAGATCGCGCTCATGGGCGAGCTCTCGGCGCAGACGCTTGAGGCGCGCGGCGTTTTGGGTTACGTCGTCGACGGCGGCTCGCGCGACACCGAGCTTGTTCTCGCTCAAGGCTTCCCGGTGTTCTGCTCGTTTCTGACGCCCGCCGACATTGTCGAGCGCTGGATCCCCGACGCTTTCGGCGAGCCGATCGCGATCGGCGCCGTGACCATCGTGACCGGCGATTACCTCCTCGGCGACCGCGACGGCGTGGTCGTCATACCGAAGTCGATTGCGCAGGAAGTGGTAACCCGCACCGAAACGGTCGTTGCAACCGAGAGCGACATGCGGCGGGCGTTACTGGGCGGCATGGATCCGGTCGAGGCCTATCATACGTTCGGCAAGTTCTGAATCCGTGGCACTTTTGCGTTGGCGGCCGGAGCGGCGAAACCATCTTCATTTGCGCGTGTCTATCCTACTAAGGAAGGGTCGTCGCGTCGGAGCCATTTGCACCGCACAACGCGAGTTGAAATCTTTACAGGAGGAGGCACCATGAGCCGATCCGAACGCCGCGCCTCATCGAATCACCGTGCAATGCGCGCTGCACTATCAGCCGCGCTGGCGCTGTTGCTGATCTTGATCGCTGGCGCTGCCGCGGCGCAAAGCTGCCCCGGCAATTTCTTCGATACCCTGGAGAGCAAGACCGACACGACGGCCGCAAAACAGAATGTCGGCAACGTCTGCAAAGGCCGGACGTCACCATACGCGGCACGCTGCTCGACATCGCCAAACGCGGCGACGTCTTCGAGCTGCAGCTAGCGAGTGAGGCGAGCGGCAACAGAATCACCGTCACCATGCGCGATCCGCCAGCCGCGGACATGTCGAAACTTTAAAAAGGCTCGGTCGTGACCATCGCCGCCAAGCTGCGCGACTTTACCGGGAATACGTGACGCTTGAAGATGGCAGCTGCAAGGATTGCGGTCGTTAGTGCGGTCCGGGCCCGTCAGGAAACGGTCGCGCGGCGTGCTGGCGACTGCGCGCAGTGGCGCTCAGTTACGCTCAATGACGATAAGGCCGCTGCGATATCGCGGCCGGTGACGACCGCTTAGGCGGGTGGTGTCTCTTCGCCGACGACGGGCGTCTCGGCGTTCGCATCGGGTTCCGGTTCGGCCTTGCTATCCAGCTTGCGCTTGCGCTTTTCTTCCTGCTTTTTCTTCTTTTCCAGTTCTTTCTGGCGCTTCTGGTACTGATAGTTTGGTTTTGCCAATGGGGCACCGTTTTGAGAAAAGTGGGTTTGGAGACGCCATTGTAGGGGCAACTGCGGTTCAACCGCCAGCGATTGCGTGCCCGGTGCAGTCGTCCGACGGCTCCGATTCATCCCTGGGAGGCCTTGCGCTCTAACCGAACAAGTCGCGCGAGGGTCCGTATTAAAGCTTTCCATCGACGACACTCGCCGCCGACGTGTAGGGATGCGCGATCAGCCGTTCCTCGCCCATGATGTGAAGAACCTCCACCCCGCGCGCCTTAAGCGCGTCGGCGATGAGCGCCCGGTGGCATCGCCACCACGGTGCCTCGGCGCACATGATCGCCGTCCTTGCATCCGCGGCTTCGGCCATCAGTAGCGCCAGCGCCGCGTCGAATGCGGGAGTTTCCATATAGTCGGCGTAGCCGCGAAACGAGGCATTTCGCCATCGAGTGTTGGTTGACCCGGGCCGTGCGGATCGGCGGCCGCCAAGCTCCGAATAAGCTCCGTAGCGCATGTCGGCCGCGGTCAATGACCGGGCGAGCGCCTCTGCGTTGAAATGAGGATGCATCCTCGAAGCGGGATATCGCCGCACGTCGGCGACGAGCTCGATGCGCTCACCGCGCAGCAGGCCGATGAGTTCGTCCAGCGGCAGGGTGGAGTGGCCGATGGTTCAGATAACGGCGGATTGCATCCTTGCTGGACACCCGCGCAAGCGATCGGTTCTGCGACGGCGTGCAGTTTCGCCGAAGAGCTCGTTGCGCTAGTGACTTTCCCGGCCGACCTTGGCGCCGGATTTGCCCACCAGGAAATCGAGGTCGACGCCTTGGTCGGCCTGCGTCACGGTTTCGCAATAGAGTTTGACCCAGCCGCGATCCGCATGCGGCTTGGGCGCCTTCCATTTCGATTTGCGCCGTGCGAGCTCGGCATCGGAGACGTGCAGATGGATGCGGCGCCTGGCAACGTCGAGCTCGATCATGTCGCCGTTCTCGACCAGCGCCAGCGGACCTCCGTCGGCGGCCTCGGGCGCGGTGTGCAGCACCACCGTCCCGTAGGCGGTGCCCGACATCCGCGCGTCGGAGATGCGGATCATGTCGGTCACGCCCTTTTTCAGGATCTTGGCCGGCAGTGCGAAATTGCCGACCTCGGGGAAGCCGGGATACCCCTTCGGACCGCAGTTCTTGAGCACCAGCACGCATGAGGCGTCGACGTCGAGCTTGGAGCTGTCGATGCGCCGATTCAAATCATCGATGTCCTCGAACACGACGGCGCGGCCCTTGTGCTTCATAAGCTTCGGCGTCGCCGCCGACGGCTTCAGGACCGCACCCCTCGGCGCGAGGTTGCCGCGCAACACCGCGATGCCCCCGTGCGGCTTGAACGGCTTGCCGACCGGCGTGATCACCGACTCGTTGTAATTCACGGCGTCCTTGGAATTCTCCCAGATCGTGCTGCCGTTGACCGTGAGCGCCTGCTTGTGCAGATACTTGCCGATTTCGCGGATCACCACCGGCAGCCCGCCGGCGTAATAGAAATCCTCCATCAGGTATTTGCCGGAAGGCATCAGGTTGACCAGGCACGGCATGTCGCGGCCGAGGCGGTCCCAGTCGTCGAGCGACAGCTTGACGCCCATGCGGCCGGCGATCGCGAGCAGGTGGACGACGGCGTTGGTCGAGCCGCCGATGGCGCCGTTGACCATGATGGCGTTCTCGAACGCGTCGCGGGTCAGGATCTTCGACATCTTCAGATTCTCGTGCACCATGTCCACGATGCGTCGGCCGGCCATGCGCGCGAGCACCTTGCGCCGCGAGTCGACCGCCGGTATGGCGGCGTTGGTCGGCAGGCCCATGCCCAGCGCTTCCACCATCGACGCCATCGTCGACGCGGTGCCCATCGTCATGCAATGACCCGCGGAGCGCGACATGCAGGACTCGGCGTCGATCATGTCGCGCTCGGTCATCTGGCCGGTCTTGAGCATCTCGGTGAACTTCCACACGTGCGTGCCGGAGCCGATGTCCTCGCCGCGAAACTTGCCGTTGAGCATCGGTCCGCCCGAGATGCCGATGGTCGGCAGGTCGCACGATGCAGCACCCATCAACAGCGCAGGTGTGGTCTTGTCGCAGCCCATCATCAGCACGACGCCGTCGAACGGATTGGCGCGTATCGACTCCTCGACGTCCATCGCGACCTGATTGCGAAAGAGCATCGTGGTCGGCCGCATCAAGGTCTCGCCCAGGCTCATCACCGGAAACTCGAGCGGAAAGCCGCCGGCGTCGAGAACGCCGGAACGAATGTGCTCGGCCAGCTCGCGAAAGTGCGCGTTGCAGGGCGTGGCCTGCGACCAGGTGTTGCAGATGCCGATCACCGGCCGGCCGTCGAACTGGTCGTGCGGGATGCCCTGGTTCTTCATCCACGAGCGATGCACCAGGCCGTCGCGATCGCGGCGGCCGAACCATAGCGTCGAGCGCAGAACGTGCTTGGACTTGGAAATTTTTTTGCTCATGCCAGCGGGTCGGAAATAATCAGGCGGCGATCCGCGCGCCGGTCTTCTGATCGAAGACGTGGACCATCGCCGGGTCCACGGCGAGGCCGATCTTGTCGCCCGGATTGACGACCGGACGCCCGTGCGTGACCAGCACGATCTGCGCTTCGCCGGCCTGCACCAGAAGCTCGGTCTCCGCTCCCGTCGGCTCGACCACGATGATTTCCGCCGGCACCGCGCCGCTGCCACCGAGTGAAAGATGCTCCGGCCGCACGCCGTACGCAACCGCCTGGCCGTCGGCGCCCGCCGTATGCCCCAGGGGCCAGCGCACTCCCCCCGCAGCCTCGACCCATGCTCCGCCGTTCGCTCGCCGCACCGTGCCGCTGACGATGTTCATTGCCGGCGAGCCGATGAATTGCGCGACGAAGAGATTGTCCGGCCGATCGTACAGCTCGAGCGGCTCGCCGATTTGCTCGATCCGACCATCGTGCATCACCACGATGCGATCGGCCATGGTCATTGCCTCGACCTGGTCGTGTGTCACGTAGACCGTCGTCGTTTTGAGCCTTTGATGCAAAGCCTTGATCTCGGCGCGCATCGCGACACGCAGCTTGGCATCCAGATTCGACAGCGGCTCGTCGAAGAGGAACACCTTGGGGTCGCGCACGATCGCCCGCCCCATCGCGACGCGCTGCCGCTGCCCACCGGACAACTCGCGCGGGAAACGCGCCAGATACGGCTCGAGGTTGAGGATCTTCGCCGCGCGTGACACACGCTCCTGAATGACCGACGCGTCGGCCTTGCGCAGCTTCAGGCTGAAGGCCATGTTGTCGGCAACCGTCATGTGCGGATACAGCGCGTAGCTCTGGAACACCATCGCGATGTCGCGGTCCTTGGACTCCACCTCGTTGACGACCTTGCTGTCGATCGCGATGGTGCCGGCAGTGATTTCTTCCAGTCCCGCCAGCATGCGCAGCAGCGTCGACTTGCCGCAGCCCGACGGTCCGACCAGCACCATGAACTCGCCATCCTTGATGTCGAAGCCGATGCCATGGATGACCTTGGTGCTGCCGAAACTCTTCTCGATGTCTTTGAACGTTACCGATGCCATGGTTGATGCCCGGAGGTGATTAATCGGGGACGACTCTCATACCAATCAACTCTTCACCGCGCCGGCTGTTAGACCGCCGACCATGTAACGCTTGAACGTGTAGTAGATCGCGTACAAGCCGCTAAGCTGTCAATTGACGCGCCCTCCTCGTTTCACATCCTCGTTTCACCACCCGCATTACATCACCGCGCCCAGATACCAGGGCACGAATTCGTTCTGTCCATAACCGTGCAATTCGCTTTTGCTTTTCTTTCCCGATGCCGTATCGAGGATCATCTGGAAAAATCGCTCGCCGATCGCCTCGACCGTCGCACCGCCGTCGACGATCTCGCCGCAGTTGATGTCGATGTCTTCTTCCTGGCGCTCCCAAAGCGCGGTGTTGGTGGAGAGCTTCAGCGATGGCGACGGCGCGCAGCCATAGGCGGAGCCGCGTCCGGTGGTAAAGCAGATCATGTTGGCGCCGCCGGCCACCTGCCCGGTCGCCGAGACCGGGTCGTAGCCGGGAGTGTCCATGTAGACGAAGCCCTTGGCCGTCACCGGCTGGGCATATTCGTACACCGCGACGAGGTTGGTCGTGCCGCCCTTGGCCACCGCCCCGAGCGACTTCTCGAGTATGGTGGTGAGGCCGCCGGCCTTGTTGCCCGGCGAAGGATTGTTGTTCATCTCGCCGCGATTGCGAGCGGTGTATTCCTCCCACCACTTGATTCGCTCGATCAGCTTTTCGCCGACGTCGCGCGACACCGCGCGCCGCGTGAGCAGATGCTCGGCACCGTAGATTTCCGGCGTTTCCGAAAGGATGGCGGTACCACCGTGGCGCACCAGCCTGTCGACCGCGGCGCCCAGCGCCGGGTTAGCGGTGATGCCCGAATAGCCGTCCGAGCCTCCGCATTGCAGGCCGAGCACCAGGTGGCTCGCCGGAACTGGCGAGCGGGTGACGGCGTTCGCATACGGAAGCATCTCGTTGACCATCGCCACGCCCTTGGTGATTGCCTTCGCGGTGCCTCCCGTGTCCTGAATGCTGAAGGTGCGCAGGAGCGGCCCTTCGCTCAGGCTCTCGGCGCCCAATAGCGCGTTGATCTGGTTCGCTTCGCAGCCCAGGCCGACGATCAGCACGCCGGCGAAATTGGCGTGCTTGGCATAGCCGCCCAGCGTCCGCCGCAGCACCTGCATGCTCTCGCCCTGCACGTCCATGCCGCATCCGCTGCCGTGAGTCAGCGCGACCACGCCGTCGACATTCGCAAACTGCGCGAGCGCCGCGCCCTTGAACGTGTCCGCAATGCCATGCGCCACGGTCGCGGAGCAGTTCACCGTGGAGAGGATGCCGATGTAATTGCGTGTGGCCACTCGTCCGTCGGGACGAACGATTCCCATGAACGTCGCCGCAGGGTCGGCGTACTGCGTCGGCTTCACGTCGACGCCGAAGGCGTAGTCGCGCGCGAAATCGCCCATCGCCAGATTGTGCAAATGGACGTGCTCGCCGGGGAGAATCGGCCGCTTGGCGAAGCCGATGATCTGGTCGTAGCGCTTGACCGGCTCGCCCACGCCGATCGCACGCGTCGCGACTTTGTGACCCGGTGGGATGAGCCCGAAGACCTTGACGTTCTCGTCGATGAGCGTGGTGCCTGAGACGAGCTGCTGACGCGCGATCACCACGTCATCGTTGGGATGCAGGCGGATCGTAAAAGAAGTTTTGGTTAGCATGCCAGCCTCCCGGCCGAGCGTTATATTGCAGATGGTTTAGATGTCTCGTCGCAACAGCGGTTCATTTGTAAAACAGGTGCGGCAGCCACAAGGAGATCGACGGCACGTAGGTGATCAGAACCAGGCTGAGCAACAGCGGCACCAGCCAGGGAAGGATTGCCATCGTGGTCTTCTCGATCGACAGATTGGCGACCCGCGCCAGCACGTAAAGGACCATGCCCATGGGCGGATGCAGGAGGCCGATCATGAGGTTCAGCACCATCACGAGTCCGAAATGCACCGGGTCGATGCCGAGCTGCTGAACCACCGGCATCAACACCGGGACCAGGATCAGGATCGCCGCGGTCGGCTCCAGGAAACACCCGACGAACAGCATCAGCAGGTTGGCAAGCAGCAGGAATACCCAGGGGCTGTGCGTGAATGAAAGCACCCAGACGGCGACCATGTCGGTGACCCGTGTCGCGGTGAGCAGCCACCCGAAAATCGAGGCCGCGGCGACGATGAACATCACCGTCGCCGTCGTCTCGATGGTGTCCATCGAGACTTTCACCAGCATCCGCCAGGTCAGCGTGCGATACCAGACCAGGCCCAGGAACAGCGCCCAGACGCAGGCCGCAATCGCGCCTTCGGTGGGCGTAAACACGCCCGTGGTCATGCCGCCGATCAGCAGCACCGGGGTCATGATCGGCGTCACCGCATCGAACTTCCACGTGTGGTCGGCAGCCAAGAGCCCCAGCAGACACACGCCGAACGCAGCATTGAAGGGCATGCCGGCAACGACCATCCCCCACATCACCATTGGAAAGCCGATGACCACCGCAAGCTCCAATAGCGCCTTGCCAAGCCGCGGCCACTCGAAAACGATGTCACTGCCCCAGTTGTTCTTGTGTGCGTAGTAGCCAACGGTAAGCATCATCAGGAACGCCATCACCAGACCAGGGACGATCCCGGCGAGAAAGAGCTGGCCCACCGACACGTTGGCCATCATTCCGTAGATGACGAACGGAAGCGACGGCGGAATGATCGGGCCGAGCGTGGCGGACGCGGCGGTGACGCCGACCGAGAATCCCAGGTCGTATCCATGGTCGCGCATAGCCTTGATCTCGATGGTGCCCAGGCCCGCGGCATCGGCGATCGCGGTTCCCGACATGCCGGCGAAAATCACCGAGCCGATGACGTTGACGTGGCCGAGCCCGCCCTTGAGCCAGCCCACCAGCGACAGCGCAAAGTTGTAAATGCGGTTGGTGATGCCGGCGTGGTTCATGAGATTGCCGGCCATGATGAAAAACGGCACTGCGAGCAGCGGGAAGCTGTCGATGCCGCTGACCATGCGGTGGATCACCACGAAGGGGGGCAAATCGCCGGTCAGCAGGATATAGACCAACGCCGAGCCCGCCATCGCGATGGCAACCGGCACGCCGGTGGCCATCATGCCCAGGAAGGAGCCGAGCAATGCGGGGATCAAAGCGTCTCCGTGATCGCGATTTCGGGCCGCTCGAGAACGCTGTAGCCCTGCCGCCAGTGCTCGACGGCAACCTGGACCGAGCGCACCGCGGCGCAGGCGAAGCCGAAGGCGCACACCGCGTAGACGCTGTTCATCGGCAGCTCGACGATGGTCATCTTGTAGTTGCCCATCTTCTGCATCATCTGCCAGGTGAGTACCACCGCGTAGGCGAAGAACACGATGCGGACCGCGTCGACCACGGTCGACATGACGCGACAGACCGTTTTGGGCAGATACCGGTACGCAATGTCCACCTGGATATGGCGGTTGAGCCGCACCAGGTCCGCGATGCCGACGAAGACCACGCAGATAAGGAGGTAGCGGGCGATTTCCTCGGTCCAGGCAGCCGAGTCGTTGAGCGCGTAGCGGGTGAAGAACTGGTAGAAGATGGTGACCGCGAGAACCCAGAAGAAAAAGAACGCGATCCAGGCCTCGAAGGTGTAATGCGAGAGTTCGATCGGCGCGTCGGTGATGTGCATGTGCCCCGTCTCGTCGAGCACGTGCTCTTCGGGGGGCGCGGCGGGTGGCTTGGTTTCGGTCATAGAATCGCTGTGTTCAAACGGTCGCGTCGCGCGTTTTCGGGCCAAAGGTCAAACGTCGCGACTTCTTCGCCGTCGTGCCCGCAAAAGCGCCCGCTGCCGTCATTCCCGCGAAGCGCCCACTGCCGTCATTCCCGCGAAAGCGGGCACTGCCGTCATTCCCGCGAAAGCGGGAATCCATTGGATTGATTAACATGGATCCCCCGCTTTCGCGGGGATGACGCATCCGTTGCCAAGAGCGGGTCGCTGCGCGACCCACTCTTGGACGGATGCGTCACTTTATCTGCTGAATCTTGTCCCAGTCCGCCTTGGAATAACCCATCGACTCGAACGTAACGTTTTTCAGGATCGCGTCCTGAAACGATTTCTTGTCGACCGCGGTCACCGTCAGTCCTTTTTTGCGAAACTCGTCCGCCAGCTCGCCCTCGCGCTTCTGGATGTCCGCCGTCGCGCTGGCGGCCGCTTCGAGTGTCACATCGGTGAAAATCTTCTTTTCCGCGTCCGACAGCTTGGACCATACGTGCGGCGCGACCTGCGTGGCCAGAGAGTCGATGATGTGGCCGGTCAGGATGACGTACTTCTGCACCTCGTAGAATTTCTTGGCCTCGATCGTCGTCAGCGGATTTTCCTGCGCGTCGACGGTGCCGTTCTGCAGCGCGAGGTAGACCTCCGCAAACGCGATGGGCGTCGGGTTCGCGCCGCACGCCTTGGGCAGCGCAAGGTAAGCCGGCACGTCCGGGACGCGCATCTTCAGCCCCTTCATCCCGGCACAATCGGTAAAAGCCTTGTTCGACGTCGTGTGCCGTGCGCCGTAATACGTCATCGCCGTGATCTGGATGCCGGTCTTGTTGCGGTACTCGTCGACCATTTCCTTGAACAACGGGCTCTTCGAAAATTTGATCAAGTGCTCGCCGTCGCGGAACGTATACGGGTAGTAGCCGACGCCGATCCTCGGCAGGGTGCGCGCGGCAAACGAGAGCCCGGAGATGATCATGTCGACGGTACCGAGCGTCATGCCCTGGTTCAGATCGGATTCCTTGCCCAGCGTCGACGCCGGGAAGACGTCGATGTGGTACTTGCCGGCCGTGCGCTTTTCGATCTCCCCCGCGGCCCACACCGACCACTTGTGGTACGGCTCCGACGTTTCGTACACGTGCGCCCACTTGAGCTTGGTCTGTTGCGCGATAGCGGTGCCGCTTCCCACGGAAATGGCAAGCGCGAGTGCGATGACGACATACCTGGCAATCCGAAACATGCTGCTCCTCCTTTTGTAGGTAATCAGGCTGCAATCACTTGAACCTTGGTGCTGCGGGTCTTGTCCTTGGCCAGCTCGAACGCCTTGACCGCGTCCTGGAGCGGGAATTGTCCCGACAGCAGCGGCCGCACGTCGACCCGGCGCGACGATAGATAATCGACCGCCCAGTCAAACTCGATCCCCCAGCGGAAGGCGCCCTTGAGGTCGAGCTCCTTGCCCATGATTTCGTTGACCACGAACGGCAGCGGCTCGTGAGGCAGTGTTCCCACCTGAACGACGGTGCCGCCACGCTTGACCGCGGCGACGCACGCTTTGAGCGCAGCGAAGCTGCCGGAGACTTCATAGGCGACGTCGAATTGCGGAGCGGCCAGCGCATCGGCGTCGCGATCGGCCCGAATCGTGCGGTCGGCGCCCACCTCGGTTGCGGTGGCCAGCGGCCGATCCAAAACATCGGACACCGTGATTTGTCGAGCCCCGGCGAGACGGGCGGCGATGACCGTGAGGCAACCGATCGTGCCGGCGCCGGTGATCAGCACCGATTTACCCATTAATACAGGGCCGCGATTGACCGCGTGCAAGGCGACCGCCAGCGGCTCGGCAAAGGCAAGCTCGCCGAGCGAAATATCGCCGGCGACGGGATAGCACTGCCGCTCGCCCATGACGAAGTATTCGCAGAACATGCCCTGCACATGCGGATACAAGCTCGCGCTGCCGAGAAAGCGCATGTTCCGGCACAGGTGCTCGCGTCCCTCGCGGCAGTAATCGCAATGCCCGCAGGCGTGCGAGGGCGACACCGCGATCTTGTCGCCGGGCTTCACGCGCGTTACGCCGGGTCCCACCTTGGCCACCACACCCGACGCCTCGTGCCCGGGAATCAGCGGCTCACGAATCACGAAGCTGCCGTTCCTGCCTTCGAAGTAGTAATGCAGATCGGAGCCGCAGATGCCGCCCGCGCCGAGCCGGATCAGCACCTGTCCCGGCCCGATTTGCGGGTCTTCGGCGGCCTCGATACGAAGGTCATCCTTGGCGTGAATGCGGCATGCAAGCACGTTTTCTCCCGATTTAATGTAGAGCGTCCCAGCCGGTGCTGAAGCGCTTGTAAGCCTGATTCAGGTGACGCTGCATCGCGGTCCGCGCGGCGCCGCCGTCGTGCGCCGCGATCGGCTTCAACACCGCGCGATGCTCCGCCAGCGCCGACACCCACAACTGCGGCGAGTCGTAGTGGTGCTCGAGTTGCTTGTACAGCGGGCCGGTGCGCTCCTCCCACAGCATTTTCACGACCTGGACCAGGGCGCCATTGCCGGTGGCCTCGGCAATGCGCAAATGAAACAGCCGATCGGCGTTGAGAGGCTGCTTCTCGCCCGTCATCTCCTTTTGCATCAGGTCCAGCGCTTCCTCGATGGCTTCGATCTGAGACTTCTTCGCCGACTTCGCCGCCAACGCAGCACATTCGCCCTCGATCACCCAGCGCGCCCTGAGCAACTCGAAGGGGCCGGACGCCGCCTGCACCTCGCCGTTGCCGTTGCGCCCCGGCGCGAGCACGTAAATGCCGGAGCCGATGCGCACGTCGACCAGGCCTTCGACCTCGAGCGCAATCAGCGCCTCGCGCACCGAGGGTCGAGAAACGCCGAGCTGGCGCGCGAGATCGCGCTCGGGCGGCAGGCGCGATCCTGCGGTAAACTCGCCGGCGCGAATCAAAGTTCGGATCTGATCGGCGATCTGGCGGTAAAGCCGGCGGGGTTCGATGCTTTGGATAGGCATGTGGGCGTCCAAGACGCGGATCGGAAAAGTGACCCCGCGCCGCCCCTTTGACCGAAACACTGTAGCTAAACAAAATCCGGCGCTTTGGTCAAGTGGTCTTACCAATTTCCTGACGATTGCGGCGGCGCTTGATAAAATAGACCCGCAAGCCCGACAAGGGCAATCGCGTTCGCGTCAAATCTCACGGAGGTTCCCATAGTGGCCGGACGACTCGAAGGCAAGGTCGCGCTCATCACCGCCGCGGGCCAGGGCATAGGCCACGCGACCGCGCTGGCCATGGCGCGGGAAGGCGCGACGGTCTACGCCACCGACGTCAACGCCAAGGCGCTCGAGCGCTATGCCGACACCGCCGGCATCACCGTGCGTACGCTCGACGTTCTCGACGATGCCGCGGTTGCCAAGACCATCGCCCAACTCCCGCCGCTGTCGATCCTGTTCAACTGCGCTGGATACGTGCATAACGGAACGGTGCTCGACTGCACGCCCAAGGATTGGGAGTTCAGCTTCAATCTCAACGTTCGCGCGATGTACATGACGATCAAATGCGCGCTGCCGGCGATGCTGGCCAACGGCGGCGGCAGCATCATCAACATGGCCTCGGTCGCCGGCTCGATCAAAGGCATCCCGAACCGTTTCGCCTACGGCGCGAGCAAGGCCGCGGTCATCGGTTTGACCAAGGCGGTTGCCGCGGACTTCGTGACCCGGGGCATCCGCTGCAACGCGATCGCGCCGGGAACGGTCGACACGCCTTCGCTGCACGAGCGTATCAACGCCCAGGCCGATCCGGTCGAGGCGCGCAAGGCGTTCATCGCCCGTCAGCCAATGGGCCGGCTGGCAAAAGCCGAGGAGATCGCACCCATTGTCGTCTTTCTCGCCTCGGACGAGTCGGCTTTCGCGACCGGAAACGTTTATTCCGTCGACGGCGGAATGACCATTTGACGTCCGTTGACGGCCTGATTGTCTGCGCCAGGCTTCGCATCGATACCCGCAGTCCCTTCGCTAAGGAGAAATAATGAAACTCGTACGCTACGGACCCCCCGGCAAGGAAAAGCCCGGCCTGATCGACGCCGACGGCAAGCTGCGCGACCTGTCGCGCAAGGTGAAGGACATCGACGGATCGACGCTCGCTCCCGCGTCACTCGCCCAACTGCGCAAGCTAGACACCAAAAAGCTGCCGCTGGTGAAGGGCAAGCCGCGGCTCGGCCCCTGCATCGCCACCCCGCCCAAATTCGTGGCCATCGGCTTGAACTACATCGATCACGCCAAGGAAACCGGTTCGCCGATCCCGGAATATCCGATCGTGTTTTTCAAGTCGCAGACCTGCATCGTCGGCGCCAACGACAACGTGATGCTGCCGCCGGACTCGACGCACACGGACTGGGAAGTCGAGCTTGGCGTGATCATCGGCCGCACGGCGCGGCAGGTTGCCGCCAAGGACGCTCTCAAGTACGTGGCAGGCTACTGCTTGATCAACGACGTCTCGGAGCGTGAATTCCAGCTGAAGCGCAGCGCATCGCAATGGAACAAAGGCAAGGGCTGCGACACCTTCGGCCCGATGGGGCCGTGGATGGTGACCACCGACGAGATCAGGGACCCGCAAAACCTGGACATGTGGCTCGACGTCAACGGCTCGCGCAGACAGACCGGCAATACGCGAACGATGATCTTCGGCGTCGCCGATGTGGTCGCCGACGTGTCCAAATACATGACGCTGCTGCCTGGCGACGTGATCACCACCGGCACACCGCCCGGCGTGGGCATGGGCATGAAGCCGACGCCCCAGTATCTCAAAGCCGGCGACGTCGTCACGCTGGGCATCCAGGGTCTGGGTGAGCAAAGACAGAAGGTCGTCGCATTCAGGAAAGGACGCTAAAAGTGATGACATCTGTCGTGATGAGCGTGCGTGCGCCTTGGACCATCCTTGGCGCGAGCGCTTTTGCGCTGGCCTCGCTTGCGCTGATGTCATCCGTGTCGCAGGACGCGGCCGCGCAAGCGTATCCGACCAAGCCGGTGCGGCTGATGGTCGGGGCGACGGCGGGCGGAGGAACCGACATCGTCGCCCGCATGCTCGGCGAAAAGCTGACCGATACGCTCAAGCAGCCGTTCGTCGTCGACAATCGGCCTGGCGCCTCGAACACCATCGCGGCCGACGTCACCGCCAAGTCGGCGCCGGACGGGCATACGCTGCTGGTCGCGACCAACACCGGACAGGCGATCGCGCCGCATTTGCTCAAGCTCAATTTCGATGCGCTCAAGGACCTGACGCCGGTGGCGCTGGTCATGGTGGTTCCCAACGTGCTGATCGTGGGCCCTTCGGTCAGCGCGCGCGACGTGCGCGAGCTGGTGGCGCAAATGAAGGCCAAGCCCGACAGCTTCAACTTTGCGTCCTCGGGCGCGGGAAGCACCCAGCATCTCGCAGGCGAAGCCTTCAAGAAGATCGCCGGAGTATCGATGACGCACATCCCGTACAAGGGCAGCAGCCAGGCGCACGCCGACATGCTCTCCGGTCAGGCGCAACTCATGTTCGACACCACGTCGTCGGCGATCGGGCAGATCAAGGGCGGCAAGCTGCGCGCGCTGGCCGTCACCTCGCCCCGGCGCTCGCCGGAGCTTGCCGACGTGCCGACCCTGGCCGAGGCCGGCTTTCCCGGCCTGGACATGACGACCTGGTACGGTATCTTCGCGCCTGCCGCTACGCCCAAGGATGTCGTCGCCAGGCTGCACGACGAGATCGCGAACGCGCTGAAGCTCCCCGACGTGCAAAAGCGCATCGCCGGTCTGGCCGGCGAGCCGGGAACGATGTCGATCGCCGAGTTCGCCGACCTCAATCGCGCGGATTACGAGCGTTACGGCAAGCTGATCCGCGAAACCGGGATCAAGCTCGAATGAGCTCGACCATCGCGCTCGTCGCGGGCGACCCGGCCGGGGTCGGTCCCGAGCTTGTCGCCAAGCTGCTTGGCGATCCCGCGAAACTGCCGGCGCAGATTCGTCTCATCGCGCATCGGGCAAGCCTTGACGCGGCGGCAAAAGTTGCCGGCGTTGCGCTCGAGCTGCCCGCGCTCAAGGCCAACGATGCGGCGCAATCCAAACTCGCCGTGGCGCGCATGGAATGGGACGGCTGGAACGCCGCGCCGTTCGCGCAGGGCCAGGCGAGCCAGGCCAACGGGGCTTTCATGCTCGAGGCACTCACCTTCGCGCTCGACCTCGCGCAACGCGGCGTCGTCGACGCGGTGTGCTTCGCACCGCTGAACAAGTCGGCGTTGCGCGCCGGCGGCATGAAACAGGAAGACGAGCTGCGCTGGTTCGCCGATGTTCTTGGATATCACGGGCCGTGCGGAGAATTCAATGTGCTGGAAAAGCTCTGGACCTCACGCGTGACTTCGCATATTCCGCTCAAGGACGTCGCCGGCCTCCTCACCGCCGAGGGCGTGGCCGAGGCGATCGGCATGCTGCACGACGCGCTCCGCCGTGCGGGTAACGCCGCTCCGCGCATCGGCGTATGCGGCCTCAACCCGCACAACGGCGACAACGGCAACTTCGGGCGCGAGGAAATCGACATCATCGAGCCTGGCATCGCGCTTGCCGCCAAGCGTGGCTATACCGCCGCGGGGCCGTATCCGGCCGACACGATTTTCGTGCGGGCGCGCGATGGGGCGTTCGATGGCATCGTCACCATGTACCACGATCAGGGACAGATCGCGATGAAGCTGATGGGATTCGAGCGCGGCGTCACGGTGCAAGGCGGCCTGCCTGTCGCGATCACGACGCCGGCGCACGGCACCGCCTACGACATCGCCGGACGCGGCATCGCCAACGTGCAGGCGATGAGCAATGCGCTTGCCATCGCGGCGCGGATGGGCGCTGCGGCGCACTGACATCCCAGGCGCTTGTCGCCGACTCAAGCCCCGACCGAAAGCAAAGCACTTCCTTAAACCGCGATGGCTGACACCGATCTTGCTTTGCCATCGCGCGTGTTCTCGCGCGAGGATTTCCTCTATCCGCCGCTGTCCCCGAATCGAACCGGCCGGCTCAGGCTGGATTCGTTGCACACCCTGTACTGGGAAGATTCCGGCAATCCACGCGGCGCGCCGGTGGTGTTCCTTCATGGCGGACCGGGCGGCGGCAGCGCGCCGGATCATCGGCGCTTCTACGACCCGGCGTTCTATCGCATCATCGTCTACGACCAGCGCGGCGCGGGCCAATCGACTCCGCTGGGCGCCCTCACCGACAACACCACGCCGCATCTGATCGCCGATCTCGAGCGCTTGCGAGCGCATCTTGGCGTCCATCGCTGGCTGGTGTTCGGCGGATCGTGGGGCTCGACACTCGCGCTTGCCTACGCCGAAGCGCATCCCGATCGCGTGCGAGGATTGGTCTTGCGCGGCATTTTTCTTTGCCGCCCGCAGGAGATCCGCTGGTTCCTTTACGAGTTGCGGTTTATCTTCCCGGAAGCATGGCGCGCGTTCGCCGGCTTCCTTCCCGAAGCTGAGCGAGGCGACCTCCTCGCCGGCTACTATCGCCGGCTGATCGATCCGGATGCGTCAGTGCACATGCCGGCCGCGCACGCATGGAGCCGCTACGAAGGATCGTGCTCGACCCTGCTGCCTGATCCGGACCTGGTCGCACACTTCGACGAGGATGCGGTCGCGCTCGCCATCGCCCGCATCGAGGCGCATTACTTCGTGCACGATAGCTTCCTGCCCGACAACGCGCTGCTCGCGGGCATCGAACGCATCCGTCATCTTCCTTGCGCCATCGTGCAAGGCCGCTACGATGCCGTGTGCCCGATCCTTTCAGCCGACGAGCTGCACCTGGCATGGCCCGAGGCGCGGTACGTTGTCGTCGCCGACGCGGGACATTCGGCGCGCGAGCCGGGCATCGCGCGCGAGCTGGTCGCGGCGACGGATCGCTTCCGCGAAATCGTCGACACCCAATGAGTGTGGCAGTCCCTCGCGCCGCGCCCGAATAGAAATTGTCATGGCGATCATCGACCGCGTCGAGCTGGGGCTGGTCAATCTCACGCCCAAGGTCAAGCGCACCGACGCGATCCAAAGCTTCGTGTCGCAGGAAACGCCGATGGTGCGCGTGTTCGATCGCGATGGCGCGATCGGCACCGGATACAGCTACACCATCGGCACCGGCGGCTCGGCTATCGTCGCGCTGTTGCGCGATCATCTGGCGCCTTTGCTCATCGGTCGCGACGCCGCATCGATCGAGGCGATCTGGCGCGATTTGTTGTTCTCCACGCATGCGACGTCGGTCGGCGCGATCACCTCGCTCGCGCTCGCGGCCGTCGACACCGCGCTCTGGGACCTCTCCTGCCGGCGCGCCAAGCTCCCGCTTTCGATCGCCGCCGGCGGCGCCAAGACTTCGCTGCCGCTGTACACCACCGAAGGCGGATGGCTGCATCTCGAGCCCGCCGCGCTGGTCGACGACGCGCTCGCGGCAAAGGCGCAGGGCTTTGGCGGCGCGAAGATCAAGATCGGCCGGCCGCACGTCGCCGAAGATGTCGCCCGCCTCGGCGCGGTCCGCGGCGCGGTCGGCGCGAACTGGGACATTATGACCGACGCCAATCAGGGCTTCACGCTGCCCGAGGCGATCCGTCGCGCGCGGCATCTGGAGGCGCTCGATATTGCATGGTTCGAGGAGCCGATGCCCGCCGACGACGTGGGCGCGCATCGCGAGCTGGCACGACACACCAGCGTTCCGATCGCGATCGGCGAGTCGCTCTACGGCATCTCGCAGTTCAAGGATTACCTGCAGGCGCTTGCCTGCTCCATCGTGCAGGTCGACGTCGCGCGCATCGGAGGCATCACGCCGTGGCTCAAGGTCGCGCACATGGCCGAGGCGTTCAACGTTCCGGTCTGCCCGCACTTTCTGATGGAGCTGCACGTCGGCCTTTGCTGCGCGGTGCCCAACAGCCGCTGGGTCGAGTACATTCCGCAGCTCGACACCATCACCGGCAGCCAGCTCGTCATCCGCGATGGGCGAGCCTACGCGTCGGAGGAGCCGGGGCTGGGGATCGATTGGGATTGGGACGCGATCGGCCGGCTGCAGGGCGCGAAGCCGATCGTCATACGGTAGAGCTGCGCCAAGCGAAGACCCAGTGTTCTAGAACGTCATCCCCGCGAAAGCGGGGACCCATGTTGACTTACGAACCAATGGATTCCCGCTTTCGCGGGAATGACGATATTGAGCGGTGACGAATGCGGTGCAGCCGCACATGCAGCAGTCTCGCTACTCCCTGTAAGCCTCGACCGGGATCATGAGCTTCACGTCGTCGCCAACTGCCTTGGGAATGCCGTACTTCATTCCCCATTCCGAGCGCTTGATCGTCGTCGTCGCCTCGGCGCCGCACATCGCCTTCTTGTTGAACGGGTTCTCCCCGCAGACGTCGTTAGCAACTTTCAACGTGACCGGCTTGGTGACGCCGAGGAGTGTCAGCTCGCCATCCAGACCAACCACGCGATCGCCGTCGAAAGTCAAGTTGGTCGACTTGAAGGTCATGGTCGGATACTTGGCAACGTTGAAAAAATCCTCGCTCTTGACGAGTGTGTCGAGCTTGGGATCGATCGTCTTGATCGAGGTCGTATCGATCGTAACTTCGACGCTTCCCTTCCTCGCCGCGCGATCGAGCGTGACCTTCCCGGTCGCCTTGCCGAACGACCCGCGCTGCAGCGAGAAGCCCATGTGCCGTACCTCGAATGTCGGCTGCGAATGCACGGGATCGATCGTATAAGTGTCCTCAGCGGCGGCGCGGCCCGCGGCGATCGCGAGCGCCAGCGCCACGGTCGCGGCGACAAGCTGTCTGGTCATGATGTCTCCTGTGGACGAAAGTGCTCCTTGGATGAGAAAACCGCGAGTGCCGCGACCGCCGTAGAGATCAAGCCCCGCGGCGCTTTTGTTTCAGGGCTCCGAGCTTCGGCCGCAGTCTGCCGGCGCTGCCCCTAGCGAATTTGTCGTGTGCAAGGCGAAGCAAGGCGGCGCATAAGGACAGCCGCGCAGTTCCTCGTTATTGCTGTATTCCCTCGATCGCCACAACGATGTTCACGTCGTCGGCAGTCGAGGCCTGGTTTTTAGTCATGCCGAACTCCGAGCGCTTGACGCTCGCGGTGACTTCGGCACCGCACGCCAGCTTTTTGGTCGCAGGATGAATGGCACACCTGAAGTCGGCCACGGACAGCGTGACCGGTTTGGTCACACCGCGCATCGTCAGCTCGCCTTCGGCGGCCACGACGCGGTCCCCATCGAACTTCAGGCTGGTCGACTTGAAGGTGATCATCGGAAACTGGGCGACGTTGAAATAGTCCTCGCCTTTGAGCATCGTCTCGCGCGACGGGCTGCCCGAAGTCACCGAATCCGCGTCGATCGCCACATCAATCGAGCCCTTTTTCGCGGCGCGGTCCAGCATCACCATGCCGGTCGTCCTGCCGAAACTCCCGCGTTGCAGCGACACCGAGATGGCTTATCGAGAAGGTCGAAGCCGTGTGCAGGGGGTCGACCCTGTAGCTTTCCTGGCTGAACGCGGGCGCAGCGAACGCGACAAAAAACGCGGCGACGACGAAACGGACAGGCATAGGTTCTCCTCCTGCTCGCGGCGGGACGTTGAAAGGATCGGGTCGTGCGCCCTTTTAACGGTCGCCCGCATCGACTGCCACTGCCGGCCATTACCTGCAGGCCGCCGGCTCGCCTCATTCCAGAGTTTATGCCACAGGCGGCAGCACCATCCGGATCCGGACAACGACGTCGTTGTCGACCATCTCGGTGTCGGCCCACATGCCTTCGCCGACCTTGTAATCGATGCGCTTCAACGGAAAGCTGCCCTCGGCGACGCTGTTGCCGGTCGCATCCTTCTTGAGCGCGATTGGCACCACGACGTCCTTGGTGATTCCCTTGAGCGTGAGCTTTCCGGAGATCTCGTATCTGTCGCCGCCCAGGTTCTTGATCGAGGTCGAGGCGAAATGCGCGACCGGGAACTTCCCCGTGTTGAACCAGAGCGAACTCTTGATTTCGGTTTCCGACTCGTCGCTGGCGAGGTCGATGCTGCCGAGATCGATTTCGAACTCCGCCTTCGATTTCGCCAGGTCCTTCGGCAGAAACACGATGTTAGCCTCAATACTCTTCACTTAAGCTTCCCGGCGCGGTATCCTGTCGCTTTCCACGGCAGGAGAACCGGCGATGGCACGCACGCTTGCGGCGCTGCCCGAGGGGAGTCGGATCACCGACTACATCAGCCTCGGTGTGATCACGAAGACGTTTCCGTTGAAACGAGTCCGCGCGGTGCTGGCGGCGACCGGCAAGGCCAGCGTGCGCGAGCGCGACTTGCCGGCCCACGTCGTGGTCTACTACGCGATCGCCTTGGCGCTGTACATGCAGTCGTCGTACCGCGAAGTGTTGCGGGGTCTGCTCGAAGGGGTGCAGTGGTTGCTGGATCCGTCGGTGACGGTCAAGGTCGCCGGCAACTCGGGGATTTCTCAGGCCCGCACGCGTTTGGGATGGGAGCCGCTGCGGCAACTGCACGACGAGGTGGTCAAGCCGATTGCGGTGGCGACGAGCCGAGGCGCGTGGTATCGCACCTGGCGCTTGGTCAGCCTGGACGGTAGCACCTTGGAGATCGCCGACGAGCAGGCCAACGAAGAGGCCTTCGGACGGCCCGGGGCGAGCCGCGGGGCCAGCGCTTACCCACAGATCCGCTTTGTATCCCTGGTAGAGAACGGCACGCACGTGTTGTTTGGCACCCAGATAGGAGCCTATCGCACGAGTGAGAGAGTCTTGGCCAAAGCCGTACTGGGGGCACTGCACAAAGGGATGCTGTGTCTGGCCGACCGCGGGTTCTTCGGCTTCGAGTTATGGCAGCAGGGGCTCGGCAGCGGGGCCGAGCTGCTCTGGCGGGTCAGACAAATTAACCGTTTGACGTGCGACCAGCGGCTCGCCGATGGTTCCTATCTGAGCCGCATCTATCCCTCCGAGAACGATCGAAGCCACCAGACCCATGGCCGGACGCTGCGGGTGATCGAATACCGTCTCGACGGCGTCGCCGGCGCCGAACCGATCTACCGCTTGGTCACCAGCATTCTGGATGCGGCCAAAGCTCCCGCCCACGAACTGGCCGCGCTCTACCACGAGCGCTGGGAGATCGAGACCGCCCTCGACGAGCTCAAGACCCATCTGCGCGGCGCCAGGATCGTCTTGCGCAGCAAGACCCCGGACTTGGTGCGGCAGGAGTTCTACGGACTGCTGCTGGCCCACTTCGCGGTGCGCGCGCTGATGCACGAGGCAGCCCTCAAGGCCGGTGAGGATCCCGACCGGCTCTCGTTTCTGCATGCCGTGCGCGTCGTGCGCCGCAAACTCCCTGCCTTCCACGCTATTCCCCCCTGAGCAGCGCCAAGCGTTTCATCAGCGCGTACTGGAAGAGATTCTGCAGGAGCACGTCGTCTCCAGCCGCGGCCGGCGCAACCCGCGCGGACTCAAACGCAAGATGAGCCACTATCCGCTTCGTCCTCGTCATGCGACGCCACTACCACCGGTGAATATCAAAAAAGCGATCCGAATACTTAAGTGAAGAGTATTGCAGTTAAGCCACCACTTTTTTGAAGCTTTTCGGGTTGTCAGCCGCGATCGAGCGCGGCACCATGGGGCCATGCTAATGCCGAAAGCCTCCCTCTTTTGGCGCCATTTCGACTGGAAGCCAATCTGAGATGGTGGGACCATCGATCTCAACGTTTGTGCAGGTAGCTTGCCCTCCCTGGTTGCCCATCGCGGGCACGAAGGCAAGCACGTTAGCTGGCCGCG
>JRHI01000230.1_pt1 | contig 63986 bp, 68 predicted proteins | sample 215371 | NCBI WGS metagenome assembly JRHI01 (sample SAMN02929681, study PRJNA255918) | sediment metagenome | biome: cave system; feature: Ice Cave; material: Sediment; isolation source: sediment from deep within a dark volcanic ice cave with no known source of... ...
CGACAAGCAGTTCACAGAATGTTATCTAAATTATTGACTGCTCAGTAAGTCTCGGTCTCGGATTTGCTGTCGCGGGAACGGCGGGCAACATCTGGACCTTTTCGCTGGCGCACGGGGTGCTGATCGGCTTGTTCGGCAGCTCGGCGATGTTCGCGCCGCTCATCGCCGACACCTCGCTCTGGTTCACGCGCCGACGCGGCATCGCCGTCGCCATATGCGCCAGCGGCAATTATCTCGCAGGAGCCGTGTGGCCCCCCGTTGTGCAGCACTTCGTCGCTATCCACGGCTGGCGCAATACGTACCAGGGCATCGCACTTTTCTGCCTTGTGACACTGTCGGTCCTGGCGCTATTCCTGCGCCGCAAACCACCGGTGCTCGCCTCCGACGCTGCATCGTCGGCTGAAGCTGTCTCCTCCTCCCGGCCCTTCGGGTTCTCGCCGACCGTCGCCCAATCGCTGCTTTGCGTGGCGGGCGTCGCGTGCTGCGTTGCGATGTCGATGCCACAAGTACATATCGTCGCGTACTGCGGAGACTTGGGCTACGGCGTCGCGCGGGGCGCGGAAATGCTGGCTGTCATGCTTGGCTTCGGAATCGTGAGCCGATTGGTGTCAGGCGTAATTTGCGATCGCATCGGCGGTCTGCGCACTTTGCTGCTGGGGTCGGCGCTGCAGGGAATCGCGCTGCTCTTGTTTCTTCCGTTCGATGGCTTGGTCTCGCTGTTCGTCATCTCGGCCCTGTTCGGGCTGTTCCAGGGCGGGATCGTTCCGTCCTACGCGATCGTCATTCGCGAGTACTTCCCTGCGCGGGAGGCCGGCGCCCGGGTCGGCACCGTGTTGATGTTTACGCTGTTCGGCATGGCGCTCGGCGGCTGGATGTCGGGCAAGATATTCGATATCACCGGTTCCTATCACGCCGCGTTCATCAACGGCATCGCCTGGAACCTGCTCAACCTCACCATCGCCGTGACGCTTATGCGTCGGGCGGGCAGGAGGCGTAGAGACGCGAAGGGCGCCGTGGCAGGCGTTGCGTTGTAACGCCGGCCGTCAATGGGTGGACTTCCAAGGTATCGAGTTTCACGCAAAAAAAAGCATTAAGGAGGGCAAGAAATTCATTTTACAATGGCAGCTTCGCAAGCTTGTTCTCATCCTGCCTGCATTGCTGGAGAAGAATGTGACCGAGCCGACAAGAGCCCTGACTCTGCAATTGCTCGAGTGGATCGCGGATCATCCGAGGCGATACGACGACGCGCTTGAAGCGTGGCGCACCACCTGCCCACGATTATCGATCTGGGAAGACGCCTGCATCGATGGCCTGATCGACTGCGAGCCGGGCAGTCGATTCGTCTCGGTCAGTGCCAAAGGAAAGGCTCTGCTGCAGAACGGCGGTCAATAAGAACCCGACGGATCCGGCGTCAATTGAGTAGCGGAAAAGGGTTGATCGGTAAACCCTTCCACCATTTTTTCTCCGGGCCCAACTTGAAAATTGCGAAGTGCAGATGTGGCGAGTCGTCACGGGCATTGCCGGTCGATCCGACGGCGCCGATCGCGTCGCCGCGCTTGAGAATCGTTCCCTCCGTCAAACCCTGCGCATAGTGATCGAGATGCGCGTAGTAGTACGCAAAGCGCTCGCTCGGATCGAACTGATAGACCGTAAGTCCGCCTGCGAGGCTGCGAAAGAGCTTGACGACGCGTCCGTTCCCGGCAGCGATGACTTGTGTGCCTCGCGGCGCCGGAATGTCGAGCGCCTCGTGCTGACGGAATCCACGTCGCTGGTTGTAGGTGTCCACCAGGGTTCGTTTGGTAACGCCCACCACTGGCACGGCAAGGCGAAACGAGGCCAGTTGTCGCACATCGGCGGCTACGACGTCCGCTCCATCGTCGTCAATCGAAATGCGATCGAGCGCCAGGGCCGGCATGACGCCGACAGCGGCGCACGCCACGCACAGTGCAATCATTGCTGCCGCGTGGCGAAGCTCCTGCCACGAACGGGTCGCGCTGCGTCGCATCGCTTTAGGGGCGGACGTCGACGACGACTCCGGCCGACGCGATCGCCGACAGCTTGAGCGCATCCCAATTGGTGAGGTGGACGCAGCCCTGCGTTTCGGAGCGGCCGACCTGTGACGGCTCCGGGGTTCCGTGTATTCCGTAGTGTGGCTTGGTGAGTCCCATCCACACCACGCCGACGGGGTTGTTGGGACCGGGCGCAATATCGGCTTTAACGTAATGTGGCTTGGCACCGTGAATGAGCACCGGATCGTAGGTGAATACCGGATCCCGGACTTCGGTCGTGATCTTGAGCTTGCCTACCGGGATAGGGTCCCGCGGACCCCCGAGACTGATCGGAAACTGCGCAAGCACTCGCCCCGAGCGATCGACCGCCTGCAATCGTCGATCGGCCTTGAAAAGGACGATCGTTCCCGCTTTGCCGGGATTTGTCTCCGAGGCGACATTGGGCACCATCAGCGTGACGCCGGCCTCAATTGCCTTCCCGGGATTCAGATCGCGAAGCAGCCTTGGGCTGACGTGAAATTTTTCGGCGATGCCTTCGAGCGGACTTTCGTAGCCGAGGTACGTGAGTTGGGCACGTTCCATCATGTCGCGGGGGACGCGCTGGAAAGGGCCGGCCGTGTCCTTATCGGTAATGGTGTAGCTCACCAGGACCGGCGCATCGATCGACCGAAGCGCGTCCCAGGTGTTCTTATCCACCCGTCCGCTGCTCGCGATCCCGCTTGCCTCCTGAAACGCCTTGACGGCCTTGCGCATGTTCTCGCTAAAGCCGCCGTCGATTTCTCCCGGCGAGAACCACCGGCGATCGAGCAGCACCTGGGCCCGAACCACCGCCGCGCCGTGCATCCCGCGGCTCAGCGCAGGCGAGGCGGCCTTGTCCTCGACCGACGCCGCGAACGTGGCGCCGGCAGCCGAGCGTTGCGCCGTTCCACGCTTGCTTTCAGCGGCATCGCCATCGGGAACGGCAAAACACGACAGGACAAGGGCTGCTGCGGTCAATACCGAAAAAAATGCGATGCGCACATGAACCTCGTATCAGGAGCTGACAGGTGACGTAAACTCGACCAACACACAATGGGTATCATAAAACATTTGCTATGCATAAAAATGAAAATCTCCATACTCGATGACTATCACGACACTCTGCGTACGCTTGCCTGCTTCACCAAGCTGGCAGGCAACGACGCCGAGATCTGGAATGATCATGTGCAGGACGTCGACGCGCTCGCCGAGCGGCTGAAGGACACCGAAGCGCTGGTGCTGATACGCGAGCGCACGCAAATTCGCGCGCCGCTGCTCGATCGCCTGGACAAGCTCAAGCTCATCAGTCAGCGCAGCGTGTTCCCGCATATCGACGTCGATGCCTGCACCAGGCGCGGCGTGATCGTGTCCTCGAGCCAGCATGCCGGTGCGCCGTCGTATGCCGCGGCGGAGCTGACATGGGGACTAGTTCTCGCGGCGATGCGCCGGATTCCGCAACAAATGGCGGCGCTCAAGGCAGGGAAGTGGCAGATCGGCGTCGGCAACAGCCTGCGCGGAAAGATCATGGGGATATACGGTTACGGCAGGATCGGCGCCGTCGTCGCGGGATACGCGAAGGCATTCGGCATGAATGTGCTCGTTTGGTCGAGAGAAGCGTCGCTTGCGCGCGCAAGAGCGGACGGCTACGTCGCTGCTCGCAGCAAGGAGGCGTTTTTCGAGGAATGCGACATGGTTTCGCTGCACATGCGCCTGGTCGAATCGACACGCGGCATCGTCACCGCGGGTGACCTGGGCCGGATGAAGCCCACGGCGCTCATTGTCAATACCAGCCGCGCGCCGCTGATCGAGCCCGGTGCGCTGGTGAGTGCGCTAAAGGCCGGACGCCCGGGCATGGCGGCGGTCGACGTGTACGAAGAAGAGCCGCTCACCGATATCCAACATCCGCTGCTCATGATGGATAACGTCGTATGCACCCCCCACATCGGCTACGTCACGCGCGAGGAGTACGAGATTCAGTTTGCCGATATTTTCGATCAAATCATCGCTTACGCCTCCGGCAAGCCGATCAATGTCGTGAATCCGGAAGTGCTCAAATCCATGGACAAGCGCTCCTGACGAAGGCAGGGGCGCAGCGAAGTAGAACTCAGCAGGGCAAACGCGCGATTCAGCGACCCGTGAACTTTGGTGGGCGCTTCGCGGCCCAGGCAGCGGCACCTTCCCGGATATCGTCCGACGCGGCCGCGCGCGCGATTTCGGTGTTGAGGGCGTCTACGTCGAGAGCGCCGCGCGCAATCCGGTTCATGTGCTTCTTCATCCCGAGCAGCGCTAGCGGCGCCATCGCGGCGAGCGTATCGGTCAGTTTCTTGACGGATGCTTCGAGCTCATCGGCGGTCACCAGATCGGTCAAAAATCCGCAGGCGCGCATTGCCTGCGCATCCAGACGTTCCGCGGTCATGAACAAACGTTTTGCGGTGTCCAGACCCAGGCGAGTGACGTAGCGCTCGAGGCCGCCGCGGTAGTAGTGCAGCCCGAGACGCGCCGCGGGCATGAACATCTCCGCGGCGTGCGTGCCGATGCGGAAGTCACAGGCGAGCGCCAGATCGGTGCCGCCGCCATAGGCTCCGCCGTGAACGACGGCGACGGTCACCGGAGAGGCCGCCTCGACGGCGTTGGCCATGTCTTCGAATCCAAGCGGGTTCCCGGATTGAGTCGCGAGACTGGAAATGTCGTATCCGCTGCAAAAGTATTTGCCTTCGCCGCGGATCTGAAGCACGAGGATTCCGGGGTCGCGGTTTACGGTGGCAAGATGGGCAAGCACGGACTTGAGGTCGTCTGGCTCGAGTCGGTTGGCGTTCTCCGGCCGCCTGAGCGTTAGCGTGGCGACGGGATGCGCGATGTCGAGTGCCGGTGCGGTAGCCATATCCGGCGCAGCTTACAGAGACACGATCATTCCCGTAAGCCCTGGATCAAGGTGTCAATCCGCGAAGGCTCGAATTCGAAATCGCCGGCCTTCAAGGACTGGCCGGTATCGCGCCAGCCATCGGTCGTAGCCATTCGACGAGCGAGCGGGAGTCCATCGCGCCCGATTGCCGCGCGATTTCGCGGCCGCGCTGAAAAACGATCAGCGTCGGGATGCTTCGAATGCCGTAGCGGCCGGCGATGTCCTGGGCGGCCTCGGTGTCGAGCTTCGCGAATCGCATGCGGGGCTCCAGCTCCGCGGCGGCGCGCGCAAAGTGCGGCGCCATGGTGCGGCACGGCCCGCACCACGCGGCCCAGAAATCGACGACGACGGGGATCTCGCTTCGGTTGATCTGCGCATCGAAGTTGGTGCGCGTGAGCTCGATCGGATGGCCGTGAAAGAGGCGCTGCTTACAATTCCCGCAGACCGGGCCGTCGTTCAGCCGGGGCTCGGGCACGCGGTTAACGGTGTCACAGGCCGGGCAGGGGAGGCGAACGGAAGGATCCATTGAGGGCGGCTCTTCGGTGGGCGGCATGGGTAATAGATGGCTGCGAACCGGGCTTTTCGCAAGCCCGCCGGCAAGGGAGTTCGGTCCCCAGCATTGAAAGCCTGACGGTGATGTTCATTGGATAAACAACTGCTAAGATCGGCGCTGGTGGGGACGAGCTGTTTTGCGCGCAGCTTTCCAGGGAACGAAGGGGTCGGCGGTCCGGGGCGGCCGACGAAGGCTTTGCCATCGCACTACGGAAGCGATCCTGCCGCGAGCCCAGGCTCGGCGGTTTCTAAAGAGGGAGATTACCGATGTCCAGTCGATCCAACGCATCCGTACGTCGTTCGAGCTCGAGCATCGTTGCCGGTTCGGCATGGGTCCTTGTGGCCTGCCTTGCTGGAGCGCAACCCGCGCCGCCCTCAACATCGCCACCGACGCCGCCTCCCGCGGCGCAGAGCGCTCCGCCTCCGCCACCGACGCCGGCTCCCGCGGCGCAGGCAGCTCCGACCCCGCTGCCCTTCGTGCCCGCTTCCACGCCTGAACAGGAACAGCTACGGCTCGTTCCGGCGAAACGGTTTCCCGGCAAGGTTCATCTCCTTCCGGCGACCATGGATACGACGCAATGGGGCTGGTTCAACAATGCGCAGCCACCGGTCCTGAACGTGAAGTCGGGCGACACCATCGTCTTCGAGACGATGATGCACTCTCACAATCAGGTCGTTCCGGGGACCACGATCGAGCAGATCAAGAAACTGAGGACCGACTTTCCCGGCCGCGGGCCGCATACCCTGACGGGCCCGGTTTACATCGAGGGTGCGGAACCGGGTGACGTGCTCAAGGTGCGCATAAACAAGATCGTCCCGCGTGCGTACGCGACCAACTTCAACGTGCCCGGGATGTTCGGCCAGTTTCCGTCCAAGTTTCCCGACGGCCAGGTGAAGTATTTCTATCTCGACCTCGAGCGCAAGGTCGCGGAGTTTGCACCGGGGATCGAGATTCCTCTGGCGCCGTTCCCCGGCATCCTGGGCGTTGCTCGCGCCGAGCCCGGCCAATACAGCTCGGTACCGCCCGGACGCTACGCAGGCAACCTCGACATACGGGACGAAACGGAGGGCAGCGCCCTTTACGTTCCGGTCTTCGTAAAGGGTGCGCTTCTATGGACGGGTGACTCGCATGCCGCGCAGGGTAACGGTGAAATCAACCTGACTGCGCTGGAGACCGCGTACAAGGAAATGAGCGTCACGGTCGAGGTGCTGAAGAACATGAAGCTGGAGTGGCCGCGCATCGAGACCAAAGACTCCTGGATCACCGTCGGCATCGATCGCGATCTCAACAAGGCGCTCGATATCCTGAAGGAAGAGACGACGACATTTCTGATGGAACAGCGAAAGGTCAGCAAGGATGAAGCGGTGAAGCTGATGATGGCCGCATGGGATTGCCGCGTCAGCCAAGTCGTCGACGTGAACAAGGGCCTGCACTGCTTCAGCGCCAAGAGCGCGAAGGAACGGCGCAAGATCGAGGCTTTGCCGGAGAAGGAGAACAAGAGCTACCTTGTTACGGTAGGCAAGGACGCCGACCTCAACAAGGCGATGGATGACGCCGCTTGGGCCATGATCGGCCTACTTGAACAGGAAAAGAAGTTAACCCGCCTGGATGCGTATAGCCTGGCGAGCATGGTGATGGATTGCCGCCTTGCGGCACCCGGTGTGACACAGAAGGCGGTGTACTGTCTGGTGCCGAAAAGCACCTGGGTCGCTTCGCGCTAGTCCACTCATGTAATCGTGGTGCGAATTCTCGGCCTGCTGATCACCGCGGCCGCGATGGCTATTGCGCCCGCGGGCGCGATCTCCGCGGCGCCCGCTTCGGCCGCGTTGCGCGTGGTCACGACCACCCCCGACCTGGCCGCACTCGCGGCGGCGGTGGGCGGCGACCTGGTGAGCGTGGAATCCATAGTGCCGCCCGCAACCGATCCGGAAGCATTCGAGCCGCGCCCGGGTGACACTGACAAGGTGCGGCGCGCGGCCCTGCTGGTGCGGGTCGGACTTGGCTACGACTACTGGCTGGACGCGCTGATCAAGCCGATTGGCGACAAGCGGCTGATGCGCGGAGGAGACGCCTACCTGGACGCTTCGGCCGGTATTCCCCTGCTCGAGATTCGCGGACAAAGCGTCGTGAACGAAGGCGGCCACTCGCACGGAGTGGCCAACCCCCATTACTGGCTGGACCCCGACAACGCAGTCATCATCACCGCGGGCATTGCCGAGGCGCTCGTGCGCCTGGCACCTCAGCAACGAGAGCGCATCGTCGCCAATCGCGAGCGCTTCCTCGCAGAGCTCAAGTTGAGGCGTCAGCGGTGGAGCGATCGATTGGCGCCCTTCGCGGGCGTAAAGCTCATCGCCTATCACAATTCCTGGCCCTATTTCGCGCGTCGCTTTCGACTCGATGTCATCGGTTTCGTCGAGCCCAAACCCGGCGTCGCGCCGAGTCCCGCGCATCTTTCGCAGCTGATCTCGGAGGGCCGCAAGGTGCAGGTCCGGGCCGTCCTGCACGAGCCCTACGAGCCCGAGGACGCGTCGCGCCTGGTGGCGCGAAAACTCGATGTGCCGCTGGTGCTTCTCGCGGTATCGGTCGATAGCGTTCCCGGAACGAAGGATTATCTTTCGCTGCTCGAGCACAACGTCGCGGCGCTCGCCAAAGCGCTTGGCCGCACCGGCCAGCAAGTGCAATGAGCGATGCGCTTTCCTTTCTCCTGCTCCCCTTTGCCGCTTCGGTCGCGTTCGTCCTGATCCACGCTTATCTCGGCGTGCATGTGCTGCGCCGGAAGGTCGTTTTTGCCGATCTCGCGCTGGCGCAACTTTCGGCGCTGGGCGCGACAGTTGCCTTCGCCCTTGGCCATTCGCCGTCGAGCGCCGCGGGCTTCGCCTATGCGCTGTTGTTCACGACGATCGGCGCGGCATTGCTGACGCTGGTCCGCCGCCTGGCCCGCTTTGTAAGCCAGGAGGCTTTCGTCGGCATTCTCTACGTCTTCGCCACCGCGGCAACGGTGCTGGTCGTCGATCGTGCGCCGCAGGGAGCGGAGCACGTCAAGCGTATCCTGATGGGCAGCATCCTGACTATTGGGCCGCAAGAGCTGGCATCGCTGGCCGCCCTCTACGCGGTCATCGCCTTGCTGCACTGGCTCGCGCGGCGGCCGCTGCTGGCAGTGTCGAGCGAGACGACCCCGGTCGGGAGAAGCATGCTCGCCGTTTCGATCTGGGATTTTCTCTTCTTCCTGTCGTTCGGCGTCGTCGTCGCGAGCTCGGTGAGCATCGCCGGCGTTCTGCTGGTGTTCAGTTTCTTGATCGTGCCCGCGGTCATCGGCTTCATCTTCTCAAACGACGTGCGCGTGGTGCTTGCTATCGCGTGGGGCGCCGGTATCCTCGCCGCCGCCGCGGGACTCGCCGGCGCGTATGTTCTCGATCTGCCGACCGGTGCGGCGATGGTAACGGCGTTCACGCTTGCCCTCGTGCTGGCCGGAATGACCAAAGCTCTGGCGTTTGTCGGCGGCAAAGAGCGGCGGTCGAACGCGCGGTTCGCGGCCAAGGCTTTGCTTGCACTGGGGCTCGCGCTCACCTTGGCGTCGAGCGTCTGGCTGATGGTCAATCCGGCGGCCGATCAGCCGCTTGCGGCGCTGGTCGAGGGGGCGACGGGGATCGGTCCGGCGCATTTCCTCAGCGCCGGCGATCGCGACATCTACGAAAACGCCACGCGCGACACGGCGCGTTTCCAGAGGGAAGTCGATCAGCTCAACGCCAGGGAGAAGGCTGCGCGCTTTCAAGCCGCCCCACTATCGGACGAAGAAATACGGCGCATCGCTTCCTATCAGCAGAGCTTCAACGAGATGGCGCGAGGCGAGCGGTTTGTGCAGGAGGTGCTGCGAGGCAAGGCTCGGGCGCGCGAACGCTGGATGGTCGGATTCCCGGCGGGGATCATCGCGTTTCTGGGACTCGGGTGGCTTGCGCGTCCCTATTGGCGGGGCCGTTTGCGCGGCCGCCGCGCGCGAGCGGCCACGTGACGAAAGTCCATCGCTGCGCGAGCTGCCTACGGACGCTAGACCGGAACCTGGCCGAGCACGGTACATCGGCGCACCACGCGCCCTTGCGTCAACGGGTCGTACGGTGTCGCGCGATGCATGACGCAGCGATTGTCCCAGACGATGAGCTCCTTCGGCGTCCAGCGATGCTCATACGTCAGATCGTGATGAACGGCGAGCGCGTTCAATTCCTCGATGAGCGCACGACCTTCCGCATACGGCATGCCGACGATGGACTCCGCGTGGTCTCCGAGGTAAAGACACTTGCGGCCGGTTTCAGGATGCGTTCGGACGAGAGGGTGGTCAACGGGGGGCGTTTCGAGACGCTGCGCCTCGGTCATCGGATCTTCGCCGTGACGACGCGTGCGTGAAAAGTCCAGGTTGTGCATCGCGCGCAGGTTGGCGATGCGGGCCTTCCACGCAGGATCGAGGCGCTCGTAGGCGCCGTACATGTCGCAGAAATGCGTTTCCCCGCCGACTTTCGGAACGACCTCGCCGTAAATGATCGTCGCCTGGCCGGTCACTCGCCGCCATGACCCGTCGGTGTGCCAATAAAGCGTTCCCTTGTCCGGATGCTTGCCGTTCGGGCGGCCCTGATCGTCGAGGTTGGAGAGCCGGTACAGCTCCGGAAAGCCATCGGCGTGATACTGGTTCATCACGTGAATCTGCACTTCCCCGAATCGCCGCGCGAACTCAACCTGTCGGGCGGGCGGAAGCTCCTGCGGCGGGAACAGCAGTACCTGATAGCGCAAGTACGCTTGGTAGATTGCGTCGAAGACTTCGTCGCTGATGTCCTCCGCCAGGTTGACGTCGGAGATCTCGGCGCCGAGATTCGCGGTCAGCGGACGCACGGTGATGGGTAAACGAAGGTCAACGGGTGAGTTCATGGCGTCGCGAACCTCGCAGAGATGTCGTCACGGTGGGCAGATATAACCTGGAGCGCTGGGGTTTTTGAAGCAACCGACCGATTCGGGGATGACCTGCTTCGGCAGCCACAGAACGACCTTCGGAAAATAGATCGCAAAAGCGATGGTACCAAGGAAGACGACATAGATCGGCAACGCCGCTCGCAGCGCTTGCGAGAATCGCACCCCGATGAACTTCGACGCCATCAGGAGAACGAGGCCATAGGGTGGCGTGATGAGCCCGAACGCCAGCGTCGCAATCAGCACGACGCCCATGTGTACGGCATTGATGTCTCCCGCCACCGTCAGAGCATTCACCAGGGGCATGAAGATGATGATCGTCGGGACCGGCTCGATGAAATCGCCGATGATGGTAAAGAGCAGCACCATCATCAGCATGATGAGGTGGGGATCGTTCCCGGCGATGCTGGTGATCCATTCGGCGATGACGATCGCTCCGCGCAGATAGGCGAGCATCCAGCCGAAAGCGTTGGCGGCGCCGATGGTGATCAAGGGCAGCGAAAAAATCAATCCCGCCAGGCAGAAATCGTATGGCAGCAGCTTGATATGCCCTCTGTTGAGCGACGGAATGACCACGACCAGGATCCAGATGGCGGCCACCACGCCGGCCTCGGTCGGCGTAAACCAGCCGGTGAGGATGCCGCCGAGAAGAATGATCGGAATCATCAGCGGCAGCGACGCGTCCTTGAAGGCGTGCGCAACGTCGCGAAACGCGGCGCGCGGACGCCGCATGCCCGCGGGCCCGAAAAAATAGCAGTACAACATCAGGCCGAAGCCGATCATGAAGCCGGGCACCACGCCCGCCATGAACAGGCCGGCGATCGAGACGTTTCCCACGGCCCCATAGACCACCGCAGTGATGCTTGGCGGCACCAATGCCGCGATCGTAGACGCGGCAGCGATGATGGCGGCGATGAATGCCGGGGTGTAGCCCTCCTTTTTCATCGGACCGCCCAGCGCACGGCTGATCACCGCCACGTCGGCGGTCGTTGATCCGGACATTTCCGAGAAAAACATGCTGAAGACGGTTACCACTTGCGACAGCCCGCCGCGGATGTGCCCGACCAGCGCGAGCGAAAGATTGGTGATCCTGCTCACCACGTTGGCAGAGCTCATGAGCTCGCCGACCAGGAGAAAGAAAGGTATCGCCAGCAGCGCCTCGGAGTCCATCCCGTCGAACATTTTCTGCACGATCGCGGGGAAGGTCACGTCGGTGAACGCAGCGCCGATGAAAACGCCGGCCATCAGGGAGAACGCAACCGGCACGCCCAGGTAGCCGAAGAGCAGGAAGAGAACGGTCATCAACCCCAGTATCAGGGGTGCGCTCACGGGCGCCTCACGCTCGGCGGCACCGTCAGGATCGGCGTTGTCGCAAGAAGGTCTTCCCTTGGCTCCGGATGATCGAAACCCTTGCGCAATCCATTGACCAGTTGCTCGACGGTGAACAGCGCAATCAGCGCGCCCGCTATCGGGATTGCCGCATAGAGCGAAGCGATCGGTGTCAGCGACGGCATTCTGAAGCTCGAGAAGCCGCGCAGGAAATTCTTGTACCCGAAGTAGATAAGGCAGAAGGCAACGCCGAGAACGACCAGTCGAATGACGACCTCGGCAACGATTCTCGGTGTCCCGTGCAGCGCTTCGGAGACGGCCGTGAGATAGAGGTGATCGTTGCGCCTCGTGGCCACCGCGGCACCGATAAAAATTGCGTAGATGAAGAAAGTTTGGGTGACTTCCTGCAGCCAAAGCCAGGGGTGGCCGATCTCCCGGGTGACGATGTCGAACATCACCGTCGTCGAGAAGCCGAACAGCAGCAGACCGCAGAGCATCATCAGGATCATCTCGAGCACGTCGAACGCGCGCCACTTGAGATGCCGCTGGCGCTTAAGGACCAGTTTTTCGGCGAGGTTTTCGGAAACGCGCATCGGCTGCCGCGAGAAAGGAAAAACACGAAGAGGCCGGTATTCGCGGCCTCTCCACGCGATCAGGCAATTATTTAGTGGCGCCGATCAGATCCTTGATCTTGACCGCGTGCGGGCCAAGCTCCTTGGCGAGCTTATCCTGCAACGGAGCGGCGATCTTGACGAAACCCGACTTGTCGACATCGGTCACGATCTTGACGCCGATCGCTTTCAGCTTGTCCGCCGACTGATGCTCGAGCTCGATAGCCTTGGCGGGCTGATTCTTACCGACCTCATTCGCTGCTGCGGTCACCCACTTCTTTTGGTCATCGGTCAGACTCTTCCAGGTTTTATCGCTGATCCAGATGAAATTGATATTGGCCTCATGCTCGGTCATTGAAAGCACCGGCGCTACCTCGTAGTGTTTGTTGACGAGATAGACGTTGACGCCGTTTTCGCCCGCATCCACCACGCCTGTCTGCAGTGACGTGTACAGGCTACCGAACGGCATGTGTACGGTCTGCGCTCCGTACGCCGGGAACGTCGCGTCCTCGGTTGCCGTCGCCTGGACGCGAACTTTCAGCCCTTTGAAGTCTTCGACCTTGTGAATCTCCTTCTTGCTGTACATGTTGCGAAGCCCGAGCGTGATCACGGCGAGCACATGTCCGCCCTGCACGGTATCGTCGATCATATCCTTGACCGCCTGTACCACCTTGGGATCGGCTACCGCCTTTGTCAGGTGGGCTTCCGACAGAAACAGATAATGCAGCGACATCACTCCTGCTTGGGGCGAAAGCGTGGCTGCGTTCGCTGCGGCGCTAATGCAGAACTCGATATCACCGGCTTTCATCAATTGCAGCACTTGTGGCTCTTGTCCAAGTTGCGCGCCGGGATACTGGTCGATGAGCATCGAACCTTTGCTCAACTCCTTGAGCTTATCGGTAAAGATATCGGCAGCAATGCCGTAACCCGTATTTTTAGGCTGGTCGTAGGCAAAGCGGTAGTGTTTGACTTCCTGGCTCGATCCCGCCGGCGACCAACTGGCGCCCGCCAAGCCGAGTGCTACCAAGCAAACGATAGTCGACGTTCTAAACATTTCCTCTCCTCCTGGTTATGCTGCGCGGATCTGACGTCCGTCGGGGTGCGCCCCCCGCGCTGCAAGATAACGGGCCATCGCGCAAAACGCAATGGCAGCCTGGCCGGCGAGGCAGGACGCCCACGACGCGAAACACGATAGTTGCGCTGCGCCAGTGGCGAGCGGCGGAGCCGGTGAACCCGCTAGAATGGCAATGAAGGGGCTCAGGTGAACTGCGGACCACTGGAGTGACCATGCACGAGGAGAGCGGTAACGAGACCCGCAGCGGCGAGCGTGGAAACGTGCGTCCGGCCGCAGCGCCTGCGATTCGTACCGTTCTGATCTGCGGTTACGGCGTCATGGGCCGGGGAGTGGCAACGACATTCGCCGCAGCGGGCTTTCGCACACGCATTCTTAGCCGGCGCGCGAACTCGCTGGTGGACCTGCCGTGGGGAGTAAAAGCAGTGTCGCGTCTCGAACAACTCGATGACGAGGTCCCTGAACTGGCCATCGAATTTGCGCCCGAGGACGTCGACGCCAAGCAGGCGGTCTATCGGCAATTGGAAGAGGCGTATCCGGGAACGGGGCCGATTATCGCCACCGGCACCTCCGGCCTTGATCTGGTTCGACTCGCGAGTACGCTTATCCGACCCGAGCGCTTCGTTGGCATGCACTACTTCATGCCGGCGGACTCGAGCCCAGTGGTCGAGGTCATGTCCGGTCCGCAATCGCCTGCAGCGCTGGTCGATCGCGTCGCCGATGCCGTCGAAGCGACCGGCAAGGATGCGCTGCGGCTGTACAAGCCGACGATAGGCTACCTGGTCAATCGCTTGCAGCACGCCATCCTGCATGAAGCGTATTACTTGATCGAAGCAGGAGTCGCGAGCGCTGCCGACATCGACCACGCGGCCCGAAGGTTGCTCGCACCGCGCATGTGTCTCAACGGACTCATCCAGCAAAAAGACATCAGCGGATTGAAGATTCACGCCGATGCGCAGCGATCGATCGTCCCCGCGTTGTTTCACAATGGCGTTCCCAATCCGATGCTGCAGGCGATGGTGGCGCGCGGCCAGACTGGGCTGAGCGCGGGTAAGGGTTTTTACGACTGGACCGGCGTGGATCCCGAGCGGGAGCGCGTGCGGGTATCGCACGCGCTGACAGCGCTGCTTGCGTTCCTCGACACGCTCGATTCGGAGGTCGGGTCGGGGGCCGCTCGCAGCACAAGCATCCCGCGCGGCGCATGAGAGTGTCGCCATCTTTGCGCGCACGCGTCACGTGGCCGTGAAGGGCTCGGTCACGCGCGTCGGTCTTGCCCGGCTTCGGGATTTCATCGCCGCATCGTTTCGACAGCTCGGCTTGCCCGATCAGGATGCGCTTACCGTCGCATCACTGATGGCGGAGGCCGATCTGCAGGGTTCGGACGGTCACGGGGTCATCCGTCTGCCGCACTATGCGCGGCGCATTCGCGCCGGAGGGATAAAGCTCTCCCCCGACATTCGTGTACTGCAGGAGCGGCCGGGCATGGCGCTGATCGACGGCGACAACGGCATGGGACATCTGGTCATGGCGCGCGCCGCGGAGCTCGCCGTCGACAAGGCGCGCATAGCGGGCGTCGCGTGGGTCGGAACGCGAATGAGCAATCACGCGGGGCCGGCGTCGCTTTACGCGCGGAAGGTGCTGGCGCAGGACATGATCGGCATGTATTTCGCGGTCGGTAATGCCAACCATCTCCCGCCTTGGGGCGGGCTGGACATGCTGCTGTCGACCAATCCGATTGCAGTCGCGGTCCCCGCGGGCAAGCACGCGCCCATCGTGCTCGACATGGCCACCACCGTTGCCGCGTACGGCAAGGTGAAGGCCAAGGCGCAACGTGGTGAAACGATGCCCGAAGGCTGGATGATCGATCGCGAAGGACGGCCGCTCACCGACCCGCGGCGCGCGGACGAAGGTTTTCTGCTGCCGATCGGCGGCTACAAGGGGTACGGCTCGCGCTTGTCGTTGGCTTGCTCGCCGGCACACTGAACGCGGCGGCGATGGGCAAGGAGGTGATCGACTTCAACCATGACGACGCGAGCGCGACCAACACTGGTCAGGCCATCGTTGCCATCGACGTCGCCGCTTTCGGCGACCTGGGAGCATTCAAGGGCCGGGTCGACGTGCTGATCGATGATCTCCGCCAAAGCAGGCGCATGGCGCACGTCGACCGGATCTGGCTGCCCGGAGAGCAAAGCCAGGCCAGGCGCGTCGAATACGATCGCGACGGCATTCCGATTGCCGCGCCTTTGTTGCAAAGCCTCGATCAACTGGCGGATGATCTGCGCATCGAAAGACTGACGTAGGCGGGCGATCGACCCGTGCCGCGGGTTAGCCGCCGATCCGCAGCTACAGGACAGGGAGGGATATGTCGTCTGCGTGGCGAATCGCTGTTCGCACTCTTCTCGCAGCCGCGTTCGCGGCTGGATGCCCTGCGGCGATGTCGCAGTCCGCGTATCCGAGCCGGCCGATTCAGATGATCGTCCCCCTCGCGGCCGCCAGCGCCGTCGACAACGCGGCACGGATTCTCGCCCAACGCATGTCGGAGAACATGGGCCAGGCGATCGTCATCGAGAACCAGCCGGGTGCCGCGGGCCTGATCGGCACCGAGCGCGTGGCCAAGGCCGCGCCGGACGGGTATGTTCTCGGCGGCTTCAACGACAGCATCATGACCATGCTGCCGAATCTCTACACCACGATGTCGTGGGACATTCTCAGAGACTTCGAGCCGATATCGCTGGTCGCGACCGTCGAATGGGGCCTGGTGGTGAACAACGATTCGCCGTACCGCTCCGCCGCCGACCTGATCGCCGCCGCCAAGGCGAACCCGGGCAAGATCAACTACGGCTCGGGCGGCAACCGCAGCCCGCAACACGTGGCGATGGAGGTTTTCGCGGCGGCGGCCGGCGTTTCATTGACGCACGTGCCGTATCGCGGAGCGACCCAGGCCGCGCTCGACGTCGCATCGGGCCAGGTCTCTGTCGCATTTCAGGGGCTGGCAACCGTCACCTCGCTGGTGCGTGGCGGCAAGCTGAGGCTGCTCGCGGTGACGACGAAGAACCGCCTGCCGCAGTTTCCCGACGTGCCGACGGTTTCGGAGTCCGGCTTGCCCGGCTTCGAATTCAATTCGTGGTTTGCGTTGATGGCGCCGGCCCGCACGTCCAGGCCGATTATCGCGCGGCTCAACGCGGAAGTGCAGAAGGCGCTGGCCGATCCGGAAGTTCGCGAACGCCTGAATGCGCAGGGCTTGACTATCCGCGGGTCGACACCGGAAGAGCTCGGCAACGCGACGTGGGCACAGCTTGCCAAGTACGCACGGGTGATGAAGGAGGCCAATATCCGAAACGATTGAGGTGCCGGCGCCGATCTATGGCTTGTGGCGCCAAAACTCCGGAAAGAGCCGGTGTATGAGTGCTGCAGGATTGATGCATTAAGTCAATGGATCAACTTCTCTGCTTTGGTGATCGTCCCAGGTTGACCCACTATCGTCACTTGCTCGCCGTGCTGATCGTCCGCGTCGCGGCCAGCCACTCGCTTACGCACGCCTGCCGCTCGGAAGCGTAGGCAAAGCCCACGCAGGCGCGCTCGGCCACGACCAGCCGCTCCAAAGGGCGTCCGTCGCGCTGAAACAGCGCCGTCACGCTGGCGAGAAGGCCGATGGCGACGATGAGCGCCAGCGTCGCCGCGACGAAGTGGGCGATCGGTCGGGAAAGCACTAGATTGGACGTCGAGTTCATTGCATTGCTCCTGGAAAGGACCGGACAGGTCCGTGGAACGTACATTGCGCGTCCACGGTCCATTCAGTCTTTAACCCGGCCTTAAACGTTCTTAAACGTGAGGCGCGCATCTCCCACGGGCGACCTGCCGGCGCTAGACTTCACTCAGTCCTAAACTGACTCCCATGCGCCAAGCCACCGCTCCCGTCCTGCCTGCCTCGCCGCTCCGCTTCGGCCGATTCGAGCTGCGCCCGGGCGAGCGCGTTTTGCTCGCGGACGGTGAGCCGGTGACGCTGGGCTCGCGCGCGTTCGACCTGCTGGTCACGCTCGCTGAGCGCCCCGGAGTGCTGCTCGGCAAGGACGAGCTGCTCGCCGCTGTGTGGCCCGGGCTCGTGGTCGAGGAGAACAATCTGCAGGTGCAGGTCTCGACCTTGCGCAAGATCCTTGGGGCTGGCGCGCTGGCCACCATTCCGGGGCGCGGCTATCGCTTCAACCTTCCGCACGTCGACGCCGCTGATGCCCGCGCGCCCGCAACCGAGAATCGCAACGCAACGATCCGCGACGCGTCGGCCGCGCGCACCAACCTGCCTTCGCGTTTTCCCTCGCTCTACGGCCGCGCCGAAGACATCGCCGCGATCGCTGCGCTGCTGCGCGAGCACCACATGGTCACCATCACCGGCTCCGGCGGCATCGGCAAGACCCGTGTCGCGCAAGCCGTGGCGAAGCAGATGGCGACCGAGCGCTCGGCCGACTATCCGGATGGCGTCTGGTGGGTCGAGCTCGCCGCGCTCGCCGACGGCGCGCTGGTCGCATCGGCGGTGGCGCAATCGATCGGCGCGCACCTCGCCGGCGATCGCGGGACCGCCGACGGGCTGCGATCGCAGCTCGCAACGCAACGCGCGCTCATCGTACTCGACAATTGCGAGCATCTCGCCGACGACGTCGCCGCGCTGGTCGACTCTGTGTCAGCCGGCGCGCCGCGCGTCAGCTTCCTGGTGACGAGCCAGGAGACGCTCAAGGCTGCCGACGAGCACGTGTACCGCTTGGGCGCGCTGGCGATTCCGACAACCGCCGCCGATACCGAAACCGCGCTGCACTCCGGCGCCATCGAGCTGTTTGCCGCGCGCGCGCAAGCCGTCGATCCGCGCTTCGCGCTGACCACGGCCAATCTGCCGGCGGTGATCGAAATCTGCCGCCGTCTGGACGGCATCCCGCTCGCCATCGAGCTCGCCGTCGCTCGCCTGCCGCTGCTCGGCGTGGAGGGGCTGCGCGCGCGCCTGCACGAGCGTTTCAATCTGCTGACCGGCGGCGCGCGCGTGGTGCTGCGCCGCCACCAGACGCTGCGCGCGACGCTGGAATGGAGCCACGCGCTCCTCACCGCGGATGAGCAGACAGTATTCCGGCGGCTGGGCGCGTTCGCCGGCGGGTTTACGCTGGAGTCGGCGCAGCGGGTCGCCAGCGACGAGCGCGTCGACCCGTGGACGGTGCTCGATCACCTGGGTGCATTGGTCGACAAGTCGCTGGTGCTGGCCGAAGGCGATCCGATTCCGCGCTACCGGATGCTGGAGACCGCGCGCGCCTACGCGCTCGAGCGCCTCGCCGAGGCCGGCGAGACACAAGCGACGCTGCGCCGCCACGCGCAGGCCCTGGTTGCGCTGCTCGACCCGTTCGAAAGCGACAACTGGCGCTGGCGAGACAGCGGCCCTTTCGTGCCGGAAGCGGGAGCCGAGCAGGACAACCTGCGGGTGGCGCTCGAATGGGCCGACACCGCGCCCGACGGTGGCGAGCTCGTCGTGGCGCTGGTGGGCGTGTCGTACAGCGTGTGGTGGACCGCGTCCAATCTTGCCGAGGGCCTGTCGCGCTCGCTGGCATTGCGCCGGCACGCCGGCGCCGCCGCTTCCGCCGAAGCAGCGGCGCGCTTCTGGCACGCGATCGGCAATCTGGGCCTGTATTCGTTCCGGCGCGAAGGCTACGACGCCGCGGTGCATGCGGCCGCGCTGTACCGCGACCTCGGCAATGACCGGCAGCGCTTCGACGCGCTGGTGCTCGCCGCCGTCCAGGGAGCACGTTTCGCAGGGGTCGCCGAGATCAGCGCGCAGATCGCCGAAGCCGAGCGTCTCGAGCGCCCCGAGTGGTCGGGGCGGGAGCGAGCCAAGCTGCAATTCGCGCGCTGTTGGTGGTTCGCGCGCCAGGGCAAGCCCGAGGAAGCGCTCGCCTGTGCGCAGCGACAGTCCGCGATCGCTCGCGAGGGCGGTCTCGAAGTCAGCTCGCTGTACGCGATCACCAACGTCACCTTCATGGAGATCCTTCTCGGCCGGCTCGAGGAGTCGCTGGCGCACGCCCGCGCCGCCATCGCCCGCCTGCATGCGCTCGGCAGCGACATCGGCGCCGGGCACCTGTATGCGAACGAGGCGACCGTGCTGTTGATGCTGAACCGGCCGGACGAAGCGCGCGTGGCCGCGCGCAATGCGTATCCGCGGCTGCTGCGGGAGGGGGACGAGTACCGGATGCTGCTGTCACTTGCGCTGCTCGCGGCGATGCAGGGGCGGCTGGAGGCGGCTGCGCGCATCGCGGGGTTTGCCAGTGCGATTCAGACGCGACTGAGTGAGAACGTGAGCAACCTTGTGCCGTTGATTCGGGAGCGCCTTGATCCGTTGCTTGCGGGTCTGTCTGATGAGGAGCGGGCACGGCTTGCGGCGGAAGGGGCGGGGATGCGGGATGAGGACGTGTTCAGGATTGCGTTGGAGGATGCCACGCACGCTTTCTTGGAGGTCTGAGCCGGCAGGCGCCGCCCGATCAAGACCGCACGAATGCCAACAACGGTCCGTAGTCTCTTGCGTCCGCTGCGCGCAACGCGCGGATATAGTTTTGCCGCACTTTACCGTCGAAAACAAGATTGCCCGCACCCCAAGTGAATGGCGGCGCATCGTATTGCACCAGCAGCACGTCGGCAATGGTCCGCGAGAGCCGGCCGTTCCCGTTTGCGAATGGATGAATCCAAACCAGTCGATGACTGAAGCGCGCGGCGATTTCGTCGAGGGGATAGCTTTTGTGCCGGATCTGTACCTTGACGTCCTCGCAAAGATCACGGAGCGCCGGTTGAATATTTGCCGGATCGATGCCGATGTTCTGTTCGCTGTTTCGAAGGTTCCGGCCCAGCGCCAAGTGTCGCCGAACATGCGTTTGTGCAGAAGGCACACGAAGTCGCTTTTGAGTAACTCCTTGTGCCTCCGCGCAAACGCCCATCGCTCGCCTTCCAGGATGTTTGCCAGTTCCCATTCGTTGAGCTGGCCTTGGGTTGCGATGTGCGATGGAATTAATCCCGCGGCTTCATCGGGGTCAAGAGGTGTTGCTCCGGCCGGATAGTTGAGTTCTATCGCCACAACTTGCGCGGGCTACCGGTGAGCAATGCATCGACGAGCGCTTTTCGTTGTCGTTCGCGCTCGCGCTTGGGAACAGCCTGCGCTTCTAATTTCATCGAGTGCGTGGCCCGCTCGAGCATGGAATCGGCAATAGCGTCGGCGCGGCGCTTGCGCAGATCGTCGAGCGAGCCGCTTTCCGGAACCAGCCCGTGGACGAGCCGGCACCCCATCGCGCGTGCGACACGATCCAGACTGTCGAGGGTAATCCTTCGCTCTGCCTCGGCTTTTTCAAAGTCTTGAACCGATTGGCGGCTGATGCCTAGTCGTTTGCCTAATTGGCCCTGTGTCATGCCGAGGGCTTTGCGAATGCTTCGTATCCAGCCGCCGCGAGGTGTAGCTGCCGATTTCGATGAGGAATAGGCGCGCAGCACATCGTCAAGCTGCATACGCTCGAGGCTAAGTTTCCGGGCAGTCATTCGGCGCTCCTGTGGCAGGCTATGGCCTGCTAATGGAAGTAATTATGCAGGTCATGGCCGGCTTTTGTCAACCAAATAGCAGGCCATAGCCTGTCGTACTAGGTGCCCTAGGATGAGCCGTCGCGCTGGGGGAATATTCCGTCGTAACCGGCGCGCTCCCGTACGTCCGGGCTATAGGGATGGATCAACCGCCCGCCGCCGCGACTGGCTCACGGGCAATTGTCGACAACACATCCGTGAAGGCGAGACTCGACGCTACGTTCCCGCAATATCTGCCTGCCCCGATCCCAAGTCCGCAGCGATCAGCCGAAACTGCTCCAACGCTGCCTCCAGATCATCCACGATCTCCTGTGCAATGACCTCCGGCGCTGGCAGGTTGTCTGAGTCCGCGAGACTGTCGTCCCTGAGCCAAAATATGTCGAGGCTCGCTTTGTCGCGGGCGATGAGCTCGTCGTAGTTGTACATGCGCCATCGTCCATCGGGACTTTCTGTCGACCACGTTGGCTTGCGCTCGTGCCGATTCGTCGGGTTGTAAAGCGTGACGAACTCGTCCAAATCCTCCCGCTTGAGCGGGCCAGTCTTAAGCGTGAAGTGCTTGTTCGTGCGCAAGTCGTAGATCCAGAGCCTCTTGGTCCACGGCGTTTCAGACGCGGGCTTCTTATCGAAGAACAGCACGTTCGCCTTCACGCCCTGCGCGTAGAACAGGCCCGTGGGCAAGCGTAGCAGCGTATGCACGTCGCACTCGTGCAGCAGCTTGCGGCGGACGGTCTCGCCGGCGCCGCCTTCGAACAGCACGTTGTCGGGCACCACGACCGCGGCGCGGCCGTGGATCTTAAGCAGCGTCTTGATGTGTTGCACGAAGTTGAGCTGCTTGTTGGAGGTGGTGGCCCAGAAGTCGTCGCGTTCGATGATGTCCTTCTCGGTAGAGGTCCTGCCGTCTTCGCCGACAATCATCGTGCTCGACTTCTTGCCGAAGGGCGGATTGGCGAGCACTACGTCGAAGCGCTCGCCAGGGTCGGCCGCCAGCGCATCAGCCACCTTGATGGGCACGCTCTTCTCCGAGCCAATTCCGTGCAGCAGCAGGTTCATTGCGCACACGCGCGCGGTGCCCTGCACCAGCTCCCAGCCGCGGAAGGCGCCTTCCTTGAGGCGGCGCTTCTCGTCTTTGGTCAGGTTTGGGTAGTGGTGGACGATGTAGTTATGCGCGGTGAAGAGAAAGCCGCCGGTACCACAGGCCGGGTCGCAGACCGACTCGCCGGGCTTGGGCGCTATGGCGTCCACCATCGCCTGTATCAGCGGGCGAGGCGTGAAGTACTGGCCGGCGCCGGATTTGGTGTCCTGCGCGTTCTTTTCCAGCAGGCCCTCGTAGGCATCGCCCTTCACGTCGGCGCCCATCGAGGACCAGTCTTCCTCGTTGATGAGGTCGACGATCACGCGCCGCAGCTTGGCCGGGTCCTGGAACTTGTTCTGCGCCTTGTTGAAGATGAGCGCGAGCGTGCCTTTCTCGTTGCCAAGAGTTTCCAGCGCATGACGGTAATGGTCGAACAGCTCATCGCCGTCCCGCGCAAGCAGCGACGGCCAGGCGAACTGCACGGGGATCAGGCTCGGCTGGTTATATGGCGCCCGCGAGCGCTCGTCAGCCATCTTGAGGAACAGCAGGTAGGTGAGCTGCTCGACGTAGTCGCCGTAGCTCATCCCGTCGTCGCGCAGGACGTTGCAGTAGTTCCAGAGCTTTTGGACGAGGGTACTGGAGTTCATCGTTTCCTGTCGTTCATCGGTGGCGTATCATTCGCGATATGACGCTTAAGCAGTCCAATCCCCACCTGAAGTCGGTTGCGGCCCGCAAGGCGGCCTTGCGCGTCTCGGCGCAGACGTCGTCCGCGGTGGAAGGCATCCGCGCGCCCTTCGCCAAGGACAAGGGCGCCAACGCGCCGGCCAGCACCGAAGCCTTCATCGCTCATTGGAAACGGCGCGTCGCCGCGACCGCTCGATAACGCGCGCAAACATCGCGGCCAGCGGCAGGTAGTCGTGGCCCAGAGCGATATGAATGCCCGCGATGTAGGCGCGCTTGCCGCGCCCGGCCAGGGGGCTGAAATCCAGTGGTGGTAACCCTGCCTGCAAGGCCATCAACAGCGCCAGCAAGCGCGCAAGACGACCGTTTCCTTCCCGAAATGGGTGCACCAGGATCAGCTCGGCGTGTACCTCGGCCAACGCTCGGGCCACGTCAGCGTCGTTCGCCTTGCGACAAGGTGTGTGCCGGCGCAATGCGCCCCGCTCAAGCTCCGCCATCAGGCCCGCGATCAGTGGTGCATGCGCGAACTGGAAGCCGGCCTTGCCGATGTTGACGCCGCGGTACTCGCCCGCCCAGGGATAGACCGAGCCGAGCCAGAGCCGATGCAGCACGCAGATGTCATCCGCTGTGAAGCGATGGTCCGGCTCATATTGGTCCAGCGCAGCCTCTTGAGCCAGCACCAACGCCTGCGACTCGGCCTCGTTCATGTCGCGCACCCGGGTGATGCCGAGCAGGTTGCGCAATACACGGCGGTGCGAACCGGGCTCGAACTCGGCCTCGGGGCCCGTGGCTTCGTACTTGCGGCTCAGGGCCAAACACCCACCACGCGACGCCAAAATTCGTATCGCTGATACGACATAGTCCGGCGCGCAGCACCTCTCTTCGTGTCCTGCGCGTTCTTCGGAAGCCTGTCGTCGTAGGCGTCGCCCTTCACGTCGGCGCCTAGCGAGGACCAGTCTTCCTCGTTGATGAGGTCGACGATCACGCGCCGCACCTTGGCCGGGTCTAATTTGTTCTGCGCCTTGTTTAAGATGAGCGCGAGCGTGCCTTTCTCGTTGCCTAGCGCTTCGAGCGCATGACGGTAGTGGTCGAACAATTCATCGCCGTCGCGCTTGAGCAACTTGGGCCATGAAAAATTCGCGGGAATGATGCCTGGCTGATTGTGCGGTGGACGCGAGCGCTCGTCGGCTATCTTGAGGAACAGCAGGTAGGTGAGCTGCTCGACGTAGTGGCCGTAGCTCATCCCGTCGTCGCGCAGGACGTTGCAGTAGTTCCAGAGCTTTTGGACGAGTGTGGAAGCGTTCATTTGCCTGCGATCGGCGAAAGATCAGCGAGCTTGCACTTGACCACTCGGCGGGCCCAGACGATTCGGTCGAGTTCCTTGTCCCATGTCGGGCAAACATACCAGAAGGCGTGTTTATCGCCTCCCCGATCTGGGCGCAAACCCCGTGTAGCGACGAGCGGATTGGCCATTGAATTAATCGAACGATCGTTCTATACTCGTCGGAACACGCTATAGGCGCGTTCATGACGGAATACGTCGATGACCCGACCGACAACATGCGAGCGATGGTCGTCGGTGACTGGGCAGCCGAGAAACGGACGCTTGTCGAGCAGTATATCGATGCGTCCCGTGCTGCCCGTCGACGGTACACCCATCGAGCTTACGTCGACCTTTTCTGTGGACCCGGGCGCGTTTGGTTACGCGACGCGCGGCGGTTCGAAGACGGTTGTGCATTGAGCGCTTAGAAGAAATCGCTCGAGAAAGATGTTCCGTTCTCTCAGCTTTATATAGCCGACATCGATCGTCAGAACGTCGAATGCTGTGCGAAGCGTCTCGAATCGCTAGGCGCGCCCGTCATAGCACTTGTTGGAGAAGCAAAGAACACCGTTGTCGATGTCATGTCACAGATCGATGCGTTTGGCCTGCATCTAGCTGTGCTCGATCCATTCGGCCTGGGTGCAATGCCCATGACAATTATCGCAAATCTCAGTCGCGTAAAGCGTATGGACCTCCTGGTACATTTTAGTCAGAACGACTTGCAGCGAAATCTGCCGCTCGCAAGGGATATTGAGCAGAGCGAAATCTTTGAAGCATTTGCCCCCGGGTGGCGCCAAGCCGTCACGAGCGCGGATCAAATCACAGCCAGGAGTCAGTATTTCCAGCACTGGATCAATCTGGTAGAAGCTCTTGATGGTTACAAGATATCCCGAAGCGTGCCGCTAATTACCAACAGCAGAAACGCACCGCTCTATAAATTGGTTCTGTTTTCTCGCCATCCCCTTGCCGATAAACTTTGGAATGCCGTCGCGAAAGGACCACAGCAGGATCTCTTTTGAAATGACGTCCCCCGAATATCGAACAGCCCCTTATGACCGCTACGACAATCGAGTGGACTGATTTCACTTGGAATCCCGTCAGCGGGTGTACCAAGGTATCTCAAGGCTGCAAGCATTGTTACGCGGAACGCCTGGCAAATCGGTTCTGGAAGGATCGTCCCTTCACCGTTGTTAGATTACATCCAGAGCGCCTGGAGCAGCCGGCCACTTGGAAGAAGCCGCGGACCGTATTCGTGAATTCGATGAGCGATCTCTTTCACGAAAGCGTGCCAGATGATTTCATACGAAAGGTCTTTGCAACCATGGCGGCCAATCCGCAACACACTTTTCAAATCCTGACGAAACGTTCTGAACGGCTAAGCAGGCTCGGTCGCCGATTGACTTGGCCGGACAATGTCTGGATGGGCGTCAGTGTGGAAGATCGCAAGGCTGTGAACAGGATCGATGAGCTACGTCGCACCCCTGCGAAAGTTCGGTTCCTTTCGCTTGAGCCGCTGATTGGTCCGCTCCCTAGGCTGAACCTAGACGGAATCGCATGGGTGATCGTCGGCGGCGAATCAGGCCCTGGAGCGCGGCCAATGAAAGAGGAATGGGTGCAGGATCTCCTGCGGCAATGTCACAAGGTGGGAATAGCATTCTTCTTCAAGCAATGGGGAGGTATCTTCAAGGCAAGGCACGGCCGCTTGCTTAACAACCGGACCTACGATGAATTGCCAGCAGCTCTGCGGCATCCCAATCGTTCGCCGCCAGCACCTCTCGCTATTACGATTGCATAGGTTGGTCTAAGAATGCTCGCCGCAAAACGGCGTCTTTCAGACGAGCGGCGCGCTTCAAGTTGGCTTCGATCTCGGCCTCGACTTCGCGGACAATGGAGAATTGTCGGTCGACTTCTGCGACGATGCGGTGTTGGTCGGCGAGGGGCGGAACGCGAATGGGCCATGTGAGCATTCGCTCTGCCGTGAGGTGCAATATCCCGACCCCCGGTGCTAATCGTGCAAATTGACCTGACAGGCACGCGTTGAGAAAGAAGTAGTAGATGAAACGTGGAGTCAGCACGCCCGCGTTCGTCCTTATCCGAATTAGTGTCTTCTGGTAGCAGGCGCCTGGAATCTCGCCGTTCCAGATCGCCGGCTTGCCGACTTCATCTGCACTACCGGATGCCTCAGCCAAGAGAACATCGCCAACCTGCAGCCGGTATCGCTCGGTGTTGGGAAATCCCATCTTCTTGACGTCAGTGAGATCGAGGCCGGCCCAAGTTACGTTCGCGGCACGAACATAAGCGATCTGCTCCGCGGCCGCGGCATGCACGGGCGCGCGTTGCTGTCCCAGTTGCACCTCAGTTACCTTCGAAAGTGGCGCCAGCGCCCACTCGTGCTTCGGAGTGCACTCCACAAGACGACCTTCAACGGCGGCTTTGAGGACGGAGGCCTTGTAGCGCTTGAGGTTGGCCTTGACGCGCTTGAGGTTTGCGACGGCTTTATCGAGGCGGGAAAACTGTTTTTCGATTTCGGCGACGATGCGCTGTTGCTGGTCAAGATCGACCATAGCAATCTCGAAGGCGAGCAGCGCTTTGGTTTCGATTGATGCTACCGTCGTTCCATGTTTCGCGCACTCCTTGAGGATGCGCCGGCTGGCACCTCGCACAGCGTGTGCAACGTACTTCGGTGAAACACCAGGCTTGGGCGTAAGGGCCTTTAGGTCCTGGTTGATCGTGACCGGCAGCTTTGTGATCGCGACGGGGAAGGTGTGAGCGAGGATGCCGCTTCGCGTGACGAACAAGACCGCGCCTTCGGGCAGTAACGACGCGCGGCCATCCGCCAGCGCGTCTTCGGTTATGCGATCCTCAGACGAGGTGATCTCGTCGACCTTCATGTCTTTTGGCGAGACCCAAGGGACGGTGCCGTTCGTCCAGTAAGCCGAGTTCGCCTTCGACGGCGTATTGCCACCGGTCCACTCGCCGAGATCGCGAAGGGGAACCATGGCCGCCGGACTCACGCCGCCAACTCCTTGTTCAACGCCTCAATCACAATCGGCAGCTCCGCGCCAAAGAGCTGATGCACCTTGCCGAGCCCGCCGCGCTGGTTGAACGGCGCGTAGCCGAAGTCGCCCGCCTCGATGGCGAGGTTGGACGCGATGTGCTCGGCCATCTTCTCCAGCCACCAGCGCTGCTCGGCAGTGAATGGTCTTAAAGACGTTGGGTCCTCGCTCTCGCGGGTACGACGGAGTTGGTCCTGCTGCGCCATCCACGCCTTAAAGTTGGCGGCCACGCGTTCGGGGTACGGCACGAGTTCGTTCTCCTGGTGCATGGCATAGCGTACGAGGGAGACAAGATCGGTGAGGATACGCTTGGTACTTGCACCTTTGACCTTGGCCTTGTCCAGTGCGGCGTAGGCCTGCCAGAGCTGGCTTTCGGTCCACAGGTGCGGCGGGGCTTGTAGCGTGTCGGCCAGCGTTTTCAAGTCTTCGAACTTGAGCGGGGCCTTGGTCGGGCGGTTGTAGAGGATCTGCAGCGCGGTGATTTCGTCTTTGTGCTGCTGAATGAATTGCTCGAAGTTTGTGACGACGCTTCGCGCTCGCTCACGCGCGGCTTCGGAGAAGCCTACTTCGAGGACTTCATCTTCGGTGACGTTATCGATGATCTGTTCGTTTTTCTGTTTGAGAGTGAGGATTAGTTCGCGGAGTTTGGGGTCGTAAAACGGCTTGATCGCCGCCGTCACCAGTGATGGAGCCGCCGCAACATGGATCCCCGCTTCCGCGGGGATGACGTCAGGGTAGTTGTCGGGGTTGAGCGCGTCGACAATTCGGCGCGCGAGGTCCTTGAGCGAGTAGCCGCCGCTTGCTTGCACGATCCTAGCCTGATCGGCGTCGGGCAGGTCCTTTTCCAGACGGGCGAGGCGGGCGGCGATAGACGAGAGCACTTCGGGCTCGGTGTTGCCGAGCGCGACGGCCTGCAAGAGCTTGTCCAGTGGGATGGACTTCCTCTGATCCATCGGGCGGGAGTCGGTCATGTCTTGCTCGCACACGCCCACGCAGTCCACGATCACAAAGTGGTCCTTAGCCTTGGCGTCGGGCGTAACGCCCCTTAGATCGTCCGGTGAGATCACGCGCACGCCGCGGCCTTTCATCTGCTCGAAGAACGTGCGCGACTTCACCGCGCGCATGAACATCACGATCTCCAGCGGCTTGATGTCCGTGCCGGTGGCGATCATGTCCACGGTGACAGCAATGCGCGGGTGGCAGCTGTTGCGGAAGGCGGCGATCAAGCGCTCGGGTGTTTCGCCGGTGGTGCGGTAGGTGATTTTCTGTGCGAACTCGTTGCCCTTGGCGAACTCTTCGCGCACGATCTTGACGATGTCTTCGGCGTGGCTGTCGTCCTTGGCGAAGATCAGCGTCTTGGGCACCTCGGTGCGGCCCGGGAAGATCTCGGTGAAGAGTTTGTCGCGGAAGGTGCGGACAATCGTGCGGATCTGGTCGACGGCGACCACGTCGCGGTCAAGTTGGTTAGGATCGTAGGCAAACTCTTCGTCTAACTGCTCCCAGCGTACTTTGCGCGTAGCGCGGTCGCGCAGGTCGAGGTAATAGCCTGCGTCGACCTTGCCACCGGCTTCGCTCACCTTCGTGCGTATGCGATAGACGTCGTAGTTGACGTTCACACCGTCAGCCACGGCTTGCTCGTGGCCGTATTCCATCACCAGGTTCTTGTTGAAAAAGCCAAACGTCTGCTTACTCGGTGTCGCAGTGAGGCCAATGAGATAGGCGTCGAAATACTCCAGCACTTGCCGCCATAAGTTGTAGATCGAGCGGTGTGCTTCGTCAGTTACGATAATGTCGAAGGTCTCGATCGGGATGGCAGGGTTATAGTCGATCGGCTCAGATGTCTTGAATAGGCTATCGAGTCCGGCGGTCGAGACTTCTTCGTCCTCTTCCGCCAGCTCGCGACCTTTCAGCATCGAGAACATGCGCTGGATCGTGGTAATCGTCACGCGCGCGGTGGTGTCGAGCGTGTTGGAGCTAAGGTGCTGGACGATGTATTCCTCGCCGAACTTGAAGTTGTTGTAGGGCGAAAGGTACTGGTCGAATTCTTTTTTGGTCTGCCGGCCAAGGTTGCCGCGATCAACCAGGAAGAGCACGCGCCGAGCGCCGGCGAACTTGATCAACCTATAGATGAAATTGATGGCCGTGAATGTCTTGCCACTGCCCGTAGCCATCTGGATCAACGCCCGCGGCTTATTGGCGGCGAGCGACTTTTCAAGATTCTTGATGGCGACGATCTGCGCGGGCCAGAGGCCGGCTTCGACGAGGGGCGGCATGTGTTGCATGCGCGCGAGGAACGTCGGGACGTGCGCCGTCGAATCAGCAACGCCGCCAATCTGCGCCGTCGTCAGCCAGCCTTCGAGCGTCTCTGGACGGTGAAATGCGAAGGCGTTGCGAGCCCGAGGCTCGGGATCGAGCCCATTGGTGAAGCGCGTTTCGACTCCAGTCGATTCGTACAGAAACGGCAGAGGACGTTTCCAGGCAGGAAGTGACCCTGGTAACCCCTTCGAGTACTTGCCCGACTGGGTCTCGACGCCGGAGAGTGTTGTGCCTTGTTTCTTGGCTTCGATCACGCCCGCGGCACGGCCGTCCACGTAGAGGAGGTAGTCGGCAAAGCCGTAGCCGTCTGCGAGCGTGAAGTTGCGAATCGCTACGCCGTTGCTAGCGTGAATATTCGCTTGCTTGAGGTCGCAAACATGCCACCCGGCGGCCGCCAGCAGCCGGTCGATGTCGATACGCGCTCTTTCTTCCGGCGACACAACGTCCTCCCGCGCGAATGGTAACAAGTCCGGATGCAAAGATCAGGCCCAACAAGCTATCGCAGCGCTTCGGGGCCGTTCATTCCCCCACCAAATGCAACGCCACCTCGCGCCGATGCCCCCGCACCCTATGCTCCCAAAGATAAATTCCTTGCCACGTGCCTAGCGTTAGGCGTCTACCAACGACCGGAATAGAAAGCTGCACCGCGGTCAGCGCCGCGCGAACATGCGCAGGCATGTCATCAGGCCCTTCGTCGCGATGGCGGAAGATCGCATCGCCGTCGGGCACGAGACGGGCGAGGAAGCGCTCGAGATCACCGCGCACGTCCGGATCGGCGTTTTCCTGTACGACGAGGCTCGCGGAGGTGTGGCGAATGAAGAGCGTCAGCAGACCGGCTTCGATGGCGCTCTCGCTGATCCAGTCGGCAACCGGACGAGTGATTTCGACGAGCCCGCGGCCTCGGGTGTCGAAGGCAAGCGTCGTGTGGCATTGACGGAGCATCGGCCAAGGATAGCTCAAGGACAATGGCAAGGCATCGCCGTCAGAGCCGCCATACATGCGAAGAATGGTGGTACAGGACGCACCCGATTCAGCTATGTCGGCTTCTTGACATAGCGCCTCTCCCTCGGCAAGGTTTTCAGCTTGAAGTTTATCGCGGGGAAGTGCCTAGAATAATCCGGTAACGACGAAGCGATCTCGCTCTGCAGGTTGTTCGCTCGCACCTTGGTGGAAAGCCACCGGCTCGCCACCCGTCTCTTCTGGAGGATTGCAATGAGTCGAAACAAATTGCTCGGTCTGTGCTGCGTGTGTCTCGCCGCGTTGATGGGACTCGCCTCTGCGCCCACGGCCGCGGCGGACAAGGTTGTGCTCATGCTCAATTGGTATCTCTACGGCGAGCATGCGCCGTTCTTCTACGGTCTCGACAAGGGCTACTATGCCGCCGAGGGCATCGACCTCGACATTCAGGAAGGCCGCGGGTCGGGAACGACGACCCAGGCCGTCGCCGCGAAGACCGCGATGTTCGGCTACGTCGATTTGCCCACCATGATGCGCGCCGCGGTGAAGGGCGCCCCGATCATCGCCACCGGCGTCGTGCTGCAAAAGAGCCCGATGAGCGTAATGGGCTTCGCCGATAAGAACATCCGCAAGCCAGAGGACATCAAGGGCAAGATCGTCGCCATGACGCCCGGCGGCTCGAACGAGCAGATCTGGCCGCTGTTCCTCAAGAAGACCGGTTGAAGGAAAGCGATTTCAAGACCGTCTCGGGCGATGCGCAGACCAAGCTCAATGCGGTGATCAAGGACAGGCCGATCTCGTCCTGGGTTATCCGATGGATCAGGCCATGAAGATCCTGGACGCGACGGGCAAGCGGGTCTATGCGATCAAGTTCGTCGACTACGGCATCGACCTGGTGAGCTCCGGGATCATCGCGCACAAGGACAGGCTCAAGGACAACCCCGACCTGGTGCGTCGCTTCATGGCCGCGACCAGCAAGGCAGTGGAGGGCGCGGTACAAACATCGTTTGTTCGATGCTAGCGAGTATCGCTTCCACGGCGTCGCTGCGCGGTTTGCCGAACAGTTTCGTAGCCTCTTTGCGCGCCACCAGTTCGCGCTTGAAATCGGTGATTGCTGCGCTGGCCTTGGAGTAATCCAGCACGCCCGAAGATGGTCGGGCACCAGGCGGCAGGGGCAGCTGACCTTCGTCGTATTGCAGCAGCATCCGCCATGTGTCGGCGTAGCCGGTGATCAGGTCTAGCACGGCACGGCCGGTGTCATCGACCAGCGCCTGGTTTTGGAGCGTGCGGGCGAGCAGGTCCAAGGTCTTCCGGGCTTCCAGCAAACCGCGTTCGGCGAGCCTGCTCTGGTTGAAGGTATAGCCCTGCACCAGGTGTTCGCGAAGGACGCCTGTGGCCCACTGACGGAACTGCACGCCCCGCTTCGAGTTGACGCGATATCCTACCGAGATGATGGCATCGAGGTTGTAGTGCTTGACCGTGCGGGTCACCTTGCGCCGCCCTTCGGTTTGAACTACCGAGAAATCCTCGGTAGTTGCCTTCTCGCCCAGTTCGCCCTCCCCAAACACGTTCTTCAGATGCAGACCGACGTTGTCCGCAGAGGTGTCGAATAACTCCGCCATTTGGCGCTGAGTCAACCAGACGGTCTCACCGTCCAGACGCACATGCACTGCGACATGGTGATCGTCAGCCTCGAAGATAACGACCTCGCTCACGCGATTGCCCTTCCGTTCACTGTGGCAGCAAACTTCGTATCGCCTTTTGCACCTTGATTTGCTCCTCGTCCGCAAGCGGGGAGCCCCGCTCACCTTCGTGTTTTGCGCGCCGGCTTTGTGGCCCAGGCGACAGCATGGGCAACGTCACGCTCGCTGAGGTCCAGCGCGGCAAGCTTCGCACGCACTGTATCGGCCCGCTGGATGCGCACCGGCGTGAGGACGATCTGGCCGTCCTTTGACTCGACCTCGAAATATTCGGTTGGTCCTACGGCGGCGATAACACTCTTAGGCAGCGTGAGCTGGTTCTTGGACGTTACTTTGAGAAGCATTGCATATCCTTGTTATCGGAACGTAAGTAATTCTTACTATACCGATCGGTCCACGCCGGTCAATCGCGGATCATGATCTGATTGGATTAGCCCAGCAACGCTTCCGCAATTGAACGCGGGGAGTGGATCGTCACGCCATGGACTGTCTTGCCATAGTGACGGCCGAAATGCGTGCGATCGCCGGTAACCAGTGCGGCGCACTGATGGCGAATCGCCGCAGCCAATACGGGCCGGTCCTTATCCGGCAATGGAAGCGCGGTGTCGAGACTCCGGTCAGCCGCCTGGGCGGCTTCTATGCGCATTCGCGAGAGGAGCCTGCTCAGAACCGGCAAGCCTGACGGAGCTTTGAGCGCGAGGTTGCGGCGCGCCTCCTCGATAACGTAGCCGTCCACGCAGCATTTATGTCCGGCATCGCCAAGCCGATCCACGAGTAGTCGTATGGCTCCGTTGGACTTGGCCGCAGAAAATAGAATGTTCGCGTCGAGAAAGATGCGCATTCGCGCATTCAGCGAGTAGTTTTCTTCTTGCGGCGAAGGACCTTGCCGAGCTCTGCTTCAGCTTCATCAAACTCACGAATGCGCTTTTCGCTATAGATCTCGATCGGCAATGTAACCGCTGGACGCAATAGCAAGCCCTCGGACGTCGTCTCCGCAATCAGCTGGTCGTCCGGCTTGATGCCGAGAGACTGGCGAAGCTTGGCCGGCAGGGTCACGACGCCGCGGCTGGTAACTGTAAGGGTCGTTTTCATCCTGGGCAGTATAGCAGAAATACTGTAATGCGGCAATCCCGACAAGGGGCAGGGGCGCACTGACCGTCGTGCGTACTGTGTTGCCCGGCCCGCTCGCCATCTACGGCAGTAACCGCCGTATCGCCTTTTGCACCTTGGCCTGATCCTTGTCCATCAAGCGGCCGAGTCTGCCGCGCACCAGGCGATGATCCAGCGTGAAAAGCTTGAAGCGCACGATCGACGGTGCAGGCAGTCCGGCTGCTTTCAGATCGCTGATGGCGACGTCGATCGGCCATGGTGCATGAGTGGCCGACGTAATCATGGCCATGACACTGTGTCCTGCACGCCGATTGAAAGCGACGTTGTCGGAAACGACCAGCGCCGGGCGATTCTTCTCGGCCTGTCGATCGGTAAAGGGGAAGGGTACGCGCACGACATCGAAGCGATCAAAGCTTGCCATACGCCTTCTCGTCTTCGGCGGTGTGCCATTCGCTCAGCGTCCCTTGGACCGCCTGCAGGTATTCGACATCGATGGGTTGGATTCGGCGTACAGCGACCCGGCCGTCGGGCGCGACATCCCATGCAATCAGGTCACCGGGCTTGCTGTTGAGCGCGGCACGCACTTCCTGCGGAACAGTCGTTTGTCCCTTGGCGGTAATCTTCGAGATCGCGGGCACGGAGGGCCTCCACGTTTGCATTACGTCCTTACCATCTTACCAGAGGTTCGGCGGCCCCAAGGTCCAGACCTGTCAAACTGACTGACCGTCCGTCCCGGTAAGACTAGAATATCGACGAAACGGGCATTTGAAGTACCTCGGTCGACGAGGCACGATGCCCAAAAGCGTTGCCCTCTTGATCACATCGATCGCCTTCGCAATGGGAGACTCCGCAATGAACCACCGTTCCGTCCCGCTTCAAGTCATCCGCGCCCTAATGTGGGCTGTCACCGCCGGCGCAATGCTGATCGCCCCCCTGGCGGGAGCCCAGCAAAAAGTCCTCAAGTTCATCCCGCAAGCCGACCTGCGGATCCTTGATCCCATCACCACCACCGCGTACATCACCCGCAACCACGGGTACATGATCTACGACACGCTGTTCGCGACCGACGCCAAGTTCCAGGTGCAGCCGCAGATGGTGGACAAGTGGGACTTGAGCGCCGACAAGACGACCTACACCTTCACGCTTCGTGACGGGCTCAAGTTCCACGACGGCACGCCGGTGCGCTCGGCCGATTGCATCGCGTCGATCGACCGCTGGTCCAAGCGCGACGCGCTGGGCCAGAAACTCGCGGAAGTGACCGATTCGTGGAAGGCGGTCAACGACAAGACCTTCACGCTCAAGCTCAAGAAGCCGTTCCCGCTCACGCTCGAAGCGCTGGCGAAGCCGTCGTCGAACGTGCCCTTCATCATGCCCGAGCGCATCGCCAAGACCGACGCATCGACCAACATCACCGAGCCGATCGGCTCCGGGCCCTTCAAGTTCGTGAAGGAGGAGTGGGTGCCCGGCAGCAAGGTGGTCTACGTCAAGAACGCCGACTACGTGCCGCGCAAGGAGCCGCCGTCGTGGGCGGCCGGCGGCAAGGTGGTCAAGGTCGACCGCGTCGAGTGGATCTACATTCCGGACTCGGCCACCGCCGCGGCGGCGATCAACGCGGGTGAAGTCGACTGGTGGGAGCAAATGCCGCCCGATCTGATCCCGGTGCTGGCAAAGAACAAGAGCATCAAGGTGGAGAACATCGACCCGCTAGGCTCGATGGGGGTGCTGCGCTTCAACTTCATGTTCCCGCCGTTCAACAATCAGAAGATGCGCCAGGCGATCCTCTACGCCATCGACCAGAACGATTACGTGCTGGGCATCGCCGGCGACGTCAAGAACGGCCATCCCTGCTATTCGTATTTCACCTGCGGCACGCCGCTGTCGAGCGAGCTCGGCGCCGAGCCGCTGAAGGGCAAGCGCGATTTCGAGAAGGCAAAGCAGCTCATCAAGGAAGCCGGCTACAAGGGCGAGAAGATCGTCATCATCTCGGCCACCGATCAGCCCATCGTTCACTCGCAATCGCTGCTGACCGCGGAGACGCTGCGCAAGCTCGGCCTCAATGTCGACCTGCAGGCGGGAGACTGGGGCACGCTGATCACGCGCCGGACGTCGAAGGAGCCGACCGACAAGGGCGGCTGGTCGATCTTTCACACCTGGCTGGTCGGCCCCGACGTGACCACGCCCGCGGTCAACTTCGCCGTTCGCGGTACGGGCCAGAAAGGGTGGTTCGGCTGGCCGGACGATCCGAAGATCGAGGAGCTGCGCGAAGCGTGGTTCAACACCACCGACCCGGTCGCCTCGAAAAAGGCCGCCGACGCGGTGCAGCTTCGCGCCTTCGAGTTCGTGCCTTACGTGCCGACCGCGCAGTTCATCCTGCCGACCGCGTATCGCACGAATCTGAGCGGGGTGATCATTGCGCCGATGACGCTGATGTGGAACGTGGAGAAGAAGTAGGGGACAACTACTCCGCTTACGTTTCGTATCTGGTTAGCTTTCTAAGGAGGGACTGCCATGCCTAAAGTCAAGGCCAACAACCTCACCATGAACTATGACCAGCAGGGAACCGGAGAACCGCTGATCCTCATTCCGTACTTGAGCGCCGACTGCGCCTGCTATGCCTTCCAGGTGGCTGAGTACGCCAAGCATTTCACTTGCATCACCCTCGACCTTCGCGGGACGGGAGAAAGCGACAAGTCCGACGGCGCGTATTCCACCGAGGTTCTTGCCGACGATGTCGCGGCGTTCATGCAGGCCGCAGGCATTCAGAGCGCGCATGTCTCCGGCTTGTCGCTCGGTGCGGGCACGGGCCTGTGGCTGGCGGCCAAGTATCCCGACAAGGTCAAGTCATTGTCACTGCACAGCGGGTGGACGAAGACCGATCCGTTCGTGAAGACCGTGATCGAAGGATGGCGGGTGATGGCTAAGGCATTGGGAAGCGTCCAGGAGATGACCATCATGGGTATCTTCCCCTGGTGCTTTACGCCCGACCTGTATGCCGCCAAGCCGGAATACATCCAGGCCCTGGCCGACTTCGTTCGCGGACGGCCGGCGCAGTCCCTGGCGTCTTTCATGCAGCAGTCGGATGCGGTGCTGACGCACGATGTGGAGGCGCAACTGGGACGGATCCGCGCGCCGACGCAAATCACCTTCGGACGCCATGACATGGTGACCTCGACGCGTTTCGCGGATCGGATGACGGGCAATATTCCGGGCGCGGAGCTGCTCATCTTCGAGGGCTGCGCGCATGCGCCGATCTATGAGAAGGTGGACGAGTTCAACCAGAAGACTTTGGCGTTCCTGCGGCGCCACGCGGGCTAGGCCGGCGAGGGCGCTTGACCGTCGCCGGCGAAACTGCGCGGAACCGGGTGAGGGAATCGCAAGCGCTTCCGCGGACATCGACAGGTAGCGGATGATCGCCTATATCGTCCGGCGCCTGTTCTCCACCTTCATCGTGATGGCGGTGGTCGCGTTCGTGGTGTTTTCGCTCTTGTACCTGACGCCGGGCGACCCGGCCGCGGTCATCGCCGGCGATATCGCCACCGACGAGGACATCCGCCTCATTCATGCCCGGCTCGGGCTCGACGAGCCCTTCCTGGTCCAGTTCGGCCGCTGGGTGTGGGCGCTGGCGCACGGCGACCTCGGCACGTCGATCTTCACCAACCTTCCCGTGACGCAGCTGATCGGGCAACGCATCGAGCCTACCGTCGCGCTGACACTTTGCACGCTGGTGGTGGCGATCGTGGTCGCGGTCCCGCTGGGCGTCGTCGCTGCTGCCAAAGCGGGCACCTGGCTCGATCGCTCGGTGATGGCGTTCTCGGTGCTCGGCTTTTCGGTGCCGGTGTTCGTGATTGCGTATGTCCTGATCCTGACCTTCGCGGTGCAGCTCGATTGGCTGCCGGTGCAGGGCTACCGCAACTTCCGCGACGGCGTATGGGAGTGGCTGCGGCACCTGATCCTGCCAAGCATCGCGCTCGGCACCGTCTACGTGGCGCTGATCGCGCGCATGACGCGCGCCAGCATGCTCGACGTGCTCTCGCAGGACTACATCCGCACCGCGGCCGCGAAGGGGCTCGCGCCGGGACAGGTGCTCGTCGGGCACGCACTCAAGAACGCCGCGATTCCGATCGTGACCATCGTCGGCGTCGGCATCGCGCTCCTGATCAGTGGCGCGATCGTCACCGAGACGGTGTTCGCGCTACCGGGCATCGGCCGGCTGACGGTCGACGCGATCCTCCGCCGCGACTATCCGATCATTCAGGGCGTGATCCTGATCTTTTCCGCGGTGTATGTGCTGGTCAACCTGCTGGTCGACCTGTCGTACGTGTTCTTCGATCCGCGGATACGGTATTGACATGAGCGCCACGGCTCTAAGCGCCTCGGACGTCGCCGCGCCCAAGTCGATGTCGCCGACCTGGCGGCGTTTCCGCGATGCCTTCAGGCGCCATCCGACCGCGCTCATCGGTGGCGTCATCCTGATCTGCATGGTATTGATCGCCATCTTCGCGCCGTGGCTGGGGACCATCGACCCGCAGTCGGTCGCGCCGGTCCGGCGCCTGAAGCCGCCATCGGCCGACTACTGGTTCGGCACCGACATGCTCGGCCGCGACGTCTACAGCCGCGTGGTGTTCGGCGCGCGCGTGTCGCTCATCGTCGGCCTTGCGGTCGCCGCGTTCTCGATCTTCCTGGGACTCGCGATCGGCCTGGTGACGGGCTACATCCGCGCCCTGGACGCGGTCGTGATGCGCATCATGGATGGGCTGATGTCGATTCCTTCCGTGCTGCTCGCCATTGCCCTGATGGCGTTGACCAAGGCGAGCGTGGGCAACGTCATCGTCGCCATCACGCTGGCGGAGGTGCCGCGCGTGGTGCGGCTCGTCCGCAGCCTGGTGCTCAGCTTGCGCGAGCAGCCCTACGTCGAAGCCGCCGTCGCGGCAGGCACGACGCTGCCGCGCATCCTCGTGCGCCACATCCTGCCCAACCTCATCGCGCCGCTGCTGGTGCAGGGGACATACGTCTGCGGGTCGGCGATGATTACCGAGGCGATCCTGTCGTTCATCGGCGCCGGCACGCCGCCGAACATTCCCAGCTGGGGCAACATCATGGCCGAGGGGAGGGCGCTGATCCAGATCGCCGCCTACATGATCGTGTTTCCCGGCATCTGCCTGTCGCTGACGGTGCTGGCGGTGAACCTGCTCGGCGACGGCATGCGCGACGCGCTCGACCCGCGGCTCGCACGGCGCATGTGACGCCATGAAGACGACTTACACTTCTTCGGCTGCCCTGCTGGATGTGCAGAACCTGAAGACCTATTTCTTCACCCGCGATGGCGTGGTACGCGCTGTCGACGGCATTTCCTTTTCGGTCCTGCGCGGCGAGACGCTGGCCATCGTCGGCGAATCCGGCTGCGGCAAGAGCGTGACCTCGCTGTCGATCCTGCGCCTGATCGCTTCGCCGCCCGGGCGCACGGTCGAGGGCAAGGTCGTGTTCGAGGGCCGTGACCTGCTCGAGCTCTCGGAAGAGCAGATGCGAAAGATTCGCGGCGACGCCATTTCCATGATCTTCCAGGAGCCGATGACTTCGCTCAATCCGGTGCTGACCATCGGCCGCCAGATTGCCGAGGTGCTGATCCTTCATCGCGGCCTTTCGAGCGAAGACGCCATGCTGAGCGCGATCGAGATGCTGAGGGTGGTCAAGATCCCGGAACCCGAAGAGCGCGTTACGCAGTACCCGCACCAGCTCTCGGGCGGCATGCGGCAGCGGGTCATGATCGCCATGGCGCTCGCCTGCGAGCCTCGGCTCCTGATCGCCGACGAGCCGACCACGGCACTCGACGTCACCATCCAGGCGCAGATTCTCGACCTCATGCGCGAGCTCAAGGCAAGGACGGGTGCGGCCATCGTGCTGATCACCCACGACCTGGGCGTGGTGGCCGAGATGGCGCAGCGCGTGGTGGTGATGTACGCGGGACGCAAGGTCGAGGAAGCCACCGTCGAAGCCTTGTTCGCGCGGCCACGCCATCCCTACACCCGCGGGCTGCTCGATTCGATTCCGAAGCTCGGCGCCGCGAGCCGCGGCGAGCGCACGCGGCTGACCGAAATCGCCGGCACGGTGCCGTCGCTGTCCGAGGAAATCATCGGCTGCGCCTTCGCGCCGCGCTGCGCCTATGCGACGGTGCGCTGTCTGAATCAATATCCGCCATTCGAGGAAAAGGCCCCCGGACACGGCGCCGCATGCTGGGAGTCGGAGCGCTTGGTCGCGGAGGTGGTCACGTGATCGGCGGCGAACGCCGCGCTGCGCCTGGACCGACCGCGGCGTCGCTGCTCGACGTTGCGCACTTGACCAAGCACTATCCCGCTCGCGGCGGCGTCCTCGGCCGCGGACGCGGCGAGGTGCACGCGGTCGACGACGTCAACTTTTCGATCGTCGAAGGCGAGACGCTGGGCCTGGTGGGCGAAAGCGGTTGCGGCAAGACCACGCTCGGCAAGACCGTGCTGAGGCTCATCGAACCAACCGAGGGAACGATCCTGTGGCGAGGCCAGCGCATCGACCAGCTCAAGGGCGGCGCGATGCGGCCTTTCCGGCGCGAGCTGCAGGCGGTGTTCCAGGATCCCTACGCGTCGCTCAATCCGCGCATGCGGGCGGCGGACATCGTGGCCGAGCCGATCCGCAATTTCGAGGAGGCGACCACCGAACAGATCGGCGCGCGGGTGCGCTCGCTGTTCGAGCGGGTCGGCTTGCGCGCCGACCAGATGGCCAAGTATCCCTACGAGTTTTCCGGCGGACAGCGGCAGCGCCTGGGCATCGCCCGCGCCCTCGCGCCGAAGCCGAAGTTGATCGTGTGCGACGAGCCCGTGTCGGCGCTCGACGTCTCGGTGCAGGCGCAGGTCATCAACCTGCTGGTCGATCTCCAGCGCGAGTTCGGGCTGTCGTACCTTTTCGTGGCCCACGACCTGGCGGTGGTCGAGCACATCAGCCATCGCGTCGCGGTAATGTACCTGGGCCGCATCGTGGAAATCGCGCCGACGCGCGCGCTGTTCGCCGCTCCGCAGCATCCGTATACCGAGGCACTCCTGTCGGCGGTGCCGGTGCCCGACCCGACGGTGAAGCGAAAGCGCATTATTCTTGCCGGCGACGTGCCCAGTCCCATCGATCTCCCCACCGGGTGCCGCTTCCATACCCGTTGCCCCTATGCCTTCGATCGCTGCCGCGTCGAGGAGCCGAAGCTCCTGGAAGTGCTGCCCGGCCATTTTGCCGCGTGTCACTTGCGCGACGTTTCTGCCGCCGCCACTTCCGTGCCACACTGATTCGCGAAAGGAACCTGTTCGATGAGTGGTCTCAACCGTCTAAGCGCCACTTCCGCCGCGCGCAAGCTCGCCGCGCGCGAGATCACTGCGGCGGAGCTTCTCGCCGATTGCATCGACCGCATCGCCGAGCGCGAAGGAGAAGTTCACGCGTGGACGTTTCTCGACACCGATGCGGCCATGCGCCGCGCACGCGCGCTCGATGCGCAAGGCTCGAGCGGGCTGTTGCACGGCTTGCCGATCGGGATCAAGGATCTGATGGACACGGTCGACATGCCGACCTCGTACGGCTCAGCCGTTTATGCCGGGCACCGTCCTGTCTCGGACGCCGCAAGCGTCGCGATGGCCAAGGCGGCGGGCGCGATCGCCGTCGGCAAGACGGTCACGACCGAGTTCGCCACGTATCATCCCGGCCCGACGGCCAACCCGAACAATCCCAAGCACACCCCCGGAGGCTCGTCGTCGGGCTCCGCGGCGGCGGTTGCCGACTGGATGGTGCCGCTCGCTTTCGGGACGCAAACCGCGGGCTCGATCGTTCGTCCCGCCGCCTTTTGTGGCGTCGTCGGCTACAAGCCCACGTTCGGCATGGTGACCCGCGTCGGCGTCAAGATGATTTCCGATTACCTCGACACCATCGGCACGCTCGCCCGCAGCGTGCCCGACGCCGCGCTGTTCATCGCCGCGCTCACGGGCAGGCATGAGCTGCTGATCGACGAAGCGAGCGCCGACGTTCCGCGGATCGGTTTGTGCAGGACCTACGAATGGAGTCGCGCGCAGGAGGAAACGGTCGTCGCGTTCGAAGCGTCCGCCAAGCGGCTGCGTGCCGCGGGCGCGAGCGTTCGCGACGTGTCTCTGCCGCCGCCGTTCGCGGGCCTGGCGCAGGCGCAGACTTCGATCATGGTGTGCGAGGTCGCGAAGTCGCTCTCGTACGAGAATCTCGCGCATCGCAATCAGTTGAGCGCGGACATGACCAAAATGATCGACGCCGGGCTCGCGGTGACGCCGGAGCAATACGACGCGGCGCGATCGCTGACGCGGATGTGTCGCGCCATGCTTTCCGAGGTGTTCAAGGACGTCGACGTCCTGATTGCACCCAGCGCGATCGGCGAGGCGCCCGCGGGGATCGATGCCACCGGTGATCCGATGTTCAATCGCATCTGGACGCTCTTACACGTGCCGGTAGTGCACGTGCCGTTTGCCCACGGCCCGCACGGATTGCCGGTCGGGGTCACGGTGGTTGGCGCCATCGGCGCCGATCGTGCGACGCTGCGCGCCGCGGAATGGATTCATGCGCGCCTGCACAGCGATGAGCAGCCGCAACGTCAAGGGAGATGACATGAGCACAAGCGTTGAGGTACGTGACCGTCCGTCAACCGCGATCGGATCGCTCCGCGTCGACGGCAAACGTCTCTGGCGATCGCTGATGGAGCTGGCTGAGATCGGCGCCACCGCCAAGGGAGGCGTGCGCAGGCTCGCCCTGACCGATCTCGACCGCCAGGGTCGCGATCGCGTGGTCGGCTGGCTGCGCGACGCCGGCGCCAGTATCGAGATCGATGGCGCCGGCAACGTCTTCGCGATGCGCGCGGGCAGCAACGCGTTGGCGCCGCCGGTGTTGACCGGCAGTCACGTCGACACCCAGCCCTCGGGCGGAAAATTCGACGGCAACTACGGCGTGCTGGCCGGATTGGAAGTGCTGCGCACGCTCAACGATGCCGGCGTCGTCACCGAGCACCCCGTGGCGGTCGCGATCTGGACCAACGAGGAGGGCAGCCGCTTCGTGCCGGTGATGGGCGGCTCCGGAGCTTTCGCAGGCGTGTTTCCGCTCGAGCACCTGCTCAAGCAGCGCGACGTCGACGGCGTCTCCTTCGGCGAGGCGCTGACCGCCATCGGCTATGCTGGAACGGTGCGCACGGGGGGACGCGAACTCGACGCTTACTTCGAGGCGCATATCGAGCAGGGGCCGATTCTCGAGCGCGAGGACATGGTGATCGGCGTGGTGACGGGCGCGCTCGGCCAGCGCTGGTATGACTGCATCTGGTCCGGTCAGGACGCGCACGCGGGGCCGACGCCGATGGAGGCGCGCCACGACGCCTTGCTGGGCGCGGCGAAGATGGTGGAAGCGGTCAACGGGGTGGCGCACAGACATGCACCCGACGGCAGGGCGACGGTGGGCTTCATGCAGGTCAAGCCCAATTCGCGCAACGTCATTCCCGGCAGCGTCACCATGAGCATCGACATGCGCCATCCGGATGACGATCATCTGGTGACCATGGACCGCGAGATCCGCGCCGCCGCGTCGGCGATCGCGGTCGAGCTGCGTCTGGAATGCGAAGTACGGCAGGTGGACCAGTTTCCGGCGTCGCGCTTCAATCTGGAATGCGTCGACGCCGTGCGCGGCGCGGCGAAGGCGCTCGCCTATCCCTATCGCGAGATCGTCAGCGGCGCCGGGCACGATGCGATTTACCTCGCGCGCGTCGCGCCGGCCGCCATGATCTTCGTTCCGTGCAAGGATGGCATCAGCCACAATGAGATCGAGGATGCGCGGCCCGAGCATCTCGAAGCGGGTGCCAATGTGCTGCTGCACGCGATGCTGGCGCGAGCCGGCGTGTCGCGGACGGCGCGCTAATCCCGCGCGAAGAGGCCGATGCGATGACGAAACGCTTTGCGCGCCCCAGGGCGGGATCGGCGTCTCGCGCCTGAAAGATGACCGCATGAGCCCGCTCGCTCCTGATCCCGGCCTGGTCGAGAAGCTGGCCATCGCCAATCGCATCTTGTTCCAGAAGAGCGTCGTCGACGGCTTCGGCCACGTCAGCGTGCGCCACGACAAGTCACCCGAGCACTTTCTGCTGGCGCGCAACATGGCGCCCGCGCTGGTCACCCGCGACGATATCGTTACCTTCGATCTCAACGGGAACGCGATCGATGGCGCCGGCCGCAGGGTCTACCTGGAGCGATTCATCCACGGCGAGATTTATCGCGCGCGACCCGATGTCCACTCGATCGTTCACAGCCATTCGCCGAGCGTCATTCCCTTTGGCGTCACCGGGCAGCCGCTGCGGCCGATCTTCCACATGAGCGGGTTTCTGGGCGAAGGCGCGGCGCTGTTCGAGATACGTGAGGTTGCCGGAGATACCGACATGCTGATCAGCGACTCGCGGTTGGGTGTGGCGCTGGCGGCCGCGCTCGGCGCGCGGTCGACGGTGCTGATGCGCGGGCACGGCTCGACCGTCGTCGGCGCCTCGATCGAGCAGGCCGTGTACCGCGCGATCTACGCCGAGGTCAACGCCAAGCTGCAGATTCAGGCCATGACGCTGGGCGAGATAACCTATCTCAACTCGCAGGAGGCGGCCAAGGCCGCCGCGATCAACGATACCCAGCTGGCGCGGACCTGGGAGCTATGGCTGCGGGAAATCGGCACCATCGAATAGGACCGAAACCCTATTTCGCGCGCGTGTAGTACTTGAACAACTCGTCCTGCTGTGGCTTGGTGAGCGGCGCCGGCAGGAACTTCAGACTGACGGAATCCGCCATCGCCTCGTCGAGCCCGGACAGCCGCTCGAGCCGAAGACTCTCCTTGGGAAAGAACTGGTCGCGCACCTGCTTCGCAAGGGCCTCCGAAATGCCGACCCATTCGGCGTAGGCCTTCAGCGCCGCGGGATCGGAATACATCCAGTCCAGCGTCTCGCGATAGGCCTGCAGGTAGCGGTCGATGACCTCGCGCTTTTGCTCCGCGGTCGCGGTGTTGGTGATCGTCAGCCGAACGGTCTGGTTGCGAAAAGCCGGCACGTCGCTTTCGCGGGCGACGATGCGGATGCGGCCCTGCTGCAGCGCTTCGACACCGAACGGCGGCGACGACCAGCCGATGTCGACCTGGCCCGACATCGTCTGCGTGAATGTCGACGATGGGCTGCCGGTGGCCACGGGCTTCACCTGAACGCCGAATTCCCGGATGAACGCCAGCACCGTCCAGTTGCTCGATGAACCGCTGGTGGAATAGGCAATCGTTTTCCCGGACGCGTCCTTGAGCGACTTGATCGGCGAGGCCGCGGGGACATACCAGAACAGATCGTCCGCGCCAGTCATCGAGTTGGCGATGGCGCGCACGGGAGCGCCCTTGGCGAAGGCGCCGAGCACGCCCGCGGTTCCGACGCCGAGGCCCAGGTCGACGCTGCCCGAGATCACCGCCTGCAGCGTCTCGCCCGCGCCCTGGGTGTACAGGAGCTCCAGCGTCAACCCCTGCTTGGCGAAAAAGCCCGCTTTCTGACCGAGCTCCGGCGCCGCGTTTTCCCAGTTGCCGCGCTGCCCGATCGCCAGCTTGAGCGTATCCGCGGCGAGCGCGCTTGGATTCGCCAACGTCAGCAGAGTGGCCATCAGCCATTGCCTCATCGCTGTCCTTTTCATTGTGTGCTCCCTCTTGTCTTTGGTTCTGAGGCGCGCGATCCGTTACGATACTTGCCGTCCTGCGCGAGCTTGAGATAACGCTATTATGATCGCACTGGAGCGACGTCGTTCGGAACGGGAGGAACTAGCGCCATGAGTGTGAAGCAGGTACGGGTCGTCGACTCTCACACCGCCGGCGAGCCCACACGCGTGGTGATCGACGGGGGCCCGGACCTCGGTGGCGGCAGCGTCGCGAAGCGTCTCGAGCGCTTTCGCTCCGAGTGCGATCGCTTTCGCTCCGGTGTCGTAAATGAGCCTCGCGGATCCGATGTCCTTGTCGGGGCGCTGCTGTGCGAGCCAGTCGATTCGAGCTGCGCGGCCGGGGTGATCTTTTTCAATAACATCGGAACCATCGGCATGTGCGGCCACGGGACGATCGGTCTGGTCGTCACGCTCGCGCACCTGGGCAGGATCGGCGTCGGCACGCATCGCATCGAAACCCCCGTCGGCGTCGTGACCGCAAAGTTGCACGATCGCGCCCGCGTAACCGTGAGCAATGTCCAGAGCTATCGCTTCGCCTCGGCGGTGAAGCTCGACATTCCGGAATACGGCGAAGTCACCGGAGACGTGGCCTGGGGAGGCAACTGGTTCTTCCTGGTCGAAGCGCGCGGTCCTTCTGTGTCCGCCGACAACACCGCGGCGCTCACCAGCTTCGCCGTTCAGGTGCGGCAGGCGCTGAAAGCAACCGGCGTTCGCGGCGCGAACGGCGCGGAAATCGATCACATCGAGGTCTTCGGTGCCCCGTCCAAACAGGAAGCGCACAGCCGCAATTTCGTGCTCTGCCCGGGCCTGGCCTATGATCGCTCGCCTTGCGGCACCGGTACGAGCGCCAAGCTGGCGTGTCTTTTTGCCGACGGGAAATTGCAGCCGGGCGAAGTCTGGCGGCAGGAGAGTGTCATCGGCACCCTGTTCGAGGCGTCGTTCATCGTCGACGAAAATCATCGCGACCGCGTGCTGCCTCACATCACGGGCGAGGCCTACGTCACCGGCGAATCGACGCTGATCTTCGACGATGCGGACCCATTGTGCTGGGGCCTCAACCAACACGCGTGAGCAAGCATGTGCTCATCGTCGGCGGCGGCATCGTTGGGCTTAGCGTCGCCTATTACTGTTCGCGCAAGGGGCATCGTGTCACGCTCCTCGAGCGGGGAGGCCCAAATCGCGACGGGTGTTCCTTTGTCAATGCCGGCATGCTTGTGCCGAGCCACATCGTTCCTCTGGCCAGTCCCGGCATGGTGCGGCTCGGTTTGCGGTGGATGTGGAATCCCGAAAGCCCGTTTTACGTCAAGCCGCGTTTGAGTGCCGATCTCTTGCGCTGGGCCTGGAAATTCCATCGGGCGGCGACGCAGGCCCACGTCGATCGCGCGGCGCCGGTTCTGCGTGATCTTCACCTTGCCAGCCGTGATTGCTACAGGGAATGGGCGTCGCTCTGGAACGACGAGTTCAATCTCGTCGAGCGCGGTATGCTCATGTTGTGCAACACCGAGCACGGTCTCGAGGAGGAGACGAAAGCGGCTGCGTATGCACGGCGGCTTGGAATTTCCTCCGAGGTGCTGACACCCTCGGCGACGGCGGAGCTCGAGCCGAACCTTCGCATGGCCATTGCCGGCTCGGTGTATTTTCCCGTGGACTGCCATCTGACGCCCGGACGGCTCATGGCGGTGCTTGCGCGGGAGGTCGAGCGCGCGGGCGTTCAAGTGTCGTACGATACCGGCGTGGCCGATTGGAGGTCGAACGGCGATCGGATCGAGGCAGTGCGCACGAGTGGCTCCGATGGCGCGGAACTGAGCGCCGACGAATATGTCGTCTGCGCAGGAATCTGGTCGAAGAATATCGTGCGCGATCTCGGCATCAGCATTCCGATGCAAGCAGGCAAGGGATACAGCCTGACCATGGAACACCCGGCATCGTTGCCGCGCGTCGGCGCCATTTTGAGTGAAGCGCGCGTCGCGGTGACGCCGATGGGCAGCTCGCTGCGATTCGCCGGGACCATGGAGCTGACCGGAATCGACGAACGGATCGATGCCGCGCGCGTGCGCGGGATCGTCAAATCGGTCGCAGCATATTTTCCGGACATCACGCCGGCGCATTTGAAGCAGGCGACGGTCCGCTTGGGCCTGCGCCCATGCTCGCCCGACGGCCTGCCCTACGTGGGCAGGGTTTCGCGCTTCGCCAATCTTTCGGTCGCCACCGGCCATGCGATGATGGGCATGAGCCTCGGGCCGATTACCGGCAAGCTGATGGCCGAAACACTGTCCGATGAGCCGCTTTCGTGCAGCATGGAAGGACTCAGTCCCGACCGCTATGCGTAACTTGGAAGTATGAACGCGAGGAGCAAGCCATGAAAGTGAACTGGAACGGCGTCATTCCGGCCATTACCACGCCGTTCAATGCCGACTTGACCCTCGACGAGGGTTTCCTGGCAAAGCATTCGCGCTGGCTCGTCGACGAGGGTTCGGTGGGTCTGGTCCCGATAGGCTCGCTCGGAGAATCGGCCACGCTGAACTCCGCCGAGAAGCGCAAGATCATGGAGACGTGCGTCAACGCGGTAGGTGACCGGGTGCCCGTCATCCCGGGCATCGCAGCGCTTTCCACGGCCGAGGCCGTGAAGCTAGCGCAGGTCGCGAAAGCGATCGGCTGCAGCGCGTTGATGGTGCTGCCGCCGTATGTCTACAGCACCGATTGGCGCGAAATGAAAGCGCATGTCCGCGCGGTGATTGCCGCCACCGATCTTCCCTGCATGCTCTACAACAACCCGATCGCCTACAAGACCGATTTCCTGCCGCATCACATCCTCGAGCTTAGCAACGAGCTTCCCAACCTGCATGCCGTCAAGGAATCGAGCGCCGACCTTCGGCGAGTGATGGCGATCCGCGCGCTGCCGGGGGCGCGCGTGCAGATCCTGGTCGGTGTCGACGACGCCATCGTCGAGGCCATCGATGCCGGCGCGGTCGGTTGGATTGCGGGACTCGTCAACGCCTTCCCCGCCGAGTCGGTTGCGCTCTATCGGTATGCGAGCGAAGGACGAAAGGCGGAGGCGTTCGCGCTCTATCAGTGGTTTCTGCCGTTGCTGCGCATGGACACGGTGGTTAAGTTCGTGCAGCTGATCAAGCTCGCTCAGCAGCGGGTCGGCATGGGAAGCGATCGAGTCAGGCCGCCGCGACTGCCACTACAAGGCGAGGAGCTGCGAGAAGCGACCAGCGTCATCGATCGTGCGCTTGCGACCCGTCCGCAACTGAAGGTGGACGTGGCAATTAACGTCTCAACGATGCGTGCGGCGGGCGGTCCTGCCGTCCCCGTTATAATGCGACCCTAGAGAGCTTGCCCAAAGAGGTACATCATGTCGGTCCATCCATTGTCGTCCCCACGCGCGATCGATCCGGTCGTCCAGGCGAAGACGCACCTCGCCGCCGCCCATCGCCTGGCCGTGCTGCACGAGCTGGAGGAAGGGATCGACAATCACTTCACCGTGACCGTACCCGGCCGCGACGACCGGTACCTGATCCTTCCCTTCGGCCTGCATTGGTCGGAGGCGCGGGCGAGCGACATGATCGTCTTCGACGAGTCCGGCAGCACGCTCGAGGGCGAAGGCGTTGTCGAGTTGTCGGCGCAATGCATACACGCGCCGATCCACCGTATCTGCGGCGTACGCGTGGTGCTTCACACCCACCAGCCGTGGGCGCTCGCGCTCAACATGCTGAAGGACAATCGCCTCCTGCCGGCGAACCAGACAGCGGCGTTCTTTCACGGCCACATCGCCTACGATGACCACTATGCCGGGACCGCGGACTCGCTCGAGGAGGGTGAACGCCTGGCGCGATTGATCGGCGACAAGCACATCGTCTTCATGAAAAACCACGGCGTGATCGTGACCGGGAGAACCGTCGCGCAGGCCTATAAGCGGCTTTACAAACTCGAGCGAGTGTGCCGAACCCAGGTCTTGGCGATGTCCACGGGACGGCCGCTGGAGGTACTGTCGGACGACATCGTGGCAGAGGTCCAGGTGCCGTCCGATAAGGACCGACACTCGCGCCCGGAGCGTGAGCGCCTGTACTTCGAGGCCATGATGCGGATACTCGATCGCGAGTTGCCGGGATACGCGGACTGACAACCGAAGTCGGTCCGATGCGCGGTGCGGTTGACGCGCGAGCAAGGAAGCGCTGTCGTGCGCGCCTCGAGCTTGAGGCGGCGGCCAGCGCCAGGGCAGCGAGCGCTGCACGGCGCGTTCAGCTCTGCGGCGCTTTCAGCCCCCGGACCCGATAGGCGATCACAGGGCGGCGGAAGCCCTTCAGCGTCAGCACCTCCTGGGGCTCGACTTCCACGATAGCCTCGACTCCCGAGTAGACGTGGTGGGCGATCAGAATCTGGTCGCCCGGGGCCTCGCCGCACAAGCGCGCGGCCAGATTGGTGACGGTCCCGATCGCGCTGTAGTCCCAGCGACCTTCGAAGCCGATCGCGCCGATCGTCGCAAAGCCCTGCGCGATGCCGATACCCAGACTTAGCTCGTAGCCGCGCTTGACCCAGTCCTGCGCCATGCGGCCGACGCGCTCGCGAATCGACAGCGCCATCCGCACCGCGCGCTCGGCGGGGTTCGGGATCGGCAGCGGATCGTTGAAAAGGATCGTAATTCCGTCGCCGGTAAAATGCTCGAGCGTGCCTTCGTATTCGAGGATCAGCTTACCGGTGACCTGGTGATACTCGCGTAGCACGGTCATCACCTCCTCGGGCTCGGCGACTTCGGCGAAGGCGGTGAAGCCGCGGAGGTCGAGGAACACGACCGTGATTTCGCGGCGATGGCTCTTCAGCGGATCATCGGTGCCGCCTTTGACGATGAGCTCTGCGAGCTGCGGCGAAAAAAAGCGCCGCAGGCGGCCGACGCGCTCGAGCTCGCCGACCTGCTCGGCGACTCGCTGCTCCAACGAAGCGTTCCACTCCTTGACTTCGGCGGCGAGTGTCTCGACCGTGTCGTGCAGGCGTTTGATCCTGAGCATCGAGCGTACGCGTGCAGCCAATGCGGCGTGGTCGACCGGTTTGGTCAGGTACTCGTCGCCACCGGCCTCGAGCCCCGCGATCACGTCCTTCGAATCCGCCATGGCGGTCACCATGATGATCGGCGTGAACGGGAACGCGGCATCGGCACGCAGGCGCCGACACACCTCGAAGCCGTCGAGCTTGGGCATCATGACGTCGAGCAGTATCAGATCCGGAGTATGCTGCCGGGCGGCTGCCAGCCCTTCCTCGCCATCGGCCGCGGTGAGGATCTCGTAGCCCTCCGCAGCCAGTCGAGTCTGCAGGACCTTGACGTTCGTCGGGTTGTCGTCGACGATGAGGATGCGAGGAGGGGTTCTCACCAACGATTGTCCCAGCGATCTGGGAAATATACGGCCTCGGCCGGAGATGCACAAGGACATAAAGGCAGCAAGAACAGCGTGCAACCCTCACTCGAAAATCCGTCATCGGCGGAGCATTCGGAAATCAAGCTCGAGCAGCTTGCCGAGCGTGTCCAGAGGCGAACGCTGCTTCGATTCCTGGTGCGCTGGGTCGCGGGCATTCGCGCGTCGGTCCATACCAAGCTGCTGGCCGCGTTTCTGATCGTCACCTTGCTTTTTATCGCCATGGCGTTGGTGAGCTTGCAGACCATCGTCAGCGCGACGCACCAGAGCCAGCTGCTCGACAAAGCGCATGAAATGGTCAGCCTGGCGCAGCAAGGTGAGCATGCGCTGGCCAGGCAGATGCATTACACCGATCTGGCGCTTCTGTCGCAGGACGAGGAGGCGATCTCTAAAATCCTGCGTGAGAACAATCGATTCAACGACAGCCTCGCCAAGGTGGAAGCGGCGGGAACGGCAGAGCAGGGCCTGGTCGATGAGATACGATCATCGCAAGACGAGGCGATGGCGGTCGTGGCCGACATGGCCAACGCCATCCGCGATGGCAAGCTTGGCGTGGTCACCGGCGCGCTTGTGCACCGCCAGGAGCGCCTCGACACCGAAATAACGACGCGGGTGGGCCGGCTGGTCGCCGCGCAGCAAGATCGAATGGCGCGCCTGCGCCAAAGTGTCACCGCCGCCAACCGCAGGTCCCTGATTCTGACCAGCGTTTTCGCGGTGAGCGCGGTGATATTTGCGCTACTCTGCGGTTTCGTCATCTCGTGGTCATTTATCCTCCCGGTGCGCGAGGCGCAGACCTTCCTGGACAAGGTGGCGGCGGGCAATTTTGGCGGACGCATCAGCGTGCCCAATCGCGACGAGTTCGGCGCACTGGCGGAGCGGATGAACCACATGAGCGAAGAGCTGCAACGTTTCGACACCGACCAGCGCCGCGCGGCTGCCGAGCTCGGTCATCTGAACCTGCAACTGGCAGAGACGAGCAAGGCAAAATCGGAATTTCTTGCCAACATGAGTCACGAGCTTCGCACGCCGATGAACGCCATCCTCGGCTTCACCGAAATGGTTCTCGACGGACTCTATGGCGAGGTGCCGAACGAGCTGAGGGAACCGCTCGCCGACATCCAGGTCAACGGCCGCCATCTCCTGCGCCTGATCAACGATGTTCTGGACCTGTCCAAGATCGAAGCCGGACGCATGCAGCTCGCACTGGGCGAGTATTCGGTCCGCGAGGTCATCGACATCGTTCATGTTTCGTTGCGGTCGCTGGCCGCCGAGAAAGGCCTGGACTTCGTGATCAGCGTTCCCGACGACCTTCCGGTCGCCTACGGCGACAACGGACGCCTTACGCAATCCCTGATGAACCTCGCCGGCAATGCGATCAAGTTCACCAAGGACGGACGGGTCGAGATCGGCGTGGAGCTCGTCGGCAGCGAGCTCATCTATCGCGTCTCGGATACGGGCATCGGCATCCCGAAGGATGAGCTGGAGAATGTGTTCGCGGAGTTCCGCCAGGTCGACGCGACCGTGACGCGTGAGTTTGGGGGGACGGGCCTGGGCTTGAGCATCACCAAGAAATTCGTGGAGATGCATGGGGGCCGTATCTGGATCGAGAGCGAGATCGGCAAGGGCTGCACTTTCTTCTTTGCCGTTCCGCTATGGACGAAAGGCGATAGCGCATGAGCGAAAAGACGATTCTTTACATCGAAGACAACGAATACAATCGGAAAATAGTGCGCCAGCTGCTCAGCCGCACTTCGTACCGGCTGATCGAATCCGTGGACGGCGAATCCGGGGTCGCCCAGGCGCAACAGGAGCTGCCGGATCTGATCCTCATGGACGTGCAATTGCCCAAGATGTCCGGCCTCGATGCGACGCGGGTCTTGAAGGCGGACCCACGCACGGGCCACATCCCGATCATCGTGATTACCTCGTTCGCGCTGAGCGGCGATCGGGAAAAAGCGTCGGCGGCCGGTGCCAACAGCTACCTCGCGAAACCGTACAGTCCACGCGAGCTTCTGGCGCTGGTTCGCCAGTTTCTACCGGAACCTTGATCAACGAATCGGAGGTGCTGAGATGGTAAACGCCATTGGAGTTCAACGACGCATCGCTTTCGCGGTGCTTTTCGTTTGCCTTAGCTTGGGTGTTGCGCGCGTCCACGCCGCCGGTGAGCAGGCGGAGCAGTTCACGCCGGAATTTCAACGTATCCATACGAGCTACGATGCAAAGCACACGCCGAAGATCGTCGCGCCCGACTCCGTCAAGCGCGGTGAATGGTTCAACGTCACGGTAAACGTCGGCAGCGGGGGACAGCATCCATCGCTGTCCGAGCATTTCGTCCGCTACATCGCGCTTTACAAGGACAGCGTGGAAATCGCGCGCACGTACCTCCACCCGGTATATTCGCTACCGGTGGTGACGTTCACCATCGCCCTGGACGAAGGCGGGTCGCTGCGGGCCGTCGCCGAGCCCACCCATTCCGCCGCCTGGGAAGCCTCGAAGAAGATCGAGGTGCTTCCCTGAAGGCGTGCCGCGCGAGTTAGGGAAACCCAGCGCAACCTAGGGAGACTTCATTTCGACGGTGACGCGCCCGGCTTGCTGGTCGCTGATGGTGACGCTCGCCCGCGTTGTCCCGAGGCGTTCGTGCCATACCTGGAGATTGTATTGGCCGGGCGGCAGGCTGTCGAAAGCGAATTGGCCGTCGGCGCCGGTGATCGAATAGTAGGGATGCGCCGCTACCACGACCCAACCCGCCATCCACGAGTGGAGGTCGCAATTGATGCGCACGATCTCCGGTTTGTCGAACGTGATCGGGATCGTCCGGCTCTTCGGCTGCGTCCGATTGAACGACGCGTTCAGCTTCGGCGTCGCATGAATATTATGGAGCAGGCGGTCGCTGTTCAGAAATTCAACGGTGCCGCCCACAGGCACCAAGACGACCCGCGGGAGGAACGTGCATCCGTTCTGATCCATCTCAACGTTGGCCGATTGAGCCGGCGCGACCGTACTGGCGGGCGCGTTCTCCAGCCACACGACGGCGTTTCTCAACTCTTTCTGCGGCGATAACAACAGATCGCCCGCGTCCTTCTGGGTGCCGCATACATATTGGTCGATGGTCACATCGACTTTTTTCTGCGCCGGAACGGAACCGACAAGGACCACCTTGCCCTTGATGGAGGCGCCGTGGCTGATGCCCGACGCGCAGAGCAGCCCAAAGAGCAGTGCGGACAAACCGCCCGCGAATGGCATTCCTTTCATTCGACACTCCTCGCCTGTCGCACCCGGTGGCTGCCGCCACGGCGCAAAGCACAAGCTCTTCGGGACTCGCAAACTGGAATCTGATCCAGCGTAGTCCGGGCCGGCGCGGCGGTCAAGAAGGACGCTCCCATCCTTGCTCACTAGGTCTTGAGCCGATATCCGGTTTTGAATATCCACGCCACGATCGCCAGCGATATCGCCATGAACAAGATGGCCATGGCGAGGCTGATACCCACGCTCACGTCGGCAATGCCATAGAAGCTCCAGCGAAAGCCGCTGATCAGATAGACCACCGGGTTGAATAGGGTCACTGTTTGCCAGAACGGCGGCAACATATCGATGGAATAGAAGCTGCCCCCAAGGAAGGTCAGCGGGGTGACGATCAGAAGCGGCACGAGTTGCAACTTTTCGAATCCGTCGGCCCAGATGCCGATGATGAAGCCTACCAGACTGAAGGTCACCGCCGTGAGCACGAGAAAAAGGATCATCCAGAACGGATGCTCGATCCGCAGCGGAACGAACAGCCCGGCGGTCGCCAGGATGATCAGGCCGAGGATGATCGACTTGGTCGCGGCCGCGCCGACATAGCTCACTACGATCTCGACATAGGAAACGGGCGCCGACAAGAGCTCGTAGATCGTTCCCGTGAACTTCGGAAAGTAGATGCCGAAGGACGCATTGGAAATGCTCTGCGTCAACAACGACAGCATGATGAGCCCTGGAACGATAAAGGCGCCGTAGCTGATCCCCTCGACCTGGGCGATGCGCGAGCCGATCGCCGCGCCGAAGACCACGAAATAGAGCGAAGTCGAAATAACCGGGGAGATGATGCTCTGCATCAGCGTGCGCCGGGTGCGTGCCATCTCGAAGCGGTAGATCGCGCGGATCGCTTGTACGTTCACTTGTCCTTCCTCACCAGGTTGACGAAGATATCCTCCAGCGAGCTCTGCGTCGTCTGCAAGTCCTTGAACCTGATGCCTGCCTTGTCGAGGTCGTCGAGCAGCGTCGCGATGCTGGTTCGCTCGCCCTGGGTGTCGTAGGTGTAGATCAAGTCGCTTCCGCCGCTCGAGAGCTCCAGATGGTAGGCAGCGAGCCCGGGAGGAACGACCTTCAGCGCGTCCTGCAGATGCAGCGTCAACTGCTTCCTGCCGAGCTTGCGCATGAGCTCTTCTTTGTTTTCCACCAGAATGATCTCGCCCTTGCTGATCACGCCGACTCTGTCGGCCATTTCCTCGGCCTCGTCGATGTAGTGCGTGGTCAGGATGATCGTTACGCCGCCGGCCTGAAGCGAGCGCACGAGCTGCCACATGTCTTGCCGCAGCTCGACATCGACGCCGGCGGTGGGCTCGTCGAGGAACAGGACGCGCGGCTCGTGCGACAGCGCCTTGGCGATAAGGAGGCGCCGCTTCATGCCGCCGGAAAGCGTGATGATCTTGCTGTCTTTCCTGTTCCACAACGACAGATCCTTGAGCACCTTTTCGAGGTGGGCCGGATTCGGTTTCTTGCCAAACAAGCCGCGACTGAACGACACCGTCCCCCACACCGTTTCGAATGCGTCGGTCGTCAGTTCCTGGGGCACCAGACCGATCATCGAGCGGGCCGCGCGGAAATCGGTGATGATCTCGTGACCGTCCACCGTGACCCTGCCTTCGGTCGGGTTGACGATCCCGCAGATGGCGCTGATCAGCGTCGTCTTTCCCGCGCCGTTCGGGCCCAGCAGTGCGAAGATTTCACCGCGGCGAATGTCCAGGTCGATGTTCTTGAGAGCCTGGAGGCCGGAGGCGAACGTTTTGGACAGCTTCGATACGGAGATGACCGCCCCCGTGGAGGCGACGCTCATGCCTGCCAAACGCCATATCCTGCTTCGCGCAGACCGATCGCCAGCTCCACTTCCATGTTGCGCGCGCCATCGTAAGGCATCGGGTTATAAGCCTCGTAGAGTTCCGTCAACAATCGCAAGCCGAATTTTTGCACGAATTTGTTAGCCTGAATACCGGCCTTGTGCTTGTCGAAGCGCACGTCGGGATTCAATCCGGTCATGCCGACGTAAACGCATTGCTTGCCGGCGACGTAATCGGGATTGGCTTTCCTGAAGCGGGGCTCGTAGAGCACGTCTTTCGATAATTCGATCACGTAGACGTAGTAGTGGTAGCGGCGTCCCATTTGCGGCACGGAGGTGCGAGGCGATCGCACAGTCTACCGTGACGTGCCAAGAGCGAATCAGACAAGCTCCTTCTTCAGGCGCAGGCGGAGCGTGATCGCGACCAGACCGACCGCGCACACGGCCAGCGGCACGAACGCGAGCGCGGGTATTCCGCTCAGGTCCCACGCCGCGCCACTGATTACCGCGATTGCCACCGCACCGCCGTAGCTGATGGTAAACGTTCCTGCCGATGTGCGGGCGACGTCTTCCGGACGGCAGAGGAGCGGCGGCAGGGTCAGCCCGAGGATCAACGCCGCCGCGTCCGCAAAGCCGAGAAGAGCAGCCCAGACGACAGTCGCCGGACCGACCATCAGCACCAGGCCCGCGAGCGAGAGTAGCGAGAGCGCGCCGGAAGCGATGTAAGGCCACGCGCGGCGCTCCAGTTTGCCGGCGGTGGCGAGCAGCAAGACTGACGCCGGCAACTGTCCGAAATTGAGCGCCAGCAACGCATCGCCGATCAAGTCGGCCCGGCCAGCGCTGGCAAGATAGATGGGGATGAAGGCGTTGGCGATGAAGTAGATGGCGTTGATGCAGCAAAACAGGCCACCGAGCCGCCAGACGAGCCCGACGTGCCAATCAGGCAGCCACTTGCGCGGCGCTTCTGCCCGTATCGCATGCTCGCCCTGGCCTTCCGGACGCGGCGCGAAAAAGTAGACGATGACGGCGATGATCGCGATCGGCAGCGACCAGAACACCAGCGACGACCGCCAGCTTCCGCTGAACATCGGCAGCACAAAGGGAATCGTCAGCAGCACCGGAAAAACCTCGCCGACGAGCAAGCCGTTGGTGTAGATCGCCGTGCCCAATCCGATCCGCCGCGGCAGCCACTGGCGCACCGTGGTGGGCATGATCGGCTGCATGATCGCCGCGCCCGCTGACATCAGGATCGTCGTGGCGAACAGCAGGGCGTAGCTCGTGCTCAAGCCTCGCAACGCCGACCCCGCGGCCACCAGCATCAGCCCGCCGACCAGCGCCGCCCTGACGCCCAAGCGCGCGACCAGCAGCGACCCCGCCAAAGCCGCGATCGCAAACAGCGCCGGAGGGATGCTGCTCAAGAGGCCGACCTCGGTCGCGCTCAAGGCGAATTCGTCGCGGATCATGGCGATGACCGGTGGAACCGCGAGGATGGTGATCCGCAGCGCGTTGCCGGCGAGCCAGAGCAGCACGATTGCCGTCCACATCTCGCGCCGCGCGTGGTGGTGATTGTCGGACATTACCTGTGGGTAAGGCGCGAGAGCGGCGCGAAGATTTTCGTCGACCGGGCAAACTGAACCTTCAGCCAGCATCCTTTGGCCGAAGGCGCACGTGAATGTTCTTCTCCTGCGTGAATGACAGCATCTCGCCGAGGCATTCCTCGCGTCCGAAGCCCGACTGCTTGACGCCGCCGAAGGGCGCGCCGAGGAAATGCTTGCCGACTTCGTTGATCCATACGTACCCCGCCTGCACCTTCATCGCCGTGCGATGCGCGACGGAAAGATCGTTGGTCCAGATCGAGCAGGTGAGGCCGTAATCGACCGCGTTCACTTCGTCCATCATGCTCGCCGCGTCCGACCACTTGAGGATCGCCAGCACCGGACCGAAGATCTCCTCGCGAGCGATCTTCATCGCCGACGTGACATCGACAAAGACGGTGGGCTCGACAAAGAAGCCGCCGGCAAGCGCGGCGTCGGAAGGCCGCTTGCCGCCATGGAGCAGGCGCGCTCCCTCCTGCCTCGCGGCTTCGACGTAGCTCAGCACGCGATCGAGCTGAGCCGCGCTCACGATCGCGCCCATGGTCGTTGCGGGATCGGTCGCCAGGCCCGGCTTGAATGCGGCGACGCGGGACTTGACGCGCTCGAGCACCGCATCGTGGATGGCGGCGTGAACAAAGGCGCGGCTGGTCGATCCGCACGATTGACCGCACCAGGTGAAGTTCATGCCGCCGACCGCGGCTGCCGCAACTTCGTCAGGATCGGCGTCGGCGTAGGCGATCAGCGCGTTCTTGCCGCCGAGCTCCAGCAATAGCGGCTTGACGGTGTCGCTTGCCGCACGCATGACCGCGCGTCCCGCGGCGACGCTGCCGATGATCGCGACCATGCCGACGCCCGGATGCCCGGCCAGCGCGGCGCCCGTCTCGCGGTTCCCGGGCACGACATTGAAAACCCCGGCGGGCAGCAGACCGTCGACCAGCTCCGCCAGGCGCAGCGCCGACAACGGCGCCTGGTCGGGCGGCTTCATCACGATGGCATTGCCGGCCGCAAGCGGCGCCGCCGATTTGCCGGCGACAAACATGAACGGATGATTGAACGGCACGATGCGCGCCACGACGCCGATGGGCTCGCGCATGGAGAAGTTGACGACGTCGGGCCCCATCGGTATGGAGGCGCCCTTCATCTCGGTGACCAGCCCGGCGAAAAAATCGAGCTGCGCGGCGGTGATCAACGCGTCGCTGGTCATTTCGCGCACCGGATTGCCGCAGTTGGCGGCGTCGATCATCGCCAGCTCGGCCGCATTCTGCCGCAGCACTTCGGCCATGCGTCGAAGCATTCGGCCTCGCTCCAGTGGCAGAATCGCCCGCCATTCGGCAAGGCCGCGTGCCGCCGCGGCAACCGCCGCGTCGACATCGGCGGCATTGCCGACCGCGACGCGCGCAAGCGGCTGGCCCGTGCTCGGATTCAAGGTCTCGTCGAATCGGCCGGAGTTGGGCTCGTGCCACGTGTCGCCGTAATAGAGCGTGCGATGGGCGGGAAGATGCAGCGTGGCGTTCGCAACGGAAGCAGAGGAAGTCATCGCATGTCCGTCCTGCTCAGCCGGCCGATCACCGCATTGGCGCCGATCGCAAGGACGAACAATACGATCAGCAGCGCGTACATTTTCGGCATGTCGAAAGTCGAATAGGCCTGGATGATTAGGTAGCCCATGCCGCGGTTCGACAGCTTGGTCTCGGCCAGCAAGGTGCCGATAAGCGCCACGCCGAGGCCGAGCCTGACGCCATTCACCACCGGATCCCGCATCGCGGGCAGATAGATCTTCGACACCATTTGCCACGTCGAGGCGCGAAAGCTCTGTCCGACGCGAATCAGCACGCGGTCGATCTGCCGCATGCCAGACGCGGCGCTGATGGCGATCGGGAAGAAGCACGACACCGCGCCCATCGCGATCTTGGAGCCCGAGCCGACGCCGAACCACATGATCATGACCGGGAAGAAGATGATCTTCGGCGTCGGTCCGAGATAGTAGATGAACGCCTCGTAGGCGCGCGACAGAAACCGGTTGGCGCCCAGAAGAACGCCTGTCGCCAGTCCGCAAACGCCGCCGATGAGGAGTCCCACGCCGATCTCGCCGATGGTGATGCCGAGATTGGCGTAGAAGTCCGTGTTGGCGAGCAGGCGGCCGATCGCGCGGCCGATGGCGGTGAGCGATGGCACGACATCGCGAAACAGCAAGCCCGACAGCGAAAGCGCTTCCCAGCTCGTAAGGATGACGGCGATAATGACGACGCGCACGATCGTCACCCGGCGGCCGATCGCAGCGCCGGTGGCGGTCGCGGCCGCGGCTCTTGCAGCGTGGTTCACGCGCCGGGCCTCAGGAAGCGCTCCAGCCGCTCGGTGGTATCGAAGAACACGATGCTGGTCAGGATGACGAAGCAGATCGCGCCGTAGGTTCCGGGCAGGTCATAGCGCTCGGCAAGCTCGTTGATGAGCTGGCCGAGGCCGCCGAAGTTGATCAGGAACTCGACCCCGACGATATTGATCATCGCGAAGATGAGCCCGAGCTTCAGCCCGACGAACACCGTCGGCAGCGCCGCCGGCAGCAGGATTTTCCAGAACTGCTGCGATTCGGTGAGCTTGAAGCTGCGACCGACGTTGAGAAGGACCTGGCGCGTTCCAGCCAGGCCTTCGAGCGTCTTCAAGATGACCGGCGCGAGTCCGGCGGCGAAGCCGATCATCACGATCGTGGTAGCGCTGCGCCCGAAGATGACCAGGAACAACGGGTACATGAGCACGATCGGCGCCGCAGCGAGCGCGCCCACCCACGTCTCGCATGCCAGCCGCATGATGCTGAATCGATGGAGCAGGGCGCCGATCGGGATGCCGACGCCGGCGAGCAACAGGCTCGCCCACAGAACTTCCTGCGCCGTCTGCCAGAAACGGTGCAGCACGTTCTCCTCGACGATGATGCGCGGAATCGCGACGATGATCTCCGAGGGCAGAGGCACGATAAAGCGATTGACGATTCCCACGCGGATCGCCAGCTCGACCATTCCGATCAGGACCAGCACCGTCACGGCGCCGATCAAGCGCGCACCGATACGCGAAGCCATCCACTCTTTGAGCGGCGATTTGCTCATCGCTTGGCTCGTCCTTCGAGCACGCGCGATTCGTCATCGCGTATCCCGCGGCTCGCTTCTTCGCGCAGGTCGTGCCAGATCTCGGCAACGTAGTGCCCGAATGCATCGCTGCTGACGACTTCGGAATCGCGTGGATGCGGCAGATGGATGTCCACCACCCGCTTGAGGCGTCCGGGCCGATACGTCATTACCAGCACGCGGTCGGAGAGCTGGACCGCCTCGGTCAGATTGTGGGTGATGAGCAGAGTCGTCTGCTTGAGCGTCTGCTGGATCTGCAGCACCCTGTCGCCGAGCAAGAGGCGCGTCTGCTCATCGAGCGCGGCGAAGGGCTCGTCCATCAGCAGGATACGAGGCTCGGACGCGAGCGTTCGAGCCAACGCGACGCGCTGGCGCATGCCGCCGGAAAGTTCGGCCGGAAAGCGGCGCTCGAAGCCACGCAAACCTACCATGTTGACGAAGTGCTCGGCGCGCTCGAGCCGCGCTTCTTTGGACGCGCCTGCGATCTCGAGCGGGAAGGCGACATTTTCAACCACGGTCCGCCACGGAAACGTGGACTCTTCCTGAAAGACCATGCCGATCGCCGGATGCGTGCCGCGAACGACGTCGCCGGCGACGGTCACGCGCCCGTCGTAGTCCGAAACCAGTCCGCCGACGATGTTGAACAACGTGGATTTGCCGCAGCCCGACGGCCCGATGATCGACACGAACTCGCCCGGCGCGATCGAAAACGAAACGTCGTCGACGGCAGTGATCACGCCTTCGCTGGTAACGAAGCGTTTGCTGACCCGTTCGACGTCGAGCAGGCGCGCGTCTCCCGGGAGCGCCGTGTCGATCGAAGCAATGGGTGACGGCGCGGAGTCGCCGATCATCGGGTCAACCGCGGCGATTTTGCGTCAGCGCGGCGGTCAGCGCGGGGGTATAGCCCCCTTGCACACGAACGTCGACGACGGCGACCGCACCGTCGTCCACCGCGCGAACCGCTTGTTCCAGCGACGACGCGAGCGCGTCCAGCTTCTCGATCGGGCCCCAGCCCTGCGCACCCTGAGCGCGTGCTATCGCGGCAAGATCCAGATCGGGATCGGCGATGCGCTGGCCGATCCATTTATTCTCGACCGGCCGGTCGCGCATGCGGGCAACGCGCTCCTGATGCACCTCGTCGTTGTAGTACGAGCGATTGTTGGCGACGATTATCAACAGTGGAATCCGATAGTGGACGGCGGTCCAGATCGCGGTCGCGCCCATCAGAAAATCGCCGTCTCCGCAAACGGCGACCGGCAACCTGCCGGAGCCCTTGAGCGCGAGCGCCGCGCCAACCGCGACTCCGGGCCCGGCACCGATGCCTCCGCCGCCATCCGATCCGAGGAAATCGAGCGGATGGCGAAACGGCCAACTCGCGCCGTTCCACGACAGCGGCAGGTGGCTGAACGATGTCGGGCGCTCACCGACGACACCGCGCAGCGCGACGGCGACATCGTCGGTGCTGAGGCGGCCGCTCTCGCTGGGCGTTGCCGAAAACGCATGCTTGCGCGCCACGAATGCTGTAGCGCGGTTGCCGCCCACCGGCGCATTGTCGCGACTCGACGAGATCGCTTCGCTGTGACTCGGCGCAAGCGCTTCGCTGTGACTCGGCGCAAGCGCTTCGCGGTGACTCGGCGCAAGCGCCTCGAGCAGCATCGGGACCGCCGCGTCGGGCTCGGCCGCGATGAAGAGATCGACCGGCGGGAGTCCCTGGTAATCCATGCTCCAGCCGCCATGCAGCAGGTGATCGAGCGACACCTGGATAATCTTCGCCGACGACTCACCGCCGCAGGCGGTCTTGAGCGTCCCGGCCAGATCGACCCAATCGAGGCTCAGGATCACGTCGGCCTTTGCGATCGCCTCGGCGGCTTCCGGCCGCAGCAGGATGCCCGCCACGTTTGCGTGGAGCGGATGATCGGTCGGGAAGGCGGCGCCCACCTTGAGATCGGTAAGAACGGTGGCGTTGAGCGCTTCCGCGAGCGCGACACGAGCGTCCCACGCCGCGGGATCGCGCGAGACGCGGCCGATCAGGAACATCGGATGCTTGGCCCGTAGCAATATTGCCGCGGCTTCGCGCACGACTTCAACGGGTGGCGCGCTCGCCACGCTTGGCGTGTAACGTGCCGCCGCGATCGGCTGCAACGGAGCAGCGAGCGGCGCTTCCTGCATTTCCGCATCGAGGTTGACGTACACCGGGCCCTGCGGCGCCGTGCGCGTGTGCCACATGGCGCGCAACAGGGCCTCGCGCGCGGCCTCGGGCGACGCCGGCTGATCATCCCATTTGACATACGCCCGCACGATCGCGCCCTGATCGCGCGCGGTGTGTATCCAGTCGATCCAAGGCCGGCGTTTGACGGCATCGACCGGACCCGTCGCGCCCAATATCAGCACCGGCATGCGATCGCACCAGGCGTTGAAGATCGCCATGGTGGCGTGAAAAAGGCCCACGTTGGAATGCAAGGCGACCGCCATCGGCTGCCCGGTCACCTTGGCATAACCGTGCGCGATCGCCACCGCGTGCTCCTCGTGCAGGCACAGGAGCATTTGCGGGTCGCGGTTGCCGAGATAGTTGACGAGGCTGTCGTGCAAGCCGCGGAAGCTCGCACCGGGAACGAGCGCGATGTAGGGCAGCGCGAGCGCGCGCAGCGTTTCGGCGACGACGTCGCTGCCGTACTGCGGCGCCGCCGGCGGCGTTCCCGACGGCCGCTCCGTCGGCGTTTGCTTGGCGCTCACGTCGGTGTGGTCCACGTGCGGACCGCTATTGCCGGGGCGGAATCTGAATCAGCTCCGCCAGTTGTTCCTTGGTCAGCGGCGCCGCCGTGAACTTGAGCACGACGGCCTCTGGCACGATCGTGTCGAGCCCTACAATTTTGTCGGGGTCGACCGATGCTTTGGGGAAGAAATCGTCGCGCGTCCGCTTGGCCATTGCGACGGAAATGCCTACGAAATCGGCGTACGTCTTGAGCGCCGCGGGATCGTCGGAGTACATCCAGTCGATCGTCTCGCGATACGCTTTCATGAAGCGGTCGATCGCGGGTTTGCGATTCTGCAATGTCTGCACGTTAGTGATTAGCAGGCGCACTGTCTGTCCCTTGAACACCGCAGCATCGCTGCCGGCCGCGATAATCCGGATCTTGCCCTCGTCGAGTTGCTGCAGCCCGAACGGCGGCGCCGACCAGCCGACGTCGATCTGGCCCGACATCACTTGCGTAAGTGTCGGCGCCGGGCCACCGGTCGCCGTGGGCTTGGCTTTGAGGTCGTACTGCTTCATGAACGCGGTCACGATTCCGTGCGTCGACGAGCCGTTGGTCGAGTAGGCGATGGTCTTTCCCTCGGTGTCCTTGAGCGACTTGATCGGCGAGCTCGCTGGAACATACCAATAGAGATCGGAAGCGCCAGTGGTCTCGGCGCCGATGACGCGGACCGGTGCGCCCTTGGAGAATGCCGAGAGCACGCCCATGATCCCGGGCGCAACGCCGATATCCACGCTGTTGGAGATGACGGCTTGCTGCGTCTCCCCGGCGCCTTGCGTCCATAGGATCTCGAGAGTCAAGCCGTGTTTCTTGAAGATCCCGCCGCGCTGGCCGACCTCGGCGATGGTCGTATCCCAATTGCCGCGCTGACCGGCGGCGACCTTGAGCGTGTCCTGTGCCTGCGCCATGGGCGAAGAGGTGCTGAGCGCCAACAACGTCATTGCACCGCAGAACAGCCTGAGCTTGCTCATCGAATGCCTCCTCGCGTGGATGTCGCGCGTTGCCTAGTGTACTGAGTCTTAAATTAGTCGAATTAATTGTTCGCTCAGTTG